>Ga0208152_100002_pt1 | contig 363729 bp, 348 predicted proteins | sample Wag42014_10_11_FD_187328 | JGI IMG/M metagenome (GOLD analysis project Ga0208152, IMG submission 187328) | Deep subsurface shale carbon reservoir microbial communities from Ohio, USA - Utica-2 Time Series 2014_10_11 (SPAdes) (version 2) ... | reverse complement strand
CTTCATCGCTCAGAGAATAAACATCCACTTCTTTTCCGTTTTCTCTGTACAAGACCTTTCCTCCCACTATTCTCTGTGGTGGTTCTATTGCAGCAAAGAGAGCTCTCAAAAGAGTGCTCTTTCCACATCCGCTCTCTCCTGCGATACCGTATATCTCGTTCTCCATGATCGAAATGTTCACGTCGTCCACTGCTTTCACTACTCTCTTTTTTCCGAATATGTCCAGAATGTAATAAGACTTGAGATTTTCTGTTCTCAACACTTCCACCGCTATCACCTCATGCCTGTCCTATTCTCTGTATCCTCATCCTCGGATCCAAGTACTCACTGATGCTGATGGAAAGGAGGTAGATGGAAACAAATAGAAAAACTATGATAAGCACCGGAAAAACTATCCACCACCAATAACCTAAAAACAAAGCTTGATAACTGATAGCCCAATATAATGTGGTTCCAAGCGTTGGTACGAGGAGATTTGTCAAACCAAGGACAGAGAGGGTGGTTTCTATTCCGATTGCCCACATCATGTTGTTTAAGATAGAAGCAAAAATTATGGGAGTGATATGAGGGAAGAATTCTTTAAAAACAATTGAAAGAGCCTTTGATCCAGAGAGAAGAGCGGTGTAAGTAAAATCCCTTTCCCTCAGACTCAAAACCTGAGACCTAATCACCCTCGCATCCCATGCCCAACCAATTGATGCCAGAATTATAGCTAATGTAGAGAGACGAAGAGATTCCTTGAAAATAGCTCCTATAAGAATTAAGATAGGAATCCTGGGAAGTGAAATGAGAGCGTCAGATATTGCCATGAGAACTTTATCGAATGCTCCTTTTTTGAAACCAGATAACATACCTAATGTTACAGCTATAGCTCTTGATATTGCAGCCGTTATGATAGCAAACACCAGACTATTCTTTACAGCTGAACAAATAGTCCAAAAAAGATCCTGACCTAACGAAGTAGTCCCAAAAGGGTGTTTAAAAGAAGGAGGTAGTTCTTCAGGTACAACTTGCCATTGCGTCGGTTCGTATGGAGAAAATAAAGAAAGAATCACCAGAAATGTTAGTGAAAGCATTACTATAAAGCTAAATCGAAATTTTTTATCAAGAAGTAAATCCTTCAAATATCTCATTCAATCCACCTCACCTATTTGAGTATCTAATTCGAGGATCAAAAAGAGGATATGTTATGTCCAAAATTAATGTTCCAAGTGAAATGGCCAGAACTGAAAACATAACAATTCCTAAAATTGTATTGTAATCTGACTGCAGAATGGCTGAATAGAGTACTCCACCTAGCCCTGGGTAAGAAAAAACAATTTCTGTTATCAAAGCTCCTCCAAAAATTTGACCCAACGAAAGGGATAGGCCTGTTATTTGAGGTAAAAGGGCATTTCTAAATATATATTTCATAACTATTTTCTTATCCGGTACCCCTCCATACTTTGCATAAACGACAAAATCTTCTCTTTTAATATTAATTGATATAATTTTCATACTTTGAAACCAACCGGCTATTCCAAGGAGTAGTAAACTCAAGGCAGGGAGAAATGCATGTCTTAATATATCGAGAAAGAAACCCCAGTTCATTTGAGGAATTATACCTGGTGTGTAAGCCCCTCCTATGGGAAAAATTGGAATATAATAAGCAAATACTATAAGAAGCACAAAAGCGAGAATGTAGTAAGGAATAGGTCTAACAATCATGAAAAGTGTATCAATCAAATTCAACAAGCGTGAATTCTGACCATAATAACCTGCTAAAACTCCTAGTATATTTCCTATTATCCACGATAAAACGGTTGTCGTGCCTAACAATCCTATTGTCCAAAAAACAGATTCTCTGATAATAGATTTCACAGGGGTTGGAAAGTAAGTCAAGGATGGGCCAAAATCTAAAGTGAGCAATCTTTTCCAGGTGTTGATATATTGTTCAAACAAATTTCCTTTTAAACCATACATTTCTTTCAAAGAATCTATCATTTTTTCTACAAGACTTGGTTCTAGGTAGGCTCCACTTGATGAAATTCTTGCTATTGCGTTTTCAACAGGACCGCTCGGAGTTAATCTTACTATTAAAAAAATAGCCGTTACGCTTATAAATACAACTATGAGAAATTGTATGAATCTAGCGATTGTGTACTTCCACATAGCTGGACCTCCTCCAAAATAGGGGGGGAGGCCCCCCCTGAAAAATTCAGATTTTAGAAGAATTTATTTTGTTCTTTTCAGATACGGCAATTCAAAACCGAAATTAGGCCAAGTATGGACAGGATGTACGTAGATATTCTCCACGGTTGACCAGTTTGTCCAGTAGTATTCATCGTAAATCACAAACCATGTCAGTTGGAAAGCGGGAATGCTTGGCATTTCTTCAATTAACAATTTTAATCCTTCTTTACCTAACTCTATTGTTTCTGGATCAAATGGAGATGTTTTTTCCATTTTTTCTAATATTTCATCCATTCTAGGGTCAGACCATCTGGAAGCATGACCAGCGTTGAATTCGCCTATTGGTCGCTGATATCTGCTCGCGAAAGGAGATAATGTTCTATAAATATCTGCTACTCCTCCCCATGTTTCTACTGCTGGCCAGGCACTGCACGCATCAAATTCTCCATAAGCGTGCACAGTAGAATCAGAAGTTGGTCTTATTTCAATTTGGATTCCAAATTTTTTCCACTGTTGCGCAATTGCTGCAGGTACCCTATTGTCTGGCCTGTTTGTGTCTGGGTTAACAATTATTTCCATCTTCCATGGGGTTCCGTTGGGTAACAACCACTGTCCCTGTTCATTTCTCTTGAAACCATGTTTTTTCAGTAATTTTTCTGCTACGTCAGGAGCATATCTCCACCAACCGATGCCAAACAACTCTTCTAGTTGACCTTTGGAGACTTTATAACCCTTCTTCCTTGCCATTTCTGCCAGCTTATCGGGTAGTGTGGTATCAAAAGGTTTGAATACCGTCTGATCGTCAATTTGCAATGTGAAGTTCTCTAAGAAATCTTTCAAGGCTGTATAGTAATACTTTTCACAGACAGGTTCTGGTGGCACATGTAATGGGGCAAATCTAACAGCCCCATCAGCAACTAGATCTGCAACTTCCAGTATGTTTATAGCAAGTACCAATGCCCATCTTACATCACGAATGTTGTAAGGATAGCGCATTGTATTCAGAGTAATGCCTGTAACTGTTGGTTCTAGTGTTTCACCCCAAGGGAAATCTTTTCTGAAGAATCTAACAGTAGGTATTTTCAAAAAAGATTTAACCATTTCCAAAGAAAATGTATATGTGACGTCCAGTTGGTGTTGTCTCATGGCAAGAATCATTTGGCTAGGAGAATCATAAGCCTGGAAGAGCACATAGCGAGGTTGTGGCATTCCATAAAGTATACCATCTGGTGTTCTTTCCCAATCTTCTCTTCTCTCATACAAAAACCAATATCCATTTGGATCATAGGATTTTAAAACATAAGGACCCGTTCCAACAGGTGGATAGAAATTGAATTTAACGGGATCTTCTACTTTCTCAAATATATGTTTGGGGAATGGTCTCCAGCAACCCCATCTGTCGACAAAATAATAATGGAATCTAGGATTGGATTTGTTTAGCTTAAAAACGACAGTGTATTTATCTTTTGCCTCGACATCTTTGACCCATTCTTTGAGTTGAACGTGGTTAGACATACCTTCATTTTGAATCGTTAATTTCACTCCGAAGACAACATCATCGGCAGTGAATTCCACTCCATCACTCCAATATATCCCTTTGCGAAGTTTAACAGTCATTTCCGTGAAATCATCGTTGTAAATAGGGCTAGTTTCTGCAAGAACATTGATAATTTCCATTTTCGCAAACCATCCAAAGAGGTCTAACGATCAACTGATGAAGCCCTCTGGCCGGATATCTCCAGGATGACGTGAAAATATTGCAATTAGCAGGATCAGAGACTCTACCGTGAGAGTGTTGAACAATTAGTAAGTCCGACCTTGGCACATTGGCTACTTGAGAAAAAGCAAGCGTGAATATCAGTAATAAAAACGATAACCAAACAAGTTTCCTTTTCATACTTTCCCCTCCTTATAATGTAAGATGTTTGATATTTCATCTCTTGAAATTTTACACCAATTAATGTTTCGAAATAAAGAACCAATAATTACACAAATATGAATTTGATTTTGTACAACAACAAATCTTTCTTCACAGTTGTGATATAATTGCAATCAGGATTGCGCTATCTGAAACATCAAACATCTTAAAGGGAGTGATGGGGTTGAAAGCTCACGCCATGGTGCTGGAAAAGTTCAATCAACCTCTTGTATGTAAAGAATTCGAGATCTCAGACATTCCACGAGGATCTATTCTGGTTGAAATTCTCTCTGCAGGTGTTTGTGGTTCCGATGTTCACATGTTTCGCGGAGAAGATCCCAGAGTACCTCTTCCCATCATCCTGGGACACGAGGGTGCAGGAAGAGTTGTCGAAGTGAACGGAGAAAAGAGGGATCTCAACGGAGAACTTCTTAAACCCGGTGATTTGATCGTCTGGAACAGAGGTATCACCTGTGGTGAATGCTACTGGTGTAAGGTGTCAAAAGAACCTTATCTCTGTCCGAACAGAATGGTCTATGGAATAAACAGGGGATGTTCTGAGTATCCTCACCTCAGAGGATGCTACAGTTCTCACATTGTGCTGGACCCAGAAACAGACGTTTTAAAGGTATCGGAAAAAGACGATCTCGACGTTCTTGCTATGGCGATGTGTTCGGGAGCAACTGCATACCACGCATTTGATGAGTATCCTGAATCCTTTGCTGGGAAGACCGTTGTTATACAGGGAGCGGGACCTTTGGGATTGTTTGGAGTTGTTATAGCAAGGAGTCTTGGTGCGGAGAAGGTGGTTGTAATAGCGGGTTCTCCGAACAGACTGAAACTCGCCGAAGAAATAGGAGCAGATCTCACATTTAACAGAAGAGAAACGAGTGTTGAGGAGAGAAGAAAAACAATAATGGATATCACACACGGTAGAGGAGCAGACTTTGTCCTGGAAGCGACGGGGGACAGCAGAGCGCTTCTCGAAGGAGCTGAGTTACTGAGAAGAGGAGGATTTTACGCTGTTGCGGGGGTAGCTGTGCCACAGGATCCTGTACCTTTTAAAGTTTACGAATGGCTTGTTTTGAAGAGCGCGACTTTCAAGGGAATTTGGGTCAGTGATACTTCACACTTTGTGAAGACGGTTTCAATCACGTCCAGGAATTATCAACTTCTTTCCAAACTCATCACGCACAGACTTCCTTTGAAAGAGGCAAACAGAGCACTGGAACTCATGGAATCGAGAGAGGCTTTGAAGGTAATCCTTTATCCGGAGGGATGATCATGGAAGAACTGGCAAAAAAGATTGAAGAAGAGATTTTGAATCACGTGAGAGAGCCCGAAATACCCAATCGAGAGGTTAACCTCCTCGATTTTGGAGCGAGAGGGGATGAAAGAACCGACTGTTCTGAGAGCTTCAAAAGGGCCATAGAAGAACTTTCAAAACAGGGCGGAGGAAGACTGATTGTTCCCGAAGGTGTGTTTCTAACGGGACCAATTCATTTGAAGAGCAACATCGAACTCCACGTGAAGGGAACCATAAAATTCATTCCTGATCCTGAGAGATACCTTCCCGTCGTTCTCACCAGGTTCGAGGGAATCGAACTGTACAATTATTCTCCCCTGGTTTACGCCTTGGATTGTAAAAACGTGGCTATCACCGGAAGTGGGGTTTTAGACGGTTCAGCAGACAACGAACACTGGTGGCCCTGGAAGGGAAAGAAAGATTTCGGATGGAAGGAAGGACTTCCCAACCAGCAGGAGGATGTAAAAAAACTGAAAGAGATGGCAGAGAGAGGAACACCAGTTGAAGAGAGAGTGTTCGGAAAGGGACATTATCTGAGACCGAGTTTTGTTCAGTTTTACAGATGCAGGAATGTTTTGGTAGAAGATGTGAAGATCATCAACTCTCCTATGTGGTGTGTACATCCTGTTCTTTCTGAAAATGTGATCATAAGAAACATCGAAATTTCGAGCACGGGCCCAAACAATGATGGTATCGATCCTGAATCCTGCAAGTATATGCTCATTGAGAAATGCAGATTCGACACAGGTGATGATTCTGTGGTCATCAAATCGGGGAGAGACGCGGACGGAAGGCGAATCGGAGTGCCTTCTGAATACATTCTTGTGAGGGACAACCTGGTGATCAGTCAGGCGAGTCATGGTGGACTTGTGATTGGGAGTGAAATGTCCGGTGGTGTGAGAAACGTCGTTGCAAGGAACAACGTCTACATGAATGTGGAAAGGGCTCTCAGGTTGAAAACGAATTCCAGGCGTGGAGGATACATGGAGAACATCTTCTTTATAGACAACGTGGCTGTGAACGTTTCGGAAGAGGTGATCAGAATAAATCTCAGATACGATAACGAAGAGGGGGAATATCTCCCTGTAGTCAGAAGCGTTTTTGTTAAGAACCTGAAGGCGACAGGTGGAAAATACGCTCTACGGATTGAGGGTCTGGAGAATGATTATGTAAAAGATATCCTGATATCTGATACTATAATGGAAGGAGCGAAGATCTCTGTTCTTCTTGAGTTCGGTCAGTTGGGGATGGAGAATGTTATCATGAATGGATCAAGATTCGAAAAGCTTTACATCGAAGGTAGAGCTCTGCTGAAATAAAAAGGGAGGTGACACCGGTGAAATCTCATATCGGTCTCATCGGTCTTGCGGTGATGGGTCAGAATCTTGCACTGAACATTGCGAGGAAAGGCTACAAAGTTTCGGTTTACAACAGAACAGCACAGAGAACGGAAGAATTTGTGAAAAATCGTGTAACGAATGAAGAGATAGAACCTCATTACGATATCGAAAGCTTCGTGAAGTCTCTCGAAAGGCCAAGAAAGATAATCTTAATGGTAAAGGCAGGTAAACCCGTGGATGATACGATTTCTCAGCTTCTTCCTCACCTCGAACCAGGTGATTTGATAATAGACGGTGGTAATTCCCATTACATGGATACCGAAAGACGCTTCAAGGAACTCTCTGAAAAGGGAATACTTTTCCTCGGTATGGGAGTTTCTGGTGGTGAGTACGGGGCTCTTTACGGGCCTTCTCTCATGCCTGGAGGAAGTAGAGAAGCGTACAACCTGGTTGAGGAGATTCTTTTGAAAATAGCAGCGAAAACAGAGGAGGGACCATGCTGTACATACGTTGGGGAAAGATCAGCGGGCCACTTTGTGAAGATGGTTCACAACGGCATAGAATACGCCATCATGCAGGCGATAGCGGAAGTTTATCACATTATGAGAGATGTTTTGAGCCTATCATCTGAAGAAATGTCCAGTATCTTTGAAGAGTGGAACAGAGGAGAACTCAGCTCGTTCCTGGTGGAGATCACCTACAAGATTTTGAGAAAGAAAGATGAAGAAACAGGAAAACCGATGGTCGATGTGATTCTGGACAAGGCAGAACAGAAGGGAACTGGAAAGTGGACATCCCAAGCAGCCCTTGACCTCGGAATACCTACCCCTTCCATAAACCTGGCGGTGGTTGAAAGGGTGATTTCCCATTTCAAAGACATAAGAACAAGGCTTTCGAAACTGTATAATAAGAGAAGAAGCGCTACTCAGGGTAGCGAGGAATTTTTGAGAGATCTCCGAAACTCTCTCTTCTTTGCCATGTTCATGGCCTTTTCTCAGGGCATGTGGTTGATCGCAGAAGCATCGAAAGAGTTCGGCTATGGGGTGAACCTCTCGGAGGTGCTCAGAATATGGAAGGGTGGATGTATCATAAGGGCGAAGTTGATAGACACACTCAGAAGGTACATATCTAACGAGAACGCGTATTTGCTGGAGAACGAAGAAGTGATGAATCTATTGAAAGGCAAAATCGATTCTCTAAAGAACATATTGAAGGCGTCCATAGAGAACGAAATCCCCGTTCCTGTTTTGAATTCCTCTTACAACTACTTCATGAGTCTTACCGAAGAGAGACTGCCGGCGAATCTCATACAGGCTCAAAGAGACTTCTTCGGAGCACACACTTTTGAGAGAGTAGACAGAGAAGGTGTGTTCCACATCAACTGGGAGGAAGGAGAGATAGGATGAAAAAAATCGAAGTGGACCTCGTGAGAACGAAGGTCTACAACCTCCTCAAAGAGATGATACTGAACCACGAGTTGAAACTGGGAGAAAAGCTCAACGTGAGAGAACTCTCTGAAAAACTGGGGATCAGTTTCACCCCGGTGAGGGATGCACTCCTTCAACTTGCAACAGAAGGTCTTGTGAAAGTGGTACCAAGGGTGGGTTTCTTTGTTACCGATGTTGACGAGAGGTTCATAAGAGAGACGATAGAAACGAGGATAATGATGGAAGTTTTCTGCCTTGAGAACTACTTCGAGAGGATTGCTTCCTCTGAGGAACTCTTGAAGATAAAAGAAGAGATAGAAAACGTTGAAAGCAGTCTGAAAAGGGATCTGTTCGATGATGCCGACGAGAGACTCCACAAACTCTTCATCAAAGCCTCCGGAAACGAGCTCATAATTTCTCTTTACGAAAAGATATGGGACCGCATCGATCTTGTAAGACACCTGAACGAAAGGTACATCGTTTCTAACAGAGAGCACAAAGAACTCATAGAGAGTATCCTCCGCGGTGACAAAGAAGATGCAGTCGAGAAACTAAAGAAGCATCTGAAAAACGTGGAGGAGGAGACGATAAGAAATCTGTACACGTACGAGAAGGGGTGAGGGTATGTCTTTGAAGGTGTTCAAAGATCATTTTGGAAGAGGATATGAAGTTTACGAAAGCTCCTATAGAGAAAAGGATGGTCTTTCCTTCTTTCTGGTGAAAGGAGAAGAAGGGAAGGTACTGGTAATTTCGGGTGAAAAGGTACCAGAAGGTACTTTGTTCTTCAAAAAGCATCAGGTGGGTGGAAAGACGTTCTTCTTCTGTGAAAAGAACCACGAAAATCTGGAGATCCTGAGAAAATACTTTCCCGATCTGAAACCCACCCGCGCAGGGCTGAAGGCCTCCTTTGGAACAGGTGACAGGCTCGGAATCACCACACCTGCCCACGTGAGGGCACTGAGAGGTTCTGGTCTGTTTCCCGTTTTTGCTCAGCAGTCTGTGAGAGAAAATGAAAGAACGGGAAGAACCTGGAGAGATGTACTCGATGATGCAACCTGGGGAGTGTTCCAGGAAGGATACACAGAAGGATTTGGAGCGGACGCAGACCATGTGAAAAATCCTGAAGATCTTGTCGCAGCCGCAAAAGAAGGCTTTTCCATGTTCACGATCGATCCTTCAGACCACGTGAGAAACCTCTCAAAACTCAGTGAAAGAGAAAAGAACGAGATGTTCGAGGAAATACTGAAAAAAGAGCGAATCGACAGGATCTATCTTGGGAAAAAATACACCGTCCTCGGTGAAAGACTGGAGTTCGACGAGAAAAATTTGAGGGATGCTGCTCTGGTGTACTATGATGCGATCGCCCACGTGGATATGATGTATCAAATTTTGAAAGAGGAGATCTCGGACTTCGATTTCGAGGTTTCCGTTGACGAGACAGAAACACCCACCAGTCCACTGTTTCACATCTTCGTCGTGGAAGAACTCAGAAGACGGGGTGTGGAATTCACCAACCTCGCTTTGAGGTTCATCGGTGAGTGGGAAAAAGGTATCGATTACAAAGGAGACCTTGGGCTGTTCGAGAAAGAGATCAAGATGCACGCTGAAATTTCGAGGATGTTCGAAGGCTACAAGTTGTCTTTACACTCCGGAAGCGACAAGTTTTCCGTGTATCCGGCCTTCTCTTCTGCGACGGATGGTCTTTTCCATGTGAAGACGGCGGGAACGAGCTATCTTGAAGCGATAAAGGTGATCTCGATGGTCAATCCCGCTCTCTTTCGTGAAATCTACAGGTGCGCCCTCGAGCACTTTGAAGAGGACAGAAAGTCCTATCACATATCCGCTGATCTTTCAAAGGTTCCAGATGTGGAAAAGGTGAAGGATGAAGACCTGCCAGCACTCTTTGAGGACATCAACGTGAGACAGCTGATTCACGTCACCTACGGTTCTGTCCTCAAAGACAGATCTCTGAAGGAAAGAATATTCGAAACCCTCGATCGAAACGAAAAACTCTTCTACGAAACGGTAGAAAGTCACATAAAAAGGCACGTGGATCTTTTGAGGGGTGATTGAGGTGTTCAATCTCAAGGAAAGGGTTGCCCTTGTGACCGGCGGTTCTCGCGGTCTTGGATTTGGTATCGCTCAGGGGCTGGCAGAGGCCGGATGTTCAGTGGTCGTTGCAAGCAGAAATCTGGAGGAAGCATCAGAAGCGGCTCAAAAGTTGACAGAAAAATACGGCGTTGAAACGATGGCTTTCCGATGCGATGTTTCAAACTATGAGGAAGTGAAAAAACTTTTGGAAGCAGTGAAAGAGAAATTTGGAAAGCTCGATACGGTGGTCAACGCTGCGGGGATAAACAGAAGACATCCAGCGGAAGAATTTCCTCTCGATGAGTTCAGACAGGTGATAGAGGTGAACCTTTTTGGAACTTACTACGTGTGTAGGGAGGCCTTTTCACTCCTGAGAGAATCCGATAACCCCTCTATCATAAACATAGGATCTCTCACCGTTGAAGAAGTCACCATGCCCAACATATCCGCGTACGCTGCTTCGAAAGGGGGCGTAGCTTCTCTCACAAAAGCTCTGGCGAAGGAGTGGGGAAGGTACGGCATAAGGGTGAATGTGATAGCGCCGGGCTGGTACAGAACCAAGATGACAGAGGCTGTATTCAGCGATCCAGAAAAACTGGACTACATGCTCAAGAGGATACCCCTTGGCAGAACGGGTGTACCAGAGGATTTGAAGGGTGTGGCAGTCTTCCTTGCTTCCGAAGAGGCGAAGTACGTGACTGGACAGATCATATTTGTAGACGGTGGTTGGACTGCGAATTGAAGGGGTGAGGCCAGTGACGGTGTATCTGGAAGGAGATCCTTTGACCGAAGAGAAGATAAAAGAAGGTCTTTCAAAATTGGTTGAAGATCTTGGAAAAGTGAAAAAAGTGCTGGTGGTGCACACAGATTACACCCGCGTGGATTTCACCCACTTAGTGGCAAAGAACCTCTACAGATTTCTCCTTGAAAGAGGTCTGAAAGAGTTTCATACGCTCAACGCGAGCGGTACACACAGGGCCATGAAAATTGAAGAGTTCGAAAAGAAACTCGGTATCTCAAGAAACGAAAGAGGAGTGTTTTTCCACAACCATGAGTTTTTCAATCCTGAAGCACTGGCGTTTGTTGGCACACTACCGGCTGATTTCGTTTCAGAGATGACCGAGGGAGATCTGGAAGAGGAGATACCGATAAAGGTGAACAGAATCCTCTTTGAAGATTTCGACGCGATCTTTTTCATAAACGGTACAGTTCCTCACGAATCGACAGGTTTTTCCGGTGGCTTGAAGATCGTTATTCCGGGAATCGCCAGCACGGAAGTTGTAGATACTTTCCACTGGGCAGCAGTTCTCATGGGCATTCCAAAACTCATAGGCACGGTGGACAATCCCGCGCGTAAGATCATAAACAGGGCATCGGAGATGATTTTTGAGAAGATAAAAGCAAGATCCTTCACACTCAACATGGTGTACGAAGAGGAAGAAGAAGTGATTCCAAGAGCTCTCTACATAGATGAAGGATACAAAGGCTTTTTAAGGGCATACGAAAAAGCTTGCGAGCTCAGCTCTCAACTTCACGTGAAATACATAGACCGACCTCTCAGAAGGGCTGTCCAGGTGATAGGAGAGGAATACGACGAGGTCTGGACGGCGGGGAAGGGGTCCTACAAGCTTCAAAAACCAGGTGTGATGGCAAAGGGCGGTCAGATCATCATCTACGCACCGCACATAAAGAGGTTCCACTCCAACCCGCAGATGGACAAGTGGATCAGGGAAATAGGATACCACTGCAAAGACTACGTGAAATGGTATCTGAAGAAACATCCCGATTTCAACAAGAACGTTGCAGCACATGTGATCAACGTAAGAGGAGCTGGAACGTTCGATCCAGAAACGGGTAAAGAGGAGTTCGAATTCGATGTGATTCTCGCTACCTCCATTCCTGAAGACGAATGCAGGGCAGTGAACCTTGGATACATGGATCCGTCGAAGATCAGAAAAGAAGATTTCATGGATGAGGATAGTCTCTGGATAGTCCCGGGTGGAAAGTACCTCTACGATCTGAAGGGGAGGAGAGGATGATAGCGGCCATAGACATTGGAACAGAGAGCGCTCGTCTTATGTTCAAAAGTAACGGTGAGTGGAAAGTTCTGAAAAAGTCATATAGAATCTTCTTTCCATCACCCGAGGCGGCAGAACAGGACCCGAATGAGATCTTTTCCGCTGTTTTCGATCTTTTAAAGCAAGTACCCAACGAGGACGAGGTTCTCTACGTTGGTATGAGCTCTGTGTTCCACAGCATCATCGGTCTTGATGAAAATCTCAATCCGGTTACTCCCCTCCTCAACTGGGCAGACAGGAGATCCTTTAGGGAAAAGGAAGAACTGGAGAAGAAGTACGGTGTCAGGTTCTTTTATGAAAAAACCGCGTGCCCGCTCCATCCGATGTACTGGCCTTCAAAGATCCTGTGGATGAAGAAAAACTCGAATGCGAAAAAGTTCTGTTCGATAAAAGCCTACATCGTCAACAAGATGACTGGAGAATTTGTGGAAGAGCTTTCTCTCGCATCTGGAACCGGTATGATGAACATACATTCCCTCGAATGGGACGGGGAAATCCTGGAGATCACGGGAGTGAGGAAAGAAGATCTTCCTGAGATCAAATCACCTTACACACAGGTGAGGGTGAAAGACGAGATAGCAAAAGAGCTTGGCTTCAAGAAAGTCTACCTGATCCTTGGCGGTGGAGACGGAGTGATGACGAACGTGGGATTGAGCGCGATGGATCCTGATTCAGCCACCGTGACGATCGGAACGAGCGGCGCGTTTCGTGTTGTCATGGACAGACCGGTGATCGATCGGGAGGGGATTTCCACCTGGTGCTATCTGATCGATGAGGAAAACTACGTTCTCGGCGGGGCGATAAACAATGGCGGTATCGTGTTGATGTGGCTTAAAGATGTCATGAGGTTCGACAGTTACGACGATATCATAGAAGAAGCAAAGGAGTCTCCAGCTGGTGCGAACGGACTGGTATTCCTGCCGTTTCTCAACGGGGAAAGGGCACCGCACTGGAGAGAAAGATACAGGGGCGTTCTGGTAGGGCTCACTTCCTCTCACAGAAGGAGTGACATTGCAAGAGCGGCACTCGAGGGAATCTGCTTCAGGATAAAGGACATACACAACGCGGTTAAAAGAGTGGGAAGTGTTGATCCCAATCGAATCGTTGCGACGGGAGGTTTCACCAGCTCTCCGTACTGGGTCCAGCTCTTATCGGACGTTCTTGGAAAGGATATAATCGTCACAAACGTGGAGAATCCTTCCGCTTTTGGAGCCTACGTAATGGCTTTGAAATCGCTGGGAGAAGATGTGGAAGGCTTTATCGAAAAAGAGGTTCGGGTAGAGCGGGTGTTTCACCCTGATTCTGAAAGAAACGCGGTGTACGAGAGACTGTACAGTGATTATAAGTTCCTGTACGAAAAACTCGTGGACTATTATTACAAGGAGTAGCCAAGCCCCGTCATCTTTTTGAGGTTGAGAACCTTCAGTATCTCTTCGACAGGAATGTTTTTCTCCTGGGATAGAATTTCAACGGCTTTCTTTATGTCCCAATTCGCTTTTTTTATTGCTTCAGAGACCGCTTCGTATCCAAACAACTTTATCAAAGGTGTGAGGTTCGAAACAGACCTTCGAAGGTGTTCCTCGCACCGCTCGTTGTTCGCTTTTATTTTTGAGATGTAGCTGGCGAGTGATCTACAGGCGTTTGTGAGGAGTGTGAGAGATTTCAGTGTTAGGTGAACTATCAGAGGAGCGAACTGGTTGAGTTCTAAATTCCCAAGTGCGCAGGCATGGTTCAGGATCATGTCGTGACCGAAAACCATGTGACAGATTTGCATCACGTACTCCGGAACGACCGGGTTTATTTTTCCTGGCATGATGGAGCTTCCCGCCTGCACAGCTGGAAGAATCAGTTCCCCGATCACAGTGTTTGGTCCGCTTCCCAGCAGTCTGATGTCGTTTGAAATCTTGTAGAGGTTCACAGCAAGGGATTTCAAGAGACCATGAACCTCGGCAAAAACGTCCCAGTTCTGCGTGGCGTCTATGAGGTTTTCTGCTTTGGCGATCTTCACTTTCGTCACTTCTCTCACCTTTTCCACGATCTTGAGGATGTAGTCTTTCGGTGCCCCAACTCCCGTTCCGATGGCCGTTCCCCCGATGTTTACACTTCTTATTCTTTCTTCGACTTTGTAGAGCCTCCATCTGTCTCTTGCGAGGGCATCTGCGAAGGCGCCGAATTCCTGACCCAACATGATGGGCGGTCCATCCATGAGCTGTGTTCTTCCCGGCTTTCTAATGGAGTAGAACTCCTTCTCTTTCTCTTGAATCTTCTCCTGAAGGTTTATTACTTCATCTATGAGTTTTCTGAGTTTCACGATGGTGGCGATCTTCGCACTCGTTGGGAAGGTGTCGTTCGTGGACTGGTGCAGGTTCACATGGTCTATAGGATCGACCAGGTATTCTCCTTTCTTTCCACCGAGTATTTCCGTAGCCCTGTTTGCGATCACTTCGTTTACGTTCATGTTTATGGAAGTTCCGGCGCCGCCAGAGAGTGGATCCACAACCACGTGTTTTTTCAGGTCTTCCCATTCGTCACAGGCTTTCACAATGGCGTTTCCCGTTCGTTCGTCCAGATAACCGAGCTCTGTGTTCAAAAGGGCGCAGGCTTTTTTCACCATGAAATAGGCCCAGATGAAAGTTTCGTCAAGCTTTTCACCTGTGGATGGGAAGTTCATGAGGGCTCTTTTTGTGTGTATTCCATAGTAGGCTTCGTCTTCTATCTCCAGTTCCCCGAGGTAATCGTGTTCCTTTCTCACACCTTCACTTCCTCTCTGAAGGGACGTATCGCCCGGTCGAGTACTCCATGGAGGTAAGAGATCGTCACACCGTAGTTCGTCATGGGAATACCGAGTCTTTTTGCCATTCTCACTCTTCTCATCATAGCTGCTCTGTTCAGAACACATCCTCCGCAGTGAATGATGAGTTTCGCATCCTCTATCTCTTCGAGATCCGGGAAGTCCTTTCCTGCTATGACTTTGAAGTTCAACTGGGCTCCCGTGTGATTCACAAGCCACCTTGGAATCTTCACCCTTCCGATGTCTTCGGTGAGAGGTCTGTGGGTGCAGCCTTCCATGATGACAACAGTGTCTCCGTCTTCCAGCTCTTCTATCTTTCTCACGCTTTCCACAAAGTAGGCCAGATCGCCTCGATATCGTGACTCCACAATGGAAAAGGTGGTGAGTTCCACGTCTTCCGGGACATCAGACGCTACTTTCATTACCACCTGAGAGTCTGTGATGACGAGTTTTGGTTTCATCCCTATGTTTTCCATCACGTACCTGAGCTCTCTTTCCTTCACCACGAGGGCGATGGCTTCTCTGTCGAGGGCTTCCCTGATCGCGTGGACCTGAGGCATGATGAGCCTCCCCTTTGGAGCACCGAGATCTATGGGAACCACGAGGATCACAAGATCGCCGCCATCTATCAGATCACCGAGGTAAGGAATCTCTTCATCACCCGGAAGAATTTCGGAGATGGTCTTCCCGATATCGTCGAATCCCTTTTTCTGCAAAGCCGAAACAAGGAGTACTTTCGCTTCGTAACGGCTTTCGTAGAGTCCCTTCAGCTCTTCGGCCTTTTCTCCAAGAACGTCGATTTTGTTTACGACAACTACGAAGGGAATTTCCATCTCTTTGAAAAGATTGACAACGTCGTCTTCGTATGGTGTCGGTTCGCTGTCTGTTACGAGTATTCCACAGTCCGCTCTATAGAATACTCTCCTTGCTTTCTCCACTCTGAGTCTTCCAAGTTCTCCCACATCATCGAGCCCAGGAGTGTCGACCAGCGTTACAGGGCCTACGGGGTAAAGCTCCATGGATTTGTAAACGGGATCTGTCGTGGTGCCTGCGTATTCACTCACGATGGACACGTTTTGTCCAACGAGTGCGTTCATGAAGGATGATTTCCCGACGTTTCTTCTTCCGGCGACAACGATGTATCTCCTGAAACCAGCGTCCGGCAATCTCACGATATCACCCTCTATAAAGAAAAATCCCCTTCGCACGACCGAAGGGGTGAGTTCCCCCTCGGTGTCGGGTGCCCTCCACCTCAGGTGGAACGGTCTTTTTCATGTTAATTTTATCACAATTTACTCTTTCTGGTTCAGATATTCTTTGTAACCAATTTGTTCTAATCTTTGGGCTTTTTCCAGAACTTCCCGTTTCATTCTTTCTTTATACTCTTTTACCTTCCTTGCGATCTCCGGATATTTGATTCCCAGAATAGACGCAGCGAGGATTCCCGCGTTCTTTGCGTTGTTTATGGCAACGGTGGCAACGGGCACACCCCCTGGCATCTGAACTATGGAGAAAAGAGAATCCAGACCGTTCAGTGTGGATGTTTTCACGGGAACACCTATCACAGGAAGGTGGGTGATGCTTGCCACCATTCCCGGGAGGTGAGCTGCTCCTCCCGCTCCCGCAATGATCACTTCTATTCCCCGTTCTTCGGCGTTCTTTGCGTACTCGAACATGCGATCCGGTGTTCTGTGGGCAGAAACGATCGTAATCTCGTAATCTATTCCGAATTCTTCCAAAATTTCAGCTGCCTGCTTCATTACAGGAAGATCGGAGTCACTTCCCATGATGATTCCTACCCTTGGCACATCGCTCCCTCCTCCGAGACGACTTTCAGTATTTTCTTCGCTCTGAGCGCTTTTTCGAGCGCTCTTTCAACGTCTCTGTCCACCACCGTGAAATGTCCCATTTTTCTGTACGGTCTGGTTTCTTTTTTTCCATAGAAATGAAGCGAAAGACCTTCTATGGCCAGAGCTTCTTCCAATCCAATGAGGGCGGGTTTCCCATAATATCCTTCCTCACCGAGGAGATTCACCATCACCGCGGGGATGAGAAGCTCCGTTGATCCGAGAGGCAGGTTCATGATCGCCCTTATGTGCTGTTCGAACTGGCTCGTCACACACGCTTCAATGGTGTAATGGCCGGAATTGTGTGGGCGTGGAGCGATCTCGTTGACGAGTATCTCACCCTGTTTTGTGAGAAACATCTCTATTCCAAAGATACCGACACCTTCTAACGCCTCTACAACACTCGTTGCGATTTCTCTGGCGATCTTCGAATGTTTTTCTTCTATTCTGGCAGGTGCTATCACCGTATCGCAGATGTTCGCATCTTCGTCGAAGTACATCTCCACCACGGGATAACACGCTGTTTCTCCTTTTTCGTTTCTCGCCACCATGACAGCGAGTTCTTTCTCTATCTCAACGAACTCCTCAAGGTAGGTCTCGCCTTTTATAGCGTTTTCGAGATCTTTTTCGTTTTTTATGATGAACACACCTCTGCCGTCGTATCCTCCTTTTCTCGCCTTTTGAACAACAGGGAAACCGAACTCCCTGACGTCGCTTTCCAGATCCTTCACCGGTTTGTATCTGGGAACTGGGATGCCGTTTTTCTTCAAAAATTCTTTTTGAATGAACTTATCCTGTATGATTTCCAGAGTGTACGGAGAGGGATGTATTTTGTAGCCCTCGTCGTAGAGTTTCTTCAATGTCTGAACGTCGATGTGTTCAAGATCGTAGGTGGTAACATCTGAACCTTTTACCAGATCTTCAATTCTTTCTGAGTCGAAAAAACCTGCGACTATCTGCTCATCCGCCACCTGTCCGGCGGGGCTTCTGGGGGTTGGATCGAGCACTATCACGTAAAAACCCATCTTCTTCGCTTCGAGGGTCATCATCTTGCCAAGCTGGCCACCGCCGATGATACCGATCTTTTTCAAATCTCCTCCCTCCTCACCAGCTTCCCATGAAGAAGTAGAACTGCCAGTCTTTCTCGTTGAATCTGTAGGCACCGCCAACTTCCACGCTCCCAAGAAGGGGAACGACGAGATCGAGTTTCACGCCTGCTGAAGAGAGAGTGTTCATATTTCCGTTCTCTTCTATTCCGCCGTAGTCAACGAACAGTCCGGTGACGACGGGTACGTTTTCTTTCTGAAGAATCCAGTTCAGATCGGCTGAGAGTTTGAACATCTTTTCAGTCTCGAAGTAGTTGTAGCCACGCACTGCGTAAGGTCCGGAAACTTCCAAAAGTTCCGTTCCAATTTCGTTGCGGACCATTCCGCCTGTACCTTTGAAGCTCCAGAAGAGACTTTCAAAGATCGGATAGTACGCTTCTCCCGAGAGGATGCCCTTCCAGTACTTTTGATCGTCCAGTCCGAAAAGACCCGCGCGCGTCAGGTCGAGCGAGAGGTAGTACCCTTCGGTTGGAAGGATTGCGGAGTTCTTGGTGTTGTATCTGTATCTCGTGAGGATTGCGAGAGTTCCCTTGCTTCCGTCGACCAATGTTTTTTCGTAGATAGGACCGATACCGAAGGAATGCCCCTTGTACGGAAGAGAAGAGATCAAGCCTTTGAGGCTGATCGTATCGGTGCCGCTGGAGGTGGTGTAATCTGTGTATCCAATCCCCAGTTCAAGGTTCATTGGAACTTCGAATTTGACAGGGAGTTTCACGCTTCCTTCAACGCTTCTTTCGGTGAAACCGAGGTTGAGATTCACTGAGAAGGACTCTCCGTATCCGAAAGTGTTCACTGCGGAGAGCTGAACCATTCCGCTGAAGCCCTGCCACCAATCGCCTTCTTTCGGCATGGTCCATCCAATTCCACCGATGAAATTCCTCGTTTTTTCCGCTTCTTTGAGATCTATTACGACATCCACCTGAGTTGCGCTTGGAGAAAGCTGTGGATATATGTTCACAGAATCGAAGTACCTGCTGTTCTGCAGATAAGAGTAGGTGAGCATGATCTCTTCTTTGTTCAGAGGTTCTCCTTCTTTTATGGTGACCAGGTTCTCCACCACGTAGGGTTTTGTTTTCTTGAGTCCTTCGATTTTAACGGAGCGAACGTATTTCTCGTAGATATCGAACACGAGGCTGTCGTCTTCTATCTTTGCTTCCACCCACGTGTATGGGAAATTGTTCTTCTCGTAAAAATCAACTATTCTGTTCATCGCGAGAAGCACCTGAGCATTCGTGTAGGTCTGATCTGGAGACACCCCGGACGCTTTCAAAAGCTCCTGATCCGTGAAGATCGTGTTACCGTGGAATAGGATCTCTTTGAAAGCTTTCTCTCCTTCAAACAGTCTTCTCTGTACTACATTGACCACCATGATCACGACATTCTTTTCTTCGATATCCTTCACTGTAGTTTTCTTGAAATTAACCGCTGTTTCTTTCGAGAAGAACGGGTAGGAGTTTATAACTGAGATGAGGTTGTTTATATCGGAGTACTTTGGATAGAAATCTTTCTTGCTCATGGTGAAAAACCTCACCAGTGGAGAGGAAGAATAGAAGTCTCTCAGGGTTTTTATCTTCGCTTTCGAAAGGATGGAAACGAAATCAAGGCCATCCACTTCTCCGTTGAAAACGATGTCCCATAGAGCGTATTCTTTCACAACGATTTTATAAGTACCGTCCTCAAAGTTTCCGTTTATCTCCACAAAAAAGTATCCTGCTTCCTGATACTTGTTTCTCATAGCTTCGAACGTTTCTTTCAAAAGGTTCACGTTCAACGGCATGCCTTTCTCGATTTTAACGAGCTCTTCGAGTTCTTTTTTGTCCACCAGACCTGGACCATCTATTTCCAGTTTCCAATCTTTGACAACTGGATTTTCCTCCAGTGAGACAACAAGTCTGTAACCCACATCGGCTGGTTCCAGAGAGGGTGTTAGAGAGGAGAAATATCCAAGGTCGAAGACTTTTTTCAGATACTCCTGAATTTCATCGGATGATACCTCTCCGAAGAGTTTTCCGACTTTTTGAACTATGAATTCGGAATTGAGAGTGTTCAATCCCTTGAAATCGACTTCCGAGATGTAAATTGCCATCGCGGAAACAGCCAGCAGAACCATCAGAAGAACCAGCTCTCTTTTCATACCTGTACCTCCTTCAGGATATCTCCCTTATAAGCATACTTGAGAAATGCCTCGAAAGTCCAGGGACACTTCTCTTTGAAAATCCTCGCGATTGCCAGAGCGTACTGTTGAATTTCCCACTGAGCGTGAGAATCTGCCCTCAGATTCAAAAAATTCATGAGACTCCTTGCGTTCACAGTCCAGAAAAACCTTGTGTACAGATTCAAAGGGAGCACTATCCTTGCCACCTCTCGAGGAACACCGCTTTCTATCAACTCCAGATACGTTCGATACGCTTTATCGACTATTTCTGAGATCTTCTCCGTCACCTGTTCGGGAGGGATGGTCGTTTTGTACCCTTCCAGGCGTTCGGGAGAGGGGATATAAAATTCGTAGGAGAGCTTCGAGTATCTGCCGCTCAATTCGTTGTAGGATGCGATCCTGTGTCTGAACCACTGCCTCGCCACAAATATGGGAGCTTTCACGTGGAAGGTGAAGACAATGTGTTCGAAAGGAGTCTCGTGGCCGTGCCTCATGAGATATTCGATGAGATGTCTATCCCTTTCTTCGTCTTTCAAGCCCATATTGAAAGAAACGCGGGCGGCCCGTACAGCGGAAAGATCGTTTCCCATCATATCCACAAGTTCAACGAATCCTTTGTCTAAGATATCGATCTTCATCGATATCCTCCCTTCCGGAGAGTGCTCGTTGTTGGAGGGTGCCGGTCTTTTATAACAATACTAACATATAAGCTTAGAGGGCTGAATGTTTTCAGCCCTCCTTTTTGGTCATGATCTTGACGATCGTTTTTTCGATCCGTTCTCTGTCTATCTTATTTCCGTCCTTTAAAATCTTCAGAGCGGCTTTTATCACGAGAATTCTCGGATATTTTACGAGCATTTCCTTGATAGGATCTCTCTTCATGCTGATCACACTCCTTGACAACGGGGATGTGTTAGAATATAATCTGATATCGGTGTGGGCTCGTAGCTCAGCTGGCAGAGCGCCCGGCTCATAACCGGGTGGTCGGGGGTTCGACTCCTCCCGAGCCCACCAGTTTTCAGGGGAGAGCACGGCTCTCCTTATTATTTTAACACATCGTTCAAAGATGATCGAGGTTGACAAAGAAGGGCTCTGATAGTAAAATTAATGAACGGTCTTGGGCGGCGTAGCTCAGCGGCGAGAGCGGGTGATTCATAATCACCGTGTCGTGGGTTCGAGTCCCACCGCCGCCATAGGTCATCGGAAAGGGAATAGGGCCAGCGTAGCTCAACCGGTAGAGCGACTGATTTGTAATCAGTAGGTTGTGGGTTCGAGTCCCACCGCTGGCTCCAAGGGTATGTGGTGGGGTGCCCGAGCGGCCAAAGGGGGCGGACTGTAAATCCGCTGGCAGAATGCCTTCGGAGGTTCAAATCCTCCCCCCACCACCAGATTTTTTTGAGAAAGGGTGGAAGATATGCGAGTGAAAGTGGCTCTGAAATGTTCTCAGTGTGGTAACAAGAATTATTACACCACAAAGAACAAGGATAAAAGAGCAAAACTCGAACTGAGGAAGTACTGTCCAAAGTGCAACACCCACACTGTTCATGCCGAAACGAAAGCGTAATCGCAGGGCCGTAGCTCAACTGGTAGAGCGCCGGTCTCCAAAACCGGTGGTTGCGGGTTCGAGTCCTGCCGGCCCTGCCATTTTTTGATCTGAGGGGGCATCGAAGATGGAGAAACTCCGAAAGTTCTTCAGGGAAGTCATTGCCGAAGCAAAGAAAATTTCCTGGCCCTCCCGAAAGGAGTTATTCACTTCTTTTGGTGTTGTTCTCGTGATACTCGCTGTTACAAGCGTTTATTTTTTTGTGCTTGATTTCATCTTTTCAGGAGTTGTGAGTGCGATTTTCAAAGCGCTGGGAATAGGATAAGGTGATAGGTGATGAAGAAAAACTGGTACATAGTGCTCACCATGTCTGGTTACGAAGAAAGAGTTAAAGAAAATATCGAAAAGAAAATCGAAGCCACCGGGATAAAGAATCTGGTGGGCCGTATTGTTATTCCTGAAGAGGTAGTTCTGGACGCCACCAGTCCTTCCGAGAGGCTCATACTTTCTCCGAAGGCCAAATTACACGTGAACAATGGAAAAGATGTTAACAAGGGAGATTTGATAGCTGAAGAGCCCCCTATTTATGCTCGAAGAAGCGGTGTGGTTGTTGACGTGAAGAACGTCAGAAAGATCGTCGTGGAAACCATCGATAGGAAGTATACGAAGACGTATTACATTCCTGAATCCGCGGGGATCGAGCCGGGTTTGAGGGTTGGAGCAAAAGTGAAGCAGGGACTGCCGCTTTCAAAAAATGAAGAGTACATCTGTGAGCTGGATGGAAAGATCGTTGAAATAGAACGAATGAAAAAAGTGGTCGTTCAGACACCTGATGGTGAGCAGGATGTTTATTACATTCCTCTGGATGTTTTTGACAGGGATAGAATAAAAAAAGGAAAAGAAGTGAAACAGGGTGAAATGTTGGCAGAAGCCAGGAAATTTTTCGCCAGGATTTCAGGAAGAGTTGAGGTGGTGGATTATTTAACAAGAAAAGAGATCAGAATTTACAAGACGAAAAGAAGAAAACTCTTCCCTGGTTACGTATTCGTGGAAATGATCATGAACGATGAAGCCTACAACTTCGTTCGTTCCGTGCCATACGTTATGGGGTTTGTCAGTTCGGGAGGACAACCCGTTCCCGTAAAAGACAGAGAAATGAGACCTATTTTGAGACTTGCGGGGCTCGAAGAGTACGAAGAGAAGAAGAAGCCTGTGAAAGTCGAGATCGGTTTCAAGGTTGGAGACATGGTGAAGATAATAAGCGGTCCTTTCGAGGACTTTGCGGGTGTCATAAAAGAAATCGATCCGGAGAGACAGGAATTGAAGGTAAACGTGACCATATTCGGGCGGGAAACTCCTGTTGTGCTTCACGTTTCTGAAGTGGAGAAAATCGAGTGAGAAAACGTGGGAGGAGGAATCCGCACCACGCATAGGGAGGTTCGAACATGGCGAAGAAAGTAACGGCTCAGATTAAATTGCAGTTGCCCGCCGGGAAAGCCACACCGGCGCCACCTGTTGGACCTGCTTTGGGTCAGCACGGCGTAAACATCATGGAATTTTGTAAAAGGTTCAATGCCGAAACAGCGGATAAAGCAGGCATGATTCTTCCTGTTGTTATAACGGTGTACGAAGATAAGTCGTTCACCTTTATCATCAAAACACCTCCGGCTTCCTTCCTTCTCATGAAAGCGGCAGGTTTGGAGAAAGGTTCTTCCGAACCAAAGAGAAAGATTGTTGGAAAGGTTACCAGAAAACAGATCGAAGAGATAGCGAGAACAAAGATGCCGGACTTGAACGCAAACAGTTTGGAAGCGGCCATGAAGATCATTGAAGGAACCGCTAAGAGCATGGGAATAGAAGTGGTGGACTGAAGTAACGGAAAGGAGGAGGCGCAATGCCGAAGCACTCCAAGAGGTATCTTGAAGCAAGGAAGTTCGTAGACAGAACGAAATACTACGATCTCGATGAGGCCATAGAACTTGTTAAAAAAACTGCCACAGCGAAGTTCGATGAAACGATAGAACTCCACATTCAAACTGGAATAGACTACAGGAAACCTGAGCAGCACATCAGAGGAACTGTTGTCCTTCCACACGGAACGGGTAAGGAAGTCAGGGTTCTGGTGTTTGCCAAAGGAGAAGCGGCGAAAGAGGCATTGGAAGCGGGTGCAGATTACGTAGGGGCTGAGGATCTGGTAGAAAAAATAGAAAAGGAAGGTTTTCTCGATTTCGATGTTGCAATAGCCACGCCCGATATGATGAGAGTAATTGGAAGACTCGGAAAGATCTTGGGACCAAGAGGTTTGATGCCGTCGCCCAAATCAGGAACGGTAACTCAGGAAGTAGCGGAAGCGGTTAAAGAATTCAAAAAAGGAAGAATAGAGGTCAGAACGGACAAAACTGGGAACATTCACATACCCGTTGGTAAAAGGAGTTTTGACAACGAAAAATTGAAGGAAAACATAATTTCAGCTGTAAGACAGATCATGCAGATGAAACCCGCAGGTGTGAAAGGACAGTTCATTAAAAAAGCGGTTTTGTCTTCTACAATGGGACCCGGTATAAAGTTGAATCTTCAGAGCCTGTTGAAAGAGTAAAGCAATCGAAAACTCAATAAGACGCCGTAGATGGCAGGGCCCTTGGGGTTAAAGATCCTGCCGGAGGCGTCCCAGAAAGGTTCTATGACCTTTTTGTGGACCCTCCGGGGTCCACAAAATTTTTTTTGGGAGGTGAATCCTTTGCTGACCAGGCAACAAAAAGAACTCATAGTTGAAGAAATGAGTGAAATATTCAAAAAAACATCGCTGATACTCTTTGCCGATTTCCTGGGTTTCACGGTGGCTGATCTCACCGAACTTCGCTCCAAATTGAGAGAAAAGTACGGAGATGGAGCAAGGTTCAGGGTTGTGAAAAATACTCTCTTGAATCTTGCGCTCAAGAACGCTGAATACGAAGGCTACGAAGAATTTCTCAAAGGACCTACAGCTGTACTCTACGTCACGGAAGGAGATCCTGTGGAGGCTGTCAAGATAGTTTACAACTTTTACAAAGATAAAAAGGCTGATCTTTCGAGGCTCAAGGGTGGTTTCCTCGAAGGAAAGAAATTCACGGCAGAAGAAGTGGAAAACATCGCAAAACTCCCATCCAAAGAAGAGCTCTACGCTATGCTCGTTGGTCGTGTGAAAGCTCCTATTACCGGTCTTGTGTTTGTTCTGAGTGGTATTTTGAGGAATCTCGTGTATGTGCTCAATGCCATTAAAGAGAAAAAATCCGAATGATGGAGGTGTTTGAAGATGACGATTGATGAAATCATCGAAGCGATTGAGAAACTCACGGTTTCAGAGCTTGCAGAACTCGTGAAGAAGCTCGAAGACAAATTTGGAGTGACTGCTGCAGCACCTGTGGCCGTTGCTGCCGCTCCAGTTGCCGGAGCCGCTGCCGGTGCCGCTCAGGAAGAGAAAACAGAATTTGACGTTGTTTTGAAGAGCTTCGGTCAGAACAAGATTCAGGTCATCAAGGTTGTCAGAGAGATCACCGGACTCGGTCTCAAGGAAGCCAAAGATCTCGTTGAAAAAGCCGGTTCACCCGACGCAATCATTAAGAGCGGTGTTCCCAAACAGGAAGCAGAAGATATCAAGAAAAAGCTTGAAGAAGCCGGTGCTGAGGTAGAACTGAAGTAAATTTTCGTTTGTGAAAAAAGAATGTTTCAACCCTGTACCGCCTCTTGCCGGTACAGGGTTTTTGTGTTTTAATAAATAGAGTGTGGTACAAAAGCTCTTCCTCACCCTATTGTTTCCTTTCCGTTCAATCTAAGCAAAACCCGGGAGAGAAATCCTGGGAGTTTCTTATTCCACATTGAGAGGTGAGAAAATGAAAGAGATCTCTTGCGGTAGGAGGACAAGGGTTTCTTTCGGCAAGACTCAGGAACCCCTACCAATTCCAGACCTTGTGGAGATTCAGAAGATTTCCTACCGAAGATTCCTCGAAGAAGGTTTGCTCGAAGTCCTCAAAAAATTTTCCCCCATTTATTCGCAGGCGACTCGCTCAGATTTGAAAAAATCGGACAGAGGATTTGCCCTTGAATTTGTTTCAACCAGGATAGGAGAACCTGTTGTTGATCCCCTTGAATGTAAAGCAAAGGGTTTAACTTACAGTGTTCCAATATACGCAACGGCTCGCCTTACCGACATGAAAAGCGGTGAAATGAAGGAAGAAGAAGTGTTCCTTGGCTACATTCCCTACATGACAGATCGTGGAACGTTCATAATAAATGGAGCAGAAAGAGTTGTGGTCAATCAGATAGTAGTTTCTCCAGGGCTTTACTTCTCGTCTGAGTACATCGACAGAGAAGAGTACGGCGGATACTTTCTTCCATCTCGAGGCGCATGGCTTGAAGTTATCCTCGATCCCTACGATGGAGTTCTTTACGCGGGTCTTGACGGAAAGAAGGTCAATCTTTTCCTCTTTCTGAAAACGATCGGTTATGAAAAGGATGAGGATATCCTCTCTCTTTATCCCACCTATCTGGATGCCGACGATGAAGACAGTCTCCTGCTCCATGTGGGTTCCATTCTGCTTGAAGACATCTACGATGGTGACAGGAAGATCGCCGAAAAATGGGATATCCTGACCAAAGATCTCGCGGAAAGGATTTTGATGATAGATGACATAAATCAGATAAAAATAGTTCATCCAATAGCTCAAAATACATTTGAAAAGATGCTGGAATTGGTGTCTTCCTCGGGCGAAGAGGGAGAGGAAGAAGAGGAAAAGACAAAGATTTACGGTTTAAACGAAGTTACCGTTGTGGACGCTTATCTGGAGATATTTAGAAGATTGCGACCCGAGGAACTTCCAAGAATAAACGCGGCGAAGAGGTATCTTCACGATCTCTTCTTTAATCCAGAAAGATACGATCTTTCCGAGGTGGGAAGGTACAAAGTCAACGAAAGACTAAGAAACGCTTACATCAGGTACCTCATAGAGGTTGAGGGAGAAGATCCCGAAGAAGCGAGGAAGAAGGTTTACAACGAAAATTCTCTCGTTCTGAAACCACTCGATATAGTCCTCGCTTCCAGAATTCTCTTCGACTACTTTGAGAGAAGATACGTCAACGATTTTGAAATAGATTCCTACGAGTTGAGAAATTTGATCAGAATCTTCAAGGAAGAATATTTGGAAAAGAGAAAAACAGCTTCTTACGACCTCAGAAAGCTTGTATCGGTGTTTCGGAGGAACTATGGAGTAACATCCGATCTCAGTGTCCTTGCTGCTATCAGGTACATCTCCAACATAAACAAGGAGCTTCCTTCGATACCTTTCGATACAAAAGACCATCTCGGGAACAAGCGCGTTAGAACGGTGGGAGAACTCGTCCAGAGAGAGTTCGAGAGGTTGTTCGCAAGGGCACAGAAGGCCATTCAGGAAAGACTCACACTCATAAACTCTCTGAGCAAGGTTTCCATTCAGAGTCTTATAAACATAAAATCTATCATATCAACGGTCAACCAGTTTTTCGCGATGAACCAGCTTTCTCAGTTCATGGATCAGGTGAACCCTCTGTCGGAACTCACTCACAAAAGAAGGGTTTCCGCTGTTGGACCTGGTGGGTTGAGAAGAGAATCCAAAGTCTTCGAAGCAAGAAACGTGCACTACTCACAGTACGGAAGGCTGTGTCCCATTGAGACACCTGAAGGTGCGAACATAGGATTCATAACATCGCTGGCTATATACACCAAAATTGATGAATACGGATTTCTCATGACTCCTTACAGAAAGGTAGTCAATGGAAAAGTGACGGATGAAGTAGTCTACTTGAGGGCCAACGAAGAAGAAGATTTCAAAATTGTACCTGCCACCACACCCGTGGATGAAGAGGGCAACATAATACCAGAGAGAGTAGTGGCTCGAGTGGGTGAGGATATCAGGCTTGTTCCCAGAGAAGAAGTAGATTTCATGGATGTATCAACAAAACAGCCCTTCAGTGTCTCGGCTTCACTCATTCCATTCCTCGAACACGACGATGCCAGCCGAGCCCTTATGGGTTCGAACATGCAGAGGCAGGCCGTCCCGCTTCTGAAAGCGGAAGCACCCTTTGTTGGAACTGGAATGGAATGGGAAGCAGCGAAAAATTCTGGTTATGTCACTCTCGCAGAACACGATGGAATAGTGAAAGAGGTTGACGCCGCCAGAATCGTTGTTCACAGAACAGACGAGAATGGAAATCTCATGTACGATGATAAGGGCAATCCAGTGGTTGATGAATACAGACTTCTAAAATTTGTGAGATCCAACCAGGATACGATGATAAATCAAAAACCCATTGTCAACGAAGGCGATTTTGTGAAGAAGGGTGATCCCATAGCCGACGGTCCGGCAACCGACATGGGAGAACTGGCACTCGGAAGGAACATCCTCGTCGCCTTCATGCCATGGGAAGGTTACAACTACGAGGACGCTATTCTCGTGAGTCAGGAGCTTCTTGAAGAAGACGTTTTCACGTCGATCCACATAGAAGTTTATGAAACTCAAGCAAGAGAAACGAGGCTCGGTCCTGAAGAGATCACCGCTGATATACCGAACGTGAGCAAAGAACTCCTGAAAAATCTCGACGAGAACGGAATCATCAGAGTTGGAGCGTACGTTGTGAGTGACTATGGAGTGGGTTCTCAGGCAATACTGGTTGGAAAGGTGACACCGAAAGGTGAAGGAGACACAACACCAGAAGAGAAGATCATCAGATCTGTTTTTGGTGAACGTGGAAGAGACGTGAAGGATACATCTCTCAGGCTGCCTCACGGGGTTGAGGGAAGAGTTATAAGGGTCGATGTTTACGATCAAAACGATATAGCAGAACTGGGAGCGGGAGTTTTGAAACTCGTCAGGGTGTACGTCGCCTCAAGAAAGACGCTCGACATCGGAGACAAGCTCGCGGGACGCCACGGAAACAAAGGTGTTGTCTCAAACATACTTCCAAAAGAAGACATGCCGTTCCTACCCGATGGAACACCGGTTCAGATGGTACTGAACCCGCTGGGAATACCCTCACGTATGAACGTCGGTCAGATTCTGGAAACGCACCTTGGATGGCTCGCCAAACTAACTGGAAAATGGTTTGCAACACCTGTTTTCGAAGGGGCGAAAGAAGACGAAATTCTCAGACCGCTCTACGAAGAAAGGAAGAAGAGGGGTCTTCACCTTGGAGACGACGAAAACAACCCGAATGGAAAAGTGGTTCTCAGAGACGGAAGAACGGGAGAACCCTTCGACAATCCTGTGGTGGTCGGTTACATGTACATGCTGAAGCTCGTTCATATAGCAAAAGAAAAGATTCATGCAAGATCCACAGGACCTTACTCTCTCATTCACCAGCAGCCTCTCGGAGGAAAGTCTCACTTCGGTGGACAGAGGCTTGGAGAAATGGAGGTCTGGGCTCTGGAAGCGTACGGAGCTGCTCATACTCTCGCGGAGATGCTCACCATAAAATCCGACGACATAAAAGGAAGAAATGAAGCTTACAAAGCCATACTGAAGAACATGAATATACCTGAACCTGGTGTTCCCGAAAGCTTTAGGGTTCTCATCAAAGAACTTAAAGGTCTCGCGCTCGATGTGAGACTCTATGATGAGAACGGTAACGAGATAGATATCGACAAGTACTGATTGGGAGGTTGGTAGAATGCCAATGTCCTCTTTCAAGAGGAAGATAAAGGCGATTCAGATAAAGATAGCCTCTCCAGAAGTGATAAGAAGCTGGTCTGGAGGAGAGGTCAAGAAACCTGAAACGATCAACTACAGAACGTTCAAACCCGAGAGAGATGGTCTTTTCTGTGAGAGGATTTTCGGTCCTGTGAAGGACTACGAATGTGCCTGTGGTAAGTATAAGGGAAAGAAATACGAGGGCACCGTCTGTGAGAGGTGTGGAGTCAGGGTCGAATCCAGAGAAGCCAGGAGAAAAAGGATGGGGCACATAGAACTGGCAGCACCCGCTGTGCACATCTGGTACCTCGAGAGCATACCGAGTGTCCTTGGAACACTCTTGAACATGAGCACTTCAGACCTGGAAAACATCATCTACTACGGCAGCCGCCGTGTCATAGAAAGGGCTTTCATTGTGACTGATCCCAAAGATACTCCGTTCTCCCAGGGGGACGTGATCTACGAGACCGAGTACAGGATATACAGGAAAAAGTGGGATTTCGAAGTTGAGCAGGCGTTCGTGGTGAAGAATCCAAAATCTCCTGTTCTTTCTGATATTGATGGAGAAGTGACTTTGAAGACAGAAAAGTCCATCACAGGAAGGGAAATCACCTGGATCATAGTGAAGAACATCACCAGAGCCACACACACGGTGCTCCCTGGAATGATTCTCATTGTGAAAGATGGTCAGGAAGTGGAAAAAGGACAGGATCTGACGAAAGAAATGACAATCGACCCTGTTTACGCTCCGTTTGACGGTCACGTGGAAATAGATGAACTTTCGAATACTATTACGTTGAAACCTCTCACAACCAGTAAGGATCAGCCGGTTGTTTTCACGGCTCCTTACGGAGCAAAGATTCTTGTTTCGAACGGCCAGAAGGTGAAAAAAGGTGATCAGATCACGACTTCTACCAGCCTCCCATCCGTCAAATCGAGCATATCTGGTACAGTGAGATTTGGTTCCAACCTCAACATAAGAGCGCTTGAAGACGGAAACTTCGAAGTGCTCTCCACCGGTGAAGTCTATGTAGAACAGGTTATAGAGGAGAGAAAATATCCTGTCTTTGAAGGAGCGCTTGTCTACGTTAACAACGGCGACCAGGTGAAGAAAGGGGATCACTTAGCTGACAGATTCCTCTTCGAGGAAGAGTATCTCTCTGCCACCGAGTACAAAATCTTCGAGTCTCACTATCCAACCATGTTCGATGTTGAAGAGAGAACGGAAAACGACAGACCGATCGTGGTCATAACGGATATAGATCCCGAGGTTTCCAAAGAGACAGGCTTGAAAGTTGGCGATATAGTCACAGAAAACGAGTACGAAGCGTATCTTCAGATATATCCAGAAAAGATAGTGGCTGATGCCGGAGCGCAGGCGATAAAGAAACTGCTTCAGAATCTGGATCTGGAAGCGCTTCAGGCGGAAATCGAAGCGGAACTCAAAAAGTTACCTTCTTCCAGCTCGAAGGCGATAAAGCTCAGAAGAAGGTTGAAGATGGTGAAGGATTTCCTGAAATCTGGCAACAAACCCGAATGGATGGTTCTTGAGGTCGTTCCCGTGATTCCACCCGATCTCAGGCCGATGATACAGATTGAGGGAGGAAGGTTCGCCACAACAGATCTCAACGAACTTTACAGGAGGCTCATAAACAGAAACAACAGACTCAAAAAACTCCTGGAACTCGGGGCACCTGAGATCATTCTGAGAAACGAGAAAAGAATGCTTCAGGAAGCGGTTGATGCTCTCATTCACAACGGCTCTGATTCGGAGGGAAAGAGAAGCAGAAGAGCCGTTTTGAAAGACAGAAACGGCAGGCCTCTGAAATCGCTCACCGATCTCCTGAAGGGAAAGAAGGGAAGGTTCAGAAGAAACCTGCTTGGAAAGCGTGTGGACTACTCTGGAAGAGCGGTCATTGTCGTGGGACCGCATCTGAAAATACACCAGTGCGGTATTCCAAAGAAAATGGCAATGGAGCTCTTCAAACCGTTTGTTCTGGCGAAACTTCTTGGAGAGGGTTCTTCCAGCAAAACCATGAGAAAGGTCAAAAAAGCGATCATAGAAAAAGAGATGCCGGAAGCTTGGGAAGCGCTCGAAGAAGTGATAAAGGGAAGCGTTGTTCTTTTGAACAGAGCTCCCACACTCCACAGAATGTCAATTCAGGCGTTTGAACCAAAGCTCGTTGAAGGAAACGCCATACAGCTCCATCCTGTCGTGTGTCCGCCTTTCAACGCGGATTTCGACGGTGACCAGATGGCGGTTCATGTACCTCTTTCAGCCGCAGCGCAGGCAGAGGCAAGATTTCTCATGCTTTCGAGATACAACATCATCTCCCCAGCGCACGGGAAGCCGATTTCACTGCCAACGCAGGATATCATCATAGGCTCTTACTATCTCACAACAGTTGGTAAAGAATTCGATTCACTGAGAGAAGAAGATGTGAAATGGAAGTTCTCTTCGCCCGAAGAGGCAATGCTGGCTTACCATCTTGGATTCATAAAACTTCACTCTCCGATTCTGATAAAGGTAGCTGTCAACGGCGAGGAAAAACGAATAAAGACGACACTGGGAAGAGTTATCTTCAACAGCATTCTCCCGGAAGATTTGAGGGATTACAATAGAATTTTCGACAAAAAACAGATAAACACCCTCGTCTATGAAACGTTCAAGAGACACGGCATAGACAGAGCTGCGGATCTCTTGGATGACATAAAAGACATCGGCTTCCACTACGCAACCGTTTCCGGACTGACCCTCTCGCTGAAAGATCTGAAGGTACCGCCAGAGAGGGATGAGATTCTCAGGAAGACCTGGGAGAAGGTCAGAATAATCGAAGAGAATTACGAAAAGGGCTTCCTGACGGAGGAACAGAGAAAGAGTGAAATCATACGACTCTGGATGAGCGTGACAGAGGAGATCACAAAACTCACATCTAGAACGCTCGCAGAGGATCCGTTCAACCCCATATACATGATGGTGAACTCTGGTGCCAGAGGTAACATAGATCAGGTGAAACAGCTTGCCGGTATCAGAGGTTTGATGATCAAGGCGTACGACCCAAGATCCAGGGAAATAAAATCCAAGATCTTCAAGGGTCAGGCGATACACGAAGCACTCACATTCGATTACCCGGTCGATAAGAACCTCAGAGAAGGTGTTGACATCCTGCAGTTCTTCATATCCACCTACGGTGCTAGAAAGGGACAGGTTGACACGGCAATGAACACATCCTTCGCGGGATATCTAACGAGGCGTCTTGTGGATGTAGCCCAGAGCGTTACAGTGGCGGAACCCGACTGTGGAACCCACGATGGAATCAGAGCCATGGACCTGATAAAAGAAGGAACAGTTGTAGAGAAGATGAACGAGTTCCTCTTTGGTAGAGTGCTTGCAAGGGATGTACTTGATCCAGAAACAAAAGAAGTTTTGAAGAATCCAGAAACAGGCAAGGAGTACACGAGAAACACCATGCTCACGGATGACGATGCGAACTTCCTGGCCTCTTACAAGAAAATGGTTGACGTTGTGAGATACGAAGAGATAGACATAACAGAACTCTCGCTTCCCAACATGTACGCCGAGATTGCAGAACCCGTTGGAGAGTACGAAGAAGGAACGGAACTCACCTGGGATGTGGTAAAAGCCGCTAAGAACGAAGGGAAATACCGCATAAAGGTGAAGGTCTATCCTGTCGTTGGAACCGTTTACGCGGAGGAGGAACCTTTGTACGATAAAAAAGGTGAAAGACAGCTTCTCGTGTACCAGGAAGTGATAAACGAGATCGTGGCGAAGATGCTCGAAGAGAATGGAATAGAAAAAGTTCCCGTGAGACCCGATATCATTGTGAGATCACCTCTCACCTGTGAGTCTGAATACGGCGTCTGCGCTGCCTGCTACGGTATGGATCTTTCCAACCACAAGATAGTGAACGTCGGTGAGTCTGTGGGAATCGTAGCCGCTCAGTCCATAGGAGAGCCTGGTACACAGCTCACGATGAGGACTTTCCACGTTGGAGGAGTCATGGGTGCGAGCGACATCGTCAGCGGTCTCACAACTGTGGAGAAAACGTTCGAACCGTACGCGTTCTTGAGAGAAGAGAAGAGCGGTGGAAAGAAAGAAATCAAAAAATACTATGGATCCGAGGCGATTCTGTGTGAAGTCGATGGTTTCGTGAAGGACATAGCAACCGATGAAAGTGGTAGAACGGTGATTTACGTCGAGGATTACGCCGGTAACATCCACGCTTACAAAGTACCGAAGAGAGCGAAAGTAAGGGTAGAGAAAGGCCAGAAAGTCCTGAGAGGAGAAACCCTCACCAGCGGTGCCATTGTGTGGTGGAAACTCCTGGAGCTCGAATCGGAAAAAGGTGTAATGACGGCGATGAATCTTCTGAAGATCATAAAGAACGCCTATGTCCAGCAGGGCGTGAGTATACACGACAAACACTTCGAGATCATATTCAAACAGATGCTCAGCATGGCAACGATCATCGATCCAGGTGACAGCGATTATCTACCGGATCAGCTTGTACCGCTTGTGGATATAAAGAGATTCAACAGGGAAATCCTCGAAGGAAATGCGAAAGTGGAAGAGAACAGGAAGTGGGTCATAGGAAAGACGCTCGCAAAGAGGATCATCACGGAAACAGAAGGGGGAGAACTTGTAGAACTCGCTCAAAAAGGCGATGAAGTGACTGAGGAACTTTTGAAGAAGATCATAGAAGCGGGAATAAAAGAGATCGACGTCTTCGAAAAAGATAAAGTTGTGACGTACCAGATTCTCCCGAAGGAACCTATCAAGTACAAGAGAAGACTCCTGTCGCTCAAAAAAGCAGCTCTCAACTACCCTGGCTGGCTCAGTGCGGCTGCGTTCGAAGAAACTGCGTGGGTGTTGACCGCAGCGGCGATCGAAGGAAAGGTTGATCCGCTCATTGGATTGAAGGAAAACGTGATCGTTGGTCAGTTGATACCCGCAGGAACCGGTCTCGATGTCTTCGCGGGAATCCAGGTGGAAGAAACCCCAAGGGCCGCGGTGGAAGAAGAACTCGCGTGAGAAACAAAGAGAAAAGAAGAAGGGGCTCCGAAAGGAGCCCCTTTTATTTTTTACTCTTCTGCTTTCCAGAGCACGTAGTAGTCGTCACCAGGTCTCATTGGATTGTAGTACCATCCTTTGACCCAGCTTCTCTGGACTCTCACACCGAGCGGCTGGTAGAGAGGCATACCAAGGGCGTGCTTCATTGCGAACCTCTGGATCTCTTCGTAGAGTGCCTGTCTTTCTGCAGGATCGGTCTTCGCGATCGCTTCTTCTATGAGCTCGTCGAGGCTTCTACCACCAAGGTCGGGATGTGGTGTGGAAACGAACTTCCTGAAGTTCTCACCCTGTCTTCCAGAGTAAACTCCTGCACTATGGTAGTATGTGAAGATGAAGTTGTGAGGATCCGGATAATCTGCGAGCCATCCTATGATGAAGACAGGCACTTCTCCTCTCTTGGTTGCGTCGAGATACGTAGGCCACTGAACGCCTCTCACTTCGACCTTGAACTTCGGATTGATCATCTCGATGTATGCCTTCAGCATTTCTGCGGCTGCTCTTCTCACATCGTTACCGGTGTTGTAAAGCAACGTGATCTTGAATCCTTTCTTCCAGACCTCACCGTTCCACGCCTTCTTGAAGTACTCCGTTGCTTTCACAATATCGAAGTGTGGAGCGTCTGGATCGTTCAGCAGCTCTTCGTTGAATCCGAGGAGTCCTTCTGGAAGGTCTGTTGGTATCTTTCTACCAAGACCTTTGAGCACTTCGTTTATGAATGTGTCGTAGTCGAACGCGTAGATGAAGGCTTTTCTCACGTTTTCATCAGTGAAGAAGTCTGGTGGTATTCCGTTTCCGTCGAGTTTTCCAGAGCCTATGTACTTGCTGTCTTCGGGAACGTTCCACGCGAAGTGAAGGGATGTTACCGCAAGTTCAGGAAGTCCCTTTATAACGGTGACACCGGGTTTTCCTTCCACCTGCTCGAGGTACTGGGTTGGGACAGCACAGATATCGGCGTCTCCCTGAAGGAACATCGCCCTTCTTGTGCTCCACTCGTCGATTCCCCAGATGATAACTCTTTTGATCTTCGCGGGTTCTCTCCAGTAGTTGTCGTTTCGCTCGAGGATGACTTTCTGCTGAGCTCTGTCCCATTCGACGAATTTGAAGGGTCCAGTTCCGTTCATTCTCGCGTAGAGAGGAGAATCTTCTTTTCTGATATCGTGGTACTTCCACCAGGTATCGGCTCTTCCGTCCCAGCATCCTATCTCTATACACCACTCTTTGTCGAGGACAGCACTCCAGCTGGCGCTCTGGGCGAGTATGTACATGAACGGTGCGAAGGGTCTCACGAGGTGGAACACAACGGCGTCACCTTCAACTTCGATGGCGGGATCGATGTAATCCGTGTAGATCTTTATGAGGGCGTCTCTGTACTCTGGAAGCGGCTCACCGTTTTCGTCGAAGAGTTCGCTGTAAGGCTTGCCGATCTTTTCCTCGACGAAAGTTTCCAGTGAATCCACACCGAACAGGGCTTCCCAGAGCATCCACATGGGACCCGCTGTTGGGTCGAAGATGAGACCTCTCTCAAAGCTGTATTCCACGTCTTCTGGTGTGAGATCTCCTCCTTCGTGGAACTTCACACCTTTCCTGATGTAGAACTTGTAAGTTTTCCCGTCGTCCAGAATTTCCCATCTTTCCGCAAGGCGTGGTTCGAATTCTGTGAGGCTTTCTCCTTTGTAAGCGATCAGGTTCTCGTACACGTTGTAGATAACTTCGCCACTCGCCGTGTCATAGGCGTAGTGTGGGTCGAGAGTGTCGGGTTCTCCAATGGTGGCATCGATTATGGTGTCAGGGTTTTTCACTTCGGCCAGTACCAGAACTGACAGGATTGCCAGAAACAGCACAAACAGTTTCTTCATAACGAAACCCCCTTTCCAAAAATGTGATGACTCCTTACTATATTTGAATTATAGCATACTGTGCCTATCGGGGAACGATTCTGTAGCGATATTCATCCGTTAGAGGTCGGTAGCCTTCATACCTTACAACAGCCCCGTTTTTAAGGACTTCCGTTATCTCGTTTTGACCGGCCTTTTCCAGCATCGCGGTGGGATCCACTCTGTACACGAACCTGGTGTTTTCGTTGAAGGGCCAGATTTTGATGATCTTCTGAAGGGGAGAGAGGAGCACAAGGTGAACACCATCGGGAACGTCTGTTCTCAGACGGCAAACGGAAAGGCCATCCGTCACGATGTTTCTCGAAACTCTTTTGACGAGCACAGGAAGGATCCTACCATACGTGAAGACATCGGCTATACCGGCAAAGAGTCCTGTAGGAACTTCAGGAACGGGTGTCAACGGAAATCCCATGCTCTTCTCTTCGAGTTCGGTGATGTCTCCTATTTTGACGGTTGAGCTTTCCTGCTCCACCTTTTCTCCGAAGAGGCTTCGAATCTCAAGAATATCTTTCTCAACCTTTTTGTTCAGTTCTTCCAGTGCCAGTTTTCTGTTTTCATAAAGTTTGTCGAAGACGCCTGCTGTGATCAGGCTTTCCACAACGTTTCTCGGAACTCCGGTTACCCTTTCCTGAAGTTCTCTCACACTGTTGATCGGCCTGATTTTTTCGATTTGTTCAACCAGGGTTGCTCCCACTCCTTTCACAACCGTCAGGGGAAGGTAAACGTCTTTACCGTGAAAGACCAGAGCTTTTCCAGAGATGTTGATATCTGGAGGATGCACTCTGTATCCTTCATTTCTCAGTTCCTGAACGGCAAGGAAGATCTTTCCAGTGTCGGAAGAATTGTACGCAAAGTAGAGTTTGAAAAATTCTTCAAGATGATGGGCTTTCAGATATGCCGTCTGGTATGTGATGTGGGCGTACGCGACGCTGTGAGACTTGTTGAAGGCATAAGAGGAAAAGTTCAGGAGGATCTCGAGGATCTGTTCTGCGTTTTCCATGCCTTTTTCAAGAAGGCCTTTTTTCATCTTTTCAAGGAGAGGTTCCATTTTTTCTCTTTCTTTCTTTGCAATGGCCCTTCTTAAAATATCCGCTTCGGTGCCTGAGAGGCCCGCGAACATGGCGAGTCGCATGATCTGTTCCTGATAGATCAGAACCCCTCTTGTCTCTGGAAACATCTTCCTGAAAAACGTGGGAACGTTCTTCGAATTCGAAAACATAACGTCCAGGCCAGACCTCAATGGACCAGGTCTGTTGAGGGCAAGGAGAATGGAGAGTTCGTCCATGTTTCTGGGAGAGATTCTTCTGCATAGTTTTCTTGCCTGGAGACCTTCGAGCTGAAACACACCGAGAGTTTTTCCCTTGGAGATGAGATGATACGTTTTTTCATCAGAGTAATCGAAAATCTCTTTTTTGAAATCCTTTATGAACGAGAGTGTTTTAAGACCCAGTATATCGATCTTCACAACACCTATTTCTTGAAGATCGTACATGTCGTAGTCCGTTATTGGGATATCTTCTTCCATTCTTGTAGGCAACGGCAGGGGGTTTTCTGAGATCACGACTCCCGCGGCGTGAACACTGGGGTGGTGCGGCAGTCCGTAAACGGTTTTGTAGATTTCGTTTTTCTCTTCAAGAGACGCATCTGGAAGAACGGAGTTTATGAGGTTTTTCAGAGATTTCTCTGTGAGGTTTCCAAAGGTTGAAACCTGATAGACTTGAAAAGACTTTGATAGCTCCTTTATCAGGTCTTTTCTTCTCCTGTCTTCCACATCCACATCTATATCGGGGGGTTCCTGCCTTTCTTCGTTCAAGAAGCGTTCGAAGAGAAGGTCGTATTTTATTGGATCTACCTCTGTTATTCCGCACAGGTATGCAACGAGAGAACCTACCGCACTTCCTCTTCCAGGCCCAACTTTTATGCCCATTTTCTTTGCGATCTCTACCACTTTTTCCACCGTGTAGATGTACGGGGTGAAACCCTTTCTTTTTATCACCTCGAGTTCTCTTTTCAGGCGGCTGACGTACTCTTCACCCAGCGGCTCTGCCTTTTTTATTAGTAATTCGTTCCAATTTTTAGGAGGAGTGGGAAATCTGTGATTCACTCTGAGATCGTAGGCTTCTGCGTTCAGAATGTCGGCCACATCTTCACATTTTTCTGGAAAACCCTGAACGTCTTCGTCGAGTCCGAAGACTTTTCTCATGAAGATGCTTGCCTTTTTTTCATAGACATCGAGATATCTTACAGGTGTGAGTTCGCTTTCGTGGAAAACAGGTATGTCTTCGAGTTCATGTGTTTCTCCGTTGTAGTATCTGACCAGGCTGTCAAATTCCTCTCTGTTTCTCGCGACGAAGATGCTGCCGTCTTTCCAGAGACCGTGAACCGGTATCAGGCCGTGTTTTCTCATGATCGTGTTGAACTTCACAGCGGCGTGGAAGTTTCTGTCGGCGAGGATGACAGATTTCAATCCCTTACTTTTCAAGAGAAGGGCCAGTTTTTCGAATCGAACGACTGAGCCATCGAAAGAATAGGGAGATATCACCCATGGAATCATGATCTTTCCCTCACGTATTCATGGATCCTTCTGATGGCTTCTTTGAAGTCCTCTGGCAGAGGTGAGACGAACTCCATCCATTCGCCCGTTCGAGGGTGGAAGAAACCGAGTTTCAGGGCGTGAAGCATCTGCCTTTTTATTCCGAAGATCTCATCCTCTTTCGGCTTCCCGTAGATTTTGTCTCCCATGATCGGATGCCCGAGGCTTTTCATGTGCACCCTGATCTGGTGTGTTCTACCTGTTTTAGGAAAGGCGAGAACGAGCGTCGCAACGTCATCGAACCTTTTCAGAACTCTGTACTCCGTGATCGCTTCTTTCCCTGTTTCAACGACGGCCATTTTTATCCTCAGAACAGGGTGCCTTGCGAGAGGAAGGTCTATAACTCCTTCATCACTCTTCACTCTACCTTTCACTAGGAGTATATAGGTCTTCTTCACCTTTCGATCTTTGAACTGCTTCGAGAGGCTTTGATGAGCAAAGTCGTTCTTGGCAACCACTATAACACCGGAGGTCTCTTTGTCGAGTCTGTGAACTATCCCCGGCCGGAGCTTTCCTCCCACTCCCTGAAGATCTTTGCAGTGATGAAGAAGGGCATTCACGAGAGTTCCGCTGAGTTTGGAGGGAACAGGATGAACGATCATGTCTCCGGGTTTGTCGATAACTACGATGTCTCTATCTTCATAAAGAACTTTCAATTCTATCTCTTCGGGTTGAACGGTCGCTTCCTGCGGCTTTTCAGGGAGGTCAACCTCTACTATTTCACCCTCTTTCAACTTGTAACTTGGCTTTTTAATCTGACCGTTGACCTTCACTTTGCCCTCTTTTATCGCTTTTTGAATCAGTGATCTCGAAATCCACGACGGTGTCTTCTCCTTCAAAAACTGATCCAGTCTCCAGCCCTCTTCTCTTTTTTCGACTCTCCAAACTTTCATTGTCTCCACCTCTGAAAACTCCCAGTATCATAAGTGCTCCTCCGACTATGATGAACACATCCGCTAGGTTGAATATCGTTGGGAGAAAGGTCAAGTTCAGAAAATCAAGAACGTATCCGAATCTGATTCTGTCGAGAAGGTTGCCGAGAGCTCCCCCAAGAATGAAGCCCATGGCTATTCTTTCCAGCCTGCTGAACTTGAAAATATAAGGAAGCAGGGAGAGAAAAACAACAACGAACATCACGGTCCAGAGAAGCTGTTCGGAAAGATTTTTAAACAACCCGAGTGCGATTCCTCGGTTGGTTGCCTTCACGAATCTCAAAAAACCCGGAACTATAAAGAAAGTTCCGTGTATCTCGCTTGCTATCCGCTTTGTAAGCTGATCCAGAACAATTGTGAGAACCATCACAAAAGTCATTTACTCCACCTTTCTGTAGATGAACGGTTTGTATATCTCAAATCCCAGTTCTTTGTAGTTGAAAATTCTTTCGGTGTTTCCGACGAAGAGGAACCCTCCCGGTTTCAGAGATTCAGCGAACTTTCGGTAAAGCTCATTTTTCGCTTCTGGTTCGAAGTAAATAACCACGTTTCGACACACTATCAGGTCGAAGTTCTTTTCGAACGGATCCTTCAAAAGATCGTGCCTTTTGAACTCCACAATTTTCTTCACAGAATCTTTTATCCTGTACCTTCCATCTGGTAACTTCTCGAAGTATTTTTCCAGGTATTCCTTTGGAGTGCTGACGAAGGCCCTTTCTTCGTAAACACCTTCCTGGGCTCTTTTGAGCACGCCGATGTCGATGTCCGTTGCCAGAATGCGAGTTTTATAAGAAAGATTGAGTTCGTGAACCAGAATAGCCAGGGAGTATGGCTCTTCTCCAGAGGAACAGCCCGCGCTCCAAAATTTCATTCTCAGAGAATTTTCTGAAATCAAAGGAATGATTTCATCTCTCAGTTCCCACCATTTCTCCGGATTTCTGAAGAACTCCGTCACGTTTATCGTCATCTTATCCATGAATTCATCGAGGTACTTTTTGTCCTTTGTGAGCATGTTCATATACTCTCTGTAATCTACGTTGTACTTTCTGAGGAGAAGCTCTGTTCTGCGCTTCACCCTCTGCGGTTTGTAAGAAGAGAGGTTCAGTCCGAACCTCTTTTCAACCTCTTTCACAAACCATTCGAATTCTTCCTGAGGAAATTCCTTCCACTCAAAATTCGATTGAAAGTTGAAAGGCCCAATTTTCTTTTCCGATCTTTCCTCCTGCATGGAATCTTCCCACCTTCCACTGTCCTTCTACGTAGTCACTGTTGATGAAGATCCAGCCGTTTTCCTCCAGTAATGCCAAACCGGGTTTGAATTTTCCATCGTAAAGAAAACGAACCACCGTTTTTTTATGTTCAAAGATCAAACCAACCCAGTTCGAAACACCAACTTTTAAACTTCCAAGTTCTAACCAGACACCGGGCTTTTCGTTTTCAACGAAGAGTTCAAGACCTGTATCGAACACTTTGAAGTTCAGCCCAATGTGGTAGTTATCATCGTTCGACAAAACGAGAAACACGGGTTTCTCCGTGAAGAAGAAAACATTTTCTCCGTTCCAGATTCCACCCATGAAACCAAGTCTCACATTCCAGCTCTTTTTGAACGGTACAAAGGTCGCTTTCAAGACTGCTGGTGCGTGATATTCGAACGAAAAATCATCGATTCCGAATCGAAAATAAACAGGATTGTCATAAATGAAAGGAAGGAGAGAGAGCTCCCCTTCCGAAAAACTTGCAAAAAAATCGAACCTGAACTTTCCTTCTATGAAGTCTGTTTTGAGCTCAGGAGACAGTACAAAACCCACCGTGGGAACTTCATTATAAACTCCTGCTCCCACTTCGATGAAACCAGCGTATGCAGGAACAGTTACCAGAATAAACAAAAGTAAGATCAGCCCTCTAACCTGGAAAGTATCTCCTCCATCTCTTTGTCGTCCATTTCAAAGTTCGAATACACTTCCTGCACGTCGTCCATATCTTCCAGCGCGTTGAGAAATTCAAGAACTTTTTCGGCATCTTTACCCGTGACTTTCACCGTGTTTTTCGGAATGAATGTTACCTTTGCTTCCAATTCGTAACCGGCTTCTTCCAGTCTACTCTTCACTTCCGAAAGATTATCAGGTGCTGTGATTATCTGTATCGGATCTTCTGTGTCTTTTATGTCTTCTGCTCCCGCGTCTATAGCAATCATCATGAGTTCTTCCAGGTCTTTCACCTTGTCTCTTGAGATTTCGATAACTCCTTTTCTCTCGAATATCCAGCTCACCGAACCGCTTTCCGCAAGACTGCCACCGTATCTGCTGAACAGATGCCTGAGTTCTTGGGCAGTTCTGTTCTTGTTATCTGTGAGCGCTCTGATGTACACAGCGACTCCTCCGGGTGCGTATCCTTCGTAGATCACTTCCTGGTAATCTACTCCTTCGAGTTCTCCTGTTCCTCTCTTTATGGCCCTTTCAATGTTTTCTTTGGGCATGTTTTCTGCCCTTGCTTTTTCAACTGCCGCTCTCAATCGCGGATTTGTTTCTATGTTTCCTCCTCCTTCTCTTGCTGCAACGATGATTTCTCTGATCAGTTTTGTGAAGATCTTGGATTTCTTCGCATCCTGGGCCATCTTCCTGTGTTTAATATTGGCCCACTTGTTGTGACCTGACATCATTCCACCTCCTGCTGTCCTTTATATTTTAACACCACGATTGTCATATCATCGTGCTGCTGGGCATCTCCCATAAACGACTTAACGTTTTTTCTCAGTGCCTCCAGCAGTTCAGCGGGTGTTTCACCCTTGAATTCCCTCAATATATTTTCCAACTTTTCGTATCCGAATTCTTCGCCCGCTTCGTTCCTTGCTTCTGTCAATCCGTCGGAGTAAGATATCACGAATGTATCTGGTTTCAAATGAATGGTGTGCTTTCTGTATTCCCACTCTGTTATACCGATTGGGATCGCAGAAGTTTCAATCTTGACGAGCTCTCCCTTATGCAGGAAATAAACTGGATTGTGGCCTGCGTTTATAAGATTCAAAGTTCCATCTGGAGATATCTCTATAAAAGCCATCGTTACAAAGCGGTCGTTTGTCATGTCTTCGCAGAGAATGGAGTTCAACCTGTTCACGAGTCTTTCCAGATCGGGACACGTGGTGACCAGCACTTTCAGATAACTCCTCACTGCGCTCATTAGCAGAGCCGCCGGTACACTCTTTCCTGCCACATCACCCACGACTGTGAGAAACCTTTTCTCCTGTGACACGAAGAAATCGTAATAGTCCCCACCAACTTGAACAGCAGGTTGAGAGCAGGCATCTGCTTCTACGAAACCAATCTCTGGAATTTTTCGGGGAAGAAGATTAGTCTGTATCTGTCTTGCTATGTTCAATTGTTCTTCCAGTCTTTCTCGCTCTATCTCCTTTTTGAGAAAATCCAGTCTGTCGAGAGCACTCGCTATGTATCTTGCCGTCATCTCAGCTATTTTCCTGTCACCTGCGGTGAAAACTCCTCCGTCTTCTTTTCCAGTGAAGCACATGTATCCGTAGTATCTGTTTCCTTTTATCGGTACAAACAGAAGATTTGAAAACTTCTCAGATTTTCCGGGCTCTATCAGAACGGTCTTCTCTGGATTTCCTATTTCTGCTTCTATTTCTTCTCTGTTTAGATCCCCGGCTGTCAACTCACCTTCCAGATGAACAACATAACCCTCAAATTTTATCACGTTCCTGAGGAGTCGAATGACTTTTTCCAGTTTGTTCTGCAAGTTCAAAGGGAACTCGAACGTACCGAAAATCTCCGAGATTTCGAGCAGAGTTGATATTTCTTCGTACGAGCGCGAAAGCTCTTCGATTTGAGCTTCCATGAACATGGCCTGTTCTTCTAAGCTTTTTCGATATTCGTTTATTTCGTACTCCAGGATCTCCAAAAGATCATCTATTCCTTTCGAACAGTCGTGTTCAAGATTCAAGATTTCAGCGATTCTTTCGCAAATTTCCCTTTCATTCATTTAGTAAATGCTTCACCTCCTCGATGAATTGGGAGGGGCTGAACGGCTTTCTCATGACCTTTCTGGCACCCAGGGAAAATGCCAGAGATTCGTCCTCTTCACCACCCTTTGCCGTGAGGACTATCACCGGGATTCTTTTCCAATTTTCTTTTTCTTGAAGTTTTTTCAAAACGGTGAATCCATCCATTACGGGCATCATTATGTCGAGAACTATCAGGTCTGGTGTGAACTCCGAGAGCTTTTCTAGGGCTATCTGCCCGTTTTCCGCTTCTATCACTTCGTAACCTTCTTTTTTCAGATTGAAAGAAACGATTTTTCTCAGAACCGCTGAATCGTCAACAAGAAGAATCTTTTTAGACACGCGTACCACCCCTTTCGAGGAGAGAAGAGAGAGGACCGTGCCCGGTCATGGCTTCTTCACATATGGGCAAGAAAAAGGTTCCTTCCTCTGCGAGAAGTAAAGGATTTATCAACTTCTCCCTCTTTTGAGTATACCTGAAGATGTGATACTTTTTTCCACTCGATACTTCAAAATCAAGAAGACTCTCTTTGAACGAAACTTTTTTGTTCTTTTTCAAAATAGTCTTCTCCAGATCCACAGGTTTTTCTGAGATCACTAAGAAACGATACGAGTTGACCAGTTCGTTGATGTTTCCATCGAAGATCCATGCACTTTCTAAAGCGAAATCCTTTGGGAGAATGCTTTTCAGAGTTTCTATGTGTTTTTCTGAGATGTTTTTCACAAAGAATTCCACGTAGAAAGCGAGATTCACCACACCCACCGGCATGGCGTCGAGGAAGCTCATTTTGGGTTTTGGATGGAAACCTTCTGTGAAAACGATCGGGAAATCCGCTCTTCTTATGGATCTTTCCACGAGTTTTATGGACTCAAGCGTCGAGAGAAATCTTCTCATTCCTTTTTTCTTGAATCTGAGTACGATCTTCATCTTGTCACTTCCTTCGGATAGCGGTAAATCAAGAGGAATGCTATACCGATGAATATCGGAAGGTAATAGGTGGAAATCCTCCAGATGAGAATGGAGGCGAGAGTTTTCTCGGAAGAATTCAAAATCTTGGAAAACACGATCTGATAGACCGCTTCCACTCCTCCACTCGCTCCAGGAGTGGGTATGTAAAACACAACCAGACTCAGGAAATAGAAAAGGCCTGTAACATCGAGGAAACCTATTTTTCCGGATGTGAGCCAGATGGCAAGGTAGAGAACAAAAGATTGAACAAGCAAGGAAATAAAAGTGAGAGGAAAATCGAAAAACATAAAGCCACTTTTCCAGAGTACTTGAACGCTTTCTTTTAATTTTTTTGTCCATTCCAGGAATCTGGTGTCCCAGTCTTCTGCTTTGGTGATCTTTTTGATGAGTCGATCTATCCATCTTATTCTTTTGAAAGCGTTAAAAAGACGTGCGATAAGAGGAGGATTTATCAGCGCAGACATCAAAACGGCTATGAACGATACGCTGATGAGGTACGCGAGAAGTATCAACTTTGAAGTCAAAAGTGCGTTCGAGAAGAGAAGGTTTCTGTATCTCACAAGGCCCAGAATCGAAAGAACAGTAACAGAGATCAGGTATTCTACGAATCTGGAAAGAATCACGTTCACATTGTGCTCAGATTTGAAACCCATCTTTGAGAGGTGATACGTCTGGAAAAACTGTCCTCCAAAATAAAAAGGGGTGAGCATACTGAAGACAAAACTCATGTAATTGTTGAAGAAAGAATCGTACAGTGGAAACTTCTCTTTCCATACGAACGAATAAAGCCATTTCATTCTGAGAGAGTCTATGACAATAGAAAAAACGAATGTTCCGCAGAGAAGGAACATGTAAAGGAGAGATTTTAAATGAAAATATCTGGAAAATTCAGCGGGATCTACTTCCCTGGAAATAAAAACAACGGCGAGAAATCCAAACGCCAATGCCAGAATTATGTTGATCCACTCTTTTTTACTCAGATTTTTACAACCTCCTCAGAGAGGATTCGAGGGATGCGAGCAGATCTTCAAGGGTTTCCATCCAGTCTTCGACCTGGGCGATTCCGTACTCGAGAATCGGCTGTTTCGTCCAGTCTAACCTCAGGAATTTTCTCTTCAACCTTTTGAGGAGTCTCTCCGCGCCTTCTTTTGATGTTCCGGGAAGAACGATCATTATTTCGTTTCTCTTCAGAAAATCGAATCTATCAGAAGACCTCAAAAGTTCTCGGAGGATTTCATAGACGCGTCTTGCTGTGCCGTCATCTTCGAAGAAGAGATAGATAACAGAAAGTGGGAATCCATATCGCTTCGATTTTTCGAACTCGTCTTCGAGATAACTGAGGATACCAGAGGGAAATTTCAGGTACACCTTCACCATTTCGAATTTTTTTCTTAGCAGAAAGTCCGGAAGGCGTGGATCGATCACGTCCAGCACACCTTCCGGAATCTTCTCAGGTACGTTCTTTGAGACCAGAATCACCCACCGACCCTGTTCCTTCAAATCGTCGGTGATGATCACATCCGCCGATTCATTTATGAAAAAACCTACCTCTTGAACGATGCTGGCTATTCGTTCACGAAGTTTTTCATCTTCCAGATCGATTTTCACTTTCATTTCACCATCTCCAGGAAGTATCTGTGCAGTCTCAAATCGTCGGTGAGTTCTGGGTGAAACGTGCACGCGAGTATATTTCCTTCTTTCACCAGAACAGGGTCATAATCGTAAGTTGCCAGAATTTCCACATTCTTTCCTGTTTCAACAATTTTTGGAGCCCTTATGAAGATGGCTCTGAATGGATCTTTTCCTATGGCGGGTATCTCCACGAACGTCTCGAAGCTTTCGACCTGTCTTCCGTAGGCGTTTCTTTCAACGGTTATGTCCAAAACTCCAAGTTTTTCCTGGGAGTAGTTTTCGATGCGCTTTGCGAGAAGGATCACACCGGCACACGTTGCAAAGACGGGAAGGCCGTTGTTTATTCTTTCCACCAACTTTTCATCCATATCCATCTCTTTGAGAATTCTTATCATGGTGGTCGATTCTCCACCAGGCAGGATGAGACCATCCACCATGTCCAGTTGTTCTGGAAGTTTCACTATCAGGGTCTCAACTCCGAGCTTGTGGAGAGCTTCCACGTGTTCTCTGACGTCTCCCTGAACACCCAGAACTCCTATTTTCATCCCTTACCACCCTCTCTCCTGCATTCTCACTTCGAGTTCTTCGACATCGAGCCCTCTCATCGGCTCTCCTATGTCTTCGGAGATCTTGAGGAGTATCCTTGGATTGTCCCAGTAGGTAACGGCCAGCACCATGGCTTTCGCCATCTTTCTTGGATCCTTGGATTTGAAGATACCGGATCCTACAAACACGCCATCTGCTCCGAGCATCATCATGAGGGCTGCATCCGCGGGAGTTGCCACACCACCCGCTGCGAAGTTCACGACGGGAAGTCTTCCAAGTCTTTTGACCTCTCTGAGAAGCTCGACGGGAGCTCCTATCTCTTTTCCGTAAGCGACGAGTTCTTCGTCTTCCATCTTCGTCACCTGTTTTATCTGTTCCATCACCCTTCTCATGTGCTTCACTGCTTCTACAACGTTTCCCGTTCCGGCTTCTCCCTTCGTTCTGATCATGGCTGCACCTTCTGCTATTCTTCTGAGAGCTTCTCCCAGGTCCCTTGCACCGCAGACAAAGGGCACTTTGAATTCGTGTTTGTTGATGTGGAACCTGTCGTCGGCTGGTGTGAGTACCTCAGACTCATCGATGAAATCGACTCCGAGTTCTTCCAGTATCTTTGCCTCGGCTATGTGTCCGATTCTCACCTTCGCCATCACAGGGATGGACACTGCTTCCATGATTTCTCTGATCTTTGCGATGCTAGCCATCCTTGCGACTCCACCTTCTTTTCTGATATCGGCCGGAACTCTTTCGAGGGCCATTACCGCAACGGCTCCCGCTTCTTCTGCGATCTTGGCCTGTTCAGCAGAGGTGACGTCCATGATGACGCCACCCTTGAACATCTCCGCAAAACCTTTCTTTATGATCCAGGTGCCCTTTTTGATTTCCATTCCATCCACCTCCTCACTCTTCTTCCCAGTAGCGCTTCTCCACTTTTTTCAGTCTGGGGTTTTCTATCTTGTACCTTCCCACCTTCGCACAGTGTCTACCATTGACTTCAACGATATCGGCTGTGATGTCCACTTTCTCCCTCAGAAGGCGAGATCCAACACCATAAGCATCTGCAGGAACTCCGAGTCTTTCGAAGAGATCTATCTTCTTCTCGTCGAATCCTCCAGAGACGACTATCTTCAGATCCTTGAGCCCCACTCTGTCGAACTCCTGACGGGCTCTCCAGACGAGTTCCGGGCACACCCCAAAGGAAGACTCGTCCTTTGGTACCACGGATTTATCTCTTAGATTCCCGGAAGTGTCGAACCTCACACCCCATATTTTGTTCTTTCCGGGACCTATGATCGGTGAAGGATCTGTCACTCCGAGTTTGAACGGCTTTTTCATCACGTACTCGTAGAATTTTTCGATGACCCTGAAGGTCGTTCCTATCACATCGTTGTCCCAGTCCACAAGAATGATCCTGTTCACGTCTTCCTCCATGTGAATATCGAACGCGATGGCAGCATCTTCGGTCTTTCCGTCGTAGCAAGCTATCAGAGCATGCGGCATCGTTCCCATCGATTTGACACCCCAGTAGTCCGCGTTCGCGTCTGTAGAAACTCCAAAGGCCCCCGCTTTGAGAGCTGCGTAGCCGTCCGTTGCTTGGACCCAGTAGTGATCGAAACGGGCGCTGAAGAAAAGCACGGGTTTTCCTCTCGCCGCTTTCACTACTTTCTTGACGGCAGTCGCCGTGCTGGTTGCTCTTGCAATCACCCCAAGGAGAACCGTCTCAAGATACCCGAAATAGGTGGGATCTCCTTCTATCGTCATTACTGGCTCTCCTTCTTTCGCTTCCTCGCCGTCGTAGAGGGCGTGTACTTCTATTTCTTCCCATTTGTCAACCCACAGATCGTTCAATTTCAATCTGAGGTCCCACTTTTTCTGGGTGAGTTCCAGAATCCTCTGAACGTTCATTTCAACTGAAGCTGCCTGCATTTCTTTGTCTATTTTCAAGATCTCCTCGAAGAGCTCTCTTGCTTTTTCTTCGTCTCTGTAGTATCCTGTGCAGAACTTCAAGATGGCGAGAGCCTCGTCAATTCCACAGATAGTAGCGTCTTTTCTCGGAAAGAACTGATAGTACACCCGTGGATGGTGGTTGTCTTTCTTCAGGACTTTCACGTAGTTTATGAAATAAATATCGGAGTAGTAACCGTTTCTGATGCGGTCGATGGGAACCTTGAAGACCTCTGGACTGAGTCTTTTCACATTGATCACCTCAGATGAGTTCTGCTCCTAAGATTTCTTTCATTTCTCTCAGTGCAAAACGGTGAAGCCCTTCATCGTAAGAAGCAACGCCTTCAGTGATTATTTTAACAGGGATATCCCTGTTTCTCAACTCTTCAACGGTGAAGAGTACACAAATGTGTGTTACAACTCCACAGACGTAGACTTCGTCTATTTCGTTGTCCCTGATTACCTTTTCAAGATTTGTGTTGTAGAAGGCACTGTATCGGTTTTTCTTCACAGAGAAGTGATTGGGATAGTCTTCCAGGGCTTTCTCGAGCTTTTCGGTGAGTCTTGCACCATCGGTGTTCGCAACACAGTGTTTCGGCCAGAGGCTGAATTCTCTGTCTTCAGGATCATGCCAGTCTTGGGTGGTGATGATGGGGAGGTTCTCCTTTTTGAACTCTTCAACCCATTTCAAAACGGGGTCGATCACCTTCTCTGCTCCTTCGAAGTAAAGAGCACCGTCTTTGTCAACGAAATCTCTCTGAAGGTCTATCACAAGAAGCGCTCTCACGTTTTCACCCCCTAAAAAGAAAAGCCCCGTGCGGGGCTGGCGGAGGCGGTGGGACTCGAACCCACACGGGCCTTCCGGCCCACCGGTTTTCAAGACCGGCTCCTTAGCCAGTTCGGACACGCCTCCAGTTCTAAATTATACAACAAAACAAAACCCCCGGCAAGTGCCGGGGGTTGATTTGCTGTGGTTTTGGATTAGAATGCAACGGAGGCTTTCAGGTACAGGTACCAGGTGAAGTAATCGTTGATGTCAGCGGTACCATCACTGTTGGAATCAAACAATGTTCCGAAGAAGAATCCTGTTGTGAGAGGTCCGTAGACGTAGCTGGCGTCGACGTTGTAACCCAGTTCGTTGGTGGCAACTTTGTATTGTGCAGCTGCTTTGACTGTAAGATTTTCAACGGCTGTGACTGTCAGGTTGGCATCGATGGTGACATTAGTAGCAGAAGCGACAGCATCATCCCAGGAAGCGCTCACATTTGCCTCTGCCATATCGGAGTCGTAAGCAAGAGCAAGCGTCACAGGCAGGCTGAAAGAATTGGCATCAAGATCGTAAGTCGGTGTCAGTTCTGCACTGAAGGTCACTTCATCGGTGACACCGGCTTCTGCTTTGAGACCAACTTCTACGAATTTAGAGTTCCAAGGAGCAGCCCAATCATCGTCATCAATAGAATCATCGTCGTAGTACGTTGGAGTTCCTTCAGAATACACAAAGTGTGGAGATACAGTCAGAGTAACAGGTTCCATTTCAAAGGACTTGCTGTACTGTGCTTCTACCAGGTACATGCTGGTTGCTTCGTAGGCGTAGGCAAGATCGACCACGAGATTTTCAAGGATGTCTTTTCCAGTGAGATTCAAGTGGGCAGCATAGCCATAGGCGCTTGTGGCATTGTTCGTATCAGTATCATAGAACGCACCGAAGAGTGTCGCATCAAGGAGATCAAGGTTTGTCACGCCGAGTTTCAGAGCAACGGCATCGTCGAAGTAGTTGTTGGTATTGTTTGTAGCGTCGGTAAGGTCCGTTTCAGAAACGATGTCTGCAAAGTATACGGTCAGAGAGATTCCTTCAAAACCGAGTTTTGGTGTGAATTCAAGTGTTCTGTCTCCTACGTAGTAGAACACATAGCCATCCCCATAGATATCATCGTTGTAGTAAGTGAGATCGAACAGATCTGTTGTGATAGCTATCTTGCTGAGAGAAGCTGTTTTTCCAAGGACGTCAATGGAAAACTCTGCTGTAATGGTAGCCGGTGCTGTTACACTGCCAGAGCTTGGAGAAATGGACACAGACAAATCACTGATTCCACCTTCGAGGTCGATGCCTTCTTCGTCGAGGTACGCGTTGAAGTAGCCAGTTCCGGAGACATTGACTTTAACGACGTCTTCGTAGGCAAACGCTGCTGTGACTAAAAGACCCAGTACCAGGAAAAGAGCGAGCAACTTCTTCATAACATCTTACCTCCCCTCAGAATAAATTTTGGTTTTATTTACCACTGATTGCGATCAGAATGAGACCGAGAATTCCAAAGAACGCACCTGTGAGGATGCTGAGATTCCTGTTGTAAGCCTTCACGCTTTCGATTTTGTCCTCGAGTTCCGCCTTCACCTGATCGATCTTTTCGTTAGTCTCGTTGTACTTCATGTTGAGGTCTTCTTCGAGAGACGACGTTTTTCCGTAGAGGTTGACGATATCCTGTTCATGAAGATCAACCGTCTTCTGTATCTCCGCGTCCTTTTCCTTGAGAGCGGAAATTTCATCGTTCAATTTGCTTTCTGTGTCGAGGAGTTTTGTGTAGACCATGTTCAACGTTTTCTCCTGTGACTCTATTTTAGCAGAAAGTTCGGCCTTCGTGTCAAGTATTTTTTTGTTGAGATCTTCGTTGAGTGCAGCGACTTTGTTGTAGAGGTTTATGATGTCTTTTTCGTGAAGTTCGACCATTGCGGAGATTTCTTCATCTTTCCTGGAGAGTTTCTCTTCTGTCGCGGCGATCTTGTTGTTGAGTTCCTCGTTAACGGAACTGATCTTGTTGTAAATGTTTATGATGTCTTTCTCGTGTAGATTGACTATTCCTTCGAGATCGGCGATCTTGTTTCCAAGGTCCTTTTCAAGGGCTGCGAGTTTTTCGTTCACTTCAGAGATCTTTGCGTCCACATTCTCCTTGTATCTTTCGTAGTCTCTGGAGAGATTTCCAAGTTTGAGCCCGATGTTGTTCACAACTTCTCTGTTGAGCGAGATCTCTTTGTCGAACTCCATCTCGATCTCTTCTTTCACAGCATCGATCTTCTCGAGCAGTTCTCTTTCGGTTTCTGTGAGATTGGCCTGAGTGGTACCTATCTGGGATGCCAGAGTGTCCAGTATGCCGGTGAGACCGTTAACCTTCTCCTCGAGGGCCATGTACTTGTCGGAGAGATTTCCAACAACCTGTGCCAGATCACCTGAAGCACCTGCAAGCATCTTCTGTTCGATGAAATCGAGGAGCCTGCTCACCGCAGTCGCTGCTTCGTATCTGGTGATGTACCTGTCCCCTTTGAACTCGCTGTCCGGATAACCTATGAAGATACCCCTCTGCCACAGCTTCCAGACGTACTCGTAAGCCCAGTGATCTTTTGGAACATCAGGGAAGAACGCGAACATCGCTGAGAAGAAAACGGACAGCATTGCAACGGTAAGAAGAACTCTCTTCATGGGACAAACCTCCCTTCTCATTGATCACAGTTAAATCCTGTGGTGATTATACCATCCCGTCCAAAGGAAATTCAAGAGTTTTCTAAAGTTTTTTTGTCTCTCCACCTGATATTCTGTAGAACTTCCTCTTTCCAACTCTCAAAACTCGCTCTCCATCAGGTTCTACAGTGAATTTTATGTCCTCTATCCTCTCTCCGTCGATGTACACTCCACCTTGAGAAACGAGTCTTTTAGCCTCACTTTTGCTGGATGCAGCTCCTATCTCCACGAGGAGATCCACGATGTTCTTATCCTGAGAAATCTCAACGACCGGCATCTCGTCAGGAATTTCTTTCTTTTGAAAGACTTTCACGAATTGTTCCTGGGCCTTCTTTGCGTTTTCCTCTCCGTGGAAGAAACGGGTTATTTCGTACGCGAGAACCATCTTTACGTCTCGTGGATTGATCGTTTTTTCCTTCATCTTTTTCTCGTACTCTTCGATCACTTCTTCTGGGATGTTCGTGAGAAGGTGCATGTATTTTATGATGAGTTCATCAGGTATGGACATGAGTTTCCCGTACATCTCCTCGGGCGGATCGTTGAAAGCGATGTAGTTTCCGTAGCTTTTGCTCATCTTCAATTTTCCATCCGTTCCTTCGATGATCGGCATCGTCATGACGATCTGGGGCTCTTGACCGTATTCTTCCTGTATCTTCCTTCCCACAAGGAGGTTGAAAAGCTGATCCGTTCCGCCGAGTTCCACATCTGCCTGGATGGCAACGGAATCGTAGGCCTGTGCGAGCGGGTACAGAAACTCCGATACGGCGATGGGAATGCCTTCTTTGAATCTCTTTGCGAAATCGTCTCTCTCGAGCATCCTCGCAACCGTGTACTTTGAAGCCAGAACGATCACATCCGCGAAGGTCATCCTGTCGAGCCATTCACCGTTGAATCGAAGCTCCGTTCTTTCTGGATCCAGTATCTTGAAGGCCTGTTCCTGATAGGTCTTTGCGTTCTCCAGAACCTCTTCTTTGGTCAGCATGGGACGCGTTTCGTTCCTTCCAGAGGGATCACCAATGCGTGCGGTGAAGTCTCCTATGATCAGAACTACCGTGTGACCGAGATCCTGAAACTCTCTCAGCTTCCTCAAAACGACCGCATGTCCCAAATGCAGGTCGGGCCTTGAGGGATCCACGCCGAGTTTCACGCGGAGTTTTCCCTTTCTTTTTATTCTGTCGAGGAGTTCTTCTTCGCTTATGAGGTCAACAACATTTCTTTTGAGAATTTTCACCTGTTCTTCCGGCGTCATCCCATCACCTCGTTAGGACGAAAGCTGTTACTACGCAGGAAACGAAAAAGAGTACAGACAGGACAAGAGTGATCTTTCCACCGGTGTCGAGGCCTTTCCTCCTTCCAAAAACGGTGTGAAGTCCTCCACTTCCGAAGGCACCACCGAGCTCTGAGAATTTCGACATCTGTACCTGGACCATGTAGATGAGAGCCACGCTTATGATGGTGTGAACGATTAGGAAAAACGTCTTCATCACTACACCTCCCTGGGCATTATAACACGTTCTTCAAGAATCTTCCGGTGTAAGAGTGAGGATTCTTTGTTATTTCCTCTGGTGTTCCCGTTGCAACTATGTAGCCACCTTCTTTTCCACCTTCAGGACCGAGATCTATGATGTGGTCTGCGTTTTTTATGACATCGAGATTGTGTTCTATCACGATTACGGTGTTTCCTCTATCTACCAGCCTGTGGAGAACTTCCACGAGTTTTCTCACGTCTTCAAAGTGAAGTCCAACAGTTGGCTCGTCGAGTATGTAGAGGGTTCTTCCCGTATCTCTTTTTCTCAACTCAGAGGCGAGTTTGATTCTCTGCGCCTCACCCCCGGAGAGGGTGGTGGCTGGTTGCCCGAGTTTCACGTATCCCAAGCCCACATCGTGCAAAACCTGAAGCGTTCTCTTTATAGAGGGTATGTTCTTGAAGAACTCCAGCGCTTCATCCACCGTCATATCGAGTATATCAGAAATGTTTTTTCCTTTGTAGGTTATCTCGAGTGTTTCTCTGTTGTATCTCTTTCCCTTGCAAACATCGCACTCCACGTACACATCGGGAAGGAAGAGCATTTCTATCTTCACGTAACCCTGACCCTGACAGGCTTCACATCTTCCTCCCTTCAGATTGAAGCTGAATCTGCTCTTGGTGTAACCACGTGCCTTAGCAGCGGGGGTCATGGCAAAGAGGCTTCTTATTTCGTCGAACACCTTGGTGTAGGTAGCCGGGTTGCTCCTCGGTGTTCTTCCAATGGGAGATTGATCTATCGCGATCACCTTGTCGATGTTCTCGTGTCCTTCGATCGAATCGAATTCTCCAGCGGGAAGTTTGGTTTTGTGAAGGAGATTCATCAACGCCGGGTAGAGCGTTTCCATGACGAGGGAAGATTTTCCAGATCCCGACACTCCCGTGACACAGACGAAGACACCGAGGGGAATCTCAACGTCTATGTTCTTCAGATTGTTGTGACGAACGCCTTTGATCTTCAAAGACGCGTAAGGAAGCCGCCTCGTTTTGTTTACTGCGATCTTTCTTTTCCCCGAGAGGTATTCACCCGTCAGAGAGCTGTCTGGATTTTTCAAAAGTTCATCCACGGTACCCTGGAAGACGACCCGACCACCGTTCGTTCCCCCGCCCGGTCCGATGTCTATGATGTGGTCAGCGTTCCTGATCACTTCCTCATCGTGTTCCACCACTATCACCGTGTTTCCAAGATCTCTGAGCTTTTTGAGGGTTTTTATCAGTCGCTCTGTGTCCCTTGGGTGGAGTCCAATAGTCGGCTCGTCCAGAACGTAGATGACTCCCGTGAGACCCGAACCTATCTGTGTTGCGAGCCTTATTCTCTGAGATTCTCCTCCAGAGAGTGTGGTGGCGGATCTGGAGAGAGTGAGATATTCGAGTCCAACGTCCACGAGGAATTCGAGCCTTTTTTCTATTTCCTTCAGGAGTTCTCCCACGATTTCTCGCTCTCTTTCGGTGAGATTCAGATTCTTCAAAAATTCGAGTTCTTCTGAGATAGAAAGCTCGGTGAACTCGTGTATGTTCAAACCGTTTATCTTCACAGAGAGGGCTTCCCTGTTCAGTCTTTTCCCACCGCAGACGGAGCAGGTTCTCTGTACGATGAAGTTCTTTTCCAGCCACTCCTTCATCTCGGGAGATTCCGTTTCTCTGTGCCACCTCTGAACTTTTGGAACCACTCCTTCGAAACGATCATCTCCGTACAAGATGAACTCTTTCACATCTTCAGGCAGATCTTTGAAGGGAAGGTGAGGGGAAACACCTCGCTTTTCTATCTCCCTTGCGACCCATCTCGAGAGCCTTCTGTCCCATCTGTACGGAATGATCGCACCTTCGAGAACGCTCTTCTCTTCGTCTATCACGAGGGATGGATCCACCTCAAATGTGAAGCCGAGGCCGTGACAGTTCGGACACGCACCGTACGGACTGTTGAAAGAAAACAGCTTTGGTGTGATCTCTGGAAACCCGATACCACACACCGGGCACATGAGGTTTTCGCTGAAGATCTTGCATTCTCCGGTGTCGACGTTTCTGATCTCGACGAATCCTTTTCCTTCCCTCATTGCTAGCTCGAGACTGTCCAGTATCCTGTGTTCGTTTCTGGTTTCAAGGATCAACCTATCGACCACCAGCTTCACAGTGTGTCGTTTGTTCTTGTCGAGTTCCGGCACTTCCTCGAGCCTGTAAATCTCGCCGTCTATTTCTATTCTCGCGAATCCTTTGGAGATGAACTCTTCGATCTCTTTTTTGAATGTTCCTTTCTTCTCCGTCGCAACTGGTGCGAGTATGTAGATTCGACTCCCCTCTTTGAAAGAATTGAACAAATCCTGAAGGATCTCATCGATGCTCTTTTTCTCGAGAGGCCTTCCGCACTCAGGGCAGTGGGCTTTTCCTATCCTCGCGTAGAGCACCCTCAGGTAATCGTAAATTTCCGTCACCGTTCCAACGGTCGATCTGGGATTGTGAGAGACGGTTTTCTGATCTATGGCTATGGCGGGGGAAAGCCCTTCTATCTCGTCAACATCGGGTTTTTTCAGGTTGCCGAGGAACTGTCTCGCATACGTAGAAAGTGACTCCAGATATCTTCTCTGCCCTTCGGCGTATATCGTGTCCATGGCGAGTGAAGACTTCCCCGATCCTGAAACTCCCGTTATGACAACAAGCCTGTTCTTTGGAATCCTCACGGTTATGTTTTTCAGATTGTGAATTCTTGCTCCTTTCACCACGATTTCGTTCACAGGATCACCCCCAAAACGAGGGCGCCGAGGATCAGAGTCAGCACCAGTGGGAGGAACACCTTCTTTAGAATGTCGAACACCTCTACCTCGAAGAATTTCGCAGACAGCACGACGCACAGATGAACCGGAGACAGTATGACACCACCCACAGCGAACATGTAGGTGTACACGGCGTACTTGCTGCTGAACACCTCCATCAAAACAGGAAGAGAAATACCGACGGCTGCCTGTGTGATACCCGTGGAGATTCCCGACACGAGAGGTAAAAAGATGAGAAGGATCCAGGGAGAAAGATTCCATCTGACAAATTCAGCCGCGATGCCTTCACCCACGCCGGAGTGTTCAACTATGACCTTGTAGATGTAAACAAGAAAAAGGACGAGAAAAACATCCCACTTATTGAAAACCTGCTTCAGAGTCTTTAGAAGGTATCTTCTCCTGAATACCGCATAACCCGATGTGCTCAAAAGAAGTGCGAACCATCCTGGAACTTTGAAAATAAGTATGAGAACACCCGTTCCCAGAACGGGTATCAGTGGAAGAAGATTGAAGAAAGATCTGGGTTTAGAGAGACGGGGAAGTTGCTTTCCATTGAAAAAAAACCATCCCAGAAGAAAGGCTATGGCAAACACAGGAAAGAGAGTCAGAGAAACCTTTCCCGGATGGATCCCGGAGAGTTCAGAGACGAGCACCACAGCTGGATATATGGGCCAGAAGAATTCTATCGTGTGTCTGAACCAGTAGTTCTTGACGGCGAGTTTCAGCGGATTCTCTTCGGGAAGTGAATTCTTCACTATGGGAGCTGTGAAGAGAGCTCCGCCGGGCATCGGCATGAGACCTATGAGAGCGGGGACGAACGAATCCACGTTTTTGGAGAAGATGTTTCTCATCTCTTTAGAGAATTTCCTGTAATCACCGGATGATTCCATCATACCAGAAAGAAGATAGATCAGAAACACAGTCGACAGAAGAGACCAGAACGAGGAAGATGTCAGAACACGCAGTGCTATTTCGGTCAAGCTGGAAATTCTCAGTATGAGAAACAAGACAGCCACTCCGGACAGGAGAGACAGGGAGAGTTTCTTCAGGATTCTCTGAGTGATAACGATCGTTATCAGAGAGGTCACCACGGAGAAGGTGTACAACTGCATCGACCTCCATCAAAGAAAAAGAAGAAGGGGATATCCCCCTTCTCTTCTCTGGAGCGGGCGACGGGATTCGAACCCGCGACCCCCAGCTTGGCAAGCTGGTGCTCTACCACTGAGCTACACCCGCCTGCTCTATCCTGGTGCGAGAGGTGGGACTTGAACCCACACGGGCTTCAGCCCACTGGATTCTAAGTCCAGCGCGTCTGCCAGTTCCGCCACTCTCGCACCGCTGGTGACCCGGGTGGGATTCGAACCCACGACCCCCTGATTAAAAGTCAGGTGCTCTGCCTGCTGAGCTACCGGGTCGCCGGTACAAATGATATCACAGACTGCAGAGGATTTCAAGGGGGAAAAGTTGAGGATGAAATCTTTTGGTGTTAAAATATCCAACAAAGAGGTGATGCCAATGACCGGTGTGTGCGTTGGATCCTCGAGCGTATCTTTCTACAGCAAAAGCGGGAAGGGCAATCTTCCCCACAACGGAGATCCACTCGCACTCCTCTCTTCCATGATACCCACCTTCCTCGAAAAAGGTCCCGTTGTCCTCACCGGGCGCAAAACAAGAGAAGTGATAGATCTTCCTCAGATTTCTGAGGCTGAAGCAACGGAGGTCGCCTACAGACACCTTATGGAGAAATACGGTCGGGTGGAGGCCATAGTCAGTGCGGGTGGAGAGAACACCATACTCTACAGGGTGAACGAGAAGGGAATCATAACGGGTATATACACGGGTAGCAAGTGTGCCTCGGGCACGGGTGAGTTTTTCCTGCAACAACTTCAGAGAATGGGGATCTCCCTCGAGGAAGCAAACAGGGTGAACGTGGAAGAGTATTACGAACTCTCCTCCAGATGTACGGTCTTCTGCAAAAGCGACTGCACACACGCTCTGAACAAGGGAGTGCCAAAAGAATTGGTTCTGAACGGTCTTGGAAAGGTGATGGCCGACAAAATCGTCGAACTTGCACACAAGGCGAACGTGAAAAAGATCCTGCTTGTTGGGGGTACGACCAGGAACAGACTCATGCTGAAGCACCTGAGAAGATTTCTCGACGTTGTTGTTCCCGAGGAAGCCCTGTTCTTCGAAGCGTTCGGGGCGTATCTCTGGGGAATCGCAAACAGGATCGAAACAAAACGCACTTTCGTGATAAAGGAAGAAAAAAGATCCAGCTTTCCCACGCATGAGCCCCTGAGAAAGTACGCTCATCTGGTGGAGTTCAAGGAGATGCCCTTTCAGGAAGCAAAAGATGGTGATGTGTGTATTCTGGGAATAGACGTTGGATCGACCACCACGAAGGCAGTTCTGATGAGGTACAAGGACAACGCCATTCTCGCCGGTGTGTATCTGAGAACCCTCGGTGATCCCATAAGGGCGGCACGACAGTGTTACACCTCGATCCTCGAACAGTTGAACGGAACCAGGGTGAGGATAATCGGTCTGGGTGTTACAGGTTCTGGAAGAAAGATCGTGGGACTTTACTCACAGACCGATGCCGTCTACAACGAGATCATGGCCCATGCCAGGGCGGCGGCCCACTTCGATCCGGAAGTGGACACCATCTTCGAAATAGGCGGTCAGGATGCGAAATACACTTATCTGGTGAACGGTGTGCCCACCGATTATGCCATGAACGAGGCGTGCTCTGCCGGAACGGGATCCTTCCTCGAGGAAGCTGCAGGGGAATCTTTGAGGGTTCATTACACGGAGATCGGGGACCTCGCCATGAAGGGTGAAAACCCACCGAACTTCAGCGACCAGTGTGCTGCTTTCATAGGAAGCGATGTCAAAACTGCTGTGAACGAGGGAATTTCCAAAGAGGACATCTGCGCAGGGCTTGTGTACTCTGTGTGCATGAACTATCTGAACAGGGTAAAAGGAAACAGACCCGTTGGGAAGAAGATCTTCATGCAAGGCGGAGTCTGCTACAACAGAGCCGTTCCCGTTGCCATGGCCGCCCTCGTCGAAAAAAAGATCGTGGTTCCCCCTCATCCCGGCCTGATGGGTGCCTACGGCGTAGCACTCCTCACCAAAGAGAATCTGGAACTTGGATTTTTGAAGGAGAAAGAATTCGATCTGAAAGAGTTGATATCCAGAGAGGTCAAATACAGAGGAACGTTCATCTGCCCTGGTGGAAAAGAAAAGTGTGACAGAAAGTGTGAAATCAGGATCATAGAGATCGATGGAAAGAGGTTCCCCTTCGGTGGTGCCTGCAACAGGTACGAAAACGTGGTGAGACACCTGAACGTCGACAGCACGAAGTACAATTTCGTGAAAAAAAGAGAAAGGTACATCTTCGATTTCGAACACGTAAAAGGTTCATCGAAGACGATCGGTTTGAGCAGATCCCTTGCGATGAACAACCTCTTTCCTCTGTTCTACACATTTTTGGAGGAACTGGGATTCGAGGTGATCGTTCCTGAAAAATCCGACAGACGTGGCTGGGAAATGAAGAACTCCGAGTTCTGTTTCCCGGTGGAACTCTCCCATGGATACATGTACGACCTTCTTTCGAAAAATCCGGATTTGATCTTCGTTCCCAGAATACGTGGGATAAAGGTGGAAAATTCCGAGAACTACAACGTTTTCTGTCCCTTCGTTCAGAGTGAAGCGGACTGGCTTTCATCGGTCTTTCCGTCTTTGAAAGAAAAGCTCGTGACGGAGTATTTCGACTTTTCACGTGGAGATGAGAGAGAACAGTTCCTCAAACTGGCAGAAAAGCTAGGAAAATCGAGAGAAGAAGGGGAAAGAGCCTTCGAAAAAGCCCAGGCGGTCTTTCGTGAAAGGTTCGAGTCGATAAAGAAACAGTGGAACGATTTTTTGAAAGTCCTTGAGAGTTCAGAGTTTGGGGTTGTTCTCTTTGGGAGGTCCTACAACGCGTTTTCTTCCGATGCGAACATGGGAATTCCAGAAAAGTTCGCCACTCGTGGAATACCCATCATAAACTTCGACTCTCTTCCCTTCGAAAAAGAAGATGGTTACAGGAACATGTACTGGTCTTGGGGAGAGATGATACTGAAGGCGGCCCGATTCGTCGAAAAGCACCCAAAACTCTTCGGTGTCTACATCACCAACTTCAGCTGTGGACCAGATTCTTTCATCATCTCCTACTTCAGAGACATCATGGGGAAGAAACCTTCCCTGGTGCTGGAACTCGACAGTCACACGGCGGATGCGGGTGTGGAGACAAGAGTGGAGGCGTTCATCGATATAGTGAGAAGTTACCTCAAACTGAGGAAAAAAGATGAAGGAAAAAGTCCGGTGAAAAGACCCTACACCGTTCTGGAAAAGGACAGACTCTACGTCATCACACCGGATGGAAAGAGAAAAACGCTCGACGACGAGCGTGTGAAGGTCGTCTTTCCTTCGATGGGACAGTTCGGTTCCCAGTGTCTTTCTGCAGCGTTCAGATACCACGGTGTCAGATCCGATGTATGTCCACCACCGGATGTGGAGGAGTTCAAGCTCGGAAGGGGGAACTCTCTGTCGAAGGAGTGTCTACCTCTTCAGCTCACCCTTGGAAGTCTCATAAAGTACGTGAAAGAGAAGGCGAATCGGGACGAAATCGTTCTCTACTTCATGCCAGAGACGATGGGGCCATGCAGATTTGGACAATACAGCGTATTCATGAACCTGTGGCTGGACAGAAACAACGTGGAGAACGTGACGCTTTTTGGACTCAACTCGGAGAACGCTTACGCTGGTCTGGGGACTGCTTTCAGGATAAGAGCGTGGCTTGCGGTGGTTGTATCGGACGTCTTCTTCGATGTGGAACGGGGTGTTATGATGCTTGCAAAGGATAGGGAAGAAGCAAAGAAGGTTGTGGAGGGCTGCAAAGAAAAGATACTGCTCAGTCTGGCGAACGATCCTCTTCGAAAGTTCTTCAAAACGCTCGAGAAAGTTGCAGAGATACTCTCGGGTGTTGAAAAGAGAATGGACTACGAACACGCTCCTAAGGTGCTTCTGACAGGTGAAATATACGTCAGAAGGGATGAATTTTCCAGGAAGAACCTGGAAGAACTCATGGAAAAGAACGGCATCGTCATGCACATCTCCCCCGTTCACGAATGGATCTACTACACGGATTATCTGTACCTCAACAGGTTGATCTCTCCGAATTCCACCCGCGTGGACAGGCTGAAGAAGCGAATCGAGATCCTCGTGAAAAGGTACGTAGAGAGAAGAGTGAAAAAAATCTTGGAAAAAAGCGGCTTTTACAGGTCTCATATGGTGGATGTAGAATCCATTGTTGACGCGGCGAAAGACTACCTGAATCCAAAGCTCACCGGAGAAGCGATCCTCACCATAGGAACCGTCCTGCATGAGATCGTAAACCACTACGATGGTATCATCTCAATAGGACCCTTTGGTTGCATGCCGAGCAGGATAGCGGAAGCGGTTGTGAAAAAAGGCTTGAAAGAACAAAAAGAGAAGACCACAGGGGTTTTGAGAAAAGTACTGGACGAGTTCGGAGACCTTCCCGTGATACACATAGAGTCCGATGGGAATCCGTTCACACCAACGGTACAGAGCAAGCTGGAGGCGTTCATGTTCCAGGTCAGAAGATTGAGAAACTACCTGAACGGTCTGCTGAACACGGAGAACACCCTGGAGGAAACTGAAGAGACTCTCCCTGAAAATATCAGGGTTGATTCATGAGAGTCTCCAGCACCTCTTCTTCTATTTCTGAGAAACGAGGATCGGAAAAAGTTTTTATGGTTCTCGGCTTTGGAAACGGCACGCGTATTTCCTTCAAAATCCTTGCGGGGCGATCGGAGAGGATCAATATTCTGTCTGAAAGGAAGACCGCTTCCTCCACGTCGTGAGTGATGAGTACGACCGTACTTTTCATCCTGTGTACGATCTCAGAAAGCCATATCTGGAGTTTCTTTCGAGTGTAAGCATCTACCGAAGAAAAAGGTTCATCGAGTACGAGGAGCTCCTCGCCCGATAGAACGGCCCTCAGAAGAGACAGTCTCTGCCTCATACCGCCACTCAGCTGGTACGGCCTTTTCTCTTCAAAGCCAGAAAGACCGAATCGTTCAAACAATTCTTTTATGTTTGATGGCGGCAGTTCTTTTCTGAGAACGAGTGGGAGCACGGCGTTCTCATAGGCGGTCATCCAGTCGAACAGCACATCCTTTTGAGGACAGTATCCGAGACGAGATGTGAAGATCTCTATCTTTCCCTCGTAGGGAATCAATCCCAGAATAGCCTTCACAACGGTGGTCTTTCCACATCCGGATGGTCCCACAAGGGAGAGGATCTCTCCCCTTTGAACCTCCAAGGAGAGATCCTCCACCGCTTTGAGTTCTCCGTAGCAAACCGTGAGGTGGGATACCTTTATCACGGTAGGAACTCGTTTGTGAACGCCTTCGTCACGTCTATCGTCTCTTTCAGGAATCCCATAGAGTGAAGCCATTCCGCGTATCTCCTCCAGACTTCTTCTTTCTGGTAGCCCCATTTTTCCGCGTCCGCTTTGTACTGACCTGCGAGGTACTTTTGAGATTCTACAACGATCTTTTCATCCAGTTCCGGAGCGTATTTGAGGAGTATTTTGGCTGCCTCCACAGGGTGCTGTATTGCGTACTCGTATCCCTTGGCCGTGGCTCTCAAAAATCTTCTTACGAGATCTGGATTTTGCTTTATGAGAGATTCGCTCGTTATCAGAACCGGCGTGTAGTAGTCAAAGACTTCGTCTATATCCTTCAGCGGGAGGAACTCTATCTCTATCCCTTTCACCTTGCTGGCAACACCGTCCCATCCGTAGAAGATCCAGGCAAAATCGAACACATTGTTCAGCGTTCCCGCAAAGAAATCCATCTGTCCCACGTTCACAAAAATCACCTTTGAAGGATCTGCACCGTATTTTCTCATGATGTATTCTATGGTCGCCTTCTCTATAGGAGAACCCCAGCTTCCGTATCTCTTACCCTCCCAGTCTTTCACACTTTTGATTCCTTCATCCTTCAGCCAAGCGAAACCCGATGTGTTGTGCTGGATGATGGCAGCTATGGAGACGATGGGCATCCCTTCTCCTCTGGAGAGGGTGACCGCTTCCTGATAACTCACGCCAAATTCCGCTTTTCCACTCGCTACAAGCTGTTCCGCTGTCAACCGAGACGGTTGAACGATCTTCACATCCAACCCTTCTTCTCTGTAGTATCCAAGGTCCTTGGCTACGTAGAGCCCCGTGTGGTTCGTGTTGGGATACCAGTCCAGTACGACCGTTACCTCTTCAGCGAAAAGTGCAAGGACAGAGATCAAAAACATCGCAATGAAGGTCAGTCTTTTCATTTTACCAGCCTCCTTTCCTCGAACCAAGGTGTGAGTTTTCTGGAGAGAATATCAGCTATCTTGAAGACGGCAACGCTGAGCACAACCACAACTATCACAGAGAGAAAGAGCCTGTCAGCTCTGAAGGTGTTCATTGCCCTTATCATGTATATGCCCAGGCCTTTTTCTGCTCCAAGCCATTCTCCTATCACAGCGGAAACCACAGCGTATGTGGCGGATATCTTGAGCCCAGAGAGAACGTAAGGTAACGTGTGCGGTAGTACAAGGTACCTGTAGATCTGGATCTTCGTTGCCTTCATCACTTTGAAAAGATCCAGAGCGTCCTGATCGATCGTTCTGAATCCTTCGAGAGTGTTGAGCGCAACCGGAAAGAGTGTGACGAACGCTACTATGCCTATTTTCGTGCCCACGCCCAGACCGAACCAGATGATGACGAGCGGTGCCACAGCAACGATGGGTATCGCCTGTGAGATGATGAGGATCGGGTACATTACCTCTTTCACCGTCTGGAACAGATCCATCAGGACCGCAAGCCCCATTCCCAACACGAGGCCTATAACCAGGCCAGAAAAAGCCTCAAGGATCGTGTAGAGACTGTGATCCATCAAGATTTTCCACTGCGAAAGTCCCTCGAGAACTATGGAAGAAGGTTTGGGAAGAAGATACTGTGGGACTTTCGAGAACTCCCACACGAAAATCAGAGCTATAAAAAACAGCCATTTAGCGGTACTTCGATACCTTCTCTTCAATCGTGATACCTCCGACTTTGTAATCGATGTCCAGCTGAAGAACGAATCGTTTCGCGAACTGTTCAAGGTATCTGACGAGCTCTTTCACACGATCCATGATCTCGTCGAAATCTCCCTCCACCGTTGTGCTGGATGGTCCCACTTCGTATTTCATGCCCCACGAAGAGATCTTTTCGATCGCTCTGTCGATCACCTCGTGGAGTCTTCCATCTTCCACGGCGGGAATCACCTTTATGGAAACCGTTACTTTCGGCATTTTTTCACCTCCTCAATTCGGCTCTTCTAATTTGAATTATAACATAGTATAATAGAACCGGGAGGGATGCCGATGTCGAAAAAGGTGACTAAAGAAGATGTTCTGAACGCCCTGAAAAACGTGATCGATTTTGAACTCGGTCTGGATGTGGTGAGTCTGGGTCTGGTGTACGACATCCAGATAGACGATCAGAACAACGTGAAAGTCCTCATGACAATGACCACACCCATGTGTCCTCTTGCCGGAATGATTCTTTCCGACGCTGAAGAGGCGATAAAGAGGATCGAGGGAGTCAACAACGTGGAGGTGGAGCTCACATTCGACCCACCATGGACACCAGAAAGAATGTCTCCGGAGCTGAGAGAAAAATTTGGAGTTTGATAAAAGACTGCTCTGGAAAACTCGAGGGAGTGACCGAAACTCCTGTTCTTGAGGTGTTACTCATCGTTTCCCGGGTACTTGGGATCCGCAAGGAAGATCTCTTTTTGAAAGACTTGGTAGTTTCTCCAACTGAGGAAAAAAGGATTCTGAAACTCGTGGAGAAAAGAGCAAGTGGATATCCCCTGCACTACATTCTCGGTGAGAAAGAGTTCATGGGTCTTTCTTTACTCGTGGAAGAAGGTGTATTCGTTCCAAGACCGGAGACGGAGGAACTGGTCGAACTCGCCCTCGAGCTGATAAGAAAGTACGGAATAAAAGCAGTCGCAGACATAGGAACAGGAAGCGGTGCCATTGGAGTGAGTGTAGCGAAATTCTCCGATGTGGTTGTTTTCGCGACGGACGTTTCTTCCAAAGCTGTTGAAGTCGCCAGAAAAAACGCGGAGAGGCACGGTGTTTCCGACAGATTCTTTGTGAGAAAAGGTGAGTTTCTTGAACCGTTCAAAGAAAAGTTCGCATCGATCGAGATGATCCTTTCGAATCCTCCATACGTGAAATCAAGTGCTCATCTGCCAAAAGATGTTCTTTTCGAACCTGCAGAGGCGCTTTTTGGAGGAGAGGACGGCCTCGACTTTTACAGAGAATTTTTCGGCAGGTACAACACGAGTGGAAAGATTGTGCTGATGGAGATAGGAGAAGACCAGGTGGAGGAGTTGAAAAAGATCGTTTCCGACGCTGTTTTCCTGAAGGATTCCGCCGGAAAGTACCGTTTTCTCTTTCTCAACCGGCGTTCCTCTTGAACAGTTGGAGTATCAGTCTGACTTCTCCAACCGTGATACCCAGTTTTTTGGCGATATCCACTTCTGAAAATCCCCTGTCGTACATCGAGACGATTCTTCTTTCTAAAGCGGTTTCCAGTTCCTCTTCTTTTTCTTCCGCTTTCGTTTCATCCTGCTCTTGAATAACAGGGATAATTGGTTTTTCCATCTTTTCAGATTTTTCCCCTTCATCTTCAGAGGAGAAGATCCTTTCTCTTTCTATTTCGGACATCTTGACCATCAGCCTTGACATCACGGTGTTGGCTTCGGATATGAGTTTTCTTAACTCTTGTGTCTTCTTTTCGAGGAGTTCGAGTCTGTTGGCCGACAGGTAGCGGAACTTTCCCATGAGTTCCATGATCCTCTCTTCTACATCCTCCTGATTCGGCTCTTTTGAGTTACCGTTCCTCCCAAGGAGAAGATACGTCCACGAAAAGACCACCGTTCCCACCGTGGAAAGCACCACCAGATAGTCTACGAGATTCATGAGATACCTCCTTCTTCCATCACTCTTCTGGCGAACTCGACAACGTCCATGTTGTACTTCAAAGTTGCGATATCATCGAAAGGAGTTTCTCCCAAATTCACGATAACGAGCTTTCCACCGCTCCTGACAGTTATGAGGGGAAGCTCGGCAGCGGGATACACAACGAGCGAAGATCCCAGGACGATCATCAAACTGGCCTTGGATGAAAGTTCGATCGCTTCCCTGAGGGCGTCTTGCGGCAGATTTTCCCCAAAGAACACGATGTTCGGCCTGATCAAACCGTTGCAGTCATCACAGCGTGGAACATCCAATGATTCGAGTTTCTCTATAACATCTTCGACGGTGTATTTTTTCTCACACCTCACACAGTAATACTCCTCAACGTTTCCGTGTAGCTCTATCACTTTTTTACTGCCCGCTCTCTGGTGAAGTCTGTCTATGTTCTGTGTGATCACAGCCTCTATCAGGCCCTTTTCTTCCAGTTTTGCGAGCAGCACGTGTGCAAGGTTCGGTTTTGCTTCTAACATAGGGAAAATACCTTCCTTGGCGAATTGGTAGAATTCCTCAGGGTGAGAGTAGAAGAAATCAATGTCGAAGACATTCTGGGAATACTTTTTGTATATCCCATTCGGTCCTCTGAAATCTGGTATGCCGCTTGGGGTACTGATACCGGCTCCCGTGAGAGTGACGGTCAATCTGGATTCATTGAGAAGATCCAGGAATTCCTTCATTTTCATTCACCCTTTTAAAGATAACTTTTGGAAACACCATGGATGAATCTGGACGCCAGATCAGAGTGTTGTTCTCACGTTCAGATGGGGTTGGTGTGACCGATATCACAGCTGCGTCTTCAGGTAATTTCACGACGATCTCCGTTTCACCCGCTACGTTCATTGTGAGACTTCCCATGCTGGTGTCCAAGACATCACCCTTCACCTGTGCAGCTCCCCTCAGGAGCGTTGTTTCTGTGACTTCGAGCATACCTCCTGTGTCTTCAACTCTCACGTTGTAATCCAGTGGAACTATTTCTCTTCCAACTTCTTTGCTGATCTGAGAAAAGTATTTATTCAACTCCTCCTTAGATGCAGAAGCATAATTGATCTTGTACTCTTCTTTTTTCTTCTCATCTTTAAAATAAAGCTTCGCACTGGTGGTGAACGTGGCGTTCCCGGAATAATCGTATTCCATGGTGCTCCTGTAGTATACTATTTCAAAGGGAGCTCTTCCTCCCAGAAAGAAAAAGAGAAATTCGACGAGCATGAAAACAACCATGATGATCAGCAAGATGTAGATGGTTCTTGAGCTCAACCTTTTCACTCTCCTCATTCTTGATATTCTCAATTAATATTATCACAGAACATGGAGGGATAAAAGTTGAGAATCCTGAGCGGTATGAGACCAACGGGAAAACTTCACATAGGTCACCTGGTGGGGGCTCTTGAAAACTGGGTGAAGCTTCAGGAAGAAGGAAACGAATGTTTCTACTTTGTCGCGGATTGGCACGCTTTGACCACCCACTACGACGATGTTTCGAAGCTCAAAGAATACACCCGCGACCTGGTGAGGGGATTTCTCGCCTGTGGAATAGATCCTGAAAAGTCCGTGATTTTTGTTCAGTCTGGTGTCAAAGAGCACGCTGAGCTTGCACTGCTTTTCAGCATGATCGTTTCTGTTTCACGTCTCGAGAGGGTTCCCACTTACAAAGAGATAAAAAGTGAGCTGAACTACAAAGATCTTTCCACGGCTGGTTTTCTCATCTATCCCGTTCTTCAGGCAGCCGATATTTTGATCTACAAAGCTGAAGGAGTACCTGTCGGTGAGGACCAGGTTTACCACATAGAGCTCACAAGGGAGATCGCAAGAAGGTTCAACCACCTGTACGCAGAGGTCTTTCCCGAACCGGATGCCATCCTCTCCAGGGTACCCAAACTTCCGGGAACAGATGGAAGAAAGATGAGCAAAAGTTACGGAAACATCATAAACCTTGAAATCTCAGAGGTTGAACTGGAAAGAACCATTCTGAGAATGATGACAGATCCTGCCAGGGTGAGAAGAACAGACCCGGGAAATCCTGAGAACTGCCCTGTCTGGAAATACCACCAGGCGTTCGACATCAGCGAAGAGGAGAGCAAATGGGTCTGGGAGGGCTGTACAACGGCCAGGATAGGATGTGTTGACTGCAAAAAGCTTCTTTTGAAGAACATGAAGAAGAAACTGATGCCGATCTGGGAGAATTTTTCCAGAATAGACGAAGATCCACACTATGTGGACGATGTGATTTTCGAAGGAACGAAAAGGGCCAGGGAAGTGGCCAGGCAAACCATGGAGGAAGTGAGGAAAGCAATGAATCTCATGTTCTGAGGTGAAAATATGGAACTTGTTTTCAAGCTCCCCGTCTTCGAGGGTCCCCTTGATCTTCTACTCTATCTTGTGAGGAAAAAGAAGGTGGACATCAGGCAGGTTCCCATATCCCAACTCGCAGACGAATTCGTCGAATATCTGGAACACATGAAGAGGCTGGACATGAAGATCACATCGGATTTTCTCGAGATGGCGTCCACGCTGATGGAACTGAAATCCAAACTTCTCATTCCAAGGGTGAGGGAAGAAGAAAAAGAAGAAGTGGAAAGAAAACGTGAGGAACTCTACAGAAGACTGGAAGAGTATTCGAAAGTGAAGGAGATCGTTCAGAGGTTGAAGAAGGAAGCATCACTCTTGAAAAGAAAACCCGTTCGGTTAAAAACACCCTTCTTTGAAAAGGTCGAAAGACTAGAGAAGTTCAGAGAGATCCTGGAGCGCATCTGGAAGGAAGAGTCCCTCCGTGAGTCCGTCCATCGTGTGAAGAGTGAGGTTCTTTCTGTGGAGGACATGATGGAAAAAATTTTAGAAGAGGTCGATGGGGAAGAGGAAATTCCTTCTTTGCTCTCCCGAGCAAAGAACGTTTATGAACTCATAGTGAGGTTGCTCGCCATCCTGGAGCTTGTGAAGATCGGAAAACTCATACTTCTCGAGGACATGAAGATCAGGAGGTTCGCTCATGCACCTTAAAGCCGCCATCGAGGCCCTGCTGTTTGCGTCAAGCGGTGTATCACCGGAGAAACTGGCGAAGGTTCTCGAAACAAGCGAAGAAAAGGTGAAGGAGATACTCGAAGAGCTGGTCAAAGAGTACGAAAAGCCAGAACACGGAGTTGTCCTGAGAGAGGTTGGGGGCAAGTACCGGTTTTACACGAAACCCGAGTACGCGGATCTTGTTTCCAGAATGTCCAGACGAAAGTACAGAAACCTCACCGAATCACAGATGGAGATTGTGGCGCTGCTTCTTCTTTCCGGACCGCTGCCAAAGAGCGAGATAGACGCGTTCAGGGGAAAGGATTCATCAAATGTTCTGTCTTCCCTTCAGAAGATGGGAGTGGTCCGCAAAAAACGACACGGAAGAGGCTTTCTGTACCAGCTTTCTCCCTCTTTCGTTGAGAGTGCCATGCTGGACGAAATGCTGAAGGAAGTTTCACAGAAGCTCGGCGGCGACGGTGGCCAGCCTTGATCTTTCTCCTTTCTCCAGCTTTATAACGGCGGAAAGATCCGATTCGAGAAGCCTCAAAGCTGCGTAGACCAGTCCGTTCGTATCCTTGTCCAGGTAAGGTGTGTCTATCTGGTACGGATCACCGACCAGAACGATCTTTGTGTCCTCTCCAACGCGTGTGAGAATCGTTTTCACCTCGTGCGGGGTGAGGTTCTGCGCCTCGTCTATGATGATGAACTGCTTCGGAATCGTCCTTCCCCTGATAAAGGAAAGGGCTTCTATCTCCAGAAGATCCTGTTTTTCCAGTTCTTTGATCTTCAGTCCAGAAAGGGACGAGATCAATTCCAGGTTGTCCATAATCGGTTGCAGCCAGGGTTTCATCTTCTTTTCCAGTTCTCCAGGAAGGTAGCCCACATCCCGTCCCATGGGAACCGTAGGACGAGTCACTATCAGTTTTTTGTAGCGTTTTTCAACGAGGACTTTGTAGAGACCGCAAGCGAGAGCGAGAAGCGTCTTTCCGGTTCCTGCGATTCCAACAAGGAAGACCAGAGGTATTTCGTCATCCAGAAGGGCATCCATGGAAAAGATCTGTTCTCTGTTCCGCGGAGAAATGCCCATAGTCTCGAAAGGTTCCACTCTCAGAACTTTTCCTTTGCGATATTTCCCGTACACTCCACCCAGATCTATGTAGAAATTGTCGAGAAGGTCGAGTTTCTTTTCCACAACTCCTTTCACTTTTAACTGTTTTTTGAGTTCTTCGTCGTCGATTTCGACATACCCCTTAGGCATCGTCTCCAGCTCGGATCGATCGGTCAGATAGTCCTGGGCGGGAATACCAAGAGAGTCTGCTTTCACCCGAAGATTTATATCCTTGCTGACGAGAATGGTGGGGATCTTTTCTCTGTTCATGAGCTCTATCACGTACGCGAGAATGATGTTGTCCACGTAGCGTTCGTGAAGGAATCTTGGAACGTTCTCCACTTCTCTTTCCAAAACCATGACGCGGAGAATTCCACCGTTTTCCAGAGGAATTCCTTTTCTGAGATTTCCCTTCTTTCTGAGTTCATCGAGGTGTCGAATCACTTCTCGTGCGTTCTTTCCCACACTTCCGTGTTCTCTTTTCAGTTTGTCGAGCTCTTCAAGAACGGGAAGAGGGATGATCACGTTGTTGTCTTCGAAGGAGAAGATGGAATCTGGATCGTGAATCAGAACGTTCGTGTCGAGGACGTAGTTTTTCACCATGGTCTTACCCCCATTTCTTTCGTATGAAATCGTCCACCTTGTGTTCGCCAAGCAGTTTCACGAGCCGAACGAAAACCTTTGCCGTCACCAGGGCATCGGAGAGCGCCCGGTGTTCTATCTTATCTCTTATTCCCAGTTTTTCGCAGAGCCATTTCAGTGAATGCGGTCTTCCGAAGACCTCCTGGGAGATGTCCAGTGTGTCTATGTAGGCGTTCGTCAGTGGAAAGTTTCTGGTTTCTTTTGCCATCATATCCAGAAAAGTGAGGTCGAAGTTGGCGTTGTGAAACACGAGCACCGTTCCCTTCACGTAATCCCTGAAAAGATCGTAAACTGTGTCCATGTCTGGCGCTTCCACGATGTCCATGTTGCTGATACCGTGAACTTTCTGAATCAGCGCAGGGATTCTTATTCTGGGATTCACGAGAGAGTGAAACGCTTTGTTTCTGTAGATCTTCCCCTTGAAGACAGGAACAGCGGCTATTTCAACTATCCGGTCTCCGGCAAAGGGATCGGTTCCCGTGGTTTCTGTGTCTACGACGCAAAAAACGGTGTCGTTCCATATCATGGCGAGCACTCCTCAGATTTCGATTCCAAAGATCTTCCTCGCGAGTATACCGACGAGGAAAGAAAATCCTGCCACACCGAAGCTCAAGAGGAACATCTCAAGAAAGTATTTCGCGAAATCCTTCTCTTTAACCACCGAGACAAAAAAGGTGAAAAGAAGAACTATGAGAACGGCTCCCGTCAAAGTAAGGACAAGTGATAAGAATGGGTTTTTAAGTATGAGGAATGGAGCTACCAGCACAGCGACCGTTATGATGTAAGCGATGCCTGTGTAGATGGCGGCTTTTAAGGGTTTGGATTCACCTGATCCTTCTTCCGCTCTCTGCGAAAGATACTCGGAAGCTGCCATGGAGAAGGCCGCAGCGATACCGGTTATCAAGCCGGACAATCCGACTATCTTGGTGTTTTGAAAGGCGAACGTGAGACCAGCGAGTGCCCCCGTCAGTTCCACGAGAGCATCGTTCAACCCGAGAACCATGGAACTCACGTAATTGAGACGCTCTTCGTCGAGCATGTTCAGAAGCTCTTCTTCATGCTTTTCTTCGTCTTTGAGAATATGGACTACTTCTGGATACTCTTTCTCCAGTCTTTCATAGGCTCTTTCCGCTTTTTTCTCGTTGTTTTCCATGAGTTTGAGAGTGAAAGTCAAACCAAAAAGAACGGAAAGCAGTGAGTACCAGAATATCCTGATGTAAGAAGGCTTAACATCCTTCCCGGTGATGTTTTTCAGTTTTTCGTAGTGACTTTTCTCATCTTCCGCTATCGCAAGAAGGATCTCAGCGTTTTTCTTGTTCGTTCTCTTCGATAGCTTTCGATACACGTGGTATTCAGTGATCTCGTTTTTCTGAAAATCAAGAATTTCTTTCAAGACTCACTTCCTCCTCAACCGGATTGAAACATCTGACGTAGTGGTTTTCTTCTATCTCGGAAAGCTCTGGTAATTCTTTCAAGCACCTCTCCACTCTTCTTGGACAGCGAGGCAAGAAGGGACACACCGGTGGTATGTCGACCATCCTTGGGGGTTGCCCCGGTATGGACTCGAGCTTTTCAAGTCTTTTATCCACTCTCGGCACGCTTCTCAGGAGCATCTTCGTGTAAGGGTGTCTGGGTGAGTAGAAGATCTGATCGGATGTTCCTATCTCGACCTGTCTTCCTCCGTACATCACCATAATCCTGTCTGCCATGGAAGCGATCACACCAAGATCGTGTGTTATGAAGATGAGTCCCGTTTTGAACTCTTTTTGAAGTTCTTTCATGAGTTCCAGGATCTGTGCCTGTATGGTCACATCGAGGGCGGTGGTGGGCTCATCCGCTATGAGCACACTGGGATTGCAGGACAGGGCGATGGCTATAACCACCCTCTGCCTCATTCCACCGGAGAATTCGAATGGATAGTTGTTCATTCTTTTTTCGGGTTCCGGTATTCCAACGAGTTCCAGCATTTCCACCGCTCTCAGATAGGCTCTTCTCTTGTCGTAGCCAAGATGATACCTGATCGTTTCCATGAGCTGGTCTCCTATCGTGTAAAGCGGATTAAGAGACATCATCGGATCCTGAAAGATCATTGCGATCTCTTTTCCTCGAATCCTGTGCATTTCTTTTTCGGGTATCTTCAGTATATCCTGACCTTTGTATATGATCTCACCGCTCACTATTTTTCCGGGAGGCTTTATGAGGCGCATTATGGATTTCACTGTCACACTCTTGCCGGAACCAGTCTCACCGACGATTCCGAGAACTTCGTTGGAATTCAGCGAGAAGTTCACATCGTTCACGGCTTTGACTACACCTTCTTCCATGTAAAACCACGTGCTGAGGTTTTTCACTTCCAGAAGCGTTGCCAAACCGTTCACCTCCTATTTATCGAGAAAAACGAGTTCTCCAGTTGACGGATCGTACTCCGCCACACATTTTCCGTTTGAAAACACGTAGATCTCCCCGCAGTAGTAAGAATTCTCAAACAGAGACTGATTTCCTTCGAAGAAACTTTCGATCACAGCTTCCAAAAACACCTCTGCTGTAGCCATCTGTGATTCTGTGGCGGAAAGCTCTATCTTTTGAAAGAACGGTTCAACCAGTTCTTTCACCTTCTCTTTCACTTTCTCCGGCCAGTCCAGGTGGAGAACTACTTCGTTTGGCGGTACGATAGCTCTGTCCTTTTCTATTATCAGAGCTCTCTCTCTGGTGTCGGTGAACTTGTATCTGTAACGTTTTTCCCGAAGAATTTCCTCAACCATTTTTTTGATCTCTGGATCTTCAACGTGTATTCTCTTCACTTCCCACTTCACTCTAAAAAACAGAATGACGATGGCGATCAACAAAATTACCAGCCAGTACCTTCTCACCTCAGCTCACCCGGGAAGTGACAGGCGACGAAGTGTCCCTCTTCAACCTCTCGAAAAGCCGGTTCTTCCTTGGAGCAAATCTCTTTCGCTATGGGACATCTTGTGTGGAATCTACAGCCAGACGGCGGATTTATAGGGCTCGGAACATCTCCTTTGAGAATGATTCTTTCCCTCTTCTTTGTTGGATCAGGTACCGGTATCGCAGACATGAGAGCTACAGTGTAAGGGTGGAGCGGTTTTTCGAACAAGTCTTTTTTAGGAGCAAGTTCCACCATCTTTCCAAGATACATCACACCTATTCTATCGCTTATGTGCTTTACAACAGCCAGATCGTGCGAAATGAAAATGTACGTGAGTTTGTGTTCCCTCTGAAGATCTTCCATGAGGTTTATGATCTGACTTCTTATCGAGACGTCCAGAGCAGCGACGGCCTCGTCCGCCACGACGAGTTTGGGTTCCAAAGCCAGGGCACGTGCGATTCCGATTCTCTGGCGCTGACCACCGGAGAATTCATGTGGAAACCTGTACACGTAAGCCGAAGGAATACCCACATCCTCCAAGATTTCTTTGATTCGTTTCTCTACTTCTTCCCCCCTTGCGATCCTGTGTGTGACGATGCCTTCACCCACTATGCTCTTCACTCTCAACCTCGGGTTCAGGGAACTGTATGGATCTTGGAACACTATCTGCATCTCTCTTCGAAATTTTTTCCTTTTCTCCGGTAGATCATCGAGAAGAATGGACATGAACTTCTTTGGAGAACCCTTTGCCTCCTCAAAGAAAATACGGGCGTACTCTCTGTCGACACCTTCCAGTTTTTCCACATCTGACTCCTTCATGTTGACGAACCTGCTCAGATAGGTGCGCTTTATGTATTTTTTTGCCTTGGAACGCGGCATGAAGTAGTAGGTCGTGTCTTCGTTGTCCACGATGATGCGTCCCGATGTTGGCTCGTACAGTCTGAGCAGGGTCATTCCAATCGTGGTTTTTCCACAACCCGACTCTCCAACGAGGCCGAAGGTTTCTCCCTCGTTTATGCTGAAGCTGACACCATCGACGGCCTTCACCCATCCAACAATTCTCTTAAAAACACCAGCCCTTATGGGAAAATGTTTCACCAGATTTTCAACTCTAAGGATTTCCCTGCTCACGTTTCACACCTCGCTTTTTGCATGTCTCATTTCATCGAGTTTTTGCCAGAAGAAACACCTCACCTTGTGATTGCCATCCAGGTCTTCCAGTTCAGGTTCTTCAACGTCGCATTTTCCTTTTTCGAAGAATTCACATCTGGGATGGAATTTACATCCCGGAGGGAAGTTGAGCGGGTCGGGTACGTTTCCCGGAATGCTCTTCAGTCTCTCCTGTTCTACGTCTATTCTGGGAATGGATTCGAGAAGAGCATAGGTGTAGGGGTGCTTGGGTTCGGTGAAGATGGTTTTCACGTCTCCGTACTCGACCACCTTTCCCGCGTACATGACAGCAACTTTATCGGACATTTCCGCAACGACGCCCATATCGTGGGTGATCAGAATGATTGCCATTCCGTATTCTTTCTGGAGTTCCTTCATGAGCTCCAGGATCTGAGCCTGTATGGTCACGTCGAGAGCGGTGGTGGGTTCGTCCGCTATGAGAAGACTCGGTCTGCAGGAGAGTGCCATGGCTATCATAGCCCTCTGTCTCATCCCACCGGAGAGCTGGTGGGGGTACTCATCCACTCTCTTTTCAGGTTCGGGAATTCCCACTTTTCTGAGAAGATCTATAGCCATTTTTCTCGCTTCTTTTTCAGAGACGTTCTGGTGAAGAATTATTGCCTCCATTATCTGATCCCCTATCGTGAAAACAGGGTTCAAAGCCACCATGGGTTCTTGAAATATCATGGCGATCTCTTTTCCTCTGATCTTTCTCATTTCGTTCTCTGAAAGTTCGAGAAGATTCCTTCCTTTGAAGATGATCTTTCCATCAACTATCTTTCCGTTCTGATCCAGGAGTCTCATTATTGAGAGCGATGTCACACTTTTTCCACTTCCGGATTCCCCAACGATGCCCAGGGTTTCTCCCTCTCTGACCTCAAAAGAAACACCATCGACCGCCTTCACCACACCGTCTTCTGTATAGAAATAGGTTTTCAGATTTTCCACCCTAAGCAGAGGCTCTGTCAATTCGATCCCTCCTTAGAATTTTAGCCTTGGATCGAAAGCGTCTCTGAGCGCATCGCCCAGCAGATTCCATCCCAGAACGAAGAGAACCATAGCGGTACCGGGATAAACGAGGGCGTACCAGTGCTTTCCTATCTCCATCATCCAGTCTCTCGAGTAACTGAGGATGGATCCCCAGTCGGCGTATCCCTGGGGGGCACCGAGTCCCAAGAAACTGAGCACAGCGGCCGTTATCACGAGAGATCCCATGTTCATGGAAGCCCATATCAGGACGGGGAAAATGGTATTCGGAAGAACGTGTTTCAGTATGATGAGAAAATCGGGCACACCTATTGCTTTCGCTGCCAGAACGAATTGTTCTTCCCTCACCTGAAGAATGTTTCCTCTGATGAGCCTTGCCGCTCCCATCCATCCAAACACGATCATCGCTATCATAACCTTGTCGAGACCTGTCCCGAGAACGGTTGTCAGCACAACAGCCGCTATGAGGAAAGGAATAGAGAGAAAGATATCGGTGATCCTCATGAGAACCTCATCTATCCATCCTCCAAAGTAACCTGAGATTGAACCTATGAACACTCCTATCAGGAGTCTTGCGAGTGTGACTATGAGACCTATCTTGAAAGCCGTTCTTGTGCCCCAGACGATTCCGTATAGAATATCACGGCCACCAATGACACCGAATGGATGATAATCAACACAGCGTATAGGTTCTCTGTTGGGATTCTTCGCCAGGGCATCCTCTTTCGTGGTAGGGGGTTGTGGGCTCTGATTCCAGCTCACCACGGGCATCAAGTAAGGATCGGGTAGCTTGGCTCTGGTGAGCGGGTGAATGGGAGGAGCTATAACAGGCGCGAGAATGGCTATCACCACAAAGAAGAGCACCAGAGAGAACCCTATGATGGCGGATGGATCTCTAAAAAATCTCTTCATTATTCTTTTGAATTCCTGGTTCACGTCGTTTCACCTCTCATCCAAGTCTTATTCTGGGGTCTATAAGGGCGTACAGAATATCTATTATGAGATTTCCAACAACAAGAATTGTTGAGAAAAACAACGCAGAAGCCATCACCGAAGCGTAATCGAGCTGCAGAGCTGCCTGCGCGGTGAAACTTCCCACACCCGTTCTGTTGAAGACCGTTTCCACGATCACGGTACCGGAGAAGAGACCGATGACCATACCACCGGCAACCGTGGTAACAGGAATCAAGGCGTTTCTTCTGGCGTGTTTGTTTATAACCACATCTTCGGGAAGACCCTTTGCCCTGGCGGTTCTCACGTATTCTTTGTTCAGGACTTCCAGCATGCTCGACCTGGTGATTCTCAGAAGATACGCCCACCAGAGCCACGAAAGAGTTATGATGGGACCTATGAGGTGCTTTAGCCCATCCCAGAAGATGTCCAGTCTGCCGTTCAAAAGTGCGTCTATTGTAACGAGCTTTGTGTAGCGATGAAACTCCGGAGATTTGATCACTTCTTCAGCCCACATACTCAGATTCCCAGGAGGAAGCCAGTTCAGTATGCTGTAGAAGATCATCAGAACGAGCAATCCAAAGACGAAATCAGGAAAAGACCAGCCAACCACGGCGAAGATTCTTATGAAATGATCGAGGAATTTTCCTCTGTGAACCGCAGCCTTCACACCGAGCCATATTCCAACAAATACAACAGGGAAGATGGCGTAAAGCGCAAGTTCAACGGTGTATGGAAGTCTTCTCAAAAGAGCATCTTTCACCGGCTCTTTCCCAACAAGGGACCACCCGAGATCACCTCTCAGAGTGTTTGAGAGCCATTTGACGTATCTCACAACGAAAAAGTCGTTCAAACCGTACTTTTCCTTCAGGGCATCCATTTGCTCAGTCGTTAATTTGTCCAGCATATTCGGGTTGACGTACGCTGCGAGCAATTTATCCGGCCCGAGGGACTGGATCATCGAGAAGACGATGAAAGTTACTCCTAAGAGAATCAGGGGCAAGAGCAGAAGTCTTCGTATGATGTATGCGGTCACCTGGTACACCTCCTGGTCGTAAATTGGGTATGTATCTTCATATGATTATACAACATACCCTGAACCTTCCGACATTTGGAAGAGTCTGAACAGTGGTATAATAAGGATGGATTGATAAACCAGGGGGCGAACGGGTTCGACGGGGATGGAGTCCCCTGGGAAGCGAGCCGAGGTCCCCACCTCCTCGTAAAAAAGGTGGGACAAAGAATAAGTGCCAACGAACCTGTTGCTGTTGCCGCTTAATAGATAAGCGGCCGTCCTCTCCGAAGTTGGCTGGGCTTCGGAAGAGGGCGTGAGAGATCCAGCCTACCGATTCAGGCTTCGCCTTCCGGCCTGAATCGGGAAAACTCAGGAAGGCTGTGGGAGAGGACACCCTGCCCGTGGGAGGTCCCTCCCGAGAGCGAAAACACGGGCTGCGCTCGGAGAAGCCCAGGGGCCTCCATCTTCGGACGGGGGTTCGAATCCCCCCGCCTCCACCAGAAAGAGGGCGCTTCAAGCGCCTTTTTACTTTTCTTCAACCTCTTTGACTCATTGTTTACCCATTATTAACGATAATGTTGAGTTTGTGTTCGTTTTTCTTAATCAATATCCCTTGAAGAGGCTCGTAAAAAGTAGTATATTTATATTAGCAGTCGAATGATGAGAGTGCTAAACATCTACGAAGGAGGGATGGATGATGAAAGTGATACCTCTCGGTGAAAGACTCCTCATCAAGCCCATCAAAGAGGAAAAGAAGACAGAGGGAGGAATCGTTCTTCCAGATTCCGCAAAAGAAAAACCGATGAAGGCAGAGGTCGTAGCCGTGGGAAAGATCGATGACGAGGAAAAATTTGACATCAAAGTTGGAGACAAGGTTATTTACTCCAAATATGCGGGTACAGAAATAAAGATTGATGATGAGGATTACATCATCATCGATGTGAACGATATACTTGCGAAAATCGAAGAGTGAGGGAGGTGTGAGATATGCCGAAGCTTCTGAAGTTCAACGAGGAAGCAAGAAGGGCTCTCGAAAGAGGTGTGGACAAGGTCGCAAACGCTGTGAAGATAACCCTTGGACCGAAGGGAAGAAACGTTGTCATTGAGAAATCCTGGGGATCTCCAACCATAACGAACGACGGTGTTTCTATTGCAAAGGAAATTGAGCTCGAGGATAAATTCGAAAACCTCGGTGCTCAGCTCGTGAAGGAGGTTGCCTCTAAGACGAACGATGTCGCCGGAGACGGTACGACAACGGCAACGGTTCTTGCGCAGGCGATGATCAAAGAAGGTCTCAAGAACGTTGCAGCCGGTGCGAACCCGATCCTGCTCAAAAGAGGAATAGACAAGGCCGTTGAAAGGGCCGTTGAGGAAATCAAAAAGCTCTCCAAGAAACTCTCTGGAAGGGAAGACATCGCTCATGTTGCGGCGATTTCCGCCAACAGCCCTGAAATAGGAGAACTTATCGCCGAGGCCATGGACAAAGTTGGAGAAGACGGTGTCATCACGGTTGAGGACTCCAAGACACTCGAGACCTACGTTGAATTCACCGAAGGAATGCAGTTTGACAGGGGTTACATTTCACCGTACTTCGTCACGGATGCCGAGAAGATGGAAGTCGTTCTGAAGGAACCCTTCATACTCATCACTGACAGGAAGCTCAGCGCTGTGAAGCCTCTCATTCCGATCCTTGAAAAAGTCGCTCAGACCGGAAGACCACTTCTCGTCATAGCGGAAGACGTCGAAGGTGAAGCTCTGACCACACTCGTTCTCAACAAACTCAAGGGAACGCTTCAGTCCTGTGCAGTAAAAGCACCTGGATTTGGTGAAAGAAGAAAGGCCATGCTCCAGGATATAGCGATACTCACCGGAGGTCAGGTGGCAAGTGAAGAGCTCGGAATCAATCTCGAAGATCTCACCCTTGAAGATCTCGGAAGAGCCGATCTTGTGAGGGTCAAGAAAGATGAAACCATCATAATTGGAGGAAAAGGTGATCCAGAGGCTATCAAGAAGAGAATCGCTCAAATCAAAGCCCAGATAGAGGAAACCACATCTGAGTACGAAAAAGAAACTCTCCAGGAAAGGATGGCAAAACTCGCAGGAGGAGTAGCCGTCATAAAGGTTGGAGCGGCCACCGAAACAGAGCTCAAGGAAAAGAAACACAGAATTGAAGACGCACTGAGCGCTACAAGAGCAGCCGTTGAAGAAGGTATCGTTCCCGGTGGAGGAGTAACACTCCTGAGAGCAAGAAAGGCCGTTGAAAAGGTCATAGAAGAGCTCGAAGGCGACGAGAAAATAGGAGCTCAGATCGTTTACAAGGCACTCTCAGCCCCCATTAAGCAGATTGCTGAAAACGCAGGATACGACGGAGCGGTGATCATAGAGAAGATACTCTCGAATGACGATCCAGCCTATGGATTCGACGCACTCAGGGGAGAATACTGCAACATGTTTGAAAGAGGAATCATTGACCCAGCAAAGGTTACAAGGAGCGCCCTGCAGAATGCTGCATCCATCGCTGGAATGCTCCTGACAACGGAAGTGCTCATCGTTGAAAAACCCGAGGAGAAAAAAGAAACACCGAGTATTCCTGAAGAATTCTAAATGATAACAAGGGGGCCAAAGGCCCCCTTTACTTTTTTTACTTTCTGTGGTATGATGAAAATATCAATAGTTCCTTTCAGGTATGGAAATCTGTTGCGGAATAGATCCAAGAACTCGTTTGAGTTGATTCAATACTTCCTCAGAGGTCTTAAAAAAAGAAGGGGCGTTTGCCCCTTCTTTTGGTTTCATCAAACGCTGAACTTTTCTTCGAAAATTTTCGTTGTTTCCTCGTCTATATTGCATATGCGGATTTCTTCCAGAGCGGTATCCGGATGTTGATCGATGAAATCTTTTATTGCCTTTGAAAAGATTCCCACCGCTCTTTCTTTCGGAAATCCGAAGATTCCTGTGCTGATGGCAGGCATTGAGATGCTTTTCAATTTCAGTTCGTGAGCTCGAAGGAGTGCGTTGTAAACTGCTTTGTAGAGGAGTTCGTCCTCTCCATGACTGCCTCCTCTCCAAACGGGTCCCACAGCGTGAATCACGTATTTTGCCTTCAGCTTTCCAGCGCCGGTTACCACCGCTTCGCCTGTCGGAATTCTTCCACGCTCCTGAACGATCCTGTCGCTTTCCTCCTGAATAACGCTTCCACCTGCTCTCACGATCGCTCCCGCTACTCCTCCTCCGTGTTTCAGATATTCGTTCGCCGCGTTCACTATGGCGTCCGCTTCTTCTCTTGTGATGTCTCCCTTTACGATTCTGATCTTTTTCCCTTTGTATTCCAGTTCTTTTCTCACTTCGGCCATACTTTCACCCCCGTACTTCTCGGGCCAAAGACGTTTGAGCCTTTCAAAGAGTTCTTCCTCAAAACCTACTCTTTTTGGCTGGAAGATGACCTCACCTTTCAACTTTTCTGGAAGATAGTTCGTTTTCACAAAGCCGCCGAAATCATGAGGATAAAGATACCCTTCCCCGTATCCACGCTTTTTCATTTCTTCGGTGACGGGATTTCTCAAAAAAAGCGGTACGTCCTCCACAAGAAGTTCCTGGGCCTTTTTCATTGCAAGATAAACAGAATTGCTCTTGGGAGCGAGGGAAAGGTAGATGGCACACTCTACAAGGTTCATCAAGCATTCGGGAAGTCCCACGTGTTCGACAGCGATGGAGGTCGAAACGGCGATATGTAGAGCGTTTGGGTCGGCGAGTCCAACGTCTTCGCTGGCGAATATGATCATTCTTCGTGCTATGAATCGCGGGTCTTCTCCCATCTCTATCATCTTGACGAGGTAGTAAACGGCGGCGTTTGGATCGCTACCCCTCATACTCTTTATAAAGGCTGAAGCGAAATCGTAGTGTGATTCCTTCGTGTACCCGCTCACATTTCCCAGCAGAGTTTCCAGATCTTCAAGAGTTGCCCTCTTGTTTTTGAACGCCTGGTGGACGATCTCCAGGGTGTTCAAGAGTTTCCTGGCGTCTCCTTCGGAATACCTTACTATGGCTTTCTCTACCGTTTCTTCCAGATCGATGTTGAGAACCTCTGTTGCTTTTTTCAAGATCTTCATCAGGTCCTCGTCAGAGAGTTTTTTGAAGTAAAGAATCCTGCATCTTGAGAGAAGTGCGGGTACGATGGCAAAACTTGGGTTTTCAGTTGTTGTCGCAACCAGTACGATGTCTCCTCGTTCAACATGGGAAACCAAGACCATCTGCTGGTTTTTGTTCAGGCGGTGTATTTCATCGAGAAAAAGAAGCAGTTTTTTTCCGTATTTTCTCAGCTGTTCTCCTCTTTTGAGAACGTTCTTTATTTCAGAAACCCCGTGAACGGTGGAGCTCAGATAAACTACCTCGCCGTTGAAATACCTTTTCAGCAGTGAAAAAACCGAGGTCTTACCAGACCCCGGTGGTCCATAAAGGATGGAGGAGAACATGTTGCCTGTTTTTAAAGTTCGCCGGAGAATCCCTTTATCGCCGAATATATGATCCTGACCGACGAAATCCTCGAAATCTTTCGGCCTGAGCAGTTCATTCAAGGGTTTTTCTGAAATACTCAACGGTGAGCTTCAATCCCTCCTCAAGGGAAACTTTGGGTTCCCAGCCGAGTTTTTCCTTCGCCTTCGTGTAATCGAGAATGCTCTTTCTCACGTCGCCCTTACGCGGTGGTTTATAGACGGGCTCTTTATCGTAGCCAGTGATCTCTTTCAGCAGTTTGAAGAGCTGGTTCACGGTCGTGCCCCTTCCCGTTCCTATGTTGAAGACTTCGTTGTCGCCTTTCTCCATGGCGAGAAGATTCGCTCTGACTACGTCATCAACGTAAACGTAGTCTCTGACGTACTCTCCATCACCGAATATGTGAACTTCCTCTCCCCTGAGCATCCTTTCAGTGAAGATGGCCACCACGCCCGCTTCACCGTACGGATCCTGTCTTGGCCCGTAAACGTTGGCGTATCTGAGGACTGTGTACTTCAGCCCGTACTCTCTTGCGAAGAATTCCAGGTACATCTCGATGCTGTACTTCGCAATACCGTAAGGTGATATCGGATGAGGTGTCTCCGTCTCTGGTGTTGGAAAGACCTTCACATTCTCTCCGTATATAGCCCCACCGGTGGATGAAAAAATGAATTTTTTAACACCGTGCTTGATGGATTTTTCAAGAAGCACAAGAGATCCAATGATGTTCGTTTCCGCGTCTCTGACAGGTTCCCTAACGGAGATGGCGACACTAGCCTGAGCGGCGAGGTGAAAGACATACTCGGGTCTGTGCAGAGAGAAGATCCGCTCCATCATTTCTTCGTCCTCTATACTCTGTTCATAAAACAGCGCGTTTCTGTTGAGGTTTTCGACCTTTCCAGAGGATAGATTGTCCACCACAATGACGCCGTATCCGTTTTCTATCAGTTTGTCCACCACGTGGGATCCTATGAAGCCCGCTCCGCCTGTTACCAGAACGTTCATGGTTGAGCCTCCTCTTCTTCATCTTCTTCCATAATTCTGGCTTCTTCAGGGATTTCCCGAACGTTCACGAGTCTTCTGCTCTCTTCGAGAAATTCCTTCAGTTCCTGCACCTTGCTCTCATCGAAATTCACCATTATGTCGTAAAATCTCTTGAATCTTTCTCTCGTTTTTGTATCCAGGAAGTGTGAGAAATGACGCGCGAGTTTTTCCGCGGTGGGCGAAGGTATTCCCATCACGTAGAAGAAAAAGTTTCTGAGTCTGTTCTGAGAACCTCTCAACGATCTTGCTCTTCTTTTTCCCTTCTCGGTAAGGGTTATGTATCCGTACTTCTCGTATTCGACGTATTCGAGTTCTGCCAGTCTTTTCATGGCGTTTGTCACACTTGGAAGGCTCACACCCATCTTTCTCGCGATGGTGCTCACCCTCGCCGCGGGTTGTTTCTGAAGTATCTCCTGAATCACCGCAAGGTAATCTTCGAGCGCAGGTGTCAGGGTTTTCTTTCTTCCTCTTGGCATGCTATCGACCCTCCTTCTTTATGAAACTTTTTGCTTTCTCAATATCCTCAAGAACGATCTTTCTGAGTTCATTACTTCTATTTCTCAGGAGATAACTCGGATGGAATGTTGGAATGACCTTTTTTCCTGCGAGCCAGTCGATGGGATTTCCTCTGATTTTGGTTATGGATACCTTTTTCCCATCCATGAGGAAAGACAATGCCGTGGCTCCGAGAGCAACTATCACATCTGGGTTGATGATTTCGATCTGAGCGAGTAAAAAATGTCCACATGCCGCCTGTTCTTCAGGAGTGGGTGTTCTGTTGTTGGGAGGCCTGCATTTCACAACGTTGCATATGTAAACATCTTCTCTTCTGATACCTGATTCTCTGAGCAGTTCCGTCAGAAGCATTCCCGCTCTGCCGACGAAAGGTCTTCCCGTCTTGTCTTCTTCCTCTCCCGGTCCTTCTCCCACAAAAACGATCCTCGTATCCAGATTTCCTTCTCCTACGACAACGTTTGTCCTATTCAGATGAAGTGGGCAAGCCGTACACTTTTTCACTCTCTCTGACACTATCTCCATGAGTTCTTCCCTTGTATACAAGCCTTTCTCCCCCGGATTCTGGTAAAATATTTCTGGAAATTATCAGAACCTTACTTAATTTTATCATCCACTATAAATTTTTCCAAAAATCTTATTGGGGTGATGATTCGTGCCTTTTAGATTTAGACTTCAGAGAATATACGATGTTCGAAGAAAGGAAGAAGAAACTTTGAAAAACGATCTCTCAAAAATCAATGAAAAAGTGGAAAATACCCAGAGAATTATACAACAACTTTCCGCTGAAAAGAAGCGAATAGAAAGTAATTTTCTTCACAAAAAGGTTCTCAGAAAGGAAGATCTCCTGAATATGGAGATGCAGATGATGTTTTATGAAGAAGAGATCAAAAAAAGCAAAGTGAACTTTCTGAACTGATGAAGGAACAGGAAAAAACGAGAAGTAAACTTTTTGAAAAAATGAAGGAGAGAAAGATTCTTGAAAAATTAAAAGAAAGAAAGATGCGAGAGTACTTTCGTGAGGAAAACCTCAAAGAAAGGAAGACCATGGATGAAATAGCGGAGAGGAAATTCTGGTGGGAAAGCTAACTCTCTCTGAACCTGTACTGAAGCGCTTCTGCGAGGTGACTCATTTCTACACTGCTCGAACCTTCCAGATCCGCTATTGTTCGTGAGATCTTCAGAACTTTATCGATCTTTCTACCCGACAGTCCGTATCTTTCCACGTATCTCTTCAGGAGGTCCTCACTCTTCTCGTCCAGCTGGACAAACCTCCTCAGCATTCTGTGAGACATCTGTGAATTGCAGGAAATATGAGTATCCCTGAAACGTCTTTTCTGTATCTCCCTCGCCTTAATCACCCGCTCTCTGATTGAAGAGCTTTTCTCTCCTTCGGGTTTTTTCATCATTTCCTCGAAGGAGAGCTTCGGAACGTTGATCACCAGATCCATCCTGTCCAGAAGAGGACCTGAGATTTTCTTTCTGTACCTCATGATGTCTCTGGGAGAGCAGACACAGGGTTGTTTCGGGTCTCCAAGATTTCCACAGGGACAGGGATTCATGGCACCGACCAGCATGAAGCGAGCGGGGTAGGTGACGGTGAACTTCGCTCTGGCAACCGTGACGATGCCTTCTTCGAGAGGCTGTCTCAACGCTTCCAGCACGTCTCTTTTGAATTCCGGCAGTTCATCGAGGAACAGAACACCGTTGTGTGCGAGGGAAATCTCACCGGGTCTTGGGTTGGTGCCGCCACCGATGATGGAGACGGTCGACGCTGTGTGATGGGGAGATCTGAAGGGACGGAGTTTCACGATCCCGGGATAACCAGATGCGCTGTACACCTTACTCGTCTCGAGGATTTCCTCTTCGGACATGGGAGGAAAGATCGTGGGAATTCTCTTCGCTATCATGGTCTTTCCGGAACCGGGATTTCCTATCATGAGGATGTTGTGAAAACCTGCGACGGCTATCTCCACCGCTCTTTTCACCATCTCGTGGTCTCTAACGTCGGAAAAATCAATCTCGTATTCAACGTTCGTGTTTCCTATACCCGAATACTCGATCCGTTTCAGCGCTCTATCTCCCCTCAAAAACTCAACGCATTCTCTGAGAGATTCCACTGCATATATATCCAGCCCTTTCACACACTTTGCTTCTTCTTCGTTCTCTTTTGGGATGAGCACCGTACCATTGAACCTTTCTGAAAGAGAAAGGAGAACGGGAAGAACCCCGTTCACCCTCTTCACTTCTCCATTCAGCGAGAGTTCTCCTATAGCGAGGATGTTTTCGCTCACCTGAACTATTCCTGTTGAAGCGAGTATGCACAGTGCGATTGGCAGGTCGAGCATGGAACCTTCTTTTCTCACGTCTCCAGGAGCGAGGTTCACCACGTATTTACCGTGTGGAAGAGAAAATCCGCTGTTCAGAATAGCACTTTTCACCCTTTTTCTGCTCTCTTTCACAGCGGTGTCACCGAGACCGACCACGTCTATATCGTTGAAAACGCTCCTGTTGTCGAAATCCACTTCCACATCTATTTTCATTGCTTCTATTCCCTGTATCGTGGCGGAGGAGAGTTTGCTGTAGTTCACCTGGCAGCCTCCTTGGGATCGTACTCCCGCTTCATCTTTTCCAGTGTTTCCAGAAGCGTGCCGAAACCGTTTTTGATGTTCACCTTGACGAGTTCTTTCGAATAGCGTTTCTTCAGTTCAACAACACCTTCCTTGAGGGATCTTCCCACGTTTATTCTTATGGGAAAGCCTATGAGATCGGCGTCTTTGAATTTGAAACCAGGCGAGACTTCTCTGTCATCCAGAACAACCTCTTCTCCTTTTTCTGAGAGAACCTGGTAAATCTTTTCTCCCACCTGCTTCTGTTCAGCGTCGTTCATGTTCAGAATGTCCACCACAACGGTGTAAGGGGCGATCGAAAGGGGCCAGATCATACCGTTCTCATCGTGGAAATGCTCCACAACAGCCGCCATCGTTCTGGAAACTCCCCAGCCATAACAGCCCATGATGAAAGGCTTCATCTCACCGTTTTCATCCATAAAGTAGGCCTTCATGGCTTCGGAGTATTTTGTACCGAGTTTGAATATGTGACCAAGCTCTATCCCTTTTGTTGCCTTGAGAGGCTCACCACAGACGGGACAGGGATCGCCCTCCACCATCGTTCTCAGATCGTACCACTCGTCCACCTTGAAATCTCTGGGATGGTTTGCGTTTACGTAGTGCGTGTCCTCTTCCATACCCCCAACGACGAAGTTTTTCAGCCCCCTGACGCTGTGATCGGCCACTTTCTTCACATCCACACCGATGGGTCCAATGAATCCGACAGGAACACCGAAGTCCTTCAGAATTTCTTCTGGAGTTGCCATTCTCAGCGACTGATCTTTCAAATGTGCTTTGAGTTTCGCTTCATTGAGCTCCAGGTCTCCTCTTATGAGTACCATGACGTATCCTTCTCTTCCTTTGTAAAGAAGAGACTTCACGATCTTCGACGGAGGAACACCGAGAAACTCTGAAACTTCCTCGATCGTCTTCACCCCGGGTGTGGGAACCTTCTTGAAGGGTTTCTCTTCTTCCTGTTCCTGAGTATATTCACCTTTGTATTCGGCTTTTTCGTCGCTTGCCTGGTAGCCGCACTTTTCACAGAAGAGTACGTTCGTCTCTCCTATTTTTGCAGGAACGACGAACTCGTGGGAAGCGTTCCCTCCGATGGCACCCGTTTCTGCCTCTATGATCATGTACCTCACGCCGAGCCTTTCCATAATTCGGGAGTACGCTTTTTTGAACTCTTCGTACGTCTCGTCCAGAGATTCCCAGCTTGCGTGAAAGCTGTAAGCGTCCTTCATGATGAATTCTCTTGCCCTGAGAAGGCCAAAACGGGGTCTGATTTCGTCTCTGTACTTGTTCGCTATCTGATACAGAGTGAGAGGAAGCTGTTTGTACGAACGGAGCTCGTTCTTCACAAGGTCCGTGACGATCTCCTCGTGCGTGGGACCGAGTGTGAAGTCTCTTTCGTGCCTGTCTTTGAGTTTCATCATTTCGGGACCGTAATCGTCCCACCTTCCTGACTGTTTCCAGAGTTCCGCAGGTTGAAGGATGGGCATCAGAATTTCCTGTGCCCCTATCCTGTTCATCTCTTCCCGAACTATATTCTCTATTTTGAGAAGCACTCTTCTCCCTAATGGGAGGTAGGTGTATATACCGGCAGCTGTTTTTCTGATGAAGCCTCCTCGAAGAAGATACTCGTGGCTCACTGTCTCAACATCGGAAGGGGTTTCTTTGAGAGTAGGAGCGTAGAGGTCTTTCATCCGCAAGGCCGATCTCCTCCTCGATTTCGAGTTCTTTTGAAACTATTGTATCATAGATAGGAAAAGGAGGATGGGCCGTGCGATACAGAAAGCTCAGCGATTATCTGAAGGAAAGATACGGTGAAAGGGTTCAAAGAATAGTGATACACGGGGGATTCTCCTGTCCGAACAGGGACGGTACGAAAAGTAGGGGTGGCTGTATCTACTGTGATGCCACGGGAAGCGGTTTTACCACTCTGATGAGGCTCCCGATAAGAGAGCAGGTCATGGAAATGAAAAAAAAATACGAAAAGCGTGGAATCAAGAAGTTCATCGCGTATTTTCAGTCGTTCAGCAACACGTACGCTCCTGTTGAGGTGCTCAGAGAACGCTACGAGGAAGCTCTCGTGGACGACAGTATAATCCAGCTCTCTGTCTCCACGAGGCCCGATCTCGTGTCCGAACGAGTTTTGGATCTGTTCGAAGAATTCAAAAAGCGTGTCGATGTTTCCGTTGAGCTTGGCCTTCAGACGGCAAACTATCGAACACTCAAGAAGATCAACAGAGGCCACACCCTCGCGGAGTTCGTGGATGCCGCTGTGAGAGTGAAAAGGAGAGGCATCGAACTTGTGGTGCATGTGATTTTGAATCTGCCCTGGGACGATATGGAGGATGTGGTAGAGACGGCCAAGATTCTCTCCGCTCTGGATGTAGACGGTGTGAAACTCCACTCGCTCTACGTAGTGGAAAGAACAAAACTCGCGGAGATGTACAAAAAGGGAGAAATAAAAATCTGTTCACTCGAGGAGTACATCGACAGAGCGATCACATTTCTCGAATACCTCTCCCCAAACGTGGTCATTCACAGACTGGTCGCAGATCCTCCGAGAAAGGGAACGATTTTCGGCAATTGGGGAAAGAGCAAGATAGAAATCATCAACATGATAGAAGAAGAACTCGAGAGGAGAGATACGTATCAGGGCAAGAAGTTTGATTATCTTAACAGGTAGTCTTTTTCTCTTGATTTTCGGGTGCATTCCTGCTTACAACCACACGCTTTCGTTCCTCGTCTGGATAGCAGGGGACAACGATCTGGAGCAGTTCATCTCTCAGGATCTGAAGGAGATGATAGGAAATCCATCTTGGATAAACGTTTTCGCTCTGGTAGATTACAGGTCTTCTTCTTCTGATACGCTCTACCGTGTGGAGGAAGATTTGATTCCTCTGGAAACTTTCGATGAGGTAAACTCAGGAGATCCGATTATTCTTTCTTCGTTCCTGAACGGGTACAGGGGAGAAGATCTTTCCTTCCTCGTTATCTGGAACCACGGAGACTGGTGGCGTGGAGAGTCTCAAAAGAAGGTGAAAGGCGTAGCTTACGATTTCACGGATCTGGATTTTTTCACCATAAGCGAGATAAAGAGCGTTTTGAGGGGTTCTCCCGTTACGGTACTGGGCTTCGATGCCTGTTTAATGGGAACGTTTGAGATCTTGTGGGAGCTGAAAGACTGCGCTCGATACATCGTTGTGTCTTCAAAAGAGGTGCCCGGGAACGGCTGGGACTACTCAGTGCTGAGGTACTCAAAAGATATTTCTTCTCTTCTCTCGAACATCGTTAAGAGATACGGAGAGATCTACGGTACAGAATATTCTCTGAGCGTCTGGGACACTTCGAAACTGGCTGAGATCATGCTGTGGTTGAACAGAGTGGCCCAGTACATGATCGAGAGCAACCTTTCTCCGTGGGAGTTCGAGGTTGAAAGAAGAGTTGTGGGTGGAAGTGCCACCGAACTCGTAGAACTTGGAAGTTTTGCAAAATCGCTTCAAAATTCATCAGATAGTGTCCTAAGAGAATACGGAGAAGGTCTCTACAGTGCCATAGTTTCCGCAAGGATCTATGGAACACCTGATAGCTACACGGACCTGACGATCTACTTGCCTCAGAAAGTGAAAAATCCGGAATACTGGGACGATTTCGTTGCTTTAAACGATTTCACCTCGGAGAGCTCCTGGGACGATCTCATCGAACACTGGAGGGATAGAAATTGAAGAGGGTGAACATGAACCTGGCCTGGATGGGTGTTGTCTTTTCTGCGATGAGTTCGATTCTGCTGTTAGAATATTACAGGGAGATTCTGGCAGGATCTCCCAGTTACACCCTTGGGTCTATGACCCTTTTTCTTTCTCTGATTTCCACGATTTCTCTTTTGATCGTTTACAGACAGTGGAGTGTGCTCCTGAACATCAACGTTCTGGAAACGCTGAAACTATCGGAACAACATTCTGTGAACTTGAATGAGAGACCGTTTGTTCCAAACTGGCCGTACATTGCCTTTATAGCCTTCTGGTTTCTCGAGTTTCTCTTTGCGGGAATATGGATTTTCTCGCTGCTTCAGTTGATCTTTTTTGTGATCTTTCTTCACTATCTGTTTGAAACTATAAGGAAACTCCAAGAGATAAAAATCTACCTCTACAGAACCCTTTTCAACATCGAATACAAACCGGTAATAAAGGAAAGGAACGTGTTATCGGTTTTTCTCCTCACTCTGCTCACTCTCGGTGTGTACTGGTTGTATCTGGTTGTCAGGCTCTCTCAAGAAATAAACGAATTTCTCGATATGGACGATCGAATCATGAGAAATCTGGAGGTGAGATCGTGAAGGCCTGCCCGAACAAGGAGAGGAATCTCTCTTACTGCAACTGTTCTTATCCTGGATGTCCGAGAAAAGGCATCTGCTGTGAATGTATGCACTACCACAGACAGCACGGAGAACTTCCCGCGTGTTATTTCCCGAACGACGCAGAGAAAACCTGGGACAGATCCATCGAGCACTTCAAAAGAGTGGTGTGAGGGAGAACCTCACACCACCTTTGATACGAGTTCGCACACCTTTTCGAGAAAGGCTCTGTCTTCTTCGGAGAAAGGAGAAGGACTGTACGAATCTATATCCAGTTCTCCTATGATTTTTCCATCTTTGAAAATGGGAACCACGATTTCCGCTTTCGTCTTTGGACTGCAGGAGAGATAGTTTGTTTCTTTGCTCACATCCTGAACAACGAAGGTCTCTTCTCTCTCCGCTGCCTGACCACAGATTCCAACTCCGAACGGTATCTCCACGTGTTCTGTTGGCTCTCCTATGAACGGACCGAGTTTTAGCTTTCCATCCTCCACGAAGTAAAATCCCACCCAGTCGTAGTACGAAACGTGGTTTCTCAAAAATTCGCACAGATCACCGAGAGCTTCTTTTCCTCTTTTTAAAATCTTCTCGATTTCCTTCAGCAGAGAATCGAAGTACTCTTTTTTTCCTCCGTAGTTCCCGATTTCTTTTCCTTTTCTGAACTCTATCACCGCGTGGAGCGTGGCGAGTGAAAGCTCTCTTAGAAGTCCCTTTCTCCAGAGAGAGAACACATCCATCACCACGATCTTCTCTTTCTCTCCATCCACAACAACCCAGTCTGAAAGACCCAAAAGCGACATGAGGAAAACGGAGAAGTCTTCTCTTTTCAAATCGAGGAAATCTTCTCTCTCTGAGAGCGATTCTGCACACTCTATTTTTTTGTTCCTCGAGACGTCCAGCCAGTCCCACTTGAATCTGTCGAGCTCTCTTCGTTCTATTTCCCAAAGGATCTTCTCGATCTTTTCATCGTTCAATTCGAGTTTTCTCTCGTAGTTTGGGACTATCGGGCCGAACTTTCTTCTCAACTCTCTCCAGAAGTCGATCCATTTCGTTTTGTCCCACTTCAATATCTCGAGACACTCTTCCACCTTGTTCTGAACGATGCTTCTCATCGGATTCCCTCCTTTATAATCGCTCCTCCAAGGAGTGTGTCTTCATCGTAAAAGGCGGCGATCTGGCCCGGTGTGACGGCAAAGACCTTCTTCTCGAACCTGACCTCCACTTCGTTATCTCTTACCCTGACAACTGCGGGGGCTTCTTCCGATTTTTTCCTCACCCTGCAGACGCATCTGAACTCTTCCGGCACTTCAACATGCCAGACAGGATCTTCTGCGATCAAACCGGAGAAGAAAACATCTTCCAGATCTGATACGACAACAACGTTCTTCTCCGGAATTTTGCCCTTCACGTAGTATCTCTTTCCAAATTTTTCTATTTTGAAGCCCTTCCTCTGACCGATTGTGTAGAGTGGATACCCGAAGTGCCGACCAACGACCTCTCCCTCAGGTGTGATGATATCTCCATCTTTGAGCGTTATACCCTCGTCTTTCAAAAAGTTTTCGATGCTGCCGTCTGGTATGAAACACACATCCTGACTTTCCTGTTTCTTTGCAACGTGTATTCCTGCTTCCTCGGCGATTCTTCTGATCTCTTCTTTCGTGTAGATGCCGTTCGGGAAGATGAGTCTTTCTATCCTCCAGGGTTCGATCCTGGCAAGGAAATACGACTGATCTTTCTTCAGATCCACACCCTTTTTTATCACCTTTTTTCCATACTTTTCGCTGAACTCTATTCTTGCGTAGTGTCCACTCGCGAACGCATCGAACCCCTGTTTGAGAACGTAATCCATGAGGTATCCAAATTTCACGAAACGATTGCAGTGTGCGCAGGGATTCGGAGTGAGACCTTTGAGAAGATCACTCTTGAACGGTTCGATGACTTTCTCTCTGAAGATCTCCTTCACATCGACGATCTCTATCTCCACTCCGAGAAAGTGTGCTATTCTCATTGCGTCAGCCGTATCCGATGGACTACAGCATACCTTCTTCTTTATCTCTTTTCTGATGAAGAATTCATCTTCCTTCGTCTTCATGTGGAAGGCCTTTACCTCGTGCCCTTCTTTCAGCAACAGATAGAGAGCTACCGCACTGTCCACTCCTCCGCTGAGAGCCACCCCTACTTTCAAGTTCGCACCTCCTCATTTAAGATGATACCATTTCCTTCATTTGAGAAATTGAGTTAAAATAACTTGAGGAGGTGTTGAACCATGAAATTTCACGGAACAACGATACTGGTTGTGAGAAGAAACGGGCAAACGGTGATGGGAGGAGACGGTCAGGTCACTTTCGGTTCGACCGTTTTGAAGGGAAACGCGAGAAAGGTTAGAAAGCTTGGGGAAGGAAAAGTACTCGCTGGTTTTGCGGGATCTGTGGCGGACGCTATGACGCTCTTCGATAGATTCGAAGCGAAACTGAGGGAATGGGGCGGCAACCTCACAAAGGCCGCCGTTGAGCTCGCAAAAGATTGGAGAACGGACAGAGTTCTGAGAAGACTGGAAGCCCTGCTTCTTGTAGCAGATAAAGAGAACATCTTCATCATATCGGGAAACGGCGAGGTCATCCAGCCCGACGACGATGCGGCCGCCATCGGCTCAGGAGGACCTTACGCACTCGCCGCCGCCAAGGCCCTTCTCAGAAACACCGATCTCTCCGCGCGGGAAATCGTGGAGAAAGCGATGATGATAGCAGGTGAGATCTGCATCTATACGAACCAGAACATAGTGATCGAAGAAGTTTAGGAGGTGTTCTTATGAAGAGTTTCGATGAAATGACTCCGAAGGAAATCGTTCAAGAACTCGATAAATACATAGTTGGTCAGTACGAAGCGAAAAAGGCCGTGGCGATAGCAGTTCGAAACAGAATCAGAAGACAGAAGCTTCCAGAAGAATGGAGAAAAGAAGTGCTTCCCAAGAACATCCTGATGATCGGACCCACGGGTGTGGGAAAGACAGAGATCGCCCGGAGACTGGCTCAGCTTTCCGGATCCCCGTTCTTGAAAGTCGAAGCGACGAGGTTTACGGAAGTGGGATACGTGGGAAAGAACGTGGACTCGATGATAAGGGATCTGGTTGAGATCAGTGTCAACATGGTGAAGCAGGAAAAGATAAAAGAAGTGGAAAGACAGGCAGAAGAACTGGTTGAAGAGCGAATTCTCGATGCTCTCGTGCCCGAATCGAAAGCCGTGCCGGTTGTCACGAATCCCTTCATAAACCTCATAACCGGTGGACAGCAACAGCAGTACACGCCGGAAGACAGGAGAAGGTTCAGAGCGAAAAGGGAAGAAATGAGGGAGAAACTGAGAAAGGGAGAGCTGGAAAACGAAGAGATCGAAATAGAACTCGAAGAAACGGTTTCTCCGTTCATGGGAATCTTTGGACCGGGTATGGAAGACCTCGGGATAGAGATCACGAATATGTTCAGTGGGATGCTTCCAAAGCAGAAGAAAAAGAGAAAGATGAAAGTCTCTGAAGCGAGGAAGGTTCTGCTGCCTTTGGAAGCGGAAAAACTCATAGACATGGACAAGGTGGTTCAGGAAGCACTCGACAGAGCTCAGAACAGGGGAATCATCTTCATAGATGAAATAGACAAGATCGCCGGGAAAGAGAGTGCGGTGGGACCAGATGTCTCCAGACAAGGTGTCCAGAGAGACCTTCTCCCCATCGTCGAAGGTACCACGATCATGACCAAGTACGGACCGGTGAGAACGGATTACATTCTCTTCATAGCGGCTGGAGCATTTCACGTTTCGCGACCATCGGATCTCATCCCGGAGCTTCAGGGACGTTTCCCGATACGTGTGGAACTGTCACCTCTCACCGAGGAGGATTTCGTGAGGATACTGAAAGAACCAGAGAACGCCATCATAAAACAGTACCAGGCACTCCTTTCGACGGAAGGCGTGGAACTCGTCTTCACCGAGGATGGAATCAGAGAAATGGCTCGAATAGCGTACCAGTTGAATCAAAGGCTCGAAAACATCGGAGCCAGAAGGCTCTACACGGTCGCGGAAAAGGTCCTCGAGGAGATCTCTTTCGAAGCACCGGATATTCCGGAAAAGAGGATCGTTGTGGATGCCGAATACGTGAGAAGGAGGCTCGAAAGGATCGTTCAGGACGAGGACCTTAGCGCGTACATACTGTGAGGTGTTTCCCGTGAGGGTTCTTCTTCCTGCTTTTCTTCTGCTGCTCGCCGTTGGCTGTGCTCTGGTGAGCCCTGGAAAGGCGGATCTGTACGTCTATTTGTTCAACGTGGGAACAGACGAAAACGCTACTGTGGATCTGGAAAGCAGTTATTTATCGGTGAATGGAAAAGAGTACACGCTCGAGGATGTATTGGCCAATGATGAGGGAGTCTTTTTGACCACGGTGGATATACCGTTCGATCTGTCGGATTTTGAGCTCACCGTGGCGGCTACGATCGTGTTCGATGAGCAGACAAAAGAAGTGTCTTTTAAGACAACACCGGTGGTGCTTTACCACTCCGCGGGAAAGTTCAGCACCGACACGGTGCTGAAAAGCAACGCGTACCAACTCCTCGATCTCGAAAAGAAAAAAATCTTCGCAGTGGAAGACCCTGTGAAGGTGTACGGTGAACTCACCAGCGAGGGAAGTGTGGTGACGCTGAGTTTCGGGGAATACGAAATGAAAGTTCCCGTTTACAATGGGGAATTCCTGTTTTATCTGCCAGGAACGGATGAAAGTTACGATGTGGATGTGTTTTTTGATAGTGATTCAACATCCCTCACCATACAGGAGGGGAGGGACGAATACGAGGTCGCGTTCTAAACTGAGGCCAAGAAGGCGGAAACATTTCAGAGTTAATCTGGGACTTCTGACGCTTCTTTTCTTTATGATCTTTGTTTTTCTCGTGAGCTATCACAACTATCAGGTGGCACTGGAGAAGCACAATCGGTTGATGTCGAAATACCAGGAATTGAAGATAAAGATAGAGGAACAGAAGGCGCTGAACGAGAAGCTCTTAGAGGTGATAGAGAATGAGAAACTTCGTGGTCACAACCTCACACAAACCGGACAGGGAGCAGGTAATGAAAGCGAAGGAACTCGCTGAAAAACTCGGCACCATCTACGTTTCAAGAAGGAGATTGAAAGAGTTCAAAGTGGACTTTTACTACGTGGTGGAGAAGAACAGAATCTCAATAAAATGGCCCGGAGGAGAGTTCTTTTTTCATCCTTCTTCGGCTATCCTCCGGATGAGGAACATAAGAAGCGGTCAGAAGGACTACCTGATAGAGTCCCTTCAGCCGGAGGGGAGCGAACTCGTGCTGGATACGACCTTTGGTCTTGGAAGCGAGGCCATACTCATGGCCGCTTTTCTTCCTGAAGGTAAGGTAATCGGCCTTGAGGGATCCATTCACATATACACCGTCGTGAAATACGGAATGGAAAATTTTGAGACTGACATTCGGTGTTTGAAAGACGCTTTAAAAAGAATAGAGCTTTATCACGCGAATTTCAAAGAATACATCAGAAGTCAGCCCGACAATTCTTTCGATGTGGTCTACTGTGATCCCATGTTTGAGAATCCCGTGTACGAGTCCTCTGCCATGAATCCTCTGAGGCCCTTCGCCGTGTACGACACGGTGAACGAAGAAGACATTGAGGAAATGCTGAGAATCGCGAAGAAGAAGGTGATCCTCAAAAGCCACGTGAAGGATTCTCTCTTCAAAAGAATCAGGGTTGACGAACTGAAAGGTTCCAGAAAGAGCGGTGTTCTGTACGGGGTGATACACAAGCGATGAAGATAGCCATAGTCGGTGGACCCACTGCTGTCGGAAAGACAGATATCATGATCGAAGTGTGTGAAGAGATAGGTGCGGAGATCATCTCGATGGACTCGAGGCAGATCTATCGCTATATGGACATAGGAACAGCCAAGCCAACATCGGAGCAGAGAAGAAGGGTTCCTCATCACATGATAGATATCATCGATCCCGATGAATATTACAACGCCTTCATGTACAGGAAGGATTCTCTGAGAGCAATGGAAGACGTTCTCAGACGTGGGAAGATCCCTGTTTACGTTGGAGGAACGGGACTGTACGCCGACGCGCTGGTTCGGGGTATATTCGAAGGAGTGCCCGCCGACGAGAACATAAGAAAAGAGCTCAGAGAATTAGAGAGAAAAGAGCCCGGGATTTTGAGAAAAATGCTCGAAGAGTTCGATCCTGAAGCGGCGACACGCATTCATCCAAACGATCTCAAGAGAACGATCAGAGCCCTTGAAGTTTACATGAAAACGGGAAGAAGGATCTCGGAACTTCAAAAAGAAGCAAAGGGTGACGACAGGTTTTTCATAATTGTTTTGACTCGGGAAAGGTACGAACTTTACGAGAGAATAAACAAAAGAGTTGATAAGATGATAGAGATGGGCCTAGTAGATGAGGTGAAGAGACTCTTGGGGATGGGATATTCGAAAGATCTCAATTCGATGAAAACGATAGGATACAAAGAAGTCATTGACTATCTGGAAGGGAAGTACGATCTTGACAAGATGGTTCATCTCATAAAACGAAACACCAGACACTTTGCCAGAAGACAGATCATATGGTTCAAAAGATACAAAGAAGCTGTGTGGTACAATTTAACGTTCGAAGATGTAGGAGAAGTAAAGGAGAAACTCAAGAAGCTGATAGTTGAAAATTTTTCAGTATAATTCTATTTTGAAATCACATCGAGGGGGGAGTTGGCCTTGGCGGAGAAGTTTAACCTTCAGGACAGGTTTCTGAATCATCTCAGGGTTAACAAGATCGAAGTGAAGGTGTATCTGGTGAACGGTTTTCAGACAAAGGGATTCATCAGATCTTTCGACAGCTACACGGTCTTGCTGGAGAGCGGAAACCAACAGAGCCTCATCTACAAACACGCGATCAGCACGATCATTCCTTCTTCTTATGTGATGCTGATGCCAAAGAAACAGGAAACAGCACAGGAGGCTGAGACCTCTGAAAACGAGGGATCTTGAAGGGAAAAAAGCGGTGATCGTTGCTGTTGGTAAAGATGAAGAGAAAATAAAAGAGTCTCTCGAAGAAATGAAGGGTTTGTGTAAAACCCTCGGTGTTGAGGTTGTTGAATGGCTCTGGCAAAAGAGAGCAAAACCGGATCCGGCTACCTACCTTGGAAAGGGGAAATTGCAAAAGCTCAAAGAGGTAGTTGAATTCTGTGAAGCGGATCTTGTGGTCGTTGACGATGAAATCACACCGGTGCAGTACAAAAATATGCAATCAGAACTGAACGTAGATGTTCTTGACAGAACGCAGGTGATCCTTGAAATTTTCGCTCGCCACGCAACGAGTGAAGAGGGAAAGCTCCAGGTGGAGATGGCGAGTTTGCTTTATGAGCTTCCAAGGCTCGTAGGAAAGGGTGAGGAACTCTCCAGACTCGGTGGAGGTATTGGCACCAGAGGACCGGGTGAACCCTTGCTGGAGGTTTTGAGAAGACACATAAAAAACCGCATCGCACAGCTTCGAAAAAGATTGAAAGAAATAGAGCAAGAAAGGAACACTCAGAGAAAACAAAGGCTGGAAAAGAAAATTCCACATGTCTCTATAGTTGGATACACAAACGCCGGGAAATCTACTCTTCTCAAGGTTTTAACCGATAGTGATGTGTACGTCGCCGACAAACTCTTTGCCACTCTCGAGCCCGTCACGAGACGGTTGAAGCTGAAAAGTGGAAGAGTCATTCTCGTGAGTGACACTGTCGGGTTCATCAGAAAGCTACCTCACACCATTGTGAGTGCGTTCAAAGCGACACTCGAAGAGATAAAGTATTCGGATGTGCTCATACATCTTGTTGACGCTTCTGATCCGTATCTCGAAGAAAAGATGAAAGCTTCTGAGAGGGTTCTGGAAGAAATCGGTGCCGATAAGATTCCAAGGATTCTGGTTTTCAACAAGATCGATCTCTGTCCCAGAGAGAGGATAGAAACGCTGAAATGGAAGTATCCGGAGGCTCTGTTCATTTCAGCAGAAAAAAGGATAGGACTGGATCAGCTTCTGGACAGGCTGGAAGAAGTCATAAGCCAAAGGGATGTTCAGGAAACTTTGAAAGTTCCCCTGGAAAAGATAGGGCAGATCTACGCTCTGAAAGATCGACTGGAAATACTGAACGAAGATTACAGGGAAGGGTACGCTCTGATTACGTTGAAAACTGATCGGGAAACTCTTGAGATGTTGAAAAGGAAGGTGGCATCTTGAGAATTGTCTTTGTGGGGACACCGGAGTTCGCAGCAGAAATACTGGAGCATTTGATCAAAAACGGATTCAACGTGGTGGGTGTGGTCACCCAGCCGGACAAACCAAGAGGGCGGGGAAGAAAAGTTGCACCAACTCCGGTGAAGGCAGTGGCTGAAAAACACGAAGTTCCTTTCATTCAACCCGAATCGATAAACAAGAAAGAAGCTTTAGAATTTCTCCGATCTGTGAGGCCAGATGTTATAATAGTCGCATCCTACGGAAAGATCCTGGGTGAGAAGGTACTTTCTCTTCCAAGACTCGGTTGTTACAACATTCATCCCTCTCTTCTTCCAAAATACAGGGGTGCTTCTCCTATACAGAGAGTGCTCGAGAACGGTGAAGAAAGAACGGGCGTTACCATATACAAAATGGTGAGAGAGCTCGATGCAGGTCCCATCGCACTCCAGAGGGAAATTTCTATAGATCCATTTGAAACTTTCGATCAGCTGGAGAAACGTTTGATAGAACTGTCGAAAGAGATGTCGATCGAATTCTTAGAGAAGTTGAAAGTGGGGGACATAGAGCTGAAAGAGCAGGATCATTCTAGAGCAACCTATGCTCCAATGATAAAAAAAGAGGACCTGATTGTGGATTTTTCAAAGGACGCTGAATCGGTGAAGAACAAGATCAGAGCTTACGATTCCAGGCCCGGTGCAAGAGCTTTCTTGGGAAACGTTGAAGTGAAATTGTTCGGAGTGACAGCGATAGATAGTTCGGGAGATGAACCAGGTTTGATAAACTATATTGATAGGGAAGGTGCATGGATAGGTACCGGCGACGGAAAAGTGAAAGTGAGATACATTCAATTTCCCGGAAAGAAGAAGATGACCTTCTGGGAAGCAAAAAACGGAAGATTGATAATCGAAGGCATGAGATTCGAAAGGAGGTATGAGATTTGAGAAGACTGAACTATTTCATGCTCAAGGGTGCAAAAACGGAGGAAGATTACAGGAAAGTGATAGAAGTCATTGAGAAGCTCGAGGGCGTTTTTGATGTGGATTATGAGATAACAGCTGAGGTTGTCGGCGTGGATTACGATGATCGAATAATCTCCAAAGAACAAATAAAAAATATTGTGGACAGTTTGGGATACACACTCATCATATGAAGGGGAGCTGTTCAGGATGAAGAGTATCGAAGTGCTGAGTCTGAGAAAGTATTTCCCGATCAGAAAAGGATTTCTTGTGAAAAAGATCGTTGGTTACGTGAAAGCGGTCGATGATATCTCTTTTTCCGTGGAAAAGGGAAAAACATTCGCCCTCGTTGGCGAGTCGGGATGTGGAAAAACAACGACTGCAAAGACGATCCTGCGCCTCACGAATCCCACCGCGGGCCGTGTTGTGATCGACGGTGACGACACAACATACTACTTCATGAAGAGAAAAGATGCGGAGAACTACCTGAAAACGACCTACGTGGGTATATTCCGCGAAATGAGGGAAAAACTCTCACCGGATCAGATTGTGGACGTGCTCGAGGATGTGGATAAGAAGTACGCGGAGATCTTCTTTAAAGAAGCGAAAGAAAGCGAAGAGAAGTTCTATAATATCCTGCTTGATAACATCGATGAAAAGAGGATGAAATTCAGAAGGAAGATACAGATCGTCTTTCAGGATCCCATGAGTTCCTTGAACCCGAGAATGACGGTTGGCGACATCCTCACTGAGCCCATTCTGTTCCACGGACTGGCGAAAACACGAGAAGAAGCCGTAGATATGGCAAAAGATCTTCTCAAAAGCGTGGGGCTCAAGGAATATCACCTCGAAAGATATCCCCATCAGTTCAGTGGAGGCCAGAGACAGAGGATCGCTATCGCAAGGGCGATCTCCATAAACCCCGAGATAGTGATACTCGACGAACCCACGGCTTCACTGGACGTTTCCGTTCAGGCACAGGTTATAAACCTGTTTCTCAAACTGCAGGAAGAGAAAGGTTTTACGTATCTCTTCATCTCGCACGACCTTGGACTTGTGAGATTTATAAGCCACGAGGTCGGCATCATGTACCTCGGCAGGATCGTGGAGATGGGAAACACCGATGAGATATTCGACAATCCCCTTCATCCGTACACCCAAGCCCTGCTTTCTGCTGTTCCCGTGCCGGATCCGAAGGTTGAGCGCACAAGAAAGCGTATCATTCTCAGGGGTGGGGTTCCAAGCCCGATCAACAGGCCGACTGGCTGCTTCTTCCATCCGAGGTGTCCTTACAAGATGCCCGTGTGTGAGAAAGAGTATCCGGTGATGAAGGAAATTTCCCCAGGTCACTGGGTGGCGTGTCATTTACATTCGTCATAGAGGAGGTGTGATGTTATGCGTAGGTTTCTTGGTATTTTCCTTATGATTGCAGCCGTTGCACTTTTCGCAGAACTTTCACCGTTCGCTCAGTTCGAAACGTACATCGGAGCAGAGTTCACAGGACAGTACGGGGGAGTGCTCGTAGTACCGACGCTTTCTGGTCCCAGAACGTGTAACGCTGTCGTGGCTCAGGAGACGAGCTCTACAGATGTTATAGCGAGGTTCATGGCTTCCATGATCGAGCTCGACAATTACGCAAGGATCCATCCCGCTCTCGCAGAAAGCTGGGAACTCATCCAAAACGAGGACGGAAGCATGGAAATCGTTTGGCACCTGAGGAAGGGTGTCAAATGGAGTGACGGAACACCGTTCACAGCAGACGATGTGGTCTTCACAATTAACGATGTCTATTTCAACCCTGACATACCGAACGATAGGCAGGATCTCTTTGCAGACAACTGGCCAGTAGCCGAAAAGCTCGACGATTACACGGTGAAGACAACCCTCAAAGAAACGTACAGACTTGCGGTAAGGTACATTGGAGGTATTCCCATCTTCCCAAAACACCTCGCGGAACCGTATGTGAAGGAAGGAAGGTTCAAGGAATTCTGGACGGTTGACGCCATCAACAAGGGAGAAATCGTGGGACTTGGTCCGTTCATTCCGGTTGAGTACGTTCCCGATCAGTACGTGAGATTCGTGAAGAACCCCTACTACTGGAAGTACGACAAAGAAGGAAAGCAGCTTCCTTATCTCGACGGTATCATCTTCAAGATCATTCCAACACAGGATGCACAGAGACTCGCGTTTGAAAACGGAGAAGTCGATGTGTACGGACCTCGCGGAACAGAGTACGCAGAACTCAAAGCCATGGCAAGAGAAAAAGGCTGGGTTGTGGGTATCGGAGGCCCGAACTTTGGAACCACTTTCATCAGTTTCAACTGGAACGCTCCCGATCCTGTGAAGCGGAAGTGGTTCAGGAACGATTTCTTCAGAAGGGCAGTGGCGTACGCCATCGACAAGCAGTCGATGATCGATACACTCTACAACGGCCTCGCGGTTGAACAGTGGGGCCCCATCAGTCAGGCTGCGACCGTTTATTACGATGAATCCGTTCTCAGAAAATACCCGTACAACCTCGATCTTGCCAGAACGATGCTCAAGCTCGGTGGTTTCAAATGGGATGAAAACGGCCAGCTCCTCGACAGCGAAGGAAACCCGGTGAAGTTCATCATCATGACTAACGCCGGAAACCAGATCCGCGAAGGAATGGGTAACATCATAACAGAAGCGCTCAAAAAACTCGGAATGGATGTCACCTTTGCTCCCATCGATTTCAACACGCTCGTCCAGAAGCTCGTTGTGAACGGTGACTGGGAATCTATCATTATAGGATTCACCGGATCCGATGAACCTCAGGGAGGAGCCAACGTCTGGAGAATCAAGGGATCTCTCCACTTCTGGAACTACCATCCGGAGGTCAAAGACTTCGTCGATCCCAACGATTACTACCTGCCAGACTGGGAAAAAGAGATCGACAGAATCTTCGAAGAGAACGTGAAGATACTCGATCAGCAGAAAGTCGTAGATATGTTCAGAGAATTTCAGAGGCTCGTGTCTGAACACATACCGCTCATCTACACCACCCAGCAGCTCTATCTCTACGCCTACAGCAACAAACTTCACAACGTGGAACCCACCGCTTTCGGCGGTGTGTGGGGTTGGAACCAGGATTGTGTCTGGAAAGAGCAGTAATCTATCGGGAGGGGATCTTCCCCTCCCCTTCAAATTCTGTTCAAAGAGGTGATCTTGCTTGCTCAAGTACATCGCACGTAGATTGATCATCATGATTCCTGAGCTCATAATCATCTCTTTCATAGTTTTCATCATCATGGAGGCGGCTCCAGGAGATTTCCTGGACATGTACCGTCTCGATCCTTCCGTTTCTCAGCAGTTCCTCGAGAAGATGGAAAAGGAGCTTGGCCTGGACAAGCCCTGGATCGTTCAGTACGGCATCTGGCTGAAAAACGTTTTGAAAGGAGATTTTGGTTACTCGTTCTACTACAGAAGGCCCGTTTCCACACTCATCTGGGAGAGGGTCTTCGCTACGGTGATACTCTCCGTTTCTTCCCTTGCGTTCGAGTGGTTGCTTGGAATAATCGTCGGTGTTTTCTCGGCTCTGAAGAAGTACAGCATCTGGGATAAGATTCTCACAGTTGTCGCTTTCAGTGGAATTGCCCTTCCAGGGTTTTTCCTGGCCATTCTGCTCCTTTACATGGCTGCGAAGACCGGCTGGTTTCCAATCGCCGGTATGATCTCGGTGAATCACAACCAGATGACAACCTGGGAGAAGTTCAAGGATATCGCATCTCATCTTGTTCTTCCAACCATCGCTCTTGGTTTCGGTGGTTTTGCTTCCCTCATGAGATACATGAGAGGTAGTCTTCTCGACGTGCTGAACGAGGACTACGTGGAATTTGCCCGTGCGAAAGGAATGCCAGAACGTGTGGTGATATACAAGCACGCCCTGAGGAACGCTATCAACCCCATGATCACTTTCCTTGGGTTCAGTATTTCCAACGTTCTCGGAGGAGCGGTCATCATAGAGAACATCTTTGCCTGGCCCGGCATGGGAAGGCTCATTTACCAGGCACTCCTTCAGCAGGACATTTACATCGTTATGGCGTCCGCCGTGATCAGTGCGATAATGCTCGTGATTGGTAACCTTGTGGCGGATGTGCTTCTCGCCGCTGTGGACCCAAGGGTCAGATTCGAGTGAGGGAGGAATCGCAATGGCTGAGGAAAAGACGATGATAGAGAACGGGGAAATAGAGTTTAAGGAAAGGGTCCTTTCCAGGAGGGAACTCGTCTGGAGAGCCTTCAAAAGAAACAAACTCGGAATGTTCGGGCTGTACGTTCTGATCGTCCTCTATCTCATGGCGTTGTTCGCGGATTTTCTCTCCCCGCACCATCCCTACGAACAGTCTCTCAAGCATTCCTTCGCTCCTCCCACGAAGATACACAGGGAGTACAAGGGAGAACGAGTGGGTGCCTACGTGCTTCCCACGATAAGCTACGTGGACAAAGCAACTTTCGAGAGAAAATTCTACGAAATGCTCTTCCCGAAAAGGCTCGTTCTCGATGTTTTCGGAACACAGGTTGAGTACGAAATCGGAAAAGACGGTGTAACGGGATTCTCTTTCATGCTGGACGAAGAGTATTACATCGTTCCAAAGGACGGCACCATGAAATACGCCGGTTCAACAACGAAAGTGGTTGATTACCTTCTGTTCGGATACGACGAAAAGGTTCTAACGAAAGGAGAGGCAGATATAGAAACCTCTTCCGAAGCCGCGAAAGACACGTACTTTGGGAAATACGGTTTCAGACTTGGCCTGAATTCCCCCGATGAGATCGAAAAGGTCGTCATAAAAGAGAAGCTCAACATGATCCTCGTGAAAAAAGGTGAAGACATTGAGATGATCACAGGAAAGGTGATCGACTACGACTACAAAACTTATCCGGTGAAGTGGTTTGTCAAATCCTGGGGTGGAGATGCGAAGAACCGTATAGGGTACCTCTTCTGGATCTTTCCGTTCCACTATCATCTCTTTGGGGTGGACAACTACGATAACAACGAGTACGTGAGACTCTACATCATGGGAGCTGACCAGTATGGAAGGGATGTGTGGAGCAGAATAGTGTTCGCTTCCAGGATCTCGCTTTCCATAGGTTTCATCGGAATGTTCATCACGTTCGCCCTTTCGCTCGTCTTCGGTGGTATTTCCGGCTACTATGGAGGCATCGTGGACGAATTCATGATGAGGTTCTCCGAGATCATCATGTCGCTGCCGGGTTTCTACCTGCTCATCCTTTTAAGATCTCTTCTACCACTCGATATCCCATCCACACAGGTGTATGTGCTTCTTGTGTTCATCCTCTCTTTCATCGGCTGGGCAGGAAGAGCCAGGGTTATAAGGGGAATGGTTCTTTCAATAAAACAGCGTGAATTCGTGGAAGCGGCGAGAGCACTTGGTTTTCCTGACACGAGAATTCTCTTCAGGCACGTTCTGCCCAACACGGCAAGCTACCTCATCGTTGCCGCGACCCTTGCAATACCCGGTTACATCCTCGGTGAAGCGAGCTTGAGTTTTCTTGGACTCGGTATCAGGGAACCGAGTGCCAGCTGGGGGCTCATGCTCGCACAGGCTCAGAACGTCACCTACATGACGAAGTACCCCTGGCTTCTCATACCCGGTATCTTCATCTTCATCACCGTGCTTTCTTTCAACTTCGTTGGTGACGCGTTGAGAGACGCTCTGGATCCGAGGTCTCTCGGATAGAATGCTGAAATACAGACTGAGAAGTAAGAGAGTTGAAGAACTCGTTGAGTACGCGCAGGCAGGATTCAAAGAAGCCATCGACCTCATTGTTGAGAAGTATTACCCTATGGTTGTTAAGATCGCTTCCCAGTATTTTGCGAGCTGGGCCGAACACGAAGATATAGTTCAAAACGGCCTTGTGGGATTGATAAAGGCGATTTTCTATTACGATAAAACCAAAAGCTCTTTCACGTCTTTTGCATGGAGGAGTGTTGACTCCGAGATAAAGTCCTTTCTCACTTATCTGAACAGAAAGAAGAACAGGATGCTCTCAGACGCTGTGAACGTGGATGGTATGGAAAAAGAGGAAGATGACGCACCTTTTGAAGTGCCCGATAGCGAGACCGATGTTGCCAGAAGCGCATTTTCTGGCATAATTTTAGAAACAGTCCTTGAACTATTGAATGAAAAAGAAAAAGAGATCTTTCTCAGATGGCTTGATGGATGCTCATACAGCGAGATAGCGAAAGAGCTCGGTGTGAACACAAAGAAAGTTGACAACACGGTTCAGAAGGTGAAGAGAATGATTTCTGGATTAGGGTGATCGAAGATGAAAAAAGACAGTCTCGTAACGTTTTTCGCTTCTTTGATAGTCATCGCTATTTTACTCTTCTTCGTGCTGTCTGTTTTCAATTTCTATTTTTTGAAGAAGCTTGAAGCCAGGATGGACGAAGTGGAAAAACAGTTTCAATCTACACTGAAGAGTTACGAGGAACGACTGAAGGTGGTAGAGGAACTTCTGAAACCCAATTCCATTATCAGTCGCTATATAACTGCGTACGAATACTTTGAAAAAGCCAGCGTGGATTTTGAAAGGATATTTTCTGAGATCGAAGACGATCCCACGACTGGATACATGAGGATCTTTGTCATAGGGAACGATCCCGTGTGGATCACCGTCAAGGACGGAAATGAAGTACTCTTTTCAAGGGATGTGAAGCCAGGTCTTTCACCTTACAGGTTCTTCTACTACAAAAAACCGAAGATCTCCACAGAATACGATATTGTAATACCGCGAGACGCCACCTTAATAGTGGGGATTCCAAACAGGGTGTTCCTGCTCGTTTTCGGGGTTGGTACAACCTACCATCCCACGAAGATCGTTCAGGTGCAGCAGACCAGAATAGACAACATCGAGCGTGATTTGAAGCTTTACATACCTAAATAAAAACACAAGGAGGGACTTTCGTCCCTCCCATACTTTGTGTCTTGTCTTCATCGGGTCAGGGGGGATCGGGGGGATGAGGGACACGCAAGTTAGAATTTAACCGATCTCCGTAACATCCTCTTGAAACGATCAAAAAGAACGCCTTAAATTTTCTTGAAAAACCCTTGAAAAAGGAGGGGTGAAATGAAGTACATTTTGATCAAAGGTTTGAGGTTTTTCGACTACCCGGGGGGCTGGTTGTTTTTTCGGAAAGAACTGGACAGCGCAAAACTTGAACTTTTGAACCACGTCTTGAGGACATTTGAAGGAGTGTTTGTGTTTATAAACCTCTTTTCAGAAGAGGTGGATCCTATCATCGCTGAAAAATTCATAAAGGACTATATTCCTCAGAATTCGATTGTTCTGGATGAGATCGTGGATTATCTCGATGTTTCTGTTGAACGAAGGCTGGATTTTTCCTACCCTGAGTTCACGTCTTCTCCCCTCTCTGAAAAATGTGAATGCCTCGTGTACGATGGTGAAAGATTCGAAAGAATAGATCTTTCAAGTTTCAGAGTGAAGCTCGAAGAAATAAGCGTTTTCGACGAATTGATGGAAGTTCCCGAGGAATCTTTTACCCTTTTGAAAGGGATCTTCTGGGATAGGGAAGTTGAGAGAATAAAGAACAGAAGAAGCGTAAAGTTCGTTGGTAAAATCTTGAAAAAGAAAAACCGGCCAAAGCTTGATGCATTGCTGCTGGAAGAAATCGAAACGGGGGATGAAACATGAAAATAGAGCGTGTACACGTTGAAGGGTTTGGAAAATTCGAGAATTTTTCTTTCCCCCTGAAAAGCGGGTTGAACATCATCTTCGGAGGGAACGCAGCTGGAAAAACCACCCTTGCGAATTTTATAAGATACTGCCTCACGGGAGAGCTTCCCGAACTTGAGAACTACAGGCCATGGTTTTCGAACAGGTTTGGGGGATATCTCGAGACGAGTGAGGGAAGGGTGGAATTCGGTCAGGGAAGACTGGATCCCGAACTGTTTTCCTTCACTTCTTTCATATCGGAGGGAGTGGACAACACCCTCAACGGTTCGAAAAAGGTCGCTTCCTTCCTTATGGAAAGCTACAGAAACAGACCCGAAGCAGTGGAACTTGAAAGGATATTGAACGAGGATTTCTCTGTCTTGATGAAGAAGACGAAAGAACTGGAGGCTGAGATCTCAAACCTGAAAGAGAGAGTTGAGGCCTGGAAAGAAAAAAGACGATCGCTCCTTCTGGTTTTGAAGAGAAAGAAAGAGCTTTCGCGGGATCTTCAGGAGAAGAGAAGACTTCTGGAGGAAGAGATCGATAGATTCGAGAGTGAAAAGTCTGAGAGATTGTCTTCTATCGAAGCCAGAATCAATGAGATGAAAGCGGAGCTTCTCCGTGTTGAAAAAGAACTCGAGGAGATCGAAAGGAAAACAGCGGTTTCCGAAGAAAAAGTTCGTGAAGCGATCGAGATTGCCCAGAAACTGGATTATTTGAGAGAGCGCGGTAAAGAACTGGAAAAAGAGATAGAATCACTCGAGGAAAAATCGAAAGATACGGAAGAAAGACTGAAGACGATCATGAAAGACTTCTCCGTCAGCAGTCTTGAAGAACTGAAACTCAAGTTGGAGAACATGAAGTTACAGATAGAATTGGTGGAAAACGAACAGAAAGCAAAGCTGAACGAGATAATAGGTCATCTCAGAGAGCCTCTCAGGGAAATAGATGAAAAACTCGAAGAAACTCAGGCAAAGATCGAAAATACAGGTGACGACATGAAGCGCTTCGACAAAACACTTTCTATTTTCAGGATTTTTGTTGCCGTTTTCCTGACCTTTGCACTGGTTTCCATCATCTTTGCCTTTCTCAAGTCGGGATACCTGTTCTTCTATCTGACACTGGCAGGAACAGGTGCCTCCGTGGTTTCCATGTGGAACTATTACAGGTTGAGAAGGAAATTGTTTGAACTTGAAAGTGAGCTCATGAATCTTTCGACGCAAAAGAGGTCGTTGATCGAGAGAAAGAACCAGATCGTGAGCAAGCTGAAGGAAACCGCAGGTGTTGATAACATCGAAGAACTCGAAAAATTTTTGAGGGATCAGATCGTGAAGAAGGTCTTCGAAAGAATACCGTTTCTTTCGAAGTACGGAAGTGAACCACGAAAGGCGGTTGAAAACGTGGAAGAACAGATGAGAGAACTTCTGATTTTGAAAAGCTCCGTTGAGGCTTCTCTATCTGCCAAGAAAAAGAATCTGGAAGAACTGCAGGAGTACTCCAGAGAGCAGGAAGAAGTACTGAAAAACACGCTGAAGGAAATAGGAGTCGACAGCGAAGATGAATTGAAGGTGTTGAGAGACCTTCTGGAAAGACGTGCAAATCTGAGGAAAACCAGAGATTCACTGGAAAAAGAAATCGCTAACTTCATGAAAGAAAAAGAAGAGATAGAATCGAGCAGATCAAACGCGATAATAGAAGAACTCAAAAGAGAAGTGGAACAGATAGAAAGTGAACTGGAGAAACTCGTGGTTTCACCTCTCGAAGAACCTTTCGATGTTCTGGAAGCGCTTTTCAGGAAGAAGGTTGAACTCGAGATTTTTGAGTGGGCCATTGGTTACATTCCCGAGTTTAAGGATCGGATCAAAAAAGAACACGAGGAACTGTTGAGGGGTTACACAAGGGATCTGGCAGTAGAGTTGACGGATGTTTACAGAAGGTTCTTCAAGGAAAATCAGGTTTTCAAGGTTTCTCCGGATCTGATGGTGACGATCAACGTTCCCGAAGAAAAAAAGGTTGTCGATGTGTTGAACACCTCCGCTTTGAAACTCCTGAGTTTTCAGATGAAGAGGTTTATAAGTCGTGTTCTGGAGGTTGAGAGTCCCCTTGTTGTGGACAACACTTTTGTCGATCTGGACGATGAGAAGATAGACCTACTCTGGCAGGAACTGAAAGAGGTGTCCAAGACCAGACAGGTTGTACTATTCACCAGCGACAGGAGGCTTTTGAAAGAAGAACCCGTTTTGAAACTCTAACTGCAGATCATCTCTTTGCTGCACCTTTCACATTCGAGCTGAACGGTGGTGTGGGTTATCCCGTATTTTTTCAATCTTTTTTCTATTTCGTCTATGATCTTCTGGGCGTCTTTCAGTTCCATGTTGTCCACTTCAACGTGACACTCGAAGTGGATTTCTTTCTCTCCCACTCTCCAGGCGTGAAAATGGTGGGCGTTCCTCACACCTTCTATTTTTTCAATTTCCTCCTTTATTTTCTCAAAGTCCAGGTTCGGTGAAGCTTCCATGAGGATCTCAAAGGACTCTTTCACTATTTCATAAGCCTCTTTGAACATGTATAAGGCTATAACGAAGGCGAGAACAGGGTCGAGCCAGTATATTTTCCAGACCCTCATGAAAACAGCCCCAAGAACCACAAGGATCGAGGACAGGGTGTCCGCGATGAGATGCAGGTACGCGGATCGAACGTTCATACTTTCTTTGCTGTGGGTGTGAAGAAGGATGACGGAAAAGAAGTTGGCAGTGAGACCTATCGAGGAGACGAGGAGAAGCACCGACGTGTGAACGGTGGCGGGGTTTACCAATCTTTTCACCGCTTCGATGACAACGAGTGTTGAAACAACGAAGATGGATACGGAGTTCAAGAAAGCCACAATGATTTCGCTTCTTCTGTAGCCGAAGGTGTACTTTTTGTTCTTCGGTTTCTCGCTGATCTTCATCGCGATGAAACTTCCAAGAAGACTCATGGTATCGGAAAAATTATGAAGGGAGTCGCCCAGAAGGGCGAGACTCCCGGATATCAAGCCGCCGACCACTTCAGAGAGCGTTATGATGGCGTTCAACCATATGGAGAACAGCAGTTTCTTCTTCACGTGTTTTACCTCCTCACACGTACGCTGTGAGATCGAGCAGACCGTGGCCGCTCAGAGTGAATACTATCACACGTTCTTTTCCTTCTTCTTTCGCTTTCTTTGCTTCCCTCTTTCACGAGTCTTGCGATTATCGGAGCGGAGCCGTGGTATCTGAGACCTCCCGCGTGTATCTTCGGAGGAATGAAGTCCTTTCCAAGGGTGTACATTTTCAGCAGAGGTGTGAGTCCCGCGGTGTCTCCGAAATCGTAATCGTAATTCCCTTTCGTCAGGGATGGACACGCGGCAGGCTCGCAGGCGACGAACCTGATATCCCTTCCGGAAAGTTTGTCTGGAACGAAGGGAAGTATCGTTCCTCCAAAATTCGAGCCTCCTCCGTGACATCCCAGTAAGATGTCTGGTTTTTCACCTATGAGTTCGAGCTGTTTCTTGATCTCGAGGCCTATAACCGTCTGGTGGAGCAGAACATGGTTCAATACGCTTCCGAGGGAGTACTTCGTGTTCGGATCAGACACGGCCACTTCCAGTGCCTCACTGATGGCGATGCCAAGACTACCTGGATTGTCTGGATCTTCACTCAGGATCTTCTTTCCGAAGTTCGTTTCTTCACTGGGGCTTGGAGTTACCTTTCCTCCGAAGAGGTTCATCATGTATTTTCTCATCGGTTTTTGCTGGTAGCTGATCTTCACCATGAACACTTTTACTTCCAATCCGAACTTGGCGCCGGCATATGAGAGAGCGCTACCCCATTGTCCCGCCCCCGTTTCTGTGACGAGCCTTTTGACCCCTTCTATCTTGTTGTAGTAGGCCTGGGCGATGGCTGTGTTCGGCTTGTGGCTTCCAGTGGGGCTCACTCCTTCGTACTTGTAGTAGATCCTCGCCGGAGTCTGGAGGTACTCTTCTAAGAAAGTGGCTCTGATGAGGGGAGTGGGTCTGTAAACGGCGTATTCTTTCAGAACGGGCTCGGGTATTTCGATGAAACGCTCTTCTGAGACCTCCTGTTCGATCAAACTCATGGGGAAGATAACAGAGAGCTTCTCGGGTGAAATGGGTTGTTTCGTTTCGGGGTCCAGCGGCGGATCGAGTTTGAACGGAAGATCTGCGAGTACGTTGTACCAGTGCTTTGGAATTTCCTCAGGTTTCAAATTCACAACAATTCTCATATTCCCCCTCCTTCAGTGATATAATCTCTCTTGAGGTGAAGAGCTTTGATAAACAAACATGTTATTTCCGAAAAGATCAAGAAGGCTATCGTTGAAGCCAACATAAAGATCAATCCAGAGGTAGAAGAAATCATCGAGCGGTACGAAGGCCCCTTTTCAGATATAATAAAGGAAAACTACCGCGTTTCCAAAGAGGAAAAACTTCCACTCTGTCAGGACACAGGGATAGTGGAATTCTTCGTCTTCATCGGTCACGAGGTAAAACTGGAAGAACCCATCGAGGAAACTCTGAACAGAGCCGTTGGAGAGGTGTACAGCGAGTATCCTTTTCGTTATTCGATCGTCTCCGATCCGCTCTTTGAGAGAATCAACACTGGAACGAACACTCCCGCAATCGTCCACATCTTCCAGGTGAAGGGAAAATCCCTTGAGATCAGATTTCTGGTGAAAGGTGGAGGCAGTGAAAATCTCACGGTTCTTCGTATGATGACTCCCACCTCGGATGTGGAGAAAGTCAAAGAATTCGTTATCGAGCACATCAAAGAACACGGAGCAAAGGCCTGCCCGCCGCTTCACGTGGGTATCGGAATCGGAGGAACAGCCGATAAGGCCCTTCTCCTGTCGAAGCTGGCGCTTACGAAGAGCTTCGAGGAGAGGAACAAAGATCCAAAATACGCAGAACTCGAGAAGGAACTCGAAGAGGAACTCAACTTTCTCGGAATAGGCTTTCAAGGTCTCGGAAAGGGTATCACTGTTTACTCTGTTCACATAGAACATTTTCCGACCCATATCGCCACCCTGCCGGTTGCCGTCTCGGTGGATTGCTACCTCTGCAGAAGGGGGAAAGTGACTTTTGAGGATTGAAGATCTGAAAGCCGGTCAGGAAATTCGTTACTCCGGTAAGCTCATCGTGATGAGAGATCAGGCTCAAAGACGTTTGAAAGAGATCGTTGATAGAGGAGAAGAACCACCGGTGGATCTCAGGGGTCAAATTGTCTTTTACGCGGGCCCCGCCAAAACGCCGTCTGGAAAGCCCGTGGGTGCCATAGGACCCACCACGAGTGCTCGAATGGACGACTACCTGGAGATGCTTTTCAAATTGGGAGCCATCGCAACGATAGGGAAGGGAAAGCGTTCAAAAAAGGCGATAGAGGCCTGTAAGAAGTGGAAGAGGGTTTATTTCGTTACCCCAAGCGGCACGGCCGCTGCCCTCTCGAAAAGGGTGAAGAAATCGAGAGTTTTGGCCTTTGAAGACCTCGGGCCCGAAGCGATCTACGAGATAGAAGTGGAGGATTTTCCCCTCATCGTGGCGATCGACAGCAGTGGGAACACGATTTTCAAGGAGTGAGAGATATGGATGCACTCGAGATACACAGATTTCTGAAGGGAAAGATAAGAACTGCCCTTCCTGTTGAGAAGGTTGATAGGGAGACGCTATCTCTGCTCTACACACCCGGTGTCGCGGACGTTGCCAAAATCTGCGCTGAGGATCCAGAAAAGACCTACGTTTACACCTCAAGATGGAACACAGTTGCCGTTGTTTCAGACGGAAGCGCCGTTCTGGGACTCGGTGACATAGGGCCTTACGGTGCCCTTCCAGTGATGGAGGGGAAAGCCTTTCTTTTCAAGGCTTTCGCCGATCTCGACGCCTTTCCCATCTGTCTCTCTGAATCGGATGAGGAAAAAATAATCTCCATTGTGAAGAGTTTAGAGCCGAGCTTTGGCGGCATAAACCTCGAGGACATAGGAGCGCCGAAGTGTTTTCGAATCCTTCAGCGCCTCTCGGAAGAGATGAACATTCCTGTTTTCCACGACGACCAGCAGGGAACCGCCGTTGTGGTGTCCGCGGCTTTTCTCAACGCACTGAAACTCACGGGGAAAAAGATCGAAGAAGTAAAGGTGGTTGTGAACGGCATAGGAGCCGCTGGCTACAACATCGTGAAATTTCTACTCGATCTTGGTGTAAAAAACGTTGTAGCTGTCGACAGAAAAGGTATCCTCAACGAAAAGAATCCGGAGACCTGTTTGAACGAGTACCACCTCGAAATCGCACGTACCACCAATCCGGAAAGGCTATCCGGTGATCTTGAAACAGCCCTGGAAGGTGCTGATTTCTTCATAGGTGTTTCGAAGGGGAACATCTTGAAACCGGAGTGGATAAAGAAGATGAGCAGAAAACCTGTGGTATTTGCCCTCGCGAATCCTGTTCCCGAGATAGATCCAGAACTCGCAAGGGAAGCGGGTGCCTTCATAGTTGCAACGGGAAGGTCAGATCATCCAAATCAGGTGAACAACCTTCTCGCTTTCCCCGGCATTATGAAAGGAGCCGTGGAAAAAAGATCGAAGATCACAAAGAACATGCTTCTCTCCGCCGTGGAAGCCATCGCTCGCTCGTGTGAACCAGAACCAGAGCGCATCATACCGGAGGCTTTCGACATGAAGGTTCATCTGAATGTCTATACCGCTGTCAGAGGTTCAGCGTGAGAAGAATTTCAACCTTTTCTCTCTTTGCCATCCGAGAACAACGTAATCTGAGTTGAATATTCTGAACACAAAAACTGTGGTGACAATCGAAAAGATGAGAAGGTACAGAATTCCTGAAACAATGAGACCGTAGTCTCCATAGAAAGCCAGCTTTGGAGACATTATGGGATGGGAGAAAGGAATCAGGAAAACGATCACTTTGAGAACTCCTGGAAGGTTCGAAAAATCCATTATCATGTTCGCTATCATCGGAACCAGTGCGAGTATCGAAATGGGAAACGTGAGAAGCTGAGCGCTTCTTTAGTCTTTTGCCATCATACCGAGTAGCATACAGAGAGAAAGGCCAGCTAAGATGGAAAGAAAGAGACTCGACCCCATCAGCAGGAAATCCACAGCCTTAAAGTTCAACCCCATTCCCTGAACATTCTGCGTCAGAGAATTCATATAGCTGTAAAAGCCTGCCATGTATATTCCCGCAAGGATCAGACCAACGATCGCACTTCCCACGATTTTTGCGAGTGCGATGTGTTCTCGCTTCACGGGCATCGTGAGGAGTGTCTCGAGGGTCTTGTTCTCTTTCTCCATCGCGAGTGAAGAGATGAGGGAAGATCCTGACATGACTATCAGCATCATGATGAGAATGGGAATCATTATGTTTTGAGAGTAGAAGACGTTCATTATCGCTTCTGGTGAGTGATTTTTGAAGAGGCTTCCCCTCAAGTAGGTGTGTTGAACGATCTCGAGTGGATCGAACAGAAGCTGGGCTTTTTTCGGATCGTTCAGTAAGAATGAAGCAAGCTGCACCTTGAGGGATTCGATCAGGGATGAGATCGTACCCGTGGAGACCGCTTCTGACAGGCCGGTTCCTCTCAGGTACCACACAATTTCCAACCGCGCTTTTTCACCTGATTCCAAGCTTTGAGAAAAACCTTTGGGTATCACAATGATCGCAGGAGCCTTTTCCTTCTTCACAGCTTCTTCCGCTTCTTTCAGATCACTTCCTGCGTACACGATATCCACCATATTGCCGAGTGCTTTTTCTGCGAGTTCGGCGATCGTTCCTGTGTCTTCCCTCACGATCGCCACCTTCTGACCAACAGTGGATTTCTCTACGGTGCTTTTGAACACGTTGCCCAGTGAACCGTACAGAACAGCCACCACAATGACAGAGACAATTGCTCCCAGATTGAGAAGTTCTTTTATCTCTTTTTTCAGGAGTCTTCCGAACATTTCACCACCTCCTCGAAGACCTCTTCGATGTTCTGTGCTTTGTACCTTTCCTTGAGTTCTTCAACGGTTCCTGTTTCCACGATCATTCCGTTGTGAATCAGCGCTATTCGATCACAGAGGAATTCCACTTCGAGCATGTTGTGAGAAGAGACCAGTATGGTGAGACCTTCCTGAGATGCCTGTTTCAATATCTTTCTCACTTCTCTTGCGTTGAGGACATCGAGGCCGGAGGTGGATTCGTCGAGGATGGCGAGACGAGGATTCACCATCAAAGCCCTCGCTATGAGGAGTTTTCTCACCATACCTTTGCTGTAGGTTGAGACTCTGTCTTTTATCTTTTCACCGAGACCGGCGATCTCCGTTGCCCGTTCGACCATCTCTTCTATCTCGCTTGAGCTGGAAGCGTAGAAACCCGCAACGAATCTCAGGTATTCGATTCCCTGCATGTTCCTGTAGGCGCCCGCTTCTTCGGGAAGGTAGCTGATCAGCTTTCTCACTTCGTGTGGTTCTTCAACAACGTTCTTTCCAAATACGGTGACGATTCCGGAGGAAGGCTTGATCAGCGTGGAGATGATCCTGAGTGTGGTGGTCTTTCCCGCACCGTTCGGTCCTATGAGACCAAAGATCTCTCCTTCTTCGATCTCAAAAGAAATTCCCTTCAGGATCTCTTTCTTTCCAATTCTTTTTCTCAGATCCTTTACAACCACTGCCCCCATCGATACACCCCCTATTCTGAAACTATCATCCCCCTGTTGTTCACCCTCAGCTTCAGAACGTCCTTGAGATAGGGAATCCCTTCAAAGTCATTTATATTGGAACAAACAGAAGGACCGGATCCGCTCACAAACCAGTACTCGGGATTTTTTGATAAGATGGCTTCCACAAACTCTTTCATCTTCTTATTGCCGTTTATCCTGTAGTTCTGGTGAAGTCGATCTCCCACGTATTTCAGAGCCTCTTTGATCTTTCCAGCTGCGATCTTTGCAAGGAACTGGCATGAATTCTTTATGTTGAAGACCGCATCTTCGAAAGGGACCTTCTCCGGAAGGATCTTTCTCATCTCGTTTGTACATACTGGAAAATTCGGAACAAGAAATGTGAGAGAAAGATCGATCTCGAACTTTTCAAAATCAAGATGACTTCCGTTTTGATAACAGACCACAAGCCCCCCTGTGAAAGCGGGTACAACGTTGTCAGGGTGTCCTTCCAGCTCCACAGCGAGTTTCATGAGATCTTCCCGTGAAAGATTTCTGCCCGTTCCTTCGTTCGCAATGTGGAGTGCCGCGACGATCACAGCGGCGCTCGATCCAAGACCGCTCGATACAGGGATGTTGCATGTCTGCTTGATCCTGACTGGCGGAACTCTGTACCCGGTTTTTCTCTCAAAGAACCTGAAGACTTCGAAAAACAGATTGTGGTCCTTCAAATCCGAAGCGTATTTTCCAGTACTTTCTATGGTTGTCTCTTTTGTATCGAAAGAAAACTCCACTTCGTTGAAAAGATCCAGCGCGAGTCCAAAGACGTCGAATCCCGCTCCGAGATTGGTCGTTGTGGCCGGTACCAGGACCTTCATATGTCGAGTACCTCCAGAATCTCTTCTACTCTTCCTTCTATGATCCTTGGGGGTTCAAGCTGTGAGATGACGATGTTCGGATCTTTCAAACCGTTCCCTGTGAGGGTACACACAACGATCTCTCCACCCCTGAAGATTCCCTGTCTGTGCTTCTTCAAAAGCCCCGCTATCGATGCAGCGGATGCGGGCTCACAGAAGATCCCTTCTTTCTGAGCCAAGAGTCTCTGTGCGCGCAGTATTTCTTCGTCGCTCACCATGTCGATGTCTCCACCCGATTCATCGCGTGCCCGGACCGCTTTTTCCCAGTTCGCGGGGTTACCGATCCTTATTGCAGTGGCGACCGTCTCCGGGTTTTCTATGGGATGACCGCGAACTATGGGGGCGGCCCCTTCCGCCTGGAATCCCATCATCTTCGGCAGTTTGGTGGAGAACCCATGCTGATAATACTCCTTGTATCCCATCCAGTAAGCGGAGATGTTGCCCGCGTTTCCCACGGGGATGAAGTGGTAGTCCGGTGCATCTCCGAGCTCGTCGACTATCTCAAAAGCGGCCGTTTTCTGACCTTCGAGTCTGTAGGGATTGATACTGTTCACGAGTGTGATGGGATATTTGGATGTGATCTCCTTGACCAGTTCCAGACACTTGTCGAAATTCCCTCTCACCTGAAGCACCACGGCGCCGTATATCATCGCCTGAGCCAGCTTTCCGAGTGCGATCTTCCCTTCTGGTATCAGAACGATCGCCTTTATTCCCGCCCTTGCGGCGTACGCGGCAGCGGATGCGGAGGTGTTCCCCGTTGAAGCGCACATGATGGCTTTCGAGCCTTCTTCCAGTGCCTTTGCGACGGCAACGACCATTCCTCTATCTTTGAAGGACCCCGTCGGATTGGATCCTTCGTACTTCACGTAGATGTTTATTCCGAGTTCCCTGCTCATGTTCACAAGAGGTATGAGAGGAGTGTTCCCTTCATTCAAAGAGAGCATGGGGGTTTTGTCTGTTACGGGAAGAAATCTTCTGTACTTTTCGAGTATGCCCAATTTCATCACTCCCTGTCCAGTTCGAATCTGCTGTGTATCGCCTTCACGGCATCCTCCACGTATTTTCCGTCTATGATCACAGAAATCCTGCTGCTCGATGCACTGATCATATCGATGTTGATCCCCTCGTTCGCCAGTGTTTCAAAGAGAGTAGCGGAGATTTCCGGTGTTGAAGTGAGGTTCACCCCTACGATGGAGACCTTTGCGAGTCCTTTTTCAATGATGATTTCTTTCGCTTCGCTTCTTGTTTTCAGAAGATCGATGTCGAGTTTTCCGAGTTGGGACTCCGGAACGATGAACGCCACGGTGTTGTACTCCCCGCTCTTCATTCCCTGTATGATCATGTCGATGTTCACTCCCATCTGAGAGAGTGTTCTCATAATCCGTGCTGCGACACCGGGTTTGTCCGGTACATCTTTCAGAACAACCTTCGCCATACCATCTTCAAAGGTAACCGCCCTGACGATTGGGTTCTCCACTTTTGTCCCCTCCCATATAAGGGTTCCACGAGTTTCTTTGTGTGCGTTCTTTATGAGAACCTTGACACCGTACTTTCGCGCGAACTCCGCTGCTCTCGCCTGCAACACCTGGGCGCCGTGTCTCGAGAGCTCGATCATCTCTTCCCAGGAGAGCTCTTTTATCACCCGCGCGTTTTTGACGATCCTGGGATCCGCCGTGTACACCCCGTCCACGTCTTTGTAGAGCTCACACAAATCTGCTCCCAGTGAGTAAGCGAGAGCGATCGCTGTGAGATCTGAGCCACCCCTCCCAAGTGTGGTGATATCCCCCGTTTCGGTTATACCCTGAAACCCGGCGACAACGGGTATGAAATCCTGCTTCAGATACCTCGAAATGATATCCGTGTTGATGTCGATGATCCTCGCTGATCCGTAACGCTTGTCGGTTATGATCTTCAGCTGATTTCCAGTGAAAGAGATCGCTTTGTAGCCTCTCTTTCTGAGTGCGATGCTCATGAGAGCCACACTCTGTATTTCTCCCGTCGAGAGGAGGAGATCCAGTTCTCTTGGATCGGGGTTTTCATCGATCGTCTTTGCGAGTTCTATTAAGTGATCCGTGGTGTCTCCCATGGCGGAAAGCACGACAACGGGCTTCACACCGCTCTTCTTTCTCTTTATGATTTTCTCGGCCACCTTCTCGAGTTTTTCCACATCGGAGATAGCGGCTCCACCGAACTTCATCACCACAACCGAGAACTTCTCGGCACCGCCGAGCACTTTGTATTTCGCCACTCTGAAAAGATCCGCTATCACGGCGCTGGCGGTGGGATATCCACCCGCTCCCCTTCCCTTCAGCAGAAAATCTCCAGCGAGATCAGTTGAAACTTCTATCGCGTTGTCCACACCATCCACGTTGAAGAACGGATCCTCCGGTGTCACTTCTCTCAAACGTACCTCGTATCTGTTTGTTGAAAAATCGAGTTCCCCGATCAGCTTCAGCTTTTTTCCGGAGCGAACGATCTCTTTTAGATACTCCGGATCTATTCTGGTTATGCCCTCGAACTGCACGCTGTTTATGCCCGGAAACCTTCCCGTTACCACACCAGCTAAGACGGAGACCTTGTACGCCACGTCGTAACCTTCGATGTCGTTTGTGGGATCAGCTTCAGCATAGCCAAGTTCCTGTGCTTCTTTCAGAACTTCTTCGAAATGTCTTCCCTTGCTCATCTCCGTGAGGATGTAGTTCGTCGTTCCGTTCATTATTCCGCGTATCCTGGTGACTTTCTGAAAGATCAGATAATCCTGAAGGAGAGATATGATGGGAATACCCCCACCCACGGATGCCTCGAAGAAGAGCTTCCGTTTTTTTATGTACTCTGAGAACTCGTTGCCGTATTCGGAGATGAGATTTTTGTTTGGAGTTACGACGATTCGCCCCAGCTCCAAGGCACGTCGCACAAGATCGACCGCCACATCCGTTCCACCTATTGCTTCTACAATCACATCGCTGTTCAAAATGAGGTCATCGAAATCGAAAGCTATCTCCTCTTTCGGAACGCCAAGCAGTTCGTACTTTTGAGGAGAGCGATTTATCACCTTCGAAATGATGAACTTTTCACCGATCCTTTTTTCTATTTCATTTCCTCTTTCTTTCAGTATGCGGTATATACTGCCACCCACAGTTCCAAGCCCTGCGATTCCTACCCGCACTTTTCTCACTCCTTGGGAAGAGTTTGTGAACATTTTAAAGGATCGATATGTTCTCATCTTATCCTAAATTTTACATTTTCATGATAAAAATGCTACTTCTAACAAAAAATTCGATTCAACAACTTGACATTTTAAAGTGAGTGATATACCATTCCTAAAAACCCCCCGTGATTTATTTATTATTCCAGGTCTGGTATAATCATTCAATCTCCGAGAGGAGTGGTTCACGTGAAGATGAAAGGTTCAAAGATGTTATTCGAAGCCCTTCTGAAAGAAGGAGTCGATACGATTTTCGGTATCCCCGGCGGTGCCATCATCAACGTATACGACGAACTCTGCAATTACGAGGATAAGATAAACTTCTATCTTTTCAGACACGAACAGGGAGCCACACACGCGGCAGACGGTTACGCGAGGGTCACGGGAAAACCCGGAGTGGTCATCGTCACTTCCGGGCCAGGTGCCACGAACACGGTCACAGGCATAGCCACCGCCTACATGGATTCGATTCCGATCGTGGTGATTACCGGTCAGGTTCCCACCTCTTTCATAGGAACAGACGCCTTTCAGGAAGTGGATGTCACGGGAATCACCATGCCCATCACCAAGCACAACCACCTCGTTACGAGTATAGAAGAACTTCCTTACGCGATAAAGGAAATGTTCTACGTTGCCACAACGGGAAGGCCGGGACCTGTCCTTCTGGACTTCCCAAAGGATATACAAACTGCCGAGGGAGAATTCAACTATCCTGATACGGTGGAAATTCCGGGATACAAACCCACGGTGAAAGGCCATCCCAAACAGATAAAGAAGGCGATTGAACTCTTGAAAGAATCGAAGCGCCCCGTTGTCATCGTGGGTGGTGGAGCGAATCTTTCCGGTGCCATGGATCTTGTGAACCAGTTCATCGACAAATTCAAGGTTCCCGCTGTCAGCACGCTCATGGGACGCGGTGTGAATCCTTCCGACGAGAAGCTTTACTACGAAGGAATCGGAATGCACGGTACTTACTATGGGAACTACGCCGTGGCCAACGCAGATCTCATCATCGCCCTCGGTGTGAGATTCAGCGACAGAATCCTCGGAAATCCCAGGACGTTCGCGAAGAACGCCAGAATAGTCCACGTTGACATAGATCCCGCCGAAATCGGAAAGAACGTTCGGGTGGACGTGCCCATAGTCGGCGATCTGAAGAGTGTCCTTGAGGAATTCCTGAAGTACGAAATCGAGACGGACTTCTCAGACTGGATCGAAGAGCTCCAGGAGATAAAGAAAAAGTATCCGCTCACCTACAAGAGGGATGGGAAGCTCATAAAACCCCAGTACGTTGTGGAAAAGGTGAACGATGTCTTTCCAGACGACACGGTGGTCGTTGCGGATGTGGGGCAGAACCAGATGTGGGTTGCTCAGTTCTACAAGTTCAAACACCAGAGGTCTTTCCTGTGTTCCGGAGGACTCGGAACGATGGGATACGCCCTTCCCGCTGGAATAGGAGCCAAGATAGGAGCCCCAGACAAGGAGGTTGTAGTTTTTGCCGGAGACGGCGGTTTCCAGATGAACATACAGGAGCTCATGACGATAAAAAGGTACAACCTTCCTGTGAAGATCATCGTGATGGACAACAAAGCGCTGGGAATGGTGAGACAGTGGCAGCAGCTCTTTTTCAACTGCAGATACTCTGCCACCATTCTGTCTGACAACCCGGATTTCGCGAAGATAGCGGAAGCTGTTGGTATAAAAGCAATGAGAATAGAAAAGCCCGATCAGGTCGATGAAGCGATCGAGAAACTCGCAAAATCCAAAGAGCCGATGCTCATTCACGCCGTCGTTGATCCCGCCGAGAACGTTCTTCCGATGGTACCACCGGGAGGAGACGTGGGAACACCGCTCATTGAAGCCCCATACGACGAAACCTTCGTGGAAAGAGTTCTGAAGGTCATCGAAGAGAGCAGGAGAGGTGATGAAAGATGACGGACCAGATTCGAGAGCATCTTGTGTCCATGCTCGTTCACAATAAACCCGGTGTAATGAGGAAGGTGGCGAACCTGTTCGCCAGAAGGGGGTTCAACATCAGCAGTATCACCGTTGGAGAATCGGAAACTCCGGGTCTTTCTAGGCTCGTCATAATGGTGAAGGGCGACGATAAAACGATAGAACAGATAGAAAAACAGGCCTACAAACTCGTGGAGGTTGTGAAGGTAACTCCCATCGATCCCCTTCCGGAGAACCGCGTGGAAAGAGAAATGGCTCTGATCAAGGTGAGGTTCGATGAGGACAAACAGGAGATCTTCCAGCTCGTCGAGATATTCAGGGGTAAGATCATCGATGTTTCCAGAGAAGGCGCAATCATAGAAATCACTGGTGCGAGAAGCAAAGTGGAGGCTTTCATAAATCTTCTTCCTCAGAAGCAGGTGGAGGAAATAGCGAGAACAGGTATCGTAGCCATGAACAGGTGGAACGTAAAAGAAGGGGAGGGATTCTGATGGCAGTGATTTATTACGACAAGGACGCGGATCTCAATCTGATCAAGGACAAAAAGATCGCTATCATAGGGTACGGGAGTCAGGGGCATGCGCACGCGTTGAATCTGAAAGACAGCGGTCTCAACGTTGTGGTCGGATTGAGGGAAGGAAGCAAGAGCTGGAAGAAGGCGGAGGAACAGGGTCTCACCGTGAAAACAATAGAAGAGGCGGCAAAAGAGGCCGACATCATCATGATACTCATTCCCGATGAACACCAGCCGGAGATCTACAAAAAGTACATAGAAAAACACCTCACCGAGGGTAAGATGCTGATGTTTGCCCACGGGTTCAACATCCACTATCATCAGATCATTCCTCCAAAGAACGTGGATGTGACAATGATCGCTCCAAAGAGCCCTGGTCACATCGTGAGAAGAGAATACGTCGAAGGAAGGGGTGTGCCGGCTCTTGTAGCGGTCTATCAGGACTACACCGGTAAGGCCAAAGATATAGCGCTCGCCTACGCCAAAGGTATCGGCGTGACGAGAGCTGGTGTGATAGAGACGACCTTCAAGGAAGAGACGGAAACGGACCTGTTTGGAGAGCAGGCGGTCCTCTGCGGTGGAGTAACGGCTCTCATAAAAGCCGGTTTTGAAACTCTCGTGGATGCGGGTTATCAACCGGAAATTGCCTACTTCGAGTGTCTCAACGAGCTCAAGCTCATCGTTGATCTCATCTACGAAGGTGGTCTTTCCTTCATGAGATACTCCGTCAGCAACACCGCAGAGTACGGTGACTACATCAGTCAGGAAAAGATCGTTACAAAAGAAGTGAGAGAGAACATGAAGCAGATGCTCAAGGACATTCAGACAGGAAAGTTCGCTAAAGACTGGATACTCGAGAATCAGGCGGGAAGACCCTACTTCTACACCATGAGAAAGAAAGAATCCGAACATCTCATAGAAAAAGTGGGAAAAGAACTCAGAAAAATGATGCCATGGCTCAAGGAGAGGAACGTCGATGAGGAGTGATGTGATAAAAAAGGGCCTCGAAAGGGCTCCTCATAGATCACTTTTGAAGGCACTCGGAATAACGGACGACGAAATGCGAAGGCCTTTCATCGGCATAGTGTCCTCGTGGAACGAGATCATTCCCGGCCATGTCCACCTTGACAAGGTTGTCGAGGCGGTGAAAGCCGGTGTGAGAATGGCCGGAGGAGTTCCTTTCGTCTTTCCAACGATCGGGATCTGTGACGGAATAGCCATGGATCACAGGGGAATGAAGTTTTCCTTGCCCTCGAGGGAACTCATAGCGGACTCCATAGAGATCGTTGCAAGCGGTTTCCCCTTCGATGGTTTGGTCTTCGTCCCCAACTGCGACAAGATCACACCCGGCATGATGATGGCCATGGGAAGATTGAACATCCCGTCCGTTCTGATATCCGGCGGTCCCATGCTCGCAGGTCGCTACAACGGCAGAGACATCGATCTCATCACCGTCTTCGAAGCGGTTGGTGGATACAAAGTGGGAAAAGTCGATGAAGAAACGCTCAAAGCGATAGAAGATCTCGCGTGCCCGGGTGCCGGTTCGTGTGCTGGATTGTTCACCGCGAACACGATGAACTCTCTGGCGGAAGCTCTCGGAATCGCACCGAGGGGGAATGGGACTGTACCGGCCGTACATGCGAAGAGGTTGAGAATGGCGAAAGAAGCGGGGATGCTCGTTGTGGAACTCGTGAAAAGAGATGTAAAACCAAGGGATATCGTCACTCTGGACTCTTTCATGAACGCTGTCATGGTGGATCTCGCAACGGGAGGATCCACGAACACAGTTCTGCATTTGAAGGCGATAGCCGAGAGTTTTGGAATAGATTTCGATATAAAGCTCTTTGACGAACTCAGCAGGAAGATTCCTCACATCTGCAACATCTCTCCCGTTGGTCCGTACCACATCCAGGATCTCGACGATGCTGGTGGTATCTACGCTGTGATGAAACGTCTCCAGGAAAATGGTCTTTTGAAGGAAGACGCCATGACCATCTATCTGAAAAAGATAGGGGATCTCGTCAGAGAAGCTAAGATCCTGAATGAAGATGTGATCAGGCCCTTCGATAATCCGTACCACAAAGAGGGCGGGCTCGGTATCCTCTTCGGGAACCTCGCTCCGGAAGGAGCGGTTGCCAAACTCTCCGGTGTTCCCGAGAAGATGATGCACCACGTTGGCCCGGCCGTCGTCTTTGAAGACGGAGAAGAGGCGACAAAAGCCATTCTATCTGGAAAGATCAAAAAAGGAGACGTGGTTGTGATTCGCTACGAAGGACCGAAGGGTGGTCCCGGGATGAGGGAGATGCTCTCACCCACCTCCGCTATCGTGGGGATGGGCCTTGCGGAGGACGTGGCTCTCATCACAGACGGTAGGTTCTCGGGTGGATCGCACGGTGCCGTGATAGGTCACGTTTCTCCAGAAGCGGCAGAAGGCGGTCCTATAGGTATCGTGAAAGACGGGGACCTCATCGAGATAGATTTTGAAAAGAGAACCCTGAATCTCTTGATCTCAGACGAAGAGTTCGAAAGAAGAATGAAAGAGTTCACGCCTCTGGTGAAAGAAGTGGACAGCGATTACCTGAGAAGGTACGCGTTCTTCGTGCAGTCGGCGAGCAAGGGGGCAACCTTCAGGAAGCCCTGAGGAGGTGGTCTTTTGAGTATAAAGGTCTACGATACAACGCTCAGGGACGGTGCGCAGGCCTTTGGAGTTTCTTTCTCACTCGAAGATAAGATCAGAATTGCCGAGGCACTCGATGACCTCGGTGTTCACTATCTTGAAGGGGGTTGGCCTGGCTCCAACCCGAAGGATATAGCGTTTTTTGAAGCTGTAAAAGGTATGAACTTCAAGAATCTGAAAGTGGCGGCCTTCAGTTCCACAAGAAGGCCCGATGTGAAAATAGAAGAAGACGCGAACATTCAAACCCTCATAAAAGCGGAAACACCTGTTTACACGATCTTTGGAAAGAGCTGGGATCTTCACGTGGAAAAAGCCTTGCGAACGACACTCGAAGAGAATCTGAAGATGATATACGACACAGTTTCATATCTCAAAAGATTCGCCGATGAGGTGATATACGACGCGGAACACTTCTTCGATGGGTACAAGGCGAACAGAGAGTACGCCCTCAAAACTCTGAAGGTGGCTGAAGAAGCGGGGGCTGATTGTCTCGTTCTCGCTGACACGAACGGTGGAACGCTTCCACACGAGATCGAGGAGATCATCGAGGATGTGAAAAAGCACGTGAAAGCTCCGCTCGGAATACACGCTCACAACGATTCGGATGTGGCGGTGGCGAATACACTCGCGGCTGTGAGAAAGGGAGCCGTGCACGTCCAGGGGACCATAAACGGCCTTGGAGAGAGATGTGGAAACGCGAATCTCTGTTCGGTGATTCCGAATCTCGTTCTCAAGATGGGACTTGAGGTTATACCAAAGGAAAACTTGAAGAAGCTCTTCGATGTGGCACACCTCGTGGCAGAACTCTCCGGAAGGCCCCACATCGAGAACATGCCCTATGTGGGTGATTACGCCTTCGCTCACAAGGGAGGAGTCCATGTTTCTGCCATAAAACGCGATCCAAGGACTTACGAACACATCGACCCGGAACTCGTGGGGAACAGAAGGATCATATCCATCTCGGAACTTTCCGGTAAGAGCAACGTGCTGGAGAAGATAAAGGAAATGGGATTCGAAATAGATGAGTCATCGCCCAAGGTCAGGGAGATCCTCAAAAAGATCAAGGAATTGGAAGCGCAGGGGTACCACTTCGAGGGTGCGGAGGCATCTTTCGAGCTTCTCGTCAGGGATATGCTCGGGAAAAGAAAGAAGTACTTTGAGTTTCTCGGTTTCACCGTGATGACCATAAAGAACAGGGATGAGGAGAGTTTCTCCGAAGCAACCGTGAAAGTCAGAGTCCCGGACGAAGTTGCGAAGAGACTGGGACACGACGAACCCTTTGAACACACAGCAGCGGAAGGAGAAGGACCGGTAGAAGCGCTCGACAGAGCGGTGAGAAAAGCCCTCGAGAAATTCTATCCATCTTTGAAAGACACGAAACTCACGGACTACAAGGTGAGAATCCTGAACGAGCAGGCGGGCACCAAAGCGACAACACGGGTTCTCATAGAGTCCAGCGATGGAAAGAGAAGGTGGGGAACTGTGGGCGTCTCACCGAACATCATAGAGGCTTCCTGGACCGCTCTTCTCGAATCCTTAGAGTACAAGCTTCACAAGGATGAAGAGGAGATGAGAAACGATGAGGAGAATTAAGATCTTCGATACAACGTTGAGAGACGGAGAGCAATCCCCGGGAGCTTCGATGTCGATTGAAGAAAAAGTAGAAATGGCGCTCATGTTGGAGGATCTTGGCGTCGATCTCATCGAAGCCGGGTTTCCCGTTTCATCTCCCGTGCAGTTCGAGGCTGTGAAAAGAGTTGCGAGCGCCGTTCAGAAACCCATAGTGGTGGGACTCGCAAGGTGCGTTGAAAAAGACATAGACGCAGCATACGAGGCTCTCAAGGATCGACCAAAGGACAAACGTATGATACACGTTTTCATAGCGACTTCTCCGATTCACAGAAAGTACAAGCTGAGAATGGAAAAAGAAGAGATCCTCGAGAGGATCAGAAGATACGTCGGTTACGCCAAACAGTTCTTCGACCTCGTGGAGTTCTCGGCGGAAGACGCTTCGAGAACGGAGGTTCCCTTCCTGATAGAGGCTTACAAGACGGCGATCGAAGCCGGAGCCACTACGATCAACGTTCCGGACACGGTGGGGTACGCCCTTCCCGACGAGTTTGGAGAACTCATAAAGACTCTGAGGGAGGGTGTGCCCGGTATAGAAAACGTCGATCTCTCTGTGCACTGTCACAACGATCTCGGACTCGCCGTGGCGAACTCCCTTGCCGCCGTTCAGAACGGAGCCACCCAGGTCGAGGTGACTTTGAACGGCATCGGAGAAAGGGCAGGAAACTGCGCCCTGGAAGAGTTCGTGATGATCCTCAAGGTGAGGAAAGACAAACTTCCCTACGAGACGGGTATAAAGACGGAGCTCATATACCCCGCTTCCAGACTCCTCACACACATAACGGGGCTCATCCCGTCCAGAAACAAACCCATAGTGGGAGAGAACGTGTTCCTTCACGAGTCGGGAATACACCAGGACGGTGTGCTGAAACACAGAGAAACCTACGAGATCATGAAACCTTCAGATATCGGCAGGTCTTCCGAGACGCTCGTGCTTGGAAGACACTCCGGAAAACACGCCCTCAGGAAGAAACTGGAGACATACGGCATCAAACTCGACGAAGAGACTTTCCAGAAAGTGTTCGAGAAATTCACAGAACTCGCCGACAGAAAAAAAGAGGTTTACGACGATGATCTTTTCTCGATCGTCTCTGAAGTTTTGAGGGAACCCATCAACGGTTACAAACTCGTTCACTTCCATGTACACACCGGAAACACACTGCTTCCAACTGCGGCGGTCGTGCTTCAGGTTGGAAACGAGAAGAGAGAAGCAGCAGAGGCAGGAAACGGACCGGTGGATGCCATTTTCAAGGCCATAGACAAAGCGCTCGGTATACAGCCCAAGCTCGAAGAATACATAATTCAGGCGGTTGGAACTGGAAAGAACGCGCAGGGAGAAGTCAAACTCACGTTGAGAATAGACAACGAACTCTACAGTGGAAGGGGAGTTTCCACGGACATAGTGGAGGCCTCCGCGATAGCTTACATAAACGCGATAAACAAGTACCTCATCGCCAAAGGTCTTCTCAGAAAAAACGGAGGTGCTGAGTGAGATGACACTCGCAGAAAAGATACTCTCTCAAAAAGCGGGAAGAAAGGTAGAACCAGGAGAATTTCTCCTTCTGGAGCCGGACATCGCTCTCGCGAACGACATAACGGCTCCGCTTGCGATAAAGAAGTTCAAGGAGTACGGTGGAAAGAAAGTGAAGTATCCAGACAGAGTGGTGCTCGTTCCAGACCATTTCACCCCCAACAAGGACATAAAGTCCGCCATGCAGGTGAAGATGATGAGAGAATTTGCCAGAGAGCAGGGGATCGAAAAGTTCTTCGAAATAGGCAGGATGGGTATTGAACACGTGCTGCTTCCAGAAGAAGGAATCGTGAAATCCGGAGATCTCGTGGTCGGTGCGGATTCACACACCTGTACCTACGGAGCCCTTGGAGCGTTTGCGACCGGAGTGGGGTCCACCGACATCGCGGGCTTCTATCTCATAGGAAAGGTATGGTTCCGTGTCCCCGAGAGTATAAAGGTGACTCTTCGCGGGAAGTTCAAGGATCTGGTGACTGCCAAAGACCTCGTGTTGAAGCTCATCTCGATACTCGGTGTAGATGGAGCCAACTACAAGGCGATAGAATTCTCTGGACCGGGTGTGAAAGAGATCAGCATGGACGGCCGTTTTACCATTTCGAACATGGCGATCGAGGCGGGAGGAAAGACGGGACTGTTTCCGGTGGACGAGATCACCATTGCCTACGAAAGAGAAAGAGGCATAGAAGTGGAAGAGATGTACCCGGACGAAGACGCAAAATACGTGAGAGAAGTGGAAATGGACCTTTCTGAGCTCGAACCTCAGGTTGCATATCCCTTCCTCCCATCCAACGCGAAGGACGTTTCCGAAGCTGAGAAAGAGAGAATAAAGATAGATCAGGCGGTGATAGGAAGCTGTACCAACGGAAGGATAGAAGATCTCAGACTTGCCGCGCAGATCCTGAAGGGAAGGACGGTATCACCGGACGTTCGATGCATCATAATTCCGGGATCCCAGAAGGTTTACAAACAGGCTCTCAAAGAAGGACTCATCGACATATTCATCGACGCGGGCTGCGCCGTTTCCACGCCCACATGTGGACCCTGTCTTGGCGGACACATGGGAGTGCTCGCAGAAGGAGAGGTTGCGATCTCCACAACGAACAGGAACTTCGTTGGAAGGATGGGACATCCGAACAGCAAGGTTTTCCTGGCATCTCCTGCAGTGGCGGCGGCCAGCGCGATAAAGGGATACATCGCAGATCCGAGAAAGCTGTGAGGTGATGGTGGTGAAGATAAAGGGAAAGGTTTTCGTTTTTGGGGACAACGTGAACACGGACGAGATCATACCGGCTAGGTACCTCAACACTTCTGACCCTCAGGAACTCGCAAAATACTGTATGGAGGACGCGAGACCCGGCTTTGGAAGACGAGACGATATAAAAGGATCGATCATCGTGGCAGGAGAGAACTTCGGATGCGGTTCCTCGAGGGAACACGCTCCCGTTGCCATAAAGGCGGCTGGAATCTCCTGTGTCATAGCCAAGTCTTTTGCAAGGATTTTCTTCAGGAACGCTATAAACATCGGTCTCCCCATCGTCGAACTGAAAGAAGCCGACGAATTCGAAGAGGGTGACGTAGCAGAGGTGGATCTGGAAAACGGAGTGGTGAGGAATCTCACGAAAGGGAAAGAGTACAGAATAAGACCCTATCCTGAGTTTCTCATGAAGATCATGGAAGCGGGTGGATGGCTTGAATACTGTCTCAAAGAAGTGGGGGAGTGACGGATGAAGATAGCGGTTTTGCCTGGAGACGGCATAGGTCCCGAGGTTGTAAGGGAAGCTCTTAAAGTGCTCGAGGTGGTGGAAAAGAAAACGGGGAAAACCTTTGAGAAAGTCTTTGGACACATCGGAGGGGATGCCATAGACAAATTCGGTGAACCCCTTCCTGAAGAGACAAAAAAGATATGTCTGGAAGCCGACGCGATCTTCCTTGGAAGCGTCGGAGGACCTAAATGGGACGATCTTCCTCCGGAGAAGAGGCCGGAAATAGGGGGGCTTCTTGCCCTAAGGAAGATGCTCAACCTTTACGCAAACATAAGACCGATAAAGGTCTACAGATCGCTTGTGCATGTCTCTCCTTTGAAAGAAAAGGTGATTGGATCCGGGGTCGATCTTGTGACCGTCAGGGAACTTTCCTACGGAGTTTACTACGGCCAGCCGAGGGGATTGGATGAAGAAAAGGGATTCGACACCATGATCTACGACAGAAAAACCGTGGAACGGATCGCGAGAACTGCCTTTGAAATCGCAAAAAACAGAAGAAAAAAGGTCACCTCCGTTGACAAAGCGAACGTCCTCTACAGTTCCATGCTGTGGAGGAAAGTTGTGAACGAAGTAGCGAGAGAATACCCTGATGTGGAGCTGACGCACATGTATGTGGACAACGCTGCCATGCAGCTCATCCTGAAACCATCGCAGTTCGATGTGATCCTCACAACGAACATGTTTGGAGACATTCTCTCGGATGAGAGTGCGGCACTTCCTGGTTCTCTTGGTCTTCTGCCGTCCGCGTCTTTCGGTGATAAGAACCTCTACGAGCCGGCAGGAGGTTCCGCTCCTGATATAGCCGGAAAGAACATCGCCAACCCGATCGCACAGATCCTCTCTCTCGCCATGATGCTCGAGCATTCCTTTGGAATGGTGGAAGAGGCAAGAAAGATAGAAAGAGCGGTTGAGCTGGTGATAGAAGAGGGATACAGAACCAGAGACATCGCAGAGGATCCAGAAAAGGCGGTTTCGACCTCTCAGATGGGAGATCTCATATGTAAAAAACTCGAAGAAATATGGTGAAGGGCCCTTCAGGGCCCTTCACATTTTCCATGTGTCGGTGAGTCTTCTCACCTTCACGATGGAGCCCTTCTTCATCTTTCTGATCGCCGCCACCGCTGCTCTGAGTGACTCGACTGTGGTCAGGTATGGGATCTTCCTCTTCAGCGCCGTGGTTCTTATCATGTATCCGACGGTTCTTCTTCCTTCAACTTTGAAGGGTTCTTTCCCGTGAGAGACGGCGACGAGCGCAGGTTCATCACTGGACTGGGTGATCACGACAAGGGATATCTTTCCCTGCTCCAGAAGATCTATCACGTCCGGTCTTCCTTCTCCCACCTTTGGAACCACCTTCACTTCCACACCGTGTGACTGCAGAGCCTTTGCTGTTCCTCTGGTTGCGTATATCTCAAAGCCCATGTCCGCGAGGTGAGCCAAGAGAGGAACGGCTTCCCTCTTGTCTTTGTCTGCGACGGTTGCGAGAATGGCTCCCGTTGTTGGCAGGGGGTTTCCGGCGGCTATCTGAGCCTTCGCGAATGCCTCTGCGAAATCTTCACCGATTCCCATCACTTCTCCTGTGGAGCGCATCTCTGGCCCGAGAAGTACATCCGTTCCCGGGAACTTATGGAACGGTATCACCACCTCTTTCACAGAGAACATCTTCGGCCAGGGAGTTGGGAGGATCTCGCTCTCATCCAGTTTATCAACTTTTACCCCTGGTCTTGTGGGATATGGGAAGTACTCAGAAAGGAGCTCAGGCAGGTTTCTTCCCACCATGATTTTGGCGGCGATTCTCGCCACGGGGATTCCGATCGCTTTGCTCACGAAAGGAACTGTTCTCGATGCCCTGGGATTTGCCTCTATGATGTAGATCTCCTCGTCTTTCACCGCAAGCTGTATGTTCGCAACTCCCACAACCTTCAGCGCTTTTACAAGCTTGTAAACGGTTTCCTCTATCTCTTCCACGAGTTTCTCAGAAAGACTCACAGGGGGCAGAACACACGCGGAATCTCCCGAATGGACTCCGGCTTCTTCTATCTGCTCCATCAATCCTGCTATCCACACGTATTTTCCATCCGACACGACATCTACGTCGAGTTCTATCGCGTCTTCAAGAAATTTGTCTATCAGAACGGGGTATCCCGGTGAGACAACGGCCGCTTCCTTGACGTACATTTCGAGTTCCTGAGGAGTGTCCACAATGGCCATGGCCCTTCCTCCGAGCACGTAGCTCGGCCTCACAAGAACGGGGTATCCAAGATTCTCTGCTACCCTCAACGCTTCTTCCACGGACGATGCCGTTCCAAATGGAGGGCACTTCAACCCGATTTGTTTCAGAAGCTTAGCGAATTTTTCCCTGTCTTCGGCGATCTCAATCGATTCGAAGCTCGTTCCTATGATGTTCACCTTCTCTTCTACGAGGTATTTTGCTATCTTCAGTGGTGTCTGACCGCCGAATGCCACCACCACTCCCTTCGGTTTTTCGTTCCTCACGATCTCCAGAACATCTTCAACGGTGAGCGGTTCGAAGTAAAGCCTGTCTGAAGTGTCGTAGTCAGTCGAAACGGTTTCGGGGTTGGAGTTGACCATTATGGTTTCGTATCCTTCTTCCTGGAAGGACCACACTCCGTGGACGTTCGTGTAGTCGAATTCTATTCCCTGACCTATCCTGTTGGGACCGGATCCCAGAATCATGATCTTCTCTCTGTCTGAAGGTACCGCTTCGTTCTCCACGCCGTTGTAGGTGGAGTAGTAATACGGGGTCTGTGCCTCGAACTCAGCGGCGCAGGTGTCCACCATCTTGTAGACGGGAAAGATCCGGTTGTCTTCTCTCATCTTTCTGATTTCTTTTTCTGAAACACCCCATATCTCCGCAATTTCCCTGTCTGAGTATCCCCACTGTTTTGCTTTCTTCAGGATCTCCACATCGAATTTCTTCAACTTCAGCTCTTCCTCGAGCTCTATACACGCTTTCATTTCTCTGAGGAACCATCTGTCGATCTTAGTGAGTTCGTGCACCTCTTCTACATCCATTCCGTTCCTGAACGCAGCAAAGATGTAGGAGATCCTTTCCGGCGTTGGATTTGCAAGGTGTTCTCTTATGTGTTCAAGATCCAGTTTGGGAGCGGCATCGAGTTCAAGGGATCTGAGGGCTTTTCCCAAGGCTTCTTTGAAGGTCCTGCCTATCGCCATCACTTCTCCTACGGACTTCATCTGGGTGTTCAGTCTTGGGTCAGCCCCGGGGAACTTTTCGAGCTGGAATCTCGGTATCTTCACCACGACGTAGTCTATGGAGGGTTCAAAGGCGGCCATCGTTTTGCCGGTGATGTAGTTCGGTATCTCATCGAGAGTGAAACCAACAGCAAGAAGTGCAGCAACTTTCGCGATGGGATAACCCGTTGCCTTCGATGCCAGCGCGGATGACCTGGAGACCCTTGGGTTCATCTCTATGACGACCATTCTACCGGTCTCTGGATCCAAAGCGAACTGGATGTTCGATCCACCCGTTTCTATACCGATCGCATCGATCACTTTGTAAGCTGCGTCCCTCATTCTCTGGTACTCAACGTCCGTGAGTGTTTGCGCAGGTGCCACCGTTATGGAATCTCCGGTGTGTATTCCCATGGGGTCGAGATTCTCTATGGAACACACCACAATGAAGTTTCCAGCTCCGTCTCTCACCACTTCGAGTTCGTACTCCTTCCAGCCGAGGACCGACTCCTCTATGAGGACCGTGTGAACCGGACTTTCTATGAGACCCTTTGTCACGATGTCTCTCAGTTCTTCTTCGTTGAACGCGATTCCACCACCTGTTCCACCAAGGGTGAAACTCGGCCTTATTATGACGGGGTAGCCGAATTCTCTTGCCGTCTCCAGTGCATCGGCGAGGTTGTTCACGAGTCTGCTTCTCAGAACCTCAAGGCCTGCCTTTTCCATGGTTTCCTTGAAGAGTTCTCTATCCTCGGCCTTCTTTATCGACTCGAGCTTTGCGCCGATCAACTGAACGCCGTATTTATCGAGGATTCCCCTTTCGGCAAGTTCCACAGCGAGATTCAGGGCGGTCTGTCCTCCAAGGGTGGGGAGCAGGGCATCTGGTCTTTCTTTTTCAATAATCTTTTCGAGGAACTCCACCGTTAGAGGTTCTATGTAAACGGCATCGGAAAACTCCGGATCTGTCATTATGGTCGCGGAGTTGGAGTTAACTATGATCACCTCGTAGCCGGCGCTTTTGAGAGCCTTCAGGGCCTGGGTACCTGAATAGTCGAACTCCGCAGCCTGACCGATTGTGATCGGACCGGATCCTATAACGAGGATCCTCTTTATGTCTTCTCTCTTCGGCATTACCTTACCTCCTTTATGAGGCGTTTGAATTCTTCGAAGAAGTATTTGGCATCGTGAGGTCCGGGAGAGGCTTCAGGGTGATATTGAACAGAAAAGGCTGGATAATCAACCAGCCTCATTCCTTCCATCGTTCCGTCGTTCAGGGAGATGTGGGTGATCTCGACTTTTATTCCCTGAGGACTGATTCCTTCGAGGGCGGATATCTTCTGAAGATTTTTCGTGAGAACGTTCGCGTCCTGATCCTCGCTTCCCAGTTCTGGAAGGCCGAAACTCTTTGGATCCACAGCGAAGCCGTGGTTGTGCGTTGTGATCAGAACACGACCGGTTCTCAGATCTTTAACGGGATGGTTGATGCCTCTGTGACCGAATTTCATCTTGTAAGTCCTTCCACCAACGGCGAGGCCAAGGAGCTGATGCCCAAGGCAGATCCCCGCGAGTGGAATTTCTTCTTTCAGAAGGTCTTTGATCAATCTGACGGTTTTCAAAAGGGCGGCGGGATCACCGGGACCGTTCGAGATCAGAACACCGTCGGGATTCAGTTTTTTGATGTCGTCTATATCAACACTGTAAGGAACTCTCATCACTTTTGCTCCCACTCTCTTCAGGTCTCTGAGAATACCCCATTTGACACCGGAATCGAGTACCACCACTGAGAAATCTCCTTCCGGGTTTTCTACGATGACTTCCTTCGGTGAAACAAGACCGGCTAAATCCCTTCCAACGATACTGGGGCTTTCTTTCACCCGTTTTACAAGGGAATCCGGATCGAGATCAACGGTCGATATGGCACCTTTCATAGCACCTTTCACTCGAATTTTCCTGGTGAGTGCTCTGGTGTCCACTCCTTCTATGGCCACGATGTTGTACTTTTTCAAGTAATCGGGGAAAGACATGGTGGCTCTCCAGTTGGAAGGGGTATCCACGCTTCTGTAGACAACAAAACCGGCAACTTTTATTCCATCTGATTCTACGTCTTCGTCGTTCACTCCGTAGATTCCTATTTCCGGGTAGGTCATGACGACGATCTGACCGGTGTAGGAGGGATCGGTGAGGACTTCCTGATAGCCTGTCATTCCTGTGTTGAAGACCAGTTCACCAAAAGTTTCACCCTCTGCACCCAGACTTTGTCCAAAAAAAAACGAACCATCTTCTAAAGCGAGAAGTGCCTTCTTGGACATGTTGCACCTCCTTCCCTTTCTCAGAGATTATACCCGCTGAAAGGACCTCCCGTCTTTTTCTTTACTTTGAATTAAAGGAAAGTCACAGGACTTTAATTTGGAATAAACATTTGAAATTTGAGAATTTTCATGCAATGAATGCAGGGTTCTGAAAACTAATAAACAATGGCTTAAACATCATCTTCTAAGCTGAACAAAGGGGTGACGATCAATGAGAACCGATACGGAATGGCTCCTTTGTGATTTCCATGTACACACGAACATGAGTGACGGGCATCTTCCTCTGGGAGAAGTGGTGGATCTGTTTGGAAAACATGGAGTGGACGTGGTTGCCATAACAGATCATATAGTCGACCGAAGAACCCTCGAGCAGAGAAAGAGGAACGGAGAACCGCTCGGAGCGATCACAGAAGATGAGTTTCAGGATTATTTGAAACGTCTCTGGAGAGAACAGAAAAGGGCCTGGGAAGAATATGGAATGATCCTCATACCGGGTGTTGAGATCACGAACAACACGGATCTGTACCACATAGTCGCCGTGGATGTGAAGGAGTACGTAGATCCTTCACTGCCTGTAGAAGAAATTGTGGAGAAGTTGAAGGAGCAAAACGCTCTTGTTATAGCCGCGCATCCGGATAGAAAAAAGCAAGATGAAGAACATCTTTCGTGGTATCTCTGGGCGAACATGGAGCGTTTCAAGGACATGTTCGACGCGTGGGAAGTCGCGAATCGTGATGACCTGTTCAACTCTGTTGGTGTGAAAAAGTATCGATACGTGGCGAACTCCGATTTTCACGAACTTTGGCACGTTTACTCCTGGAAAACCCTTGTGAAGTCGGAGAAGAACATCGAAGCGATAAAGGAAGCAATCAGAAAGAACACGGATGTGGCGATCTATCTGATGAGAAAAAACAGGTTGAATTCTCTGTCAGATGTGATATAATGAATGAAACTTCGAAGTAAAAATAGAACAACTACGATTTGTTACAAACACGAAAAGAACGCGTACTGAGTCGAGAGAGTGAGCAGGAGGTGTTACTATGGCGAGAGTAGCGAGGGAAATGGTGGAAAAAGCAGGGGTTGATGTCGATAAGTTGCTGGAACTTCTGATCAAGAATGCGGCGGCCGAACTCACGACTTATTACTACTACACCATCTTGAGAGCGAACCTCATAGGACTTGAGGGAGAAACCATCAAAGAGATTGCGGAAGTTGCAAGAATCGAAGACAGAAATCACTTCGAAGCGCTTGTTCCCAGAATCTACGAGCTCGGTGGGAAACTTCCAGATTGCATGAAGGAGTTCCACGATCTCTCTGCATGTCCACCAGCAAGACTTCCGGACAAACCAACTGTTCAGGAGATTCTGAGGGTGCTCGTTGCCGCTGAAAGATGCGCGGTGAAAGGGTACACCGAGATATGCAACATGACCGCGGGTAAAGATCACAGGACCTACGAACTGTCTCTTGCTATTCTGAACGAAGAGATCGAACACGAATCCTGGTTCTCCGAGTTCCTCGGAGAGGGGCCATCTGGTCACTTCATGAGGCGTGGTGAAACTTCGCCGTTCGTTTCGAAATTCCTCAAGTGAAAATTCTAAGGTTCGGACTGGCGCACCTTCGGGTGCGCCTTTTGTTTTAAAATAGGATCAAAAAGATCGGGAGGGATCGCAGTGGAGGAAAAGAGGCTGTCTGCTAAGAAAGGTCTCCCTCCAGGAACACTCGTTTACACAGGGAAGTACAGGGAAGATTTTGAGATCGAAGTGATGAATTACTCCATAGAGGAATTTCACGAGTTCAAAACCACAGATGTCGAATCCGTTCTTCCCTTCAAAGATTCTTCAACACCCACCTGGATAAACATAACAGGCATACACAGGACGGATGTGGTTCAAAGGGTAGGTGAGTTCTTTGGTATTCATCCTCTCGTGCTCGAAGACATCCTCAATGTGCATCAGAGACCAAAAGTGGAGTTTTTTGAGAACTACGTGTTCATCGTTCTGAAGATGTTCACCTATGATGAAAATCTTCATGAACTGGAATCGGAGCAGGTCAGTTTGATACTCACAAAAAACTGCGTTCTTATGTTTCAGGAAAAGATAGGGGACGTGTTCGATCCCGTACGGGAAAGAATCAGATACAACAGGGGAATCATAAGGAAAAAGAGAGCGGATTACCTCCTCTATTCACTGATAGACGCACTGGTAGATGACTATTTCGTCCTGCTGGAGAAGATCGACGATGAGATCGATATACTGGAGGAAGAAGTGCTCGAAAGACCTGAAAAAGAGACAGTTCAGAGAATACATCAACTCAAGAGAAATCTGGTTGAACTGAGAAAGACGATCTGGCCGTTGAGAGAAGTGTTGAGTTCTCTTTACAGAGATGTTCCTCCTCTTATAGAAAAAGAAACGGTCCCATATTTCAGAGATGTATACGATCACACTATCCAGATTGCAGACACCGTAGAAACCTTCAGAGACATCGTGAGCGGTCTTCTTGATGTGTATCTTTCGAGTGTAAGTAACAAAACAAACGAAGTGATGAAGGTGCTCACCATCATAGCGACGATCTTCATGCCTCTCACCTTCATAGCGGGTATCTACGGAATGAACTTCGAATACATGCCGGAGCTCAGATGGAAATGGGGCTATCCTGTGGTTCTCGCTGTTATGGGTGTGATCGCTGTCATCATGGTGATCTACTTCAGGAAAAAGAAGTGGCTGTGATTCGTATTTAATAATTATTTAATCATTACTTAATGATAAGTTATCTGTACAGTCGATTGAGATGTAATGATAACCGGAGTAATAGATACTTTCAGAAAGTCAAAAACTATCCAGGGGGGAATTTAAAAAATGAAGAACAACGGATCTCCAAGGAAGAACATTCAGAGGAAGTACAGAAGATTTTTGGGACCTGTTACGGATCTGGAAGAACATGTGGAGCCTGACTGGTGGAGTCGTATCTTCAATTCGCTCTATCTAAAAACAGATGCAGATGTGGTGGACGATATAAACATTACCAGAGAAGAAGTGGATCTGTTCTCGCGCGTGTTGAATCTCTCTCCAGATGATCACATCCTTGACTTGTGTTGTGGCCACGGCAGACATTCTCTCGAGTTGGCGCGACGCGGTTTCCGAAACGTCGAGGGGCTCGATCGTTCTCACTATTTGATTCAAAAAGCAAAAAATCAGGCAAAGAAAGAGGGGCTGAACGTCAAGTTCAGAGAAGGAGATGCAAGAAAACTACCGTACTCTCCTGATACATTTGATGTGGTGTTGATCCTTGGTAACAGTTTCGGCTATTTCGAAACAGTGGAGGAAGATTTAAAAGTTCTCAAAGAAGTCTTCAGGGTTTTGAAGCCATGGGGAAAAATTCTCATCGATGTGGCGAATGGAGAATATTTGAAAAACAACTTCCAGCCGAGGTCTTGGGAATGGATCGACAAGAAACATTTCGTTTGCAGAGAGCGATCTCTTTCGGTTGATGGGAAAAGGCTCATTTCACGTGAGGTGATCGTCAACGCCGAAAAGGGAGTTATAGCGGATCAGTTCTACGCGGAGCGTCTTTACACACATGAAGAACTGGAAGGTCTTCTGAAAGCGGCGGGATTCAGCGATGTGAAATTCCATGGTGAGCTTTCTCCCACATCGCAGAGAAACCAGGATCTTGGGATGATGGAAAGAAGGATCATAGTAACAGCTGTTGCAAAGAAAGAATGGACCCCTGTCAGAAAAAAACCTGAACAAACCACAAAGAACGTGGTGGTCGTTCTGGGAGATCCCAGAAAACCAGATCATCTGAAACCGAATTCAATTTTCGATGAAGATGATTTTTACACCATTGATCAGATGAAAGCAGCTCTCAGAAGCTTGAAAGGGTATAACTTTTCCTATCTCGATAATCACGACACATTGATCACTGACCTGATGAAGTTGAAAGGGAAGATTGACTATGTCTTTAATCTGTGCGATGAAGGTTTCAACAACGATCCCAGGAAAGAAGCCCATGTCCCAGCATTGTTGGAAATGCTGGGAATCCCCTACACCGGTTCAGGTCCTCAGACGCTCGTCCTCTGTTACGATAAGTCCCTCATCAGAGGAATCGCAAGGGAGATGGGTATTCCTGTTCCAAGAGCTGTCTTCATCAAACCAGAAGACACCACTTTCGAACTACCATTTCCTTTTCCTGCCATCGTGAAACCCAACTTTGGGGATTCAAGTTTCGGAATAACACAAAAAAGTGTTGTGTACACACCTGAAGAACTCATAAATGCTGTTTCAGAGATAAGGAATAAGTTCGGTTACGATAAACCTGTGCTGGTCGAAGAATTCTTGACAGGAAAGGATCTGAGCGTGGGTATAATAGGAAATCCACCGGATTCTTACATGGTACTGCCGATAATAGAGGAAGACTACTCCGCGCTCCCTCCAGAGCTTCCAAGGATATGTGGGTACGAGGCGAAGTGGCTGCCGGACTCCCCGTACTGGAACATAAAGTCCATTCCGGCAGACCTTCCCGAGGAAACGGAGAAGTTCATCATCGATTGCTGTTTGAAACTCTTCGAAAGACTTGAGTGTAGAGATTACTGCAGATTCGACTGGAGGCTCGATGCCGAAGGTAACCCGAAGCTTCTTGAAGTGAATCCGAATCCCGGATGGTGCTGGGATGGGCATCTTGCAAAAATGGCAAAGATCGCGGGGATGTCTTACGCGGAGATGCTGGGGGCGATTCTCAAAGCGGCTGAAGAGAGGCTGAACATCAGATGATCTATCTTGGATGCTTTACAATGTCTTTCGAGATTCTTCTCTTCCAGAGAAGATAAACAAGTATCACAACTGCAAAAAGAACGATCCCCAGAATTTTTGAAAACTTCAGGAAGACCTTTCCAGCTATCAGACTGGAAAAGAAAAAGGTACTCTCATAGAGCAAGCTCCCAAGCCATATGATAAGGAGTGCTGGGAGATTTCTTCCCGTGTAGCCCGCCAGAAACGGAGTGAACTTTCCCACCCAGGGAACGAATTTGCAAAGCGGCAGCAGTATCTTTTCCGAAGAAATATAAACGTTTAAGAACTCTATGAGAATCTTTTGTACGAATTTCCACCTGAGATTGAAAGGCACAGATTTGAGCTTTTTTCCAGCAAAGAATGTCACAGTATCCCAGCTCAAAAGCCCCAGGTAGATCGTAAAGAAGGATGGAAAAATCTTCAGCTTTCCAACGGAGATCAGTGCTGTTGTTGTTAAAATTGGGATGGGAGTGCCCGAGTTGTCGAAAAGAAAAGTCGCAAAGAAGAGTAACAGATATTTCAATCTTTTCATCCCTCCCGTGAAATATAATAGCGCAAGGAAATATAATAGCGCAAGGAGGTGATGAGAAAATGAACGAAGTGCTGGTGAAAAAGCGGAAAGAAAAATTGAACAGGGTTTTAGTGGCTCTCCTGGGAATTCCAGTTGTTTTTTCCATCATTCGAGCCAAAATCGTTGAAACGATAGGATATTTCATATTCTGGCTCGGTGGTTTTTCACCATACGTTTATGAGAAGATAACCCATCAGGAGATACCTGAGAGAACGAAATTGATGCTCTCTTCATCGGTATTTCTCCACTCTGTGATGGGACAGTTTTTGAACTTCTACGAGAAGATATTTTTCTGGGACAAGATACTTCACTTCTACGGATCTTTTGTCATAACGTACTTTTTTTACCAGATTCTGACGAAAAAATCGAGATTCTGGGACGAGGTGCCGGGTGCCGTTTTGATGGCGTTCCTTCTTGGGGTCTTTTCCGGGGTCCTTTGGGAAATAGCCGAATTCACGACGGATAAGATACTGCCAGACTACAACACACAAAAAGGGCTGGACGACACCATGCTGGATCTCATTTTTGATCTTCTAGGATGCTACACGATGGCAAAGATTGTGTACAGGAAAAAGACTGGACGATTCTTCTGGAGACCTCGTTCATGAAGAAGGCCTATCTCTTTCTCACACTCGAAGGTGTCTTCTCTCTGTTCTACGCGCTTCTAATACAGGGACCTGTGTTCACAGGTCTTGCGATGCTTTTCAATCTGGACGAGTTTCTCCTGAGTGTCGCTGCCGCAATCCCTCCTATGATGCAATTTTTTCAGTTGTTTGCCTCCTTCTTTGTTCAGAAATACAGGAAGAGGCGTTTTCTGGTCAACGTGTTCAACGCTTTCAGCAGATTCAGTTTCGCTTCTCTCGTCGTTTTTCTGCTGCTTGAGAAAACAGAACCGTTGATTTTCATCGTTGCACTCGTGATTTCCCAGATCTTCGCGGCCCTCTCCAGCAGTACATGGAACTCATGGATGAGGGATCTCGTTCCTCCAGAGGAAAGAGGAAGGGTGTTTGGAAACAGAAACATGTTTCTCTCCATAGGAAATGCTCTCATTATATACCTCTATTCTTCTATAGTCGATCATTTCTCTTCGGGTTTTGTTCTTGTGCTTCTCATATCCACAGTGGGAACCGTCCTTTCTATCTTTGCCATGAACAAAATACCGGACGTTCCAGTTAAGGAAACAGGAACGGGAATTCCTCTCAAAGTGGTATTCAAGGACGAAAACTTCATGAAATTTGTCTTCTTCACCTTTTACTGGAACATGGCAGTCACGTTCTCTTCTGCTTTCTATCACTATCATCTTTTGAAGAACCTGGGTGTGGATTACACGTACATCGCTTACATGATGATTGTGAACAACTTTGTGGCGATGCTGGTTTACAGGATTCTTGGAAAAGTATCTGACAGGGTAGGACACAAAACGATAGCCGAGTTCGGTATCACCCTTGCTTCTTTCGTCTCCGGTATGTGGTTCTTCATGAACACCAATACTTACAGAACCCTGATGGTAGCGGACGCCTTCCTTTCTTCCATCGCGTGGTCCGCTATAAACCTGTCACTCGCCATCCTTCCTATGGAGGTTGCTTTCGAGTCTGATCCCGTTTTCTTCGGTTTGAACGCGTCTTTTGCCAGCGCTGGAAGTCTTATAGGCTCATTTGCAGGTGGAATCACGGCGAAATTTCTCTCTGATATTTACGTAAATCTCCACGGTTTCGAAATTTTTGGACTTCAACTGCTCTTTTTGATGGCAGGAATCTTCAGATTCTCCGCTGTGTTCTTTTTGAGAAAAGTCAAGGTGAAGAAGCACATCCCGTTCAAAGCCTTCATGTTGAGTACCCTTTCTGTCACTCTGAGACGTCCCATAGACAGAATGCTCGATGTGTATCTACTTTTGAAAAGGGGGAATGAACGTGTACGAGAGCTTGTTGGAAGATCTAAGAGAAGGGAGAGTAATACTGACGAGCAAGGCGGGAAACAAGGTTAACGGCATGACGATTGGATGGGGTTTCTTCGGGATCATATGGGAGGAAGAGTATTTCATCTCTGCTATGAGACCTCAGAGATTCACCTGGCGTCTTGTGAAGGAGAGCAAAAGATTCACCCTGAACTTTCTAAGCGAAGAATACAGAGAAGCGCTTAATTACTTTGGACGTGTGAGTGGATACCAGGAGAACAAGTTTGAAAAGGGACTTCTTCACTTAGATGAATTGGAAGGATTCACCGCTCCCATTAAAGAAGCCCACACGCTGATCGAATGTTCTGTGACCTTTGCTAGCAACGTGGAACCATTCGTTCTTCCCGTGGAAATCATCGATAAATTCTACAAAGATCATGGATTCCACACACTGTTTTTTGGGAAGATCGAAAAGGTGCTTCAAAGATGAGACTGAAACTTCCAGCTGATACGGAAGGGATCTTTCTGGAAAGAAAGAGCAGATTTACGGGAGTTGCTCTTGTCGAAGGGAAAAAGACCCTGATACACATCCACAATACAGGGCGCCTTCCGCTTTTGAAAAAAGGAAAAAGAGTTCTCCTGAAGCGTGCAGAATCCGATCGAAGGAAGACCGGCTGGGACCTTCTGGCAGTCGAACACAGAGATGAATTCGTCTTTGTCCATTCGGGTTTCCACAGTATCGTGGCCGGGAAGATTCTGGAAGAACTGTTCCCAGGCTCCACGATAGAAAGCGAGAAACGCTTTGAAAACAGCAGGTTCGATTTCCTGATCGACAGGAGGACCTTTGTGGAAGTGAAGGGATGTACGTACGAAGAAGATGGTGTCGCGATGTTTCCAGACGCACCCACAGGACGCGGAAGAAGACACATCGAGGAGCTGATCAGGTCTGTGAAAAGCGGTTTTAAGGCTCTTTTGTTGATCCTGGTTTTCCTCGAAAGCGACTGTTTTCTTCCGAACAGAAGCGTTGACCCGGCTTTTTCAGAGATTTTCTGGCGCGCTCTAAACAGCGGTGTTAATATCGACGTGTTCAGGGTAAAATACGATGGAGAGTACCTGTGTTCAACAGAGAAACTGTCGATCTGTGAGGAGGTGTAGCGCATGGAGAATCCCACCATTGAACAGCTGGTGAAGAGGTATGTGGAGATCAAAGATCTCATGAAAGAACTCAGGGCAGAGAAGAAAGAGATCGAGGAAGTTTTGAGGGAATACGCTCAGAGAACGGGGATAAAAGAGTTCAAGGTGGATGGAAAGAAGGTCTTTTTTGAAGAAAAACTCAGCCTGAAAGTAAAATGAGCCCGCTGGAAGCGGGCTTCATTGTTTCATTTTCTCTTCTTGTTCTCTCACCAAATCTTCGAGAGTCACACCGCTTAAAATCTTCTCTATTTCGTTCTCTACCCTTTTCCACAGGGCCCTGATAACGCAGTCCAGCTCGTCCGGACAGCCAGGCATGTCGAAGAAAACCTTCGACTTCCTGTCCAGAAGAAACACGATCTCAGAAACCTTTATTTCTTTTGGCGGACGCGACAGCATGTATCCACCGCTTTTCCCTCTTCTTGTTTTCACCAGCCCGGCTTTTTTCAGGGTGTACAGGATTTTTTCTGCGAATTCCCTTGGAACTGACTGTTTCGCTTTCTCCAGTATTTCTGTCATCGAAAGGTAGTTTCCGTACTCTTTTGCCATCACGATCATGAGCCTGAGCGCGTATTCACTACGCATCGTGAACATCTCAATCCCTCCACACGAAGACTCTGGACACGATCTTTCTGTTTTGGAGCGCCTCTCTTATGCTATCCAGGTATATATCGATTTTTCTTCCCATGATAACTCCGCCGATGTCTTCCACAACGAAGACTCCACCACTGGGGGTGTCTCTGAGCTCTGGTATGTAGAGAACAGAACCCAGGGGGAAGATGGTGGTGTCCGCGGCCGCTGTCTTCCAATCTTCAGGGATTTTGCCGGATTTTGTGAGTCTGAAGGCGGGGTGTTCCGGTAATTTTCCATCTTCCCACTCCGTGTAGAAACTGATTTCGAACTCACCCATATTGGAGAAGAAAAGGAGCATGGGGTCCTTGGGCTCTCCTTCCACGTACAGTTCAAAGACGACGTTCTTTCCACCGTATCCTATGGTGTCACCCGCACTCACCCAGTCACCAGCGTTCACCGAAACCACAGCGAGATTTCTGTACACCGTTTCCACATCGTTTCCGTGATATATGACAACGGTTCCGTTGCTTACACTCTTCACTCGCCCTGGAAGCGCAGCTTTTACCTTCTGTCCATCGCTTTCCACTTCGACTCCCGTGGAAAAAGTTCCATCGGTTTTCAGGCCAAAACCGGAGACGATCACCTTCGGATCGGGTTTTTCTCCAACTGGAAAACTTGTCGAAAGATTCGTGACGGGAACCTTTATGATTCTCCCTGCTATGAGCTTCCTCGGGTCGTCTATGCCGTTCAGCTTCATGATTTTTTCCACACCGTCGGGTCCAAGGTTGAACGCGTTGCTGATCTTCGCGAGGGTGTCGCCCCGCTCCACTCTTACAAACACGTATCCTTCCTCTATTCCAAGGATCCTTGCGATCTCATAACTCCTCACGAGTCTTCTGAACTCGTCGAGGTATTTTTTCAACTGCTGTGAGTAACTCTCAACATCTATGTTCGCGTAGCTGGAAGGCTTCTGATCTTTCAGATTTTGAACGATCTGTTCCAGCGCCTTCTGGTTGGTTTCGAGATAGGAAAGCTTTTTCTCGATATCAGATATCCTGCTTTCCAGCTCATCGTTTGAAACGTTCACCACCTTCGCTTCCGTTTCGCCCTGTGAAAGAACGCGTAAGGCCACTTTGGAGAGAAGTTTTTCAGTACTTTCCAGCCTTTCTTCTATTCGATCCACCACCGAAACGTTCTTTTCCAGAGTGGAAACCCTCTCTTCGAGATCGAGAAGGATGTGTTTCAGATCTTCTGAGACTTCCGGGGAACTTCCGAGTGAAACAATACTCACTTTTCTCTCCAATTCTGAGATTTTCGATTTCATGTCTTCTATCTCGGAGAAGATGGAGGCGGCTTTTTCCACTGCAGGAAGTTTCATGGAGATGGAGTAGTAACTGTTCTCGAGATCGCTCATTTTGCTGGAGAACTCTTCCTGCAGGGAAGATAGATCCTCTTTGAGATATCTTACATCTCTTTTCAGCGCTTCCAGCTCTTCCTGAGAACTTTCCTGTGCCTTCATCTTGTTTTCCAAGTCCAGCATCTTCTTTTCGATGGAGTCTATCTGAGTGTTCAGCTGTCTTATCTGGTTTTCTAAATTGTTCAATTTTTCCTCCAGTTCGGGAGATACGCATGCTGCGAGAAATATCAGTATCAGAGAAAACATTAAGATCTTCTTAATTCCTGCCATCTTTCCCTCCCCACCTTCGCGTAAAGGGATTTGCCGTCGTACTTTCTCAGGAGGAGTTCGTACCACCTCGCGGCTTCTTTCCTGTTGCCCAGGATTTGATTCAAAACACCCAGATAGAAGAGTATCATGGGTTCGTCCGATTCTTGGTAATAGTCGTACTTGTAGTGGCTTTCGAATTCCTTCAAAGCTCTTTCGAGATAGCGCTTTTCTTCTTCTGACTTTCCCAGCTCTCTGAACAGCCAGGCGATCTTTAGATAAGAGATCGCTACTTTCTTTCTCTGGTTCAAAACAGAGTACACCATTCCACTCAAAGCGTAGCGCTTGATCGCTTCCACGTGGTTCTCCACGTTTTTCAATTCGACCTTTTTCTTGGCTTCTTCGAGCAGTTTTTTCAGCTTTCTTTCCGTCTCTTCTCCTTTTATGGTGATGGTCTCGAAATCTTTGTCGAACGCAGAAAAGTAACAGTTCGGGCAGGTCACCACTTCGTAAAACATCGGGTTCACATCTTCAAAAACAGGTTTCAAGTCGATATCTCTGGCTTTGATCTTTATGGAGTCGAAAAAGACCATCTTCTTTTTGAACTTCGTTCCACAGAAAGGGCAGGTGAATTCTTTTTCCCAGAACTTGCTCATTCTGAAATCAATACCTCCACAAAGGCTTCAGGATCGAAAGGCCTCAGGTCTTCTGCCTTTTCTCCGACACCGATGAACTTTATGGGTATTCCCAGTTCCCGGGCAATGGCCAGAGTTATTCCGCCTTTCGCGGTTCCGTCGAGCTTTGTGAGAATTATACCGGTGACATCCACCGCTTCTTTGAATATTTTTGCCTGAACAAGTCCGTTTTGGCCGGTGGTGGCGTCTATCACGAGGAGCGTTTCGTGCGGAGCGTCGGGGATCTTCTTTTTGACAACTCTGTGAACCTTCCGCAATTCCTCCATGAGATTCTTCTTCGTGTGAAGTCTTCCGGCGGTGTCTATTATGACCACATCTTTGTTTCTGGCGAGAGCGTGAGCCACCGCGTCAAAGGCAACGGCGGCCGGATCTGCTCCTTCCGAGTGGGATATCACCGTGGCACCGACACGTTCTCCCCATATCTTCAGCTGTTCTATGGCGGCCGCTCTGAAAGTATCCGCCGCAGCGAGCACCACACTCTTTCCTTCATCCACGAACATCTTTGCGAGCTTTCCGCAAGAGGTGGTCTTTCCCGTTCCGTTGACACCAACAACCGTGATCACAAACGGAGGTTCAGGAGGAACGTTCAGCTTCGTATCGAAGTTCAGAATTTCCAGAATGATTTCCTTGAGAGACTCGAGAGCGTCTCCGTCCTTCTCTTTCAATCTCTCCAGAATGTATTCCGTTGTCTCGACTCCCACGTCCGCTTGAATGAGAAGTTCTTCCAGCTCCTCGCGGGTTTCATCGTCCAGCTTTTTTCCTTTGAGGAGCTTCACCACTCGTCCAAAAAACGTTTCTTTCGTCTTCTGGAGTCCCTTTTTCAAAAAATCGAAGAGTCCCATCCTTTCTACCTCCTGGTTTCCCGACTAATATTAAGCATACCACACGTTTTTGAACCAGTCCTTCGGGGTGTTTGTCTAAGAAACCGGAAACCTTTCGAAGGGAGGGGTAAAAGATGAAGAAATTCTTTCTGACCATCGCTGTGGTACTGATGCTCACCAGCGTCTTTCCATACGTCAATCCCGACTACGAAAGCCCCATCGTTAACGTGGTCGAAGCGTGTGCACCGGCCGTTGTGAAGATAGATGTTGTGAAGACGGTGAAGACTTCCTTCTTCGATCCTTATTTTGAGCAGTTCTTCAAAAAGTGGTTCGGTGAACTTCCACCCGGTTTCGAAAGGCAGGTTGCCAGCCTCGGATCGGGCTTCATCTTCGACCCAGAAGGTTACATACTCACAAACTACCACGTGGTCGGTGGAGCGGACAACATCACTGTGACCATGCTCGACGGAAGCAAATACGACGCGGAGTACATAGGAGGAGATGAAGAGCTCGACATCGCGGTCATAAAGATCAAAGCCAGCGATAAGAAATTCCCCTATCTGGAATTCGGTGATTCTGACAAGGTAAAGATCGGCGAATGGGCGATAGCCATAGGGAACCCCCTCGGCTTCCAGCACACGGTGACTGTGGGAGTGGTCAGCGCTACCAACAGGAGGATTCCAAAGCCAGATGGAAGTGGTTACTACGTGGGACTCATCCAGACCGACGCGGCGATCAACCCGGGAAACAGCGGAGGACCCCTTCTGAACATACACGGTGAAGTGATAGGCATAAATACGGCCATCGTCAACCCTCAGGAAGCTGTGAACCTCGGTTTTGCCATCCCGATCAACACGGTGAAGAAGTTCCTCGACACCATACTCACCCAAAAGAAGGTTGAGAAGGCTTACCTCGGTGTGACGGTCATGAACCTCACCGAAGAAACGGCGAAAGCTCTGGGGCTTGAATCTACGAGTGGTGCTCTGATAACGAGTGTTCAGAAAGGATCTCCCGCTGAAAAAGCCGGGCTCAAAGAAGAGGACGTGATCCTCAAGGTTGACGATCAGGATGTGAGAAGTCACGAAGAGTTGGTTTCCATCATACACACTTACAAACCGGGAGACACAGCCGTTCTCACCATAGAGAGAAAGGGAAAGATCATGAAAGTTCAGGTGACGTTCGGTTCCTCATCTGAAGAAGAGAAAACAACGACTGGTGAGGAAAAAATCGATGTTCTTGGTATCACAGTGTCGAACATCACGCCGGCCGACAGGGAGACTTATTCGATCCCGGAAGAGATAAACGGGGTCATAGTGAAGGAGAGCACCGGGAAGTTCGGTCTACAGAAGGAAGACGTAATCACCACAGTGTACGTGAACGGTAAAAGGTATGATATAAACTCTGTAGGGGATCTCAAGAAAGTTACATCCATTGTTAAAAATGGTGACTACATCGCCCTTTACATTTACAGGAATGGAGCGAAAGTCTTCGTGAGCTTCATCTATCAGAGATAGAGAACCTCCCCTCAATGTTAATACAGCCCCCTTTGGTGATCTTTCCCCCTCCGGTGGAGGGGGATTTTTTGATATCATTGAGACGAGGTGATATCGATGATTCCGTTATCAAGGCCCGATATAAACGAGCAGGACATCGAAAGGGTAGTGGAAGTTTTAAAAAGCGGAAGGCTCAGTCTCGGTGAATACACGAAGCGTTTTGGAGAGATGGTGGCCGAATACACGGGTGCCAGATTCGGCTGGGCGGTGAGCAGTGGAACAGCTGCGCTCCATCTCATCCTGGAGAGTCTCGATATCGACGAGGGAGATCTGATCCTTGTGCCTTCCTTCACCTTCATCGCTTCTGTTAACGTAATCCTAATGAAAAGGGCAGTCCCTGTTTTTGTGGATGTGGATGAGAGAACTCTGAACGTTTCTCCAGAAACACTGGAGGAGGCGGTGAAAAGGTGCCTCAAAGGATTCAAACAGGGAAACATTGAGATAAAAGGAAAACCCCGTCTCTTCATGGCCGTTGATGTTTTTGGGCATCCCCTCGACTGGGACGGGATTCTCGACGCCTGTCAGAGGTACGGCATCGCGGTGGTGGAAGACTCCTGTGAAGCTCTTGGATCCGAGTACAAAGGAAGAAAGGTGGGCACCTTTGGAGTGGCCGGCGCTTTCGCATTCTACCCGAACAAACAGATCACCACAGGAGAGGGCGGTGTTGTTGTGACGAACGATGAAAAGATACACACCGCTGTGAAGAGCATGAGCAACCAGGGAAGAGGTGAAGGAGACGAATGGCTCTACCATGTGCGTTTCGGTTACAACTACAGAATCGACGAGATGTCGGCCGCGCTTGGATGCTCTCAAATGGAAAGAATCGATGAGATCGTAGAAAAACGCGCAGAAGCGGCGGAGAGATATTCAAAGATGTTGAAGGAGTTTTCCTGGGTAAAGGTGCCCGTCGTGGAAGATTACGTCACTAAGATGAGCTGGTTCGTCTACGTCGTGAGACTGGAAGGTCCAGATAGAAACCGTGTGATGAGGTACATGGAAGAAAAGGGAGTCCAGGTTAGAAACTACTTTTATCCCGTCCACTTTCAACCATTCTACGAAAAACTCTTCGGCAGCATGAAAGGACTGCTTCCCGTGACGGAGAGGGAATCTGAGAAAACGCTCGCCATACCGTTCTTTACGAGCATCACAGAAAGTGAACAGAAGACGGTGGTGGAGGTCCTTAGAGAGGCGGTGGAGAGGGTTGGTTAGCCTCTTTCTCAGCGTTCTCTCTGGCTTTCTCACCGCTCTTTCGATGCCGGGATTTCTCTCCGGAGCTTTGATCTGGTTTTCTCTGATTCCGCTTCTGTACGCGGTGGAAGGCAGGGGAGTGTGGAAAAGGGCGTTTCTTTCTTTCGTTTACTTTTTCACTCACGTGCTGATATCTTTCTTCTGGGTACTTCCAACTCTGACGGAGAACGTGCCCCTTGTCTTTGGAAGATACCCTTCCTGGCTTGGAATCGTGGTGTTTGTGCTGATGGGAATCATTGAAGCTGTTCCATTTTTTGGGTTTGGATTTCTCTCGTACTTTGCACCGCGATCGATCGTTCTGAAGACTCTTTACCTTGCCTCCGTCTATACCATCTTCGAGTATCTCCGCGGTGTGGGAGAACTCGGATTCACCGGAGGAAGGATCTCAGAAGCGCTTTACAGCCACACCGGATTGATACAGATCGTTTCCATCACGGGGACTCTGGGCCTCGTTTTTTTGATAGTTTCCCTGAACGTCCTCTTCCATGAGTTCTTGAAGAGAAGAAAGGGTCTTCTCATATTTCCTGTGATCTTCTTCGTCTATCTGTTGAACTCTTCTGTTGTACACCTTCTTCCCGTTCCTGAACGTGGTTCTTTCGAGGTGGTCGCGCTTCAACCAAATGTTCCCACTTCTCTGAAATATTCTGTGTCAAGTGGAGAGATGCTTGAGCTTCTCGAGTCGATGACGAAGGATTTCCACGGAAGCATCGTGATCACTCCCGAGGCGTTCTTTCTGGAGGATGTGCGTTATTCTCAGAAGCTGAGAGAGCTCTCGGAGGAGAACACCTTCGTGATAGGATTTCCCGCGGACAACCAGAACAGTGTTTTTGTTCTGGAAGATGGAAGATTCAGAAAGGTCTATTCCAAGGTGAAGCTTTTTCCCTTTGTGGAAAAACTGCCGTACCCAAGGGTTTTTGGGGTTTTCAGTTTCCTGAAAGGATTGTCCTACTATGAACCTGGGCGGAATTTTTCCGTCTTCAACGTTGGAGAGAGCCCCCCGCTCTCTGTTCAGATCTGTTTTGAAAGTTACTTTCCGGAGGTATCACGCGCTTTCGTGAAAAACGGAAGCGAACTCCTCATCGTTGTGACGAACGATGGGTGGTTTCACTACAAAGCAGCGCTGCTGAATCACTTCGTCCAGGGAGTGTTCAGGGCCGTTGAAACGAGAAGACAGTTCCTTCAGGTGGCGAACACCGGGATCACAGGTCTCGTTGACGAGTACGGTAGAATAGTAGATGCTCTTCCTCTGCGGGTGAGACTGGCAGGAGAGTTTCACATCAAACCGAGAAAAGGCGAAACGTTCTACGTCAGATACGGAGACTGGTTCTTTTACCTCTCTGTGATTCTGGCGGTAGTCAGTGTTTTCATTTCCAGAATGCGAGGTGAAAGGAATGAAGGTATCAGAGTTCGATTATGAACTTCCATCAGAACTCATAGCGCAGGAACCTGTGGAACCACGGGACGCTTCCCGACTCATGGTGCTCCACAGAAAGACGCAGAGAATAGAACACCGCATATTCCGGGAGATAATAGAGTATCTTGAACCCGGCGATCTGCTCGTTCTGAACGTGTCGAAGGTGATACCAGCCCGCCTCTACGCGAGGAAAAAAACGGGTGCCAGCATCGAAATTCTTCTGATAGAGCGTTTGGAGGAAGGTATCTGGAAGTGCCTTGTGAGACCGGGTCAGAAGGTGAAAAAAGGAACGGAACTTGTAATCGATGAGGATCTGTCTGCCGTCTGCCTCGGTCGGGGTGAAGATGGAACGAGGATTCTGAAGTTTCAGCCTCAGGACGATAGATTGATCTTCGAGAAGGGCAGAACACCTCTTCCGCCGTACATAAAAAACGAAGTTCCGCTCGAGAGGTATCAAACCGTGTACGCGAAAGAAGAAGGCTCCGTCGCTGCACCGACCGCGGGGCTTCACTTCACACCAGAACTCATAGAGAAGTTGAAGAAAAAGGGAGTTCAATTCGCTGAAGTTGTTCTGCACGTGGGAATAGGGACTTTCAGGCCCGTGAAGGTTGAGGAAGTGGAAAAACACAAGATGCATGAGGAATTCTACCAGGTTACAAAAGAGACGATCAAAAAACTCAGAGAGACAAGGGAAAGGGGAAACAGAATTGTAGCGGTTGGAACAACAACGGTGAGAACCTTGGAGACAATCGCCAGACTTCCCGAGCAGGAAGAATACGTGGGAAAAACCGACCTCTTCATATATCCACCCTTCGAGTTCAAACTCGTTGATGCTTTGATTACCAACTTTCACCTTCCTCGTTCCACTCTTCTTATGCTGGTTGCAGCGTTCGCGGGGAAGGATTTCGTCATGGAGGCCTATAGAGAAGCCGTGAAAAGAAGATACAGATTCTTCTCTTTCGGTGATGCGATGCTGATTCTGTAACGGTTTGGAAAAAACACCCTTCTCTTAAACACAAAGTATAGAAAACGAAAATATGTGAACAGTATAATGGAGGTTGGGTTCCTTGAGGATCCTTGGGGTAGATCCCGGCTACGGAATTGTAGGAATAGGCATCATTGAAGTGTCCGGAAACAGGATCTCTCACGTTTTCCACGGAACGATAGAGACTCCCAAAGATCTTCCAGCAGAGAAGAGGTTGAAGCGAATCTACGAAGAGTTTTTGAAAGTTCTTGAACGTTTCTCTCCAGACGAGTGTGCCATGGAAAAGCTGTTCTTTGTGAAAAACGTTACCACTGCCATAGGTGTGGGGGAGGCACGTGGTGTACTTCTTCTCGCTCTCGCGGAAAAAAACATACCTGTCTTTGAATACGCACCGAACGAAGTGAAGGTTTCGCTGTCGGGGTATGGAAGGGCAAGCAAGAAACAGATTCAGGAGAACATAAAGCGTTTTCTGAACCTTTCGGAAATTCCCAGGCCCGACGATGCGGCAGACGCACTCGCCATAGCTTGGTGCCACGCCCTTCAGAGCAGAGCAAGGAGGGTAACACATGGAGAAAATTGAAAATCTGAAATGGAAAGATGTAACATTCGAGAGTATAGAGATAGATCCCGACGCGGGTGTGGTTCTCGTTTCTGTGGAAAAATTTTCCTCCGAAGTAGAGAATCTTGTTAGCTTACTCGAAAAGGAAACGAGGTTTCGAGTCATCGTGAACGGCGCTCAAAAAAGTAACGGGGATCTAAAGGGAAAGATACTTTCCCTTCTCAACGGTAACGTCCCCTACATAAAGGATGTTGTTTTCGAAGGAAACAGACTGATTCTGAAAGTGCTTGGAGATTTCGCACGGGACAGGATCGCCTCGAAACTCAGAAGCACGAAAAAACAGCTCGATGAATTACTGCCTCCCGGAACGGAGATCATGTTTGAGGTCGTGGAGCCTCCGGAAGATCTTTTGAAAAAGGAAGTACCACAACCAGAAAAGAGAGAAGAACCGAAGGGTGAAGAATTGAAGATCGAGGATGAAAACCACATCTTTGGACAGAAACCCAGAAAGATCGTCTTCACCCCCTCAAAAATCTTTGAGTACAACAAAAAGACATCGGTGAAGGGCAAGGTCTTCAAAATAGAGAAGATCGAGGGGAAAAAAACGGTCCTTCTGATTTACCTAACGGACGGAGAGGATTCTCTGATCTGCAAGGTCTTCAACGACGTTGAAAAGGTCGAAGGAAAGATATCGTTGGGAGACGTCATCGTTGCCACAGGAGACCTCCTTCTCGAAAACGGAGAGCCCACCCTTTACGTGAAGGGAATCACAAAACTTCCCGAAGCGAAAAGGATGGACAACTCTCCAGTCAAGAGGGTGGAGCTCCACGCCCACACTAAGTTCAGCGATCAAGACGCGATAACGGATGTGAACGAATATGTGAAACGAGCCAAGGAATGGGGCTTCCCCGCGGTAGCTCTCACGGATCATGGGAACGTTCAGGCCATACCTTACTTCTACGACGCAGCGAAAGAAGCTGGAATAAAGCCCATCTTCGGTATCGAAGCGTACTTAGTGAGCGACGTGGAGCCCGTAATAAGGAACCTCTCCTACGATTCATCGTTCGAAAATGCCACATTCGTCGTCCTCGACTTCGAGACAACGGGCCTCGACCCTCAGGTGGACGAGATCATCGAGATAGGAGCGGTGAAGATACAGGACGGCCAGATAGTGGACGAGTACCACACTCTCATAAAGCCTTCCAGGGAGATCTCAAGAAGAAGTTCGGAGATCACCGGAATCACTCAAGAGATGCTGGAAAACAAGAGAAGCATCGAGGAAGTTCTACCGGAATTCCTCGGTTTTCTGGAGAATTCCATCATCGTTGCCCACAACGCCAACTTCGACTACAGATTTCTGAGGCTGTGGATCAAAAAAGTGATGGGGTTGGACTGGGAAAGACCCTACATAGATACGCTCGCCCTCGCAAAGTCCCTTCTAAAAATGAGAAGCTACTCTCTGGATTCCGTTGTGGAAAAGCTCGGATTGGGTCCGTTCCGTCACCACAGGGCCCTGGATGACGCGAGGGTCACCGCTCAGGTTTTCCTCAGGTTCGTTGAGATGATGAAGAAGATCGGGATCACGAAGCTTTCAGAAATTGAGAATTTGAAGGATACGATAGACTACACCGCGTTGAAACCCTTCCACTGTACGATCCTCGTTCAGAACAAAAAGGGATTGAAAAACCTCTACAAACTGGTTTCTGATTCCTATATAAAGTACTTCTACGGTGTTCCGAGGATCCTCAAAAGTGCGCTCATCGAAAACAGAGAAGGACTGCTTGTGGGAAGCGCGTGTATCTCCGGTGAGCTCGGACGTGCCGCCCTCGAAGGGGCGAGTGATTCAGAACTCGAGGAGATCGCAAAGTTCTACGACTACATAGAAGTCATGCCGCTCGACGTTATAGCCGAAGACGAAGAGGACTTAGACAGAGAAAGGCTGAAAGAAGTGTACCGAAGACTCTACAGAATAGCGAAAAAGCTGAACAAATTTGTTGTCATGACCGGTGATGTTCATTTCCTCGATCCCGAAGATGCCAGGGGCAGAGCTGCACTTCTGGCACCTCAGGGAAACAGAAACTTCGAGAATCAGCCCGCACTCTACCTCAGAACGACCGAAGAAATGCTCGAAAAGGCGATGGAGATATTCGAAGATGAAGAGATCGCGAGGGAAGTCGTGATAGAGAATCCCAACAGAATAGCCGATATGATCGAGGAAGTGCAGCCGCTCGAGAAGAAGCTCCACCCGCCGATCATAGAGAACGCCGATGAAATAGTGAGAAGCCTCACCATGAAGAGGGCGTACGAGATCTACGGTGATCCACTTCCCGAAATCGTTCAGAAGCGAGTGGAAAGGGAACTGAACGCCATCATAAATCATGGATACGCCGTTCTCTATCTCATCGCTCAGGAGCTCGTTCAGAAATCTATGAGCGATGGTTACGTGGTTGGATCCAGAGGATCCGTTGGATCTTCACTTGTGGCCAATCTCCTCGGGATAACCGAGGTGAATCCTCTGCCACCGCACTACAGGTGTCCGGAGTGCAAATACTTCGAGGTTGTCGAAGACGACAGATACGGAGCGGGTTACGACCTTCCCGATAAAAAATGCCCAGTGTGCGGTGCCCCTCTCAAAAAAGACGGTCACGACATACCGTTTGAAACGTTCATGGGGTTTGAAGGTGACAAGGTCCCCGACATCGATCTTAACTTCTCAGGAGAGTATCAGGAACGTGCTCATCGCTTCGTGGAAGAACTCTTCGGTAAAGACCACGTCTACAGGGCGGGAACCATAAACACCATCGCGGAAAAAAGCGCGGTGGGTTACGTGAGAAGCTACGAAGAGAAAACCGGAAAGAAGCTCAGAAAGGCGGAGATGGAAAGACTCGTTTCCATGATCACGGGAGTGAAGAGAACAACGGGCCAGCACCCAGGAGGACTCATGATCATACCGAAAGACAAAGAAGTCTACGATTTCACTCCCATACAGTATCCAGCCAACGATAGAAACGCGGGAGTGTTCACCACACACTTCGCGTACGAAACGATCCACGATGACCTGGTGAAGATAGATGCGCTCGGTCACGATGATCCTACTTTCATCAAGATGCTCAAGGATCTCACCGGAATCGATCCCATGACGATTCCCATGGATGACCCCGAGACGCTCGCCATATTCAGTTCTGTGAAGCCCCTTGGTGTGGATCCCGTTGAGCTGGAGAGCGACGTGGGAACTTACGGAATCCCGGAGTTTGGAACCGAGTTTGTGAGGGGAATGCTTGTTGAGACGAGACCAAAGAGTTTCGCCGAGCTTGTGAGGATCTCAGGACTGTCACACGGTACGGACGTCTGGTTGAACAACGCGCGCGACTGGATAAACCTCGGCTACGCCAAGCTCTCCGATGTTATTTCGTGTAGGGACGACATCATGAACTTCCTCATACACAAGGGAATGGAACCTTCTCTTGCTTTCAAGATCATGGAAAACGTCAGGAAAGGGAAGGGTATAACAGAAGAAATGGAGAGTGAAATGAGAAAGTTGAAGGTTCCAGAGTGGTTCATCGAATCATGCAAGAGGATCAAATATCTCTTTCCGAAGGCTCACGCTGTGGCTTATGTGAGTATGGCCTTCAGAATCGCTTACTTCAAGGTTCACTATCCTCTTCAGTTTTACGCGGCGTACTTCACGATAAAAGGTGATCAGTTTGATCCGGTTCTCGTCCTTAAAGGAAAGGAAGCCATAAAGAGGCGCTTGAGAGAACTCAAAGCGATGACCGGTAAAGATGTTCAGAAGAAAAACGAAGAGAGCGTTCTGGAAGTCGTTCTGGAAATGATACTGAGAGGTTTTTCCTTCCTACCGCCCGACATCTTCAAATCCGACGCGAAGAAATTTCTCATAGAAGGAAACTCGCTGAGAATTCCGTTCAACAAGCTTCCGGGACTGGGTGACAGCGTGGCCGAATCGATAATCAAAGCCAGGGAAGAAAAGCCGTTCACTTCGGTGGAAGATCTCATGAAGAGGACCAAGGTCAACAAAAATCACATAGAGTTGATGAGAAGCCTGGGTGTTCTCGGAAGCCTTCCAGAGACGGAACAGTTCACACTTTTCTAATCCAGAAGAAGCGCCATAACGAACACATCCTCGAAGGAGCCGTCGTCCCTTCTGACGGCCTTTCTCTTTACTCCCTCGAGTTCGAAGCCGAGTTTTCTGTAAAGGCTTATAGCCCTTTCGTTCGACTTCAGAACTTCGAGCTGGATCCTTATAAAATCGTTCCTGCGTGCCCATTCTATGGCGCTTGTGATCATCTTGGTTCCGATTCCAATGCCCCAGTACCGCTTCTTCACGCTTATACCTATTTCTCCCACGTGCTTCGTCCTCTTTCTTCCGAATCCTGTGAAGGTCAGCAGAGAAACGATTTCTCTGTTGATCTCGCCCACTATCATGAGCTTTCCAGGGTTGTTTCTGTACATTCTTATGTAGTTCCTTTCCGTGGAAACGTCGTAAACCTCGTCTGGACGGGTGATCAGAAAATCCGTTTCCGATGTTACTTCTTTCATGTACTCCACGATTCTTTTCGCGTCCCAGATGCTGGCTTCTCTTATCAGGAGCAGAGAACCGTCTTTCAGGAGTTCCTTTCGTGGAAACATTCACTTTTCCTCCAGTTCGAGTGCCCTTCTGTAAGAAGAGATCAGAGATTCTATAACACCGCTTCTCACAGCAAACCTTTCCATTGTGATGAGCCCTTCTACGGTCGTTCCGGCTGGAGAACTCACCCTGTGTTTCCACAGAGCCGGGTGTTCGCCCGTCTCTGTTAAAAGCTCCGCGGAACCTTTGAAGAGCCTATAAACAAGTTCTTTCGCCGTGTCGAGTGGGATGCCCATCTTCAGCGCAGCGTCGAGAAACGCCTCCACCACGACGAAGATGAAAGCGGGGCCACTTCCGGTGAGGGCAGTGACGGCTGAGAAGAGCTTTTCCTCTATTTCAACGACGAAACCGAGTTTCTCAAGGAGTGATTTGACGAGTTCTCTTTCTTCAAGGCTCATATCAGCGCTGAAGGCGGTGGCGAGCACCCCTTCTCCCACTCTCACAGCAACGTTCGGCATAATCCTTGCCACCTTGTGAATACCGTACTTTCTTATCTCTTCGATTTTCAAGCCGGCAACTATCGAGAGCAGGATTCCGTCGAAACCTTTCAACGTGCCGAGCACGATGGGAGCGTCCTGAGGTTTGACTGCGAGGACTATCAGATCTGCCTCACGAACTTTTTCCAGATCGGCAATTTCGTATGGAGGTGCATCGAATCGGGAGAGTTTTTCACTGTCCTTTTCAACAAGGAGAATCCTTTCGGCCTCCTTCGAAAATTTCTCTGCGAAGATCGAACCCATGTTACCAACACCGACGATACCGATCGTCATGATCTTCCCTCCCGGTCTTTTTGGATATTATACAACCCAGGAGGTCTTGAAAATTCCTGTGCGGCTGGTAAAATAGAAACCAGAGGGAGGCCAGCGTAGCTCAACCGGCAGAGCGGCGCATTCGTAATGCGCAGGTTGTGGGTTCGAGTCCCACCGCTGGCTCCATTTCTTTTTAATGGAGGGGTGTGAAGCATTTCCGACGAATTTGAAGAAAGATTTCTGAGCTTTTTGAAGGAAGAAAGGTTGCTTGAAGAAGGAGAACATGTGCTTGTTGCAGTCTCCGGCGGAATAGATTCGATGACCCTCCTGTACGTTCTGAGAAAATTCTCCCCCCTTTTGAAGATCAAGATCACAGCGGCTCACCTCGATCACAGGATAAGAGAGTCTTCCAGAAGAGACAGGGAGTTCGTGGAAAGGATCTGTCGCCAGTGGAACATACCTGTAGAAACGTCAGAGGTGGATGTTCCTTCTCTCTGGAAAGATTCGGGAAAGACATTGGAAGAGATCGCAAGAGAGGTGAGATACGATTTTCTGAAAAGAACGGCAAAGAAAGTCGGAGCCTCGAAAATCGCCCTCGCACATCACAAAAACGACCTTCTGGAAACGGTCGTTCACAGGCTGATAAGAGGAACAGGCCCCCTTGGTCTTGCCTGCATCTCTCCTAAAAGAGAAGAGTTCATCAGACCTTTTCTTGTCTTCAAAAGGAGTGAAATAGAAGAGTACGCCAGAAAGAACAATGTTCCTTACGTTGTTGACGAGACCAACTACAACGTCAAATACACGAGAAATTTCATCAGACACAGAATAGTCCCTCTCATGAAAGAATTGAAACCCACTGTGGAGGATGCCGTCTATAGACTGGTTTCTGTCACCCATTTGCTGAGAAATTTCGTTGAAAGAACTGTGCAGGACTTTGTTGAGAGGAATGTCTATTTCTACAAAGACTACGCCGTGTTCGTTGAGCCGGAAGATCTTTTTCTTTTCCTCGAAGTCACAAGATGGGTGTTGAAAGAGATGTACGGAAGGGTACCAGAATACGAAAAACTGATCGGAACCTTGAAGTCGAAGAGAGTAGAGCTCTGGAGCGGAATTTTCGTGGAACGATCTTTCGGTTATGTAGCTGTGGGGAAGACAGTTTTCAAGAAAAAATACCGTGTTGAAGTGAAAGGTGACATGTTGGAGATGGAAGGGTTTAAAATAAGAGTGGTGAATAACAGAAACGATATGAAATTTTGGGTCAGAAACAGAAAAGAAGGTGATAGAATAATAGTCAACGGCAGGGAGAGAAAGCTGAAGGATGTTTTCATCGAGAAAAAAGTCCCAACTTTTTACAGAGACAGGGTTCCTCTCCTCGTCGATGAAGAAGATCGGGTTCTCTGGGTTCCGGGGATCGCCCGATCAGACTTTTTGCCAGAAGATGTGGTTGTGGAACTTCTGGAATACCCTGTCGGTTATGTGAAAGGAGGTACATATTTTGAACAGGTCTAACATCTGGAATCTACTGTTCACGATACTCATAATAGTCACACTTTTCTGGCTCGCCAGATTTTTCTACGTCGAAAACTCACCTGTGTCTAAGCTTAGCTACACGAGTTTTGTTCAGATGGTCGAGGACGAAAGAAGCGTGGTCTCAGAAGTTGTGATCAGGGACGACGGAGTACTGAGAGTTTACACCAAAGACGGTAGAGTTTACGAAGTGGACGCTCCGTGGGCTGTGAACGATTCGCAGCTCATAGAAAAACTGGTTTCAAAGGGAATAAAAGTCTCGGGAGAGAGAAGCGGAAGCAGTTCCTTTTGGATAAACGTCCTCGGCACTCTCATACCGACGATTCTCTTCATTGTCGTGTGGCTCTTCATCATGAGGAGCCTCTCCGGAAGGAACAATCAGGCGTTCACTTTCACAAAGAGCAGGGCAACGATGTACAAACCCTCTGGGAACAAGAGGGTCACCTTCAAGGACGTTGGAGGCGCTGATGAGGCTATAGAAGAACTCAGAGAGGTAGTTGAATTTCTGAAAGATCCCTCTAAATTCAACAGGATCGGTGCAAGAATGCCCAAAGGGATCCTCCTTGTAGGGCCTCCGGGTACCGGTAAAACGCTCCTTGCGAGGGCAGTTGCGGGCGAAGCGAACGTACCGTTCTTCCACATCAGCGGTTCTGACTTCGTGGAGCTCTTTGTCGGAGTCGGTGCCGCGAGGGTGAGAGATCTGTTTGCACAGGCGAAGGCTCACGCTCCCTGCATCGTCTTCATCGATGAGATCGATGCCGTTGGAAGGCACAGGGGAGCGGGACTTGGAGGAGGACACGATGAGAGGGAACAGACCCTGAACCAGCTTCTCGTGGAGATGGATGGATTCGATTCGAAAGAGGGCATCATAGTCATGGCGGCCACAAACAGGCCCGATATCCTGGACCCTGCACTTTTGAGGCCCGGAAGATTCGACAAGAAAATCGTGGTCGATCCACCTGACATGCTCGGAAGAAAGAAGATACTCGAGATTCACACGAGAAACAAACCGCTCGCGGAAGACGTGAACCTGGAGATCATAGCGAAGAGAACGCCGGGATTCGTCGGGGCGGATCTGGAAAACCTCGTAAACGAGGCGGCGCTTCTTGCGGCGAGGGAAGGTAGGGACAAAATCACGATGAAGGACTTCGAGGAAGCCATAGACAGGGTGATAGCCGGACCCGCAAGAAAGTCGAAGCTGATAAGCCCGAAGGAAAAGCGCATCATAGCGTACCATGAGGCGGGACACGCCGTGGTATCCACCGTGGTTCCAAACGGGGAACCCGTTCACAGAATCTCCATAATCCCCAGGGGATACAAAGCACTCGGATACACGCTTCATCTCCCTGAAGAGGATAAGTACCTCGTTACGAAGAGTGAACTTCTCGACAAGCTCACGGCTCTGCTCGGAGGCAGGGCAGCGGAAGAGGTGGTCTTTGGCGATGTGACGAGCGGAGCAGCAAACGACATAGAAAGGGCCACGGAAATTGCGAGAAACATGGTCTGTCAGCTGGGAATGAGTGAAGAACTCGGACCCCTCGCCTGGGGGAAGGAAGAGCAGGAAGTCTTTCTTGGAAAAGAGATCACACGGCTCAGAAACTACAGTGAAGAGGTAGCGAGCAAAATCGACGAAGAAGTGAAAAAGATAGTGACGAACTGCTACGAGAGGGCGAAGGAGATAATAAGGAAATACAGAAAACAGCTGGACAACATCGTGGAAATACTGCTGGAGAAAGAAACGATAGAGGGAGACGAGCTGAGGAGTATTCTGTCTGAAGAGTTCGAAAAGGTGGTGGAATGATGGATTTTGAATTCCTTGAAGGAAAAAGACTCACCGAAGATGTGGCTCTCGACGAAACTATGGTGTGGAACGAAGACATCGAGATGCTCGATCTCCATCTCGTCGCGACTTCAGCTTTGATAGGGGTAGTTCACAGGGTGTCGTACGAGCTTTTGAGCAGGTATCTCCCCAGTGATTACACGGCGGTTGTGGTGGAGAGCCTGGTAAGACACGTAAAGGCCGTCTCAACGGGGACGAGAGTCGCTGTTGGAGTCAGGGTGATTGGAGTTGTGGGAAACAGGGTGAAGTTCAGAGGAATCGTGATGAGCGGTGACGAAAAGATACTGGAGGCTGAATTCGTCAGAGCGATAGTTCCCAGGGAAAAGCTCCGGAGGTTAGCCCTTGAGAAGGCCGAGAAGACCTCAAGACTTTTTGGAATATGAGAAGGTGTTGAAATTCAAAGAGAGTGAAAAACAGATCGAAGAAACGGAGACAAAGGGCGACGTTCGAGTCGCCCTTGTTGTTCCTTCCGGCTACGAAGTGGCGGCCTCTGGACTCGCCTTTCACTACGTCCAGAAGCTCCTCAACTCCCATCCGAGGATCAGGTGTGAGAGATTCTTCTACGACGAGACCTTCAAGAAGTTCTACTCCCTTGAAACGCAGACACCGATAGATGAGTTCTCCATATGGCTTTTCTCCGTGAGCTTTGAGAACGACTTTTCAAACCTTCTCGATATTCTGAAGAAAAAAGACGTTCCTCTTTCCTGGAAAGAAAGAGAAGATTATCACCCCATCATAATAGCTGGTGGGGCGGTCACCTATTTGAACGAAGAATTCCTCATTCCGGTGGCGGATGCCGTCTACTACGGTGAGCTGGAAAAGTACCTGGATCTGTTCACGGAAGCCCTCACGGGAGAGACGAAGCAGGAAATTTTGAGTTCTCTTTCCAGGATTCCCGCTGTGGAGGTTCCCTCTCTGAAAGAACACACCGAAATAGCAGCAGGAGTCGATCTGAACGATTTTTTGCCTCACTCCAGCGTTGTTCCATCGCTGGGTGTCTTTCCCGGAAAACTTCTGGTCGAGGTGGGAAGGGGATGTATAAGGCGCTGTGCTTTCTGCATATTTGGAAAGAATCTGAAGCCGGCAAGGTTCGTGAAACCTGAAAGGTTCGAAGAGCTGGTGAGAAACACTCCATACAGAGAATATGGCCTTATAAGCGCCACCATAACCGATTACCCCTGGCTCGAGGATCTTCTCGATACAGTGGAGAAATATCAATTGAAGATCTCGGTTTCTTCCCTGAGACTGGATCGACTCTCGGAAAGGTTGCTCAGGACCCTCAAAGACTCCGGTCAGAGATCCTTTACGATCGCCCCAGAGGCGGGATCGCAGCGAATCAGGGACATCCTTAAAAAGGACATCACCGATGAACAGATAGAAAACGCCTTGAAACTGGCAAGGAGGCTGGATTTCGACAGGGTGAAGATGTACTTCATCTACGGACTCGAAGAAGAAACGGAGGAAGATCTTGAAGCCTTCAAGAAACTCGGAGATCTCGCGGTTCGACTCGGATACAGGGAGGTCCACATGAGTTTCAACCCGCTCATACCAAAGCCGGGAACGGAGTTCGAAAGAAGAAAAATGGAACCGGTTGACGTTCTGAGAAAAAAAGAGAAAATTCTGAAGGACTTACTCAGGGGCTTCAGAGTGGATTTCGAAAGCATCAGAGAATCTGTGGTTCAGTACACAATCGCACACGCCAGGAAAGAAGAGGTAGAAAGCTGGCTGAAATTCTTCGAAAAATCGGATAAAAAATCACTTGGTAAGTTGATTTACGAAGAAGGGAGGAAAAGACTGTGTTGAAAGAAAAACTTCTGAACAAAACGGCTCTTCTCGGAGTGATCGGCCTCGGGTACGTGGGCCTTCCACTCGCCGTTGAAAAGGCAAAAGCGGGATACAAAGTGTTAGGGTTCGATATCCAAAAGAAGAGGGTCGACATGGTGAACCGCGGGGAAAACTACATAGGAGACGTGGTCGACGAAGACCTCAAAGATCTCGTGGAAAAAGGTATGATCAGGGCCACCACAGATTTTTCTGAGATGAAGAACTGCGACGTCGTCACGATATGCGTTCCAACACCGCTCGGGAAGTACAAGGAACCCGACCTCACCTACGTCATAAACACCGCGAAGGAGATCGCAAAGTACCTCCACAGAGAAATGCTTGTTGTGCTGGAGAGCACCACCTACCCGGGAACCACCGAGGAGGTCGTCCTGCCCATCTTGGAATCCACTGGACTGAAAGTCGGGAAGGATTTCTATCTCGCCTTCAGTCCTGAAAGGGTGGATCCCGGAAACAGAATTTACAAGACGAAGAACACACCGAAGGTAGTCGGTGGTGTGACGGAAAAATGCACGGAGCTTGCGAAGATCCTCTATGAAAACGTGCTCGAGGCACCCGTTCACACCGTCTCTTCACCGAGGGCGGCGGAGATGGCGAAGGTGCTCGAGAACACCTTCAGACTGGTCAACATCTCCCTCATAAACGAAGTGGCCATCGTCGCGCGAAGAATGGGAATCAACATCTGGGAAGTGATAGACGCCGCTGCAACAAAGCCCTTTGGATTCATGCCCTTCTATCCCGGACCTGGTGCGGGAGGGCACTGTATCCCGATAGATCCCTTCTACCTCGCTTACAAAGCGAAGGAGTTCGATGTGAGGCTCGACCTCGTGGAGATGGCCGGTGAGATAAACGACTTCATGCCCGAGTACGTGGTGATGAGAGTTCAGGACATCCTGAACGAGAGAAAGAAACCTTTGAACGGCTCGAAAGTGCTTCTTCTTGGAGTCGCGTACAAGGGTGACATAGACGACACGAGAGAGTCGCCTGCGCTGAAGGTCTGGGACCACCTCGAAAAGAAGAAAGCGGTAGTTGAATTTTTCGATCCTTACGTTCCGGAAGTGAAGAGAGGGGACAGGATTCACCGACGGGTCAAACTCACTGAAGAGTACCTGAAGGGTGTGGACATCGTGGTGATCACGACCGCCCACAAGAACGGAGTTGATTACGACTTCGTTGTGAAGAACGCGCCCGTGGTCTTCGACACCAAAAACATCACAAAAGACGTGAAAGAAAACAGAGACAAGATCATCCTGCTTTGAACCTTCTGATCGCTTCATCGATCTCCGGGATCTGTCTAATCAGGAAAACGTAAGAGAGAACGACGAGCGAAACGACGACTATCGCGAGGACCCTCCAGAGGGTCCTCCTTTTCCACGAGAAGGAGCTCATCGTGTATCCAAGAAGCATTCCAGACAGGAAACCTCCAAGATGAGCCGCGTTGTTGATGTTCGTGCCCGGGAGAAATCCGTACACAACGTTGATCAGAATGATGGGAAGAAGCGACACGCCGGTCACAGGTTTCATGAAGAAGGGAGTGTCCTTTCGAAAACCCGCCGCGAAGAGTATTCCGATGAGGCCAAAGATGGCACCACTAGCCCCGACGGAGATCGTGTCGTGGTAGAACACGTGCGTTGCCAGATTACCCACGATTCCGGTGAAGAAATAACCGACCAGGAACTTCTCCGTTCCGTATATATCCTCCACGATCAAACCAAAGTAGTAAAGTGCGTATGAATTGAACAGTATGTGGAGTATTCCTCCGTGGACGAACAGAGCGGTGATCAACCTGAACCAGTCTCCCGCATCGACTCTGGGACCGTACTGAGCTCCGTATCTCAACAAAAGCAGCATCTGAAGAACAGGATCCCTGGTCGAGAAAACACCAGAAAAGGTCATCATCACGAATATGAACGCGTTGAAGAGCAGAATGAAATAAACGGCCCTTTTTCTCATCGAAGCTTTACTCCTTTCATCTCTTCTGTGGAAAAGTCGAAGGGGTACTTCACCGGTCTTCCTTCCAGGAAAGACCTGTATATTCCAAGAACTATCTCCACCGCTTTTTTGCCGTCTTCTCCAGAGATGTAAGGCTTCCTGTCGTTCGTCACGGCCTCGTAGAAATCTCTGTACACGTACTTGTGACTGTCTCCATACACCGTGTCCGGATCCGGTAGATTCATGAACGGATGACCCTCTTCTCCTTCGAATCTCCAGGTGAGGATCTTGTTGACGGCGAGTCCACCGATGACCACCGTTCCTTTCTCACCGAAGATAGCGAGTGTCTCTTCTAGGTTTCTCGGAAACACGTTGCTCGTTGCTTCTATCAGGCCCGTCTTCCCGCCTTTGAACTTCACGATGGCGAAACCTTCGTCTTCCGCCTCTATGTACGGGTGATTCGTGTTCGCTATGTGTCCATAGATCTCCTCTATCTCTCCTCCGAGTAACCACTGAAGAAGATCTATGGCGTGCGTGGACTGGTTCATCAGGACCCCGCCGTCCATCTCCCAGGTACCTCTCCAGCTCGCCTGTTTGTAGTAATCCTCGTTTCTGTTCCACCTCACGGCGACAGACGCGTAGAAGATCTTTCCAAACGCCCCCGAATCGAGTTTTTTCCTCACTTCCTGAACGGGTGGATTGAATCTGTTCTGGAAGAAAACACCGAGTTTTAGATTCTTTCGTTTCGAGAGTTCTACCATCTCGTTCATGTGCTTCGTCGAAAGTGCCATGGGTTTTTCCACGAGGACGTGTTTTCCAGCTTCGAGCGCTTCCATGGTGATCTGGTAGTGTTTTCCGCTCTCGGTGGCTATGGAGATCACTTCTACGTCTTCTCTTTTGAGGAGCTCTCTGTAGTTCGTCATTGTCTCGGGTCTTCTCAAGCCCGCCTTTTCGAAATGTTCGGCGGCGCGGTTCGCCCTTTCTTCCACAAGATCACACACCGCCACCGTTTCGAACAAATCACGTGTTTCAATCAGCGCTGGAACGTGTTTCTTCTGTCCGATCCTTCCGCATCCCACGAGTGCTATCCTCAGTTTCATAATGAACCTCCCTTTCGAAGATCAAAAGACCAATCACCACAAGCACAACTCCTCCCACAAGAAGAGCGGAGGGAAGTTTCAGTTTCAGCAGGTGTTCCGCCACGGCCGTTACAACTGGTATGTAGTATATCATGTTCGTTGTCGTTCTGCTTCCCAGTCTCTCTATGGCTTTGTTCCAGAGAAAGTAGGCAAGACCCGAGCAGACGAGTCCCAGATAAAGAAGAGAAATCACAACGATTGAGTTCATCTCTCTTATCTGCTGGAACTTTCCGGCTGAGAAAGGAAGGAAGAACACGACGCCCCAGAACATGATCCCCGCGTTTTCTCTGAAGGAGAGACTCCCGAGACTTTCTATGTGGTGAGTGTAAAAGACCCACGACAGAGCCGCGCCGAAGGCGAGAAGGTCTCCGAGGGGATTCAGTTTCAGAACGAACCTGCCGTTCAAAACGACGAGGGCCACCCCGAGAAAGGACAGGATCACACCCAGGTACATCTTCGAAGTGGTTTTCTTTTTCTGAACGAGATGCGAGAAAAGGAGAAAGAATACAGGAGCTGAAGACACTATGATCGCTGCGTTGGTGGGCTCTGTGAACATGAGGGCGGAATTCTCAAACGCAAAATAGCTGAACACTCCCCAGAAACCAGCCATCACGATGTTTCTATTGAAAAACTTTGGTCTTCCACCGGATATGAGGAAAAGAAAAAAGAAAGCGAAGATGAACCTCAGAAAACCCGCAAAGAACGGATCCAGAACCTGAACTACCACTTTGGTGGCAAGAAAAGAGATCCCCCAGAACACCACAACGAGCCACGCGAAGAACCTTTCCAAAGTCATCTCTCCCTTCTCAGCACCTCACCGATCTTGGGAACGAAGTCCTTCTTTCTGGACATAACCCCCTTCAACAGAAAAAGACCGTCCTTCTTTTCCGCGTTGAAGGCTTTTTCCACTAACTTTTGATCTCCATCCATCATCAGAAGACTCGCTTCTTCCACAGGATTCGTGAAGAGCACAAAGAAATGTTTGACACCGAATTCTCCCTTGAGGGTCTTCAGTGTGTTCATGAAACGTTCCTTTTCTTTCAAAAGTGTTGAAAAGTCCGACGTCATTATCTGAGAAACGGCGAAGGATTCTTCTCCCATCTCGTAGACTTTCACGTCGCGCTTCAGCAGTTCAGCGGGATCGACGTCTTCCGGTATCTTCATCCCTTCTTTCAACAGTTTCTTCGCGAATTTTTCCAGATCGAGTTTGGCAACATCAGCCAGGAGATTCGCCATCTTCCTGTCTTTCTCTGTCGTCGTGGAGAGTTTGAAGAAGAGTGTATCGGAAACGATACCCGAGAGCAGAATTCCGGCTATCTCCCTTTCCATCTTCACACCGTTTTTCAAGAAGAACTCTGCAACTATTGTTGAGGTGCTTCCGACGGGTTCGTTGTAGAAGAAAACGGGATTCAGAGTGCTCAGTCCACCGAGCCTGTGATGGTCTATGATCTCGAGGATTTCCGCTTTCTCGACTCCTTCCGGTGCCTGGGTGATCTCGTTGTGATCCACAAGGATCACCTTTTTCCTCACATCTTTGAGCAGGTCCGTCCTAGTTATAACACCACAAAGCCGCCCTTTCTCGTCTTCTACGAACGCTGCTCTTATCTTCGAGGTGAAGACGATCTCTTTTACTTCTTCGAGTGTGTCCTTCTTCGTCACCGTGGGGAATTTCTTGCTCATCACGAGGGTCACGGGGAGTGAAAGGTTTATGAGCTTTGCGGCGCCGAACGCGTCGAATTTCACCCTCACAACAGCCGCGTTCTTTTCCTTTGCTATTTCAAGCACTCTGTTTGATACTGGGGCGTTGTTCACGACTATCATGAGTTTTGCTCCTTTTTCCAGAAGAGCGATCTGGGCCGGTTCGTTGTCTCCCACGATCACCACGTCACCTATCTCTATCTTTCCCAGGAGCACATGAAGGGCATCCACCGCTATGTGAACCTTTCCGGATACGGTTTTTTCTTTCATGTGGTCACAGACAACCTCTGCTTTCAACACCCTGACGAGCTGATCGAACGGAACCGGGTGTATAACCAATGGTTCTATCTTCAATCTCCTCACGTAGACACGTGCAAGGTTGCTTTCAGTGACCACTCCTATCATCTTCTCCTTTGAAACCACCGGAACGTTCTTTATTCCTCTGCTTTCCATGAGCATGGCCACATCGTAGGCGGATGTGTCCGGAGTGACGAAAATGGGATTTTTCAGCTCGAGATCTTCAACGGTGGGTTCGAGCGTTTCAATGTGGAGGGGTGGATTCATTCCGAAATATTTGAGCACGAAGAGGGATTCGTTTGTGAGATCGCCGCTTCGAGCTGGAATGAATGTTTTTCCATTTTCCACATTGTTTTTGAAGTGAGCGTACCCTATCGCAGAGCAAACGCTGTCGGTGTCCGGATTCTTGTGTCCTATCACGTACACTCTTTCCAATGCTTTCACCTCCGCTACTAAAAAAATTCTATCAGATGATATAATCCTTATCGAGAACGTAACCATGGGAGGAGGAATACGGTGTTGAGAAAAGACATAGGAATAGATCTCGGTACGGCAAACACCCTCGTCTTTCTCAGAGGGAAAGGCATCGTGGTGAATGAACCATCGGTGATAGCGATAGATTCGACCACAGGTGAGATACTGAAGGTCGGTCTCGAAGCGAAAAACATGATAGGAAAAACCCCCGCCACGATCAAGGCCATAAGGCCCATGAGGGATGGTGTCATAGCGGACTACACCGTGGCCCTTGTGATGCTCAGGTATTTCATAAACAAAGCCAAGGGCGGAATGAATCTGTTCAAACCTCGTGTGGTTATAGGAGTTCCCATAGGAATAACGGATGTGGAAAGGAGAGCCATTCTCGACGCAGGTCTCGAGGCGGGTGCCAGTAAGGTCTTTCTCATAGAAGAGCCCATGGCGGCTGCTATAGGTTCAAATCTCAACGTCGAAGAGCCTTCCGGGAACATGGTGGTGGACATCGGTGGAGGAACAACGGAGGTCGCCGTCATCTCCCTTGGAAGCATTGTCACGTGGGAGTCGATACGTATCGCTGGAGACGAAATGGACGAAGCCATAGTTCAGTACGTGAGGGAGACCTACCGGGTGGCGATCGGTGAAAGAACGGCCGAACGGGTGAAGATAGAGATAGGAAACGTCTTCCCATCCAAAGAAAACGATGAGCTCGAAACGACGGTTTCCGGGATAGACCTTTCCACCGGCTTGCCCAGAAAGCTCACTCTGAAAGGAGGAGAAGTGCGGGAAGCCCTCAGGAGCGTGGTGGTGGCCATAGTGGAGAGCGTGAGAACCACTCTGGAAAAAACGCCTCCCGAGCTTGTTTCTGACATCATAGAGCGCGGAATCTTTCTCACCGGCGGTGGATCTCTTCTGAGGGGGCTCGACACTCTGCTTCAGAAAGAAACGGGAATCAGCGTCATCAGGGCTGAAGAGCCGCTCACCGCTGTGGCTAAAGGAGCGGGAATGGTTCTGGACAAGGTGAACATTCTGAAGAAGCTTCAGGGTGCCGGGTGATGAAAAGACTGATTCTTTTTTTTCTCTTCCTCACCGTTTTCTTTCTGAACGAGACTTTCAACGTGTCTGACAAACTACAGCCCTTTTTTTACAGAATAACTTTCCCCTTCCTGAAGCTGAGAGCCACGGTTCAGGAAGTGATTTTGAGGTTTCAAAACAGGATCTATCCAGGTGATGTTTATCTGGGAACCAAGAGCGTGGGAAACCTTTTCTTTGTGACCGGGAAGGGAGAAGGTTTTTTCTACATTCTGGGAGAAGCGGAAGAAGGTGCCATCGTTCTCGATCCGCTGGAGAAGAGGTTCCTTGGGATAGTTGTGGAAAAAGGTCCTATTTCAAAGGTTATGAGAGTGTTTTCTGAGGATTTCGTGGAAAAGGTGAGGGTGGAAAACGATCGCGAGTCCGTTGTGGGAGTCGTCAAAGGAGGGCACGTTCCCAGACTCTCTATCATTGAAGACATAGACGTGACGGGCTGGAAGGTGTACTTCGAAAGCGAAAAATGGAACGTGGCCTTCAAAGAGTACCTGTTCATGGGAACCGTAGCGGGACGGGATGAGGAGTACTTTCTGCTGAACGTGAAACGGGACATTCCGGACAGGGTGATCGTCATCGGGGTGGTAGAATGATCTATGTTCTTGCCTTTCTCAGCATCTTCTGGGACTACGTCTTCCAGGATGTTTTAAGTTTCTTTCCCGCCTTTCTGGGCCTTTCCTTCTACAGGAGAAACATTCCTCTTTTGTTTCTTGTGCTTTTGATCAGACTCTTCGCGATTCCAGGATACTGGTATATTTTCGTTTTGATCGTATTTTTGATCCTTGACGCCTTGAGGGAGCATTTCTCTTCAGTGTTGCTCCCCGCTGTTGTTCTCGTGGCTGTCGGCTGTCTTGCTGGTGAGATTCAGGTGCTGCCGGTTCTGCTTTCCACCATCGCTGGCATCGTGTTCATTCTGGGAGGATCGAAGCGGTGAAGAACAGGTTGATTCTGATCCTGATGGCCCTATCGTTTGTCTTGATCATCATGAAAGCTTTCCAGGTGCAGATCCTCGAACACGAGAAACACAAAAAGTACATAGACCTTCTTCAAACAAGGCTCGTGAAAATACCCGCTCCACGGGGAAAGATCATCTCAAGTGATGGAAAAGTGCTCGCAAAAGATGAAGTGGTGTACGTCCTCGATCCGTGGCTGAACAGCATAGATGAGCTGAAAAAAACAGGCCTCTTCACTCCCGAGGAGATTCTTTCACTTGTCAAAGGTGAATCCATAGTCATCGACAAAGCGAGAGCGGATGTGATTTCGAAGGCTGGAATGCGGGTCGTCATGGATTACAGGAGAAAGTACGAGCCGCTTGCACCGCATGTGGTTGGTTACGTGAACGCAGACAGGGCGGGAGTGTACGGTGTGGAGAGTGTGTACGACGAATTCCTGACGGGTACAGACGGTGTGAAGATGGTCTTTGTGGAACCGTCCGGCGCGATATCTTCCGAGGTTCTTAGAAGCCCTCCAAAGCCCGGCGAAGATGTAACACTCACGATCGATACCAGGATACAGAAAGTTGCCGAAGAATCTCTCGAAGAAATCGGAAATCCAGGCTCTGTGATCCTCTCCGATGTCAGAACAGGTGAAATTCTCGCCCTCGCATCGTTCCCAGAATACGATCCCCAGGATTTTTACGAAGGCTTCACGAAAAGAGAGTGGGAAAGGCTCGCCAGAAATTCACCTTCTCCTTTGATCAACAGAGCGATATCTTCCGCGTACAGCCCAGGGTCTTCCATAAAGGTCCTCTGGGCCGTAGCCGCTTTGCTGAACGGTGTCGATCCGGAAGAGAAGATCAACTGCCGTGGAGTGTTCGAATACAGAAACAGCAAAGGTGAAGTGGTGGCGAGGTACAGGGACTGGAAAGAAGAGGGTCACGGCCTCACCGATCTCAGAAAGGCGATCAGGGTTTCCTGCAACGTCTACTTCTATCAGCTTGGGCTGAAGCTCGGTGTGGACAAAATGGTGGAAATTGCGAAAAAGCTTGGCATCTTCGAAAAGACAGGAATAGACCTTCCAGGCGAGAAGAGCGGTACACTTCCATCACCCGAGTGGAAGATGTCCAGAATAGGAGAACCCTGGTATCCCGGTGACACCATCCTGATGTCCATCGGACAAGGGTACCTTACAGCCACTCCCATAGAGCTTCTGAAACTCGTTTCACTTGTGGCGAACGAAGGAATCTTCTACAGACCACACGTGGTGAAAAGAATCGGCTCGAAAGCGGTGGGACCGGAGATCGAAACACGAATCCAGATCGATGAGAAGATATGGACCTTTATCGAGGATGCCATGGTCGATGTGACGTCCTTCAAAGGGAACGAGAAGGAAGACCCCGGAACGGCGTACCACGTGTTCAGAGACTTTCCGTACAGAGTGGCCGGGAAAACAGGCACCGCCGAGGCCGGAAGCGGTGCTCCTCACTCGTGGTTCATAGGCTTTGCTCCCGCGGAAAATCCAGAAGTTGCGATTGTGGTGATGGTGGAACACGGAGGATACGGTTCCGGTGCAGCATCCCAGATAGCAAGAAAGGTCCTGGAAGAATACTTCAAACTGAAAGAAAGTGCCCAAGAAACTCCCGCGTCCTCTCGTTTTCGGGATTAGAGAAGATCTTCTCGGGGGGTCCCATCTCGACGATTCTTCCTTCGTCCATGAAAACCACCCTGTCGGAGACGTCACGGGCGAACCTCATCTCGTGTGTCACGATCAGCATGGTCATACCCGATTGAGCCAGGTCTTTTATGACGTCGAGCACCTCTTTCACTAGCTCCGGATCGAGAGCGGAAGTGGGTTCGTCGAAGAGCATGAGCTCCGGATCCATCATGAGAGCCCTCGCTATGGCCACCCTCTGCTGCTGTCCACCGGAGAGGTTTCCGGGCTTTTCGTTTATCTTTTCGATGAGTCCAACCCTTTCCAGGAGCTTTTTCGCTTTTTCTACAGCTTCGTCTTTTTGCATGTTCTTCACCTTCATCGGAGCGAGTATGAGGTTGTTCAGAACGGAAAGGTGTGGAAACAGGTTGAACTGCTGAAAGACCATACCTATGGAACTCCTTATCCTGTTTATGTTTCTGTGGGTGATGAGCTCACCTTTGAAGTAGATCTTCCCCCGCTGATACTCCTCGAGCAGGTTTATACAGCGAAGAAGGGTGCTCTTTCCACTTCCGCTTGGACCGATGATGGAAATCACTTCACCCTTTTTCACCTCGAGATCTATTCCCTTGAGCACGTAGAGTTTTCCGAAATACTTGTGAAGACCTTCGACTTTTAAAACGGTCATACTTTCAACCTGCCTTCCACGAACTTCACCAGTCTGGAAACGGAGAAGGTGATGGCGAAGTAGATCAGCGCCACACCGCCGTATATGGGAAAACTCATGAATGTTCTGCTCACAATGTACTGAGCGCTTCTCATGAGTTCGACGGTTCCTATCACCATAGCAAGGGAACTGTCCTTTGCGAGGGCAATGAATTCGTTTCCAAGAGCCGGAAGTATGTGCCTGAAGGCCTGGGGAAGAATCACGTAGATCATCGCCTGTGCGTGTGACATACCGAGAGATCTCGCCGCTTCGTACTGTCCCTTTGGAACGGATTGTATCCCCGCCCTCACGATTTCGGCGACGTACGCACCGCTATTTATTCCGAGTGCGACGACTGCAGCTGTGAACCTGTCGAATTCGAGCCCCAGTTCGGGAAGTCCAAAGTACACGAGAAACAGCTGGACCATCAGGGGTGTTCCCCTGAGAAACTCCACGTAGATAGAAGACGGGTACCTTATGATCCGGTACTTCGAGAGCCTTCCCATGCCGACGAAGATCCCTATGGCGAGCCCTATGAGAACGGCCAGAGAAGTAAGCTGAAGGGTGCGCAGGGCACCCTTCAGAAGGAGCGGTAGATTATCCACAATTACGCTCAACCATTCCGGCATCTTTCATTCCTCCATCACTCTGAGAACCATTTTTCTATAAGCACGTCGTACGGACTCTTTTTGAGCTCTCTCAAAACGCTGTTGATGAATTCCAGAAGATCCGTGTCCTCTTTCCTCACGGCGATACCGTACTGCTCGCTGGAGAGCACTCCACTCGAGATAACAAGATCCGGATTCTTCGCCACAAAGGCCCTTGCCGTGGCGGAGTCCAGCACTACCGCGTCCGCTCTGCCTCTCTTCAACTCGAGAAACGCGTCCGTGAATTTATCGAACCTGACGACCTTGATACCATCGTACTTTGAAACCTCTATGTCTCCGGTGGTACCGATCTGAACGGCCACGGTTTTCCCCACGAGATCTTCGTAGGTCTTCGGTCGGAAGTCGCTGTCCTTCCTCACCACGATGACCTGTCCTGCGTCGAAGTACGGATCGGAGAAGGCCACGACCTTCTTTCTCTCCTCTGTGATCGTCATGCCGGAGATGATCACATCGATCTTCTTTGTGAGCAAGCTCGGAATGAGTCCGTCGAAGGTCATATCGACGATCTTCAGTTCAACACCGAGTCTTCTCGCGATTTCCTTTGCGAGATCGACATCGAAACCCACGATGTTTCCGCTCTCATCAACGAACTCGAACGGAGGAAAATCCGCAGAGAGTCCAACGAGCAGGTATCCTCTGCTTTTGATCTCGTCGATGACTCCAGAGAAGATCACGATCGAAACCAGAAGAACCAAAACCACGAGTAATTTTTTCATATTACCACCTCCGATTTATTATAACACAATGCTGCATATCAATGCTTTATGAAGAGCAGCCACAAAGCGAAGGCGAGAGCGAGAATCCACGTGAACCAGTGTACTTCTTTCGATTTCCCGGAGAAGAACTTCACCAGTGCATAAGAAATGATACCGAGCGCTATTCCATTGGCTATGGAGTATGTGAGTGGCATAGTTATAACGGTGATGAACGCGGGGAGCGCTTCTGTGATGTCGTCCCATTTCACTCTTCCAAGGTTTCCGATCATGAGCGCTCCAACGAAGATCAGAGCGGGAGCGGTCGCGTATCCCGGGACTGTCTGGGCGAGGGGAGCGAAGAAGAGCATGGCGAGCATACAGAGTGCAACGACGAGGGCCGTGAGGCCAGTTCTTCCTCCTTCCGCGATACCCGCACCGCTCTCGATGTACGTGGTCACCGTCGAAGTTCCAAAGAGTGCACCCACGGAAGTTCCTATCGCGTCCGCGAGGAACGCCCTGTTCGCCCTTGGAAGCTCTCCGTTTTTCATGAAACCGGCGCTCTGAGCGAGTCCTGTGATGGTACCGAGTGTGTCGAAGAAGTCGACGAAGAAGAAAGTGAGAACAACGATCCAGAAGTCAAGGCTCAAAAATCCAGAAAAGTCGAGCTTCATGAACGTCGGAGATATATCCGGAACGGGACCGACGATTCCCTGGTACTTCGTGACTCCTATGCCGGGGATGGCACCCACAAGCGTGGCCACGAGAATCCCTATCATCACCGCTCCCGGGATCTTCCTGTGGTAGAGCGCCACGATCACCAGGAGCCCCACGACCGTCACGAATACACCGGGATTCGTGAGATCACCGAGGGCAACGGAAGTGGCAGGATTGGATACAACGATTCCCGCGCTTCTCAACCCTATGAACGCGATGAAGAAACCGATACCCGCGGAGATGGCCACTTTTATGGACTCGGGTATGATCCCGGCGACGAACTTTCTGAACCCGACGAGCGTCAAGCCTATGAAGATCAGACCTTCAACGAACACGGCAGCGAGGGCCACTCTCCAGTCTATCCCCATGCCGAGACACACGGTGTAGGTGAAGTACGCGTTCAGTCCCATGCCGGGTGCGAGCGCGAAAGGATAGTTCGCGAAGAAGGCCATGACGAGAGTGGCTGTGGCGGATCCCAGTATCGTTGCGACCATGAAGGCTCCGAAGAACTGCTGGTACAGGGGACTGCTCGCATCCACACCGACTGCCTGAACGAGGATGGAAGGATTCACAAAAACGATGTAGGCCATGGTGAGGAAAGTGGCGATACCCGCGAAGATCTCCGTTTTCACGTTCGTCCCGTTCTCTTTGAGACGGAACACACAGCTCACCTCCAAATATAAAAAATTTAAGGGGATCTCTGGATCCCGTACTTTGTTTTGATTTTCTCATGTTTTCTTTAAAGGAGTTTTAAACAAAAGAAAAGCGGGAGGAACAGCCTCCCGCTCACTCACCGTACTCTTCCTTGAGATACTCCCTTATCTTCTGATCCGCCGTCTTTATCGCAGTTTCCATGTCTACCTTTCCGTTGATGAAATCGGAGAACATGTTTCCAACCACCGTTCTGATCTCGTACCATACACCGATCTGTGGATCGAACACGGCGTTGTCTATCTGCTTCAGCGGTATTTCGATCAGAGGATCGGATTTAGCCGCTTCCTTCCAGATCGACGTTTCAAGGGCGCTTCTCCTCACAGGTATGTACCCTGTGTTGATCGCCCAGTAAGCGGTGACCTCTGGTGAGATGAGGTACTTCATGAACTCCCAGGCGGCACGTTTTTCCTCATCGCTTGCCGTGTTGAACATGATGATGTCTGTTCCGGCGAACGGCACCTTGTTCGTCACCCAGGTGGGAACTGGAGCCCAGCTCCAGGTGAACTTCCCCTTCGTGGAGCTTTCCACGTAGGGCCTTCCCGCTATCGTGTCGATGTACATCATGATCTTCTGCTGACCAAAGATATCGTTGAGGTATCCACCCTGGAAGTACGCGATACCATCGTCCACCATCTTTTTCACGAAGGCAAGAACTTCTCTTGTTTCCTGACTGTCGATGTTGGAAACCCACTTTCCATCGACCTGTTTCAGTATAGAACCACCGCGCAGAAGAAGTAGTATCTGGAAGAAGTCAACGGTCGTTCTGAAGCCAAAACCGTACTGATCGATCTTCCCATCTCCGTCAAGATCTTCCGTCATGATTCTCGCGGCTTCGTAGAGTTCATCGATCGTTTTGGGAACATCCACGCCGTACATCGCAAAAGCATCCGCGTTGTAATAGAGTATGTAGAGACTCTTGTTGAACGGGACCGCGTAGATGGTGTCTCCCCACATGCAGTTGTCTCTCAAAGGCTTGAAGATGTCTTCCCACTCTTCCTTCGTGAGGCCTATCTTTGGATCGTTCACGAACTCGTTCAGAGGCTGCACGACACCGCTCTGGATGAGCTTCGCCGTCCAGTTGGAATAGGACTGCGCGATCGTGGGAAGTTCTCCAGCCTGTGCTGCCGCGAGGAGCTTCTGAGAGAGTGCACTGTAGTTTCCAACGTAGACCGCTTCGACCTCGATATCCGGGTGGAGTTCGTTGAAGGTGTTCACTATCTCCTGGAGAGTTTCACCGTGTCCCCCGCCCATGGCGTGCCAGAACGTGACCTTCACCTTCGCGAGGGCAAAAACACTGAGAACCACCATGAGAACAACGAGAAATTTCTTCACAAGAATCCCTCCTTTCTCGATGTTTTCCCCTTGAATTATACCGCATAGGTTATAATTTGAATGTGAAGAAACTCAAGGAAAGAGAGGTCTGAGTATGAAACCCTCGAAGAAGCTGAGAGAAGCAGTTCTTGCGTACCTCTTTCTTCTTCCGTCACTTGTGATCCTTGGGATGTTCGTCTTCTGGCCAGTTGGATTCTCTTTCGTTCTGAGCTTCTTCAAGTGGGACTTCAGGAACATGAAGAATCCCTACTTCACGGGTCTTGACAACTACATCGAGATCTTCAAGTTCGACTACCCGCCGAAGTACTCTTTCGTCTTCACCGTTTTGAACACCTTCTTTCACCTTGCGGTTGCCGGCGCGATCGTGATGCTGATCGTCCACCTGATCAAGAAAAGAACCCTCTCAGGTATCATCTCCAACGCCGCTGTAGTACTGGTTTACATCGTTTTGAACCTCTTCAACGTGGAAAATCCTATCCTCTCCTTCCTGATTGCGGCTATCTCCTGGAGCTGGCTGGTGTACGACTTCAAGCGGGTGGAGTTCAAGAACACCTGGTTCTGGTTCATTCTGTTTCTTGCGGTCTTCGTTTTCGTGGAGCTGAACTCGTCTCTTCCGGGACTTGTGAACTTTTTGCTCGACGCGAAGGACAAGAATCTCTTCCTGAAGGCGCTCACCAACACGCTGTACTACGTGATACTGAGCGTTCCTTCTCAGATCTTCCTTTCTCTCATGATCGCTCTTCTTCTGAACAGCAACGTGAAGTTCAGGGTGTTCTTCAGGACCGCCTACTTCATACCCTTCGTCACATCAGTTGTGGCTATATCCCTCGTCTGGAAGTGGATCTTCAACGACGAATTCGGTCTTTTGAACTACATCCTCTCTCTGTTCAACATAGAACCCATCTCCTGGCTGAAAGACGAAAGATGGACCATTCCCACGATAGCCATCGTCTCCGTCTGGAAGACCGTCGGGTACGATGCAGTGATCTTCCTTGCGGGGCTCCAGAACATAGACAGGTCTTACTACGAAGCGGCGGAGGTGGATGGTGCAAATTCCTTGCAGAAGTTCTTCTACATCACCTGGCCGCTTTTGTCGCCGACGACCTTCTTCCTGCTCATAGTTTCCCTAATAGGAGCCTTCAAGGTCTTTGCGGAAGTCTACGTTCTCTACGATGGACTTCCGGGACCGTACAACAACAGTGGTATGACGCTCGTGTACTACGTGTTCGACCTGTTCTACAGACAGCAGAGAATGGGAATTGCCTCGGCGGCGGCCTACATCCTCTTTGCGATCATTCTGATATTTACCTTCATCCAGTACAGAGTTGGGAGAAGAGCGGTCGAATATGTCTCGTGAGGTGATAGCGTGAAGAAGCTGGTCATATACATCCTTCTCATATTCGGTGCCGTTGTCATGCTGGGGCCTTTCATCTGGATGCTGCTCACCTCCTTCAAAGCACCTTCGGAGGTTCAGCAGTGGCCCCCGAGCTTCTACACGAAGAATTTCGCTTTCTCGCGCGATGTAAAAGTGATCCTGAAACCGGGTGTCCAGAGGGTCGCAAAAGGAGTCAGCCTGAGAGAAGCGTACGCTCTGAAAACAGCCGAGGAAAATCTGCTCACCATCACGGTGAACGACGACCCGTTCTACAGAGGAACGATGACGATCCCCCTCAAAGGGGCAAGATACGCAACGGGGGTAGATGTTGAAAGAGTCAAAGAACTCTCCTCTAAATCTCCGGTGGAATTTTCCTGGAAAACACCAGAAGAATTCTTCGAACAGTTCTTCATATACTACAAAAGCGGTGCGGATCCGTACTTTCAGAGGGCAAAACTGGTGAACGAAATTCTGAGTTCAACTGAAGGAGCTCTGAGAACTATCTCTCAAATGAAGCGCTTTGTGGACATCAGAATAAAAGATGAGGAAGAAAAGGAAAAATTTCTTTCTTTTCTCGAGGCCTTGAGTGGAGAACTCTCTTCTTTCCAAGAGAAGGTGCTCGTCATGAAGGCGGGTACCACTCTCATTCTCTCCGACGAAGAAGTGAAGAAACTCTATGAACTTCTCGATGATTTACAGCTCGAATACTCTGGAGACAACCCGCTCGTTCCTGTCTACAGAAAGAACGTGGTCTCTCCCTTCGAAGAGGTGAAAAGAAACGTCTCCTACTACCTTGAGGTCAGCGGCTTCTTCCAGAGTGTTCAGAACCTCGCTGTGGAAAAAGACATCGTCGCCCGCTCGATGAAAAAAGATGAGAGAAAAGCTCTCTTTTTGAAAAAGATCGGAAACTTCCCCGACAGAGAGCTCGTGGAAAGGCTCCTGGAGGAATCGGAAAGCCCCGTTGAGGACTACGTCTCTTTGAAAGAGAAAGAACTCTCGGAGAAACACCACGTGGATCTTCTTACCATCGCTTCGGTGAAGCCGGTTGTTTCTTCTCTGATCTCCCTCGCGCAGGAAAACGGAATCGAAACAGAAAATTTCTCGCAAATGATCTCTGAAATGGACGTCAAACTCGCTGAAAGCAGCACCTACAAAGTGTTGAAGTCGAAACTCTCTCAGCTCGATCTGGGCGAAGAGTTTCTCAACGAGGTAGCCGGGTATCTCAGAAACGTTTCAATTCTCAGAAAAGCCTACGAAGATACGATGAGTTCGTGGAAAATCGTGGACGCCCCGGACTTCGTGAAGGAAGTCCGTGTGAAGGGAGGAGAAGTGATAGAGATCCTTCTGGAGGGTGTTCCTTCTGTCTTTCTGAGCGACGAGCCCATCGACTCTGTGAAACTCAAGTTCTCGTTCTCAGAGGTGCTGGCCAACATCTTTCAGAACTACGTCGATGCCTGGAACGCCGCTCCGTTCCCAAGGTACTACTTCAACACGTTCTTAGTTGCGACAACAACGACACTGCTCGAGGTGGTCACCGCCTCCCTGGCCGCGTACGCCTTCTCCTGGATGGTCTTTCCCGGAAGGGACTTCATCTTCGGACTCTTCCTTGCGACCATGATGATCCCGGGTGAGGTGCTCCTCGTTCCCAACTTCATCACGATCTCGAAACTCGGCTGGATCGACACTTACTACGCCCTCATAATTCCCTGGATCGTCAGTGTCTTTGCAATATTCCTTCTGAGACAGCACTTTTTGACCATACCGAGAGAACTCTTCGACGCGGCGAAGATAGACGGGTGTTCTCACTGGAGATTTCTCTGGCAGATGGTGGTGCCTCTCAGCAAACCTGCCGTCATCACCTCCGCACTTCTCAAATTCGTTGGAAGCTGGAACGCGTTCCTGTGGGTCCTCATCGTCACGAACAGCGAAAAGTACAGAACACTGCCCGTGGGACTCCAGGCGTTCAGTTCAGACGTGGGAACTCAGTACAATCTGCTCATGGCGGCCGCTACGTTCTCCATTCTTCCCGTGGTGATCCTGTTCATCTTCACCCAGAAGTACTTCATACAGGGAATCGCAAGGACCGGACTGAAGTGAGGGAGGCGATGATATGAAAAAACTCGTTCTTCTGATTCTGATTCTTTCCTGTGTGGTCTTTGGAGAGATCTTCTACGGAAACCTTCACTCGCACACGTCTTACTCCGACGGTTCCGGAACACCGGACCAGGCCTACGAATACGCGAAAAAATACCTCGACGTTCTCGCGGTGACGGATCACGCTTACTACTTCGCCCAGAAGATCAACGGAAAGACAAAACCCTATTTGACGAAGCTTGCCGCGGAGAGGCACACAAAAGACGGTGAATTCGTCGCACTTCAGGGTTTCGAATGGACCGCGGGAGTGGGGCACATAAACGTGTACGAGTCCCTCGAGTGGATCGACAGAAACAGAGAGAGCAGTCTGGAGGGCTTCTACAGGTGGCTCGTTGAACACAAAAAACTCGCCCAGTTCAACCACCCCATAAGCACCTTTGGCACCTTCGATTCGTTCCGCTATTTTCCTGAAGCGGACCAGTATGTGAATCTGATCGAGGTGGGAAACGGGAACTGGTCCTCCGGAGACGTGATAAACGAAGAGATGTTCGGAAACTACATCCTCGCTCTAAACAAAGGATGGCACCTCGGTGCTACCGTGGGACAGGACAACCACAAGCCCAACTGGGGGAGTTCGAACGAAGGAAGAACCGGTATCGTAGCAGACGCTCTGGCCTACGACGACATCATGGATGCCCTCTGGAAGAGGCACACCTTCGGAAGCGAAGACAAGAACGTCAAAGCGCTCTTGAAGAGTGGTCCCCATCTGATGGGAGACATCGTTTTTGTGGAAGATCTCTCTCCACAGAAGATCAGCCTCGAGTACGAAGACACGGAAAAACTCCTCTACCTTGCCGTTATCTCTCAGAGCGGGACCGTTCTGGAGCTCAGACCTAACACGGAGCAACTGAACTTGACCCTTTCGGTCACGCCTCCAGATGGATACGAGTGGTACTTCGTCTATATGAAACAGTTCGACGGTGATGAGATAGTCACCTCACCGATCTGGTTTCAGACACCTTCTCCTGTCTATGTGAACAGTGTGAGAGTCTCTCCAGAAGAGATACACGACGGTGAATCGGCGAAGGTCTACTTCGAGGTCTACAACGTGACCGGTGAAGACCAGAATGTGAAGCTTTCTGTCCTTCTCGATGAAAACCCGCTGAGAGAAGTGGAGATGAAGTTCTCACCGTACCAGGTGAAAAGGTTCGTCGTTCCCACAGAACCGTTGGAGAAAGGCTACCATCGTGTTTCCTTCGTTGTGGATGGAAAACTCGTCCAGTCGAGCGGTTTCTCTGTGAAAGAGAAACTGAAGGGTGTGATCATGATCGACACGCTCCACGAGAACGATCATCTGGAAGAACTCAAATCGCTCGTAGAAGAACTGGAAAAGAGAGGCTACAGCGTGAAGTACCCGAAAGTGATGCTGAAGGACCTGGAAGGTGTGGACATCCTCATCATCTCAACTCCCAAAGAAGGCGGATTGAGCTTTGCAAAGAAGCTTTCAGACAAAGAGCTCGAGGCTATTGAGAACTTCAAGGGTAAAATATACATCGTCCCGGGTGGTGATGAGGAGTACAGGAAGATCTATCTGGAGAAGATAAAAGGGGAGGTCGTCACGCTCGAGGAATTGAGAAAGAAACTGCTCGAGGAGTGATGAATGTTGAAGAGACTTGGAATAGTCGGCTTTGGAGCGAGCGCCATCGGGTTCATCAACGGCCTTGTAGAGAGCGAAAGGGTGAAAGACTACAGAATCACCGTTCTGGAGAGGGGAAGAGACTACTCCCACAACACCATCTCCGGTGTGAGGATGGATGGGAAGATCTTCATCTCCCACGGCATGGGAGGAGAGATCTACATTCCCCTTGAGATCCAGGCGAAGACGGTGGAGTTCTACCTGAAGTTTTCCGGCTACACTCCCACCGTCGATAAAAGAGAAGGCATCGTGAACTACCTGAAGTCCTTCGAAAGGGATGGCAGGAAGATAGAGTTCGGAGAGTCCTTCTCGAACGAAGAGATCTACAAGCGCTTCTATCACCACGGCTTCGAACCGGTGAAGTCCTATTTCTTCCATCTTGGAACGGACATCCTGAAAGAGACTAACAAGAACATATACGAGTACTTCTCCTCCTTTGAGAACATAGAGTTTTTCTTTGGAACCGCTGTGGAGGATGTGGAGTTCGGCCCTCCCCACAGGGTGCACACAAGCAGGGGAGAGTTCGAGTTCGACGAGCTCGTGATCGCCGTTGGAAGAAGCGGACACAGACTCATGGAGCGTCTCAAAGAGAAATATCCACAGCTTGTCAAGCCGAACCAGTTCGTCGACATCGGTGTCAGGTACGAACTCCCGAACCACGTGATGGATCCATTCTCCGATATGTACGAGGTGAAGGTTCGCTACAGGACCAAAACGGGTTACATCTGCAGGATCTTCTGCCAGAATCCGGCAGGGAAGGTGACACTGGAAAAGTACGAAGACTTCACCACGGTGAACGGCTATTCTGACAGCCTGCATAAGACGGAGAACACGAACTTCGCCATTCTCGTCACCACGCGCTTCACAGAGCCGTTCAAGGATCCCACGGGATACGGTGTCAACCTCGCAAAGCTCGCAAACATCTTAGCCGGTGACAAAGAGAAAGTGATTCTGCAGACGTACGGTGACTTCAAGGAATTCAGAAGGACGAAGAGGCTCGGAAGGGTCCACCCCACTCTGGATTCTGAGAGTTACATTCTGGGAGACGCGAATCTCGTCTTTCCGTCGAAGATCAGAGAATCCCTCGTGGATTTCGTGGAGAACCTGGAGAAGGTCATACCGGGGGCTTCCTACTTCGACAACCTGCTCTACGCCGTCGAGGTGAAGTTCTACACGAACAAGTTCCTGAACGACATCGTGGAAGGTCTCCACGTGGTGGGAGACTGCTCCGGGTGGACCAGATCGATCCAGTACGCCACCTCGATGGGATACATGAGAGCTGTTGGAATGAAGATTCAATCTCTGTGAGACAGAATCGCAAAGAATCCCCACTCGATGAGAAGAACAGAGAAGAAAACGACGAAACCTTCCCAGAAGGTGAACCTGTGCACGTTGAAGATGTGAAGAAACAGAACGGTGGCTATGGCACAGGAAACAAGACCGTTCGGGAAACCCTTTTTCACGAGAGCGCTGATTCCCGCGTATCCGAAGAGAGTGGCAAAGACGATTCCAAGAAACTTTCCAAACGAAACATCGAACACATTGAAAACGGAAAGAAGAATGAGTACACCGAGAAGTATCAGAACCATTCCAAAGAATCTCAAGTCCATCCCTCCCTCATCTGCACTCGAGAATATTCTACCACTTTAAAACCTGTGTTAGAATAACCTTAAAGGGAGGTAGAAATATGTTATCACCAACGGAAAAAAGGTATCTACTCGCCGTTCTTTTGACAACGGAAGAGGGAAGCACGAGACTGAAGAGAGTATCGAACTTTTTGAAAGTGAAAATGCCCTCCGCGAAGCAGATTCTGGAAGACCTCGCGAACAAAAAGCTCGTAAATTACGTGAGAAGAGGTCCTATCTCTCTGACAAAAAAGGGAATGGAACTCGCTCAAAAAGAGCTTGAGCGCTTCAACAACCTGAAAGAATTTCTGAAGAAGATCCTCTTCCTCGATGAAGAAGAGGCAGAGAAAGGTGCCTGGGAGATCTTCTTCAACCTCGAGGAGAGTATCGCCGATAGGGTCGTTGATTTCATGAACTTCCTCACCCACTGTCCACACATAACGCCGATATGCATAAAGGGCTTCAAAGAATATCTGGAAACAGGAGAGTTTCCAACTCTTTGCAGACTCAGAAGGTGATGGTATAATCGTGAAAGTGAAATCCCGCTCCACCCGTCCGGAGGTGGGGCCGAACGTCCGAGGGAGGTGAGTTTCTGTGGCTTACGTGAAAGAGAGGATCTACGAGAGCATGTTCATCATCGCACCGAACGTTCCAGAGGAAGAGAGAGAAAATCTCGTCGAAAGAGTCAAGAAGATCATCGAAGAAAGAGTCAAGGGAAAGATCGAAAAAGTGGAAAGGATGGGTATGAGAAAGTTCGCCTACGAGATCAAGAAGTTCAGCGAAGGAGATTACACGGTGATTTACTTCAGGTGCGATGGTCAGAACCTTCAGGAGCTGGAGAATTTCTACAGAGTGACACCCGAAATCATCAGATGGCAGACCTTCAGAAGGTTCGATCTGGAAAAGAAAGAGAGAAAGGCGCAGAGAGAAAAGGCAGCTGCTGAAGCTGTCGAGACAGGTGAAGGAGGATCCGAAGCTTAATGTCTTTCTTCAACAAGATCATACTCATAGGAAGACTCGTGAGAGATCCTGAAAAGAGATACACGCTCAGCGGAACTCCCGTCACCACCTTCACGATAGCGGTGGACAGGGTTCCCAGAAAGAACGCGCCGGACGACGCTCAGACAACGGATTTCTTCAATGTTGTTACCTTTGGAAGACTCGCAGAATTCACGGGAACCTATCTCACCAAAGGAAGGCTCGTTCTCGTCGAAGGTGAAATGAGAATGAGAAGATGGGAAACACCGTCTGGAGAAAAAAGGGTATCTCCAGAAGTTGTTGCAAACGTTGTGAGATTCATGGACAGAAAGCCCACCGAAACAGTCAGCGAGACTGAAGAGGAACTGGAGATACCGGAGGAAGACTTTTCCGGCGATACCTTCAGTGAAGATGAACCACCATTTTGAGGGAGGTGTGTTTGATGGCTTACAGGAGGAGAAAGAAGAAGGTCAAGAAGTGCAGACTCTGTGAAATGGAATTGGACTACGTTGATTATAAAGACACAAGGCTTCTCAGTGAATTTCTCACCGACAAGGGAAAGATCATACCAAAGAGGCTCACCGGAAACTGTTCAAAGCACCAGAGAATGGTGAAGGTAGCTATCAAGAGGGCAAGACAGATGGGACTCCTTCCATACCTGAAGATATGAAAGAAGGGCGCTGAAGCGCCCTTCTTCATTCTCCGTCCTCTTCAGTGTCTTCTTCGAAGAAGATCTCTTCGATATCGGGTATGCTGTTCTGCCACTTTTCGAAGACTTTCTGAGCCGTTGCGTATTCTACTCCTTCAAGCATAACACCCTCGGGGGTTTCTTCCGCTTTGAAGATGTAGACTTCACCGAGGTCTTCGATCATGTCTCTTGCGTCGTTCAGAAAGACCTCTTCGCAGACCCAGAAGAGATTTCCTTCGTCCTCCACTTCTCCCAGCTTGTGGAAGAAGACTTCGTTTCCATCCTGATCGATCAGGCTGAAAACTTCCGTTGTGTGTTCGTGTTCATGTTCATGCTCATGTTCGTGCATACTCATAATAAAAACCTCCTTGACAAAAAACTGGGCTCTGAGAAATACTACCATTTGTGGAGGATAAAATCAAGTAGCCGGTATGGTCTTCCAAAGACTCGATCTTCGGGAGGTCCTGAAACCGTGGAAATAAAGCGTCTCACAGAGAGAGTGGCCTACGTTCCAAATCCGGTGAACATAGGTGTTGTGTACACAGAAAGCACCGCCGTTCTCGTGGACAGCGGGCTCGATGAGAGCGTGCCAAGAAAGATTTCTCGACTTCTGGAAAAGCCTCCTTTGTATCTCATAAACACCCACTCTCACGCCGACCACTGCGGTGGGAACGCCTTTCTGAAAAAGCGCTTCTCCACCCGCGTGTTCGCCCCAAAGATGGAAAAAGAGATCATAGAAAACACCGTCTTTGAGCCTTTCTACCTGTACGGTGCTCATCCTCCAGGTGAACTCAGAAACAAGTTTCTCATGGCAGACCCCTCCGCTGTCGATGAGGCGATCGAAGAGGGAACCATCACGATTGAGAGCGTGGATCTTGAGATAGTACCTCTTTCTGGACACTCACCGAACCAGATCGGAGTGGCTGTGGATGGTGTCCTTTTCTGTGCAGACGCCGTGTTTTCTGAAGAAACACTGAGAAAACACAGAATATTCGTCATCTACAGCGTGGAGAAGTTCCTTGAAACGCTCGACTTTCTTGAAAAGACAAACTACAGCTGCTACGTTCCGTCTCATGGAGAGGTGACTCGAGATATCGGTGAACTTGTGGAGAAAAACAGAAAGACGGTGGAGAACATCATCAACGCTGTTCTGGAAATCACAGTAAATCCTGTGAGCACAGACGAACTGATGAAACAGCTCTTCAACAGATTCGAAATCACACTGGAGAATCTCACACAGTACATACTCTACAGATCCACCGTTCACGCGTATCTGAGCTTTCTTCTGGACAGGAAAGAGATAGAGAGGGAATTCAGAGACAACGTTCTTGTATGGAGGCGGTGCTGATGCTGGTGAACTGGATGTTCCTTGGACTCGAGTATCTTGTGGGAGTTCTTCTTGTTTTCTTTGCGATACGTTTCTTCGGCCTGAAAGGAATGTACGCTCTTGGAGCGATTCTTGTTCTCTACATGAACGTTGCCGTTTTGAAGGCGTACGAACTGCTTCCCGGTGTTCAGCTGTACGCCGGGGTTTTCCTCGGACCTTTCTTTGTCACGCTGATCGCCATCGTGACCGAGGTGTACGGGTACAGAGAGGCGCAGAAACTGGTGGCGGTGGGTTTCTTTGCCCAGGTCGTGTTTCTGGTGGGGATGCTGATCGCGCTCGGTTACATCCCTTCCAGCGAAGATTGGGCACACGAACACATGAAGGCTCTCTTTCTCCCCGTCTGGAGAACCACGCTCTTCAGCTGGCTTGCGTTCATCGCGTCCGGTATATTCAAGGCGAGGTTTCAGGATTTTTTGAAGGGAACGAAGGGACTTTTCGGAAAACACCTGTGGCTGCGCGACAACGCTGCAACGAAACTGTCTCAGCTTGTGGACAACGTGATCTTCTTCTACGGAGCCCTCACCGGGTACTTCTCCCTGAGAACGATCACGACCTTTTTGATCTGGACCACTCTCTTTGAGTGGCTCTTCGACTACCTTGACACGTGGGTCGTAGTGAAGGGTGTGGGGTGGTTGCTGGATCAGAATCCTGAGAAACTTTTTTACAGGGAGGAACGATCGTGAGACTCGCTTATGTAGCTTACATTTTCTTTGACAAGAACCTCGGTGTGAGAAAGAAACTGATATCTCAAATGAAGATCTTCTCAAAGTATTTTGATTCGTATCTTTTCACGCTTGAAAAGAACGAACTCATCGTTTACAACGGTGACTGGCAGGTGGAAAAGAGTATTCTCATTCCGGATGTGTACCTGTTCAGCGAGAATGACAGTTTCTTAGTAAAAGTGTTCAAGGTACTTGAAAGAACAAAGTGGTTCTTTGAAACCGTGAATAGAGAACTTAAGGATTTCGATATCACGTACATTAGAGCATTTTTGCCCGTAAAGGAAGCGATGGGGCTTTTGAAAGATTTAAAAAAGAAAAATACGAAAATCATATTTGAATACCCAACATACCCTTTCGGTCACGAATTTTTCAAGACTTACGGCCCTGTATTCTTTTTGATGTATTATCCTCGATACAAAAGGGTAAACAATCTGGTCGATCTTATTGTGACTTTTGGAGAAAAGAAAGGGGCCGACAGCGGAAAATTCATCACGCTATCCAATGGAGTGGACTTTTCTGATATTCCCCTTAAAAAGCCTGCCCCTGACTATGATGTCCTGAACCTCATAGGTGTTGCGCGCCTCAGGTACTGGCACGGTTATGATAGAGTTATAAAAGGACTCGAGAGATATTACAGAGACAACCCAGAGAAGAAAGTTTACTTTCACATTGTGGGAGATGGACCTGAACTTCCGAAGTTGAAAAGGCTCACAGAAGAACTGAGAATGGAAGAGCACGTTATCTTTCACGGATTGAAATACGGTGAGGAACTGAACAGGATATTCGACATTGCACATGTTGCGGTAGCGAGTCTCGGTATGCATCGCTCGAAGTTGATAACAGGGAACACTCTCAAAGTGAGAGAATACTGCGCACGAGGGATTCCTTTCATCGTTGGATACAGGGATGTGGATTTTCCTGAGGATTTTCCATTTTCGTTGAGAGTTGAACCGAATGATTCTCCGATTGACATTCAGAAAGTAGTATCATTCTATGAAAAGTTAAAAAAGAATTATCCCAATCACTCCCTCTTAATGCGAAAATATGCCGAAGAGAAACTCAGCTGGGAAGCGAAGATGAAACCTCTCATAGAAAAAATCCTGAATATGAGGTGATCGCATGAGAGTACTCTCGCTGGTCGGTGCAAGGCCTCAGATCATAAAAGAGGCGATGCTTCACAGGGAATTCAAAGAGAAGGGGATAGAGGAGATCCTCGTTCACTCCGGACAGCACTACGACTACAACATGTCAGATGTGTTCTTTGAAATTCTTGAGATCAGACAACCTCACTACAATCTCAACGTGGGATCTGGAACCCATGGAGAAATGACGGGAAAGATCATAATCGAGTTTGAAAAGGTTCTCCTCAAGGAAAAACCTGATCTTGTTCTGGTTTACGGCGACACCAACACAACCCTTGCTGGTGCGCTCGTGGCTGCAAAACTCAAAATACCCGTCGCCCACGTTGAGGCAGGGTTGAGACAGCATCCCAAAGACATGCCCGAGGAGATAAATAGAATCGTCACAGATCGCGTCTCTCAACTTCTTTTCTGTCCGAGCAAACTCGCGGTGAAGAATCTCGAGAGAGAAGGAATCACAGAAGGAGTTTACTTTGTGGGGGATGTGATGTACGATCTTTTTCTCAAAATGGAGGATAGATTCAGATACGATGTGTTCGAAAAGCTGGGGCTGAAAGAGAACGAATTCATTCTCGTTACTCTCCACAGGGATTTCAACGTGGACGATCCAGTGAAACTGAGAAAGATTTTAGAGCAACTCAAAAGAATCTCCAGAGAGAAGAAAGTAGTCTTTCCCATCCATCCCAGGACGAAAAATAGAGTGAAGGAATTCGGCCTCGAAAACCTCCTGGAAGGTATGGTTGTGATAGACCCGGTAGATTATCTGAACCTCATGGGACTCGTAAAAAGGTGTTGGAAGGTTGTGACAGACAGCGGCGGTCTTCAGAAGGAGGCGTACTTTGCAAGAAAACAGGCGGTTGTGGTGATGCCAGACACAGGCTGGAGGGAACTCGTCGAGGCAGGCTGGAACAAACTGGCAAGTGAAGAAAACCTCTCTGACGTACTGATGCAAGAAGACGAACCTGACTATCCAGATGGACTGTACGGTGACGGAAACGCTGCCGGAAGGATCGTTGAGGTGATAGAAAGATGGTATCAGACCTGAAAAAAGAAGCGATGGAACATATGAATAAGGGAAACTACAACAAGGCACTTGGATTGTTCAGAAAAATCCTCTCTGAAAACCCGGAAGATGCAGAATCCATCTATAACTCCGCTGTTGTTCTGCATCGGCTTGGAAGATGGAGGAGTGCAAAAGAATTCGCACTTCGCTATCTCAAACTCTTCGGACCGGATTCTTCCATGGAAGAAATCCTCGGGGATGTTCTGTTCTTCGAGGGAGATTTCAAGGCAGCATTGAAGTGGTACAGGAGATCTCTCAAGAACGCTCAACTGGAAGATAGTGAGCGTGTTCAGGGAAAAATCAAGAGTGCGATGAAAAAACTCAGAGAGTGTGTGAGCAGGAAAAAACTGGCTCTGGTTGTTGCAGAAGGAGCGGACAGTTTCACCGATGATCTGATTGAAAGACTTTCGAAGAAGTTCTGGGTGAGAAAATTCCTTGTTCCCAGAAGAGAGTACTACTTTTTCTTCAGTGTTCTTACCATCCTTTACGATAAAGGCATCGCAAGACCATGGGTTGTCAGGATCGTTTGTTCTCTTTTTCCCAACACCCTCAAGAGAGCGATGAGATGGGCTGACATCGTCTGGATAGAGTGGGCATCCCCAGTGGCTGTGGTGGCCAGCCTCTTAAGGAGAAAGAAAAGGATGTTCGTCAGACTTCACAGATACGAGGCTTTCAGAGAGTACCATTTTTTGAGAGAGTACAGTTCCCTGATAAACTGGCAAAACCTAGATGGAGCCATTTTTGTTTCAGAGTTTGTTAAGAAGGTTGTGGAAGGAAGGGGAGTGAAACTTCCGGAGAAAACAGTGGTGATTCACAACGGTTTGAATCTTAAAAGATTCATTCTGAAAGAGAGATCAAAGGGCTTCGACATCGGATGGGTGGCCGGGATCATTCCAAGAAAAAATCTTCATCTGGCACTGGAAGTCATGAAACGACTCGTTCAGATCGATTCCAGATACACACTCCACGTGGCAGGGGAGTTCAAAGATGATCTCTATGAGATTTATATAAAACATCTGGTGAAAAAAATGGGATTGGAGAAGAACGTGATCTTCTATGGCTGGGTGGACGATATGGACGAATGGTGGGAAGACAAAAATTATATTCTCTCCACCAGCATTCACGAAAGTTTCGGCTACAGCATCGTTGAAGCCATGGCAAAAGGGATCAAGCCTGTGATCCATCATTTTCCAGGTGCAGAGGAGTTCTACGATGAGGAGTTTCTTTTTACAAGTGTTGAAGAGGCCGTAGAAAAAATCATCAGCGATGATTATGACTCCAGAAAGTACAGAGAATACGTCTTAAAAAGAAACTGGACACTGGAACATCAGACAGAGAAATTCGAAGAATTCATAGAGTTTCTCTGACTACAAAAGCCAGTTCTCTCAACCGGGAAACGATATCTTTCCTTTCCACAAGGAGTTTCAGTGTTTCGACCACCCTTCGATCCAGTTTAAGGACTTAAAAGAGGATCTCTCCAACCTTGAAGCCATCGGCCTTGAAAGCTAGAAAATATCAGCACAGTTGTTGGAGAAGAATGAATCAAAACGCTTGAAAACGGAAAAAGTTAGTGCTGCTATTCAATGACCGTGTTGCAGAGTCCAATCATCCACTCTGTCGGGATACTGTTATGAAACAACGATACACAATATGCTTGGGCGATGGGAAATATATGAACGAAAACCTGATGACCTGGCTTTTAGTGTACCCCATAGGTGTTAGGAACAGAATTTTTCGACAAAATACTTGAAAGATCTGTTTTTTTGTTTGGCTGTTTCTATGGAAAAGTTTTCAAGCAATTCGATCATAAAGTTTATTCTAGAATATTTCTCTGGGATCAAACGGTTGAATTGTTCCTTTGTTATATTTTCGGTGTTTTTTAATTTTCTTTCTTTGATTTTTAAATCTCGAGATTTGTCTTTGTTCAATCCAGCAAGATACCAGCTTTCTATCTCTCTGATAACAACGACAACCCTTTTTGGATCTATATTGGGCAAATAATTCTGTATTTGTTGCTTTCTCGCAGTTACACATGGTGAATCGTCCATATCAGTTACATAAATGTAATCCCATCCAGCACTTGTGATGGAACGTATATAACTCTCAAGCCGCTCTTTTTTCATCTGAGCGTATTTTACCAATTTCACACTATCAAATTTTTTCTTCAAAACTGGCACCACAATTCTTTCAAAGAATCTTTCATCATCATTTCCTTCAACAAATATGATCAGGAGCATGCTTGAACCTCACAGTAAATTCTGGACATAGAGTTCATCTATACCTATTTCGTTCTTGAGAAATACCTCTACCTCTTTTTTATTTGCGGGTCTTTCAATCCTCGAAAAACCCTTTTCATCACGAAAGACAAAGAGCAAGTTTTCTAGACCTGCATACTTCACAAACTCCGGATTGTGTGTGGTGATTATTATCTGCTTTTGACGAGAAGCATCTTTCATCATATCTACTATCTTGGAAACAAGGTAGGGGTGAATGTTTCTTTCTGGCTCTTCTATGATCACCACACGTTTCTTTTCGAAATACAAAACGAGAACAAGGGCAATTATATTGATTGTCCCATCAGAAATCAAAGGTGCCGGTATGTAGTCTTCAAAGTAATTTTCTCGTATCTTGAACAACAGAGATTTATCTACAAGTTTTTCTATATCAAGGCTTTCCACAAAAGGAAGAAGGTCTTTTACAAGATTGAAAAACTTTTTTCGGCTTTCTTCGTTTTCCAGTATTTTCTTAACCACTATTGGTAAGTTCTGGCCATTCTCTTCCAGTTCAGCTTTCCCTGTAATAGGAATAGCCTTTTTTGACAGTTTTGGATCGAAGTCGTAAATTGCGATCTCTCTGAATATATCACCAAGTGGGGTCAGGAACCTGAATAAAGGAGTTTCCATCAAAAGAGAATTTTCTGGTATATTTTCTTTCAATAAAAAGAGCGTATTTTCAACCATCTTTTTGTAATTAGAATCTGGTGCCTCTATCTGGTAGTTCAATTTTCCGTTTTTCCGAAGAACTTTTAAAAAAACATCTGTCTGATCTTTTCTTGTAAAAATTTTAAGATCTTGTTTCAATTCTTCTTTTGTTACTCTACACCATGTCTTTTGGTCAAACCGCAAGCAAAATTCGTACTCAATCTTTACTATCTTTAAAACTTCTCCGTTCCCTAGAAAAGATGGTATTTCTTTGTTTTGCGACTGTGATTCAGAAAAAGTTACCTTTAGCGATAGATCCTGGGTTGAACCTATTTTCATGTTTCTTATGTACTCATGCCCTCCCTGCAGGGATATTGCGTTATCCAGACCAAAGTTGGCAATATCTCTTAGAAACTCAAAAATGCGAATGAAATTTGACTTTCCTGAAGCGTTAGGGCCAATCACAACATTGAAATTCCCAAGATCGATTTTTAGTTCATCAAAACTCTTGAAGTTTTTCCCCTCTATCTTTTCAATAAACATATTTCCTCCTCCCTTCAACATTATATTACTACATAAATCAATTGTCGGTAAAACAAACCGCAGAACTCAACTTATAGGAATTATAGTTCAAAATATAATAGTCTGAACTATAACCTTTCAGAGTAATCAGGCTGAAGTAGCAGTTTCATGCTTGCTAGGTGACGAGAAATGCGGGAAGAGATCTGGTGGTTGGGTCTTTAGCGTACCCTGCTGGCATGAGAAACGCTCTGGATCTTCACCGTCCACTGTGAAAAGCCCATCTCCAGGTAAACAAAAACCCCCTGACAGATGCCAGGGGGTCGAATGCCCTATGTTTAATTCAGACAGAGGCGAAGGATACTGATCTAACCTTCAAAATTGTACTCCCAGGTTTATACCAAATCCAAAGCCTTCCATGAAAATATTTGGAAGAGAAATGTCTTCTTCCAAGTCTGATTCATCCCAGATGAGGAAGTAGTAACTATAATCCATGTAAGGGTTGATGTACACATGGTTGAATCTTATTTTGTAACCAAGTGATCCACCAAAAACAGGTGCGTGAATGTTAAGAGATGTTTCGTTGAGTTTGTATGTTATCAAAGAATAACCAAGTGACACACCAACATATCCTCCGTTGAAAACCTCTTTGAAATATCGATTGTACGAAATCTCCCCTCCAAAAGCCAAGATTTCGATGTTCGAAGGATCAGACATAGACGCTCCAATTCCGCGGATGAGGACAGTGTCCGTGTTTGACACAGAGAACTCCACACCGCCGGTGAAACCACCACTTCCTTCAATGATTCATGGAAGGACAGAAAATACAGGATCGAAGAAAAACCACACTTCGTTTCCCAGAAGAGCCACCCCGAAGAGCATTAAAACAACAGTTCTCACTTTAATTAACGGAAAATTTTATTTTACAATGTGTAAAAGTAAAAACACTGACATCTCAACGTATATTACCTATTTGAAAGATATTGAAACAAACATCAAACCGCGTCGAGCAAAAAGAGATAGGCAGGCAGAACTTTTATTTTCACACCATCCAGGGAGAGTTCGGTGTGCAAATCCCAGGTTATAAGATATCTTTCGGGCATCCGAAACAACCCCTGGGTATTTCTTTTCCCGCTTTATAACACATATTGACCTATCAAAAGGTCAAATCTTCCCAATTTTGACCTACATATAGGTCAAAATCTCCAAACTAGTGGGGTTATAATAATCACGAGAAAATCTCTACTTACTTTTCTTCACAACAGGCAGCAGAAAAAGCCGTAAAAGCCGTGTTCCAGAAAATGGGAGCACAGGCATGGGAACGTTCCATAGCAGATCTGCTCGAAGAACTTTCCAGACACTTTGAAATCCCTGAAGAACTCATGGACCATGCCCTTGAACTGGACAAAGCTTGTATCCCCACAAGGTATCCGGATGCCCTTCCTTCCGGCTCCCCCAGAAACAGGTATTCCAGAATTGAAGCCGAAAGGCTGGTGAACTATGCTGAAAAGATCATCCGATTCTGCGAAGATCTTCTATCCAGAATATAAAAGGGAAAAGGTCCTGGAGATAATCAGAAACTCCCTCCCACAGCTTTTGAAGGTACTTCCTGTAAAGCTTGTTGTGCTTTTTGGCTCTTATGCAAAGGGGAATTTCACCGCCTTCAGTGATATCGATCTCCTTGTGGTTTATGATGATCCAATCAGAGAAGATGCCTACAAAATAGTGAAAAGGACCATCAAATTGAAAGGACTGGAACCGCACGTCTACTCTCTGAGTGAATACAAACAGATGGAAAAGACCATCTCGAAGATGATCGAGGGTGGAGTGGTTGTTTATAAAGCGTTATAGAAATCTCGACAACCTCGACAAACTCGACAGACGCCGAACGGGATCGACAAACCGTCAGATCTCCATGTAACTGAACTTTCCAGAGATCCTGTAGCCTTCCTTTTCAACAAGGAGTATCCGCTTTTGAAGGAGTTGATCCATGACTGAGTACGCCGTTGTTCGCTTGAAGCCCTCTTTCTGAAGTGTTTCTATGATCTTTTCTCTGGAGTAGACAGAACCTCTCAGGACTCGAATGGCCTTTTTCTGGTTTTCTGTCAGGTTCAGAGTCAGCCCGGTGTACTCTGATATCGTCCTGTTGATCGTGTTGATCAGATCCTCTTTACTCAACAGTTCCTTGTGAATGTTGTCGTAGATCGCCTTTGTCAATATCCACAGGCCGTCTCTTGGGTTTCCATCGGAAAAACCGGCCACTATATCGAGCACTCCGTCTTCGATGAGTTCAATGTAAGATCCAAGCCTTTTGATGATCAACTCTTTGATCTCAAGTTTCTTCAGAGTCTCAACAAAAACGATGTCCGTGAATATGTTTTCCAGATTTCCTGCTTCGTTCCATCTCAGTCTGTCGGCAGCGTATTCGCGGTATATCGAAAAGGGAAGAGAAAGTATGACGACAAAGTCCTCCATGATGATGAAGTTCTTTATCGAATCTATCACCCTGAGAACGTCTTCCTTCTTCTCCTTGTCCAGTTCGTCTATGATCAGAAGGAATTTTCCCTTTCTCTGAACCGTCTGTTTTATCAGTTCTCCGAGCTTTTCTCTGGCTTTGAAGAAATTGAACCTCGGTCTGATCGATTTTTCATGTGTCAGGCTGGCGTTCACACCAAAGGAAACACCGAGGGAAAAGCCTTTTATGGTTGAAACTTCATCCGTTATCCACTTTCTAACCTCTTTTGCAAGATCCGACACTCCCTCCACCTTCTCCAGGGAAAGCGCCAGACTGTGCAAAAGATCGTAGAGTATGCTCTCCATGGAGTCTCTGAGCGAGATGTTCACCCTGACCGTGAATACTCCTTCCGGGTTCACGAAGTTGAGTACCGTCGTTTTTCCAATGCCCGTCTCTCCAGAAACACCAACAATCCCAAAAGGTTGATGAAGTGCTATTGAGTTCAGATAGTTTATCTCCCTGGCCCTGTTCACCAGGTACTCTGATTCGCCTTCTCTGAGCGGTCTGTCCACCAGAACACTCAAAAGATCGGCCACCGTTTGCTTCACAAAATCACCCCTGTGTTATTTTCTGTTTTGTTTAGATTATACTACAAATTCCTGTTACCGTCTCGACACCGTCGACAAACTCGACAGACACCGGACAGGTTCGACAGAATTCAGAAAAACACTTTCGATGAACGGACTGGTTTCAACTTGTAGGTATTTATCGAATGTAATCGATAAATTCGTACGAGTTTATCGAATGTGTTCGATAAATTCGGACGGTTTGGTATAATAAGTAGTGTGACTGGATAAAGGGGTGATCCGATTGCGGATAGATGAACTTTATCTCATGAATCCGTGGTGGCGCTCTCCAGAAGAAATATACGCCGACAGGAACATCAGATCTTTCGAAAAAAGCACGTTCAGATACTATCCAGAAAAATTCTTCAGGGAAATTCCAGAGGATAAACCCGGTATATACACCATCAGAGGGCCTCGTCAGATAGGGAAGACCACCTTCCTTAAACTCTACATCAAAAGGTTGATCGAAGATGGTGTGAAACCATCCAATATATTCTTCTTCACGTGTGATGGAATAAAAGACAGGTTCGATCTGATAGAAACTGTGAGGGTTTACTTTCAGATGTTCGAAAGAAAACAGGGAGAGATCAGGTATATCTTCATTGACGAGATAACCACCATTGAGGACTGGCAGAAATCGTTGAAGTATCTTGTAGATATCGGCTTGCTCGACGACTGCCTTGTTGTTCTCACAGGCTCTTCCGCTTACGACCTGAAAAGGTCCAGTGAAAGACTTCCAGGAAGAAAGGGTCATGGAAAAGACCTGGTTTACATTCCCATCACGTTCGGAGAATTTCTGAGAAGTTCAGGAATTGAAGTTGAAAGAAAAACGATAGAAGAAATTCTCGAAAGTACCATTGACGATCTGAACAGACTATACCTTAGAAACGCTTTTTTAAAAGAGCACTTCATGAAGTACCTGAACACAGGAGGTTTTCCAAAGGTAATAGATGATTTTCTGAGGAAAGGCAGAATCACCGATACGACAAAGAACGTGTACAAAGACTTCATTCTCGGAGACGCAGAAAAGTATATAAGGGCAAGAACAAACTTGCTGGAGATATTCAGAAAACTTCCAGACATCGTTGGTCAGAGATTTTCCTGGAACTCCCTGGTTGACGTTTTCACAGGTACCGTGGAAAGTGTTGATACGATTCAGAAATACTTCGAATATCTGGGCTACAGTTTTATACTCATGAACGTCTTCTTCATCGATATTTCCAGAAAGACCATCAGACCCAAAAAACAAAAAAAGACCTACCCGATCGACAAGGTGATTGCCGATATAATATCTGACATCAGTGGGAAAACAATCAAACTTCCACAACTCATAGAGATGTTCACGCTGAGGCATCTTTTGAAAGGTTCTGACGTTATCCACCACGGCATGAATCTCTACGACGGGCCGTTCTTCTGGTATTCAGAGAGAGGAAACGAGATCGATTTCATCTACAACCATGAAGGAACCCTGATTCCAGTCGGAGTGAAGTACCAGAACAGGATAAACAAATCTGATTATCTTGGAATGAAAAGGGTATTCGGCAGAGGAATTCTCATCACCCAGGATGCGATCTTCAGAGACGAAAATATCGTGGCGATCCCGGCGTGGCTCTTCTTTGCGGTGTTTGAAGGGAACGAATAGCGACCTTTGGCTTCACAATGTTCAAAGAAATCTCTGTTCTCAGCTCTCAGCCCATAAGGAATCTTTCAAATGATCTCAGAAGAAGGCCCAGTGAAAGCCGATACGACACAGTTTCTACAACTGGTCATGTTTTCTTCTCGCCTTCCTTCTGAATCTTCCAGAATCGAAGCCGAAAGGTTGGTGAACTATGCCGAAAAGATCGTCTCAGATTCGTGGCGCTCTTCAGCTCATACGCAAAGGGAACTTCACCGCCTTCAGCGACGTCGATCTGCTTGTAGTTTATGATGACCCAATCAGAGAAGATGCCTACAAAATAGTGAAAAAGACCATCAGGTTGAAAGGCCTCGAACTCCACGTCTATTCTCTGAGTGAATACAAACATGTCGGTATTTATCGAATGAATTTGATAAATTCGTGCGTTTTTATCGAACATCGCAAAGAAGGCGCAGTTTTCTACGTAATGGAGATGAATTTACGGATTCAGCGTGTTTGTGGTGAATGGTTCAGAGGCGGCGGAACCCCAAGAGAGTTTTACGAGCCATCACGGGTTGAAGCGGGAAGCCATAGGTTTTCAAGATTTCGAGTTGGGTTTATCATGATACATCAAAAGGATTCAGTGCACTTGAGGAACTGGCTGTCTCAGAAGTATTATGACGTTTTGCTTGACATGTTGTGGGACATATCGTATGATTTTAGTGGAGGTGATGATATGCGCTTTGTTTCAAGTAGAGACATCAGGAACAATCCGGCTGTGCTCTGGAAGGACGACGAAACAGTCATCACAGTGAATGGGAAGCCAAAGGCTATTGTCATGAAAATCGATGGAGATCCAAAGGAAATTCTGGATTTCATAGAAAAAATAAGAGTTCAAATGGCAGTTGAGAAGTTACGGTTGTTCTCACTGGAAAAAGGATTGGACAAGCTCTCAGAGGATGAAATCGAAGAGATAGTAAGAGAGGCAAGGAAATAGAAATGAAAGTGGTTGTTGACACAAATGTTTTGGTATCTGGAATCATAAATCCACACGGCAGACCTGCCCATATTCTCAATCTTGTCCTGGATGGAAAGCTCATACTCTGTATTGATTCCAGAATATACGATGAGTATGAAAGAGTTCTTCTAAGTCCAAAGTTTTCTTTTCCTAAGGAGTATGTGAAAATACTCTTGGATTTCATAAAAAGAAAGTCTGTATTTGTAGTACCATCACCTCTTAGAATAGATCCACTCGACGAGTCCGATCTTCCCTTTCTGGAAGTTGCTTTTTCAGCAAAAGCGCCCATCATAACAGGAAACAGAAAACATTTCGAGAACGTGAAGGGAATAGAAATATACACTCCCTCTGAGTTCATTGAGAAGTTCATTAGACACGCTCTTTGAGAAGCTCTTTCTCATAGAACACAAACCAGAAAGCATACTCTCTTTAGGGGATCGTGATGAATGGCTATTTGGCTTAGAATTGCTAGAATCTTAGTAGATCGTATCAGAAAAAGGTATCTCCAAGCTCGATAGAGGTAGGAATAGGGACTTTGGCCAGCCCTGTGCGGTTAAAGCTCGTAGGTTGAGCATACCGCACAAAGAACCTTATCCCTTTTTGGGGATCGGAAGGAGGTCAACATCTCGACGCAGTAGGCAAACTCGACAGATGACGGACAAGCTTTCTTAATACGAATGAATCAATGGTGATTCTATTTGTATACTTCCCATATTCCCGAAGGAGTTATTTCGAACGTTGCTTGTTCTTCCACAACGGATCCCGGCATCCAACAAAGACCATGAGTTACAATGTTCCTTCCGGATCCTTTTTTGTCATCCCATTCTCTTCCCATAAAAATCTCTATCTCGCCTTTCATGTTCAAATTCGGCTCGTATTTCGCATGTGCCCAAATGAAATTCCCTTGCAAGATCGTCACTTTTACTGACTCATCACTCTCAAGCCAGCTACCGCAAAATCCTTTTGACCTGAGATCTGTATCATCCAATCTTTCCAATTTCACCAGTTCTGTTTCTCCAAATCCATATTTCCTTTCACCACCTATTTGCAGAGACTGCAATAATTCTGAGAGCTTTACCTGAACATCTTCATATGTGAATAAAAAGTCATCTTCTTTAGGGTGACCATCGATTTTTATCCACATCAACCCTTCGAGAAATAGAGGTGAAGAATCTTCTGTGTTTCGATAATTTATGTATTCAAGGTGATGTAGGGTTTCTTCTTCCGCAGATAAAGAATTTGCATCTATGGCGGTTGTTGATATAGAGCGGATATATTTCTTCTCAAATTCGTACAGACACATTCGACCGAGTTTCAAACCCTCTTCGGTGTAATGAGGAAGGAAAAGTTCTTTGCCGTTTGAAAAGTAGAAATATCCGAATCTCATCTTTTCTCTCAGAAATTGCCCAGCTTTTTTATAATCATTTCTCCCTGTTTTCTGCACAAGTTTTACCGTCATAGCGCCCCATAAAGTCCTTGCAGGAACATATAATCTCGTCCGTGTGAGGTGCATGATTTTATGGTATCCAATATGCAATGGTGATTTCAACTGGAAAACTAGAGAGTAGAGAATCCATTTTTCCTCTTTCATGTTCTATCACTCACTATGACTGCTAGATTCTTTCACCAAAGCCTTAGCGTGGTATCTTGCGTATATCAAGGTTTTCTCAACGATCTCGATTGCGAACATCAAATCGTGTATTCTCTCTGAGAGGTTACTTATGCTCGAAAGATCTTCTTCATTTGAATTCTTCATAATACCTATTTCACGTAGCATTTCTATGGCCTTTTTGAGGATTCCCTCTGCTTTATTTTCTGCTTTACAGAACAGTCCGAAGGCATAAAGACCTTGTTGTTGAAGAACACCCAGTGCCTTAGTTACAAGGCTTTGAATCTCCTTTGAATCGCATTCGCTCTTCATCTCATTGACGATATCGATGCTGTACCTTGCACAGATTTGATCAATATTTTTACTAATTTTCTCTTGCATCTTTGTTCACCTCTTCAAGATTCAAAACTCTCACTCTTCCCATACCGCGTGTGTTCATACCACCTATTCCAAGAACTTCGAAGAGTTTTAATCCCTCTTCTACTTGCTCTTTCACCCATTGTATATCAACATTTCTTCCATCCTGTAGTTTTAGATCCTTGTCACCAACCTTAAAAAATTCACCTGAGTTGTATACGACGTCGAATTTCAGGATGGTTCCACGTGGTATCGCTTCATAGGTGAAAAGTGCCTTCTCTTCTGCAGCCCCAGTGTCGGGATCTATACTTACCGATGTTCTCACTTCGAGGTTGCTATTTACGATTTTGGGGAAAACAGTGTCTGAAACAAGGACAACTCTTTGTTTTATAAATTCAGGTATTTCTTCAGGTATTTTTTTCTTTATTTGGTCTATTTTCTCAAGGTTATCTTTTGCCTTTTCCAGCATGATCCAGCCAAAGTTGAGGTTCTCTCTTGCTTCTACTTGCTTTCCAAGAGGATAAAACCTATCTTCCAAAAAATCAGCAATTTCATATGCTTCCAACGCTAGAGGGGAAGTTACCCACACAGGGCCTATCATCGACGCAACAGGAAAAAGGAGGATGTGTGCATCAAAAAATTGAGCGAGTCCTTGCAAACTATTTCCAGTTCCCTTAGAGAAACCATAAGGGACACAGACAGGACAAGCGGGATTCACCATTCCACAGTGCTTTTCGCCTCCTTCTCCCCCTCTCCCCGCACAGGAATATTCACGACCATTTTCCTCCCATCTGTATTTTTTAGTTTCAAGTGCGGTATAAGCTCTGGCAGGCCCGCTTATGCTTGACCCTGGGATTTTTGGAAGCTTTGTGGCAGGGTCTCGAACTATGGATAGATCGACTCTTTCTAGTCTAGTTCCGCCTGTTCCAACATGTATTGGGTCTATGGTCATAGCATAATAGGGTTTCACATAGGGTTTCATATTGAATCAGCCCCCTTTTCCGCTTTCTCCTTTCTAACCTGAAGATTCCAGTGAAGACACAATTCAAAAAGTCCATCTTCAATTGCTTTTTTTAAAAATTCGAATTCATCTGAAGAAGGATTAAGACCAAGTATGTTGATGAGGTTTGATTCCAGAAAATACTCAAAGGTTTCTTCGTCGTACTCTTTTATTCTCTCAAGTTCTTTCCAGAATGAATACAACTGCGAAAGAGTCCATTTTTTCGATAACAGATTTCGTTTCACCATTTCCCATAAGTTCTTGATATGATGTATATCATCTATAAACTTCAAATTTTCATCTACATTGAATCTATCTGAAGATTCTTCTATGTAGCAGAGTTTGAAGTAGGAGGGCTCTATCTTTATTCTGTCTTTTTCCTTTATCTCCTTTATATGAACAACATAATCTCCGCTGCCTGTATAATCAAAGCAGAGAGTCCTGTCTGGTTTTTCTGCACTGCAAATTCTTAAATATGGATACCAGAGATCTTCCACTTCTGGATCTTTTGTAGAGTAAGAGACAACCCAGTTTAGAGGGATTTCCCTTCTATCAACCTGCAATACGAGTTTTTTACATTTTCCCAATTCTGAGTCTCCAGCGATATCTTCCACTTTTATCACATCAGCTTCTATTGTTTTCGACATTTCGAATCTTTTCAACAGCCTCCTTGCAGCATCCATCACGATATAAAGGGGTGTTCTTCGGTGGAAAGCAATGACTCCAAGGTGGAATGGCAATCTGTCTCTCACTTTGGAGAATTGTTTTTCGTATTCCATGAGGATCTTTTCTGCTATATCGAGAGCTTCATAGGCAGGAACAAGTATCATGAACTGGTCTGGGAAATCGTAAATCTCTATATAAGGGATATAATCTTGGAATTCATCATCAGCTGGCTTTGCTTCAATGATCATGTAATCTTTCCAATTTTTCTCTTCTTCTGTTTTCAGTTTTATATTTTGCCCGGAAAGTGCTTCTGCTATTTCCTCGACAGTTCTTCCGAATTTACTTAAAATCTCAAGATTTGTTGTGCTTATAAAAATACCCTTTGTATTATCAATGCAAACAGGACTGAATCTTACACCGCCTACAATTATGTCGCATGTTGCATTCTTTGGAATGGATGGATTTGGAGAAATTACAAGCTGGATTCGCTTTGTTCTTGGGTTTGAAGGTATAAAAGAATTTATTATTGTTTCGAGAATAGTTTGATCAATAAACTCTTTAGTTGTCGACCAAATACGCCTTAAACGGGCAAACGAAGGATGTTTTCTAAAGAGTAGCTTGATGAGATGTCTTGCTTTTTCTTCTTCATTCACAAGATTTAAAGCATACCCAGTAGCATCCCTTTCAGCGAGAGAATTCCAGAGCTTGCTGAAATCATCAATTTTTATACCAACAAGCGATTCGCAAAGTTCCTTTCCAGTTTGGTCTAGTTTAGAATTTTTGAACATATCTTGAAATTTTCTTTCTAAATCCTCTATTTTGTGGATTCCGAGCTTCGAACACAACTGAATATTTCCGTTTTCGCTTTTCCATTCCTCAAAGGTTGTCGAAATTAAGGTGTCCAACAATTCCCCAGAAAGCCATTTATTTAAATTAAATTTTCCAACGATCATAGCAACACAGCCATTTTTGTCTGATACTTCATCTAACCATACGGTCTTTTTTGGATCTTTATTCCAAGACTCTGCTCTCTTCTTGTATCGCTTATCACACACTTCACATCTATCATTTTTCTCCGATTTCATTCTGACACCACAAACTGGGCATTTTTCGAAAGAAAACTTATTCTCTTGATTGTTATTGATTGCAGCATTTCTCTGATGTTTCATCATACCACTAATATGTGGAAAGGAAATTTTTTTCAGAGCATTCATTCTTTCACTGGCAATAACAGTCATGCTTCTGCTCTCTCTTGAGGTATCAATATGAAGACTAACATCGAAACTGAGGTGATTGAAGAAAGTCTTCTCGATTTCCTCTAAAAATTTTTTTATTTCCTCGAAAGATGGGCTGGAAAAGTAAATACCTGTTTCATCTCTGTAAATTTCATTACCAAACGGATAGTCATACTCAACGAACTTCTTGATTTCATTGAAAAGTTGTTCGGTTTCTTCCCGGTATCCTAAAATATCTCCTATTTTCAAACCTTTGGAAAGCAATCTGGGGATATCCAGATTTACCGATAATATCGTCCATTTAGATTTACTTCTTGGTTCATACCAACCATCTACAAGCATTTTGGCAAGGTTAGATTTCACCAGAGATGCAATTGAGTAAGCGTAATCGTAGAGAGAAATTTCATTGATGGATCTCCTTGTTTCTCCAATGGTTTTTGAGTAATATTTTGTGATGATCGAAAGAAATCTTTGATAACTCTCATAGGAAATCTGTTCTTTCGTCTCGAGTTCCGTGAAAATGTTGTTTAAAATCTGAGAAAGTTCTTCAAAGAATTGCTTCTTTAAACCCCGATCTTTCAATAATTCTATTTCTTTTTCGTAACCAAAAGCTGTGGAGCGAAATATATAGTTTTTTCTCTGTTTTCCTGCTTCCACTATTCTGCCAGCCAACGATTTGTCTATACCAGATACGATTCCATGAGCATCTGCCAATATTTTACAAAGTCCTTTTGGAGCATCTCTCCAGGTGTGTTTCTGAATAAAATTGCAGAAATTATCAATGTCCTTTTTTAATTCTTCAACAGCTGCACTTGTGTTCAACTTGCTTATGAAATCTTTTAATTTTTTATTGGTGAGCATTTCGTATAACCTTGTGTTTTCAAAAAAATCGGAATTTGAACAGATTTTCTGATAATCAAATTGAAGATCAGAATCTCTCACATGTGTCTCCAAAAACTCCTTGGAAAATCTTCCCACCAGATGCAAATACGCTCCTATTTCAGCGAGCAATATCGGAGTTCTGTTCTCCTTTAACGTTTCAAGAATACTCATCTTCCACACCCCAAATACTCTCCAATCCTTCAAAATTTGAAAATTCCCGGGTAGATAAAAATCCTTTTATCTCCACCCTGCCAGTGTTGAAGTTATTTCTTGCTTTTCCAAAACCGATCGTCTTCTTTGCAGAAAATCCATACTTGAGCATCATGGCCTTGACACCGGCTATGACCTGGCTCAGATCTTCCCAGACCTTCTTTTTCAGTTTTTCATCATCGTCTCCAAGCCAATAATAGGGGACATAAAGTAACCTGAACATCCCTTTTGCTCCCTCGGGAACGATTTCGAAATAGATAGGATTTTTACCTGTCTTTGTCTTTCTGTCGTGTGGGTTTATGACCATCAGGTCGATCCTGTCCCAGAAGGTAGGGTAGAAGTGAAGCATTCCTTCGACGTGTATATCTTCTGGCTTGTCGTTGTTTTTTTCAAACATCTCTGTTAGTTTCTTTCTATAAATTCTCTTCGCGTCTGGGCACATTCTGTCCAGATACTCCGACCATCCTTTCGGTGTTCCTTCCCATCCCTTTTCCGTTCCGAAAAGCAGCGTATGACGAAATCTCGTTTCTGCAAATTCTTCTGGATCGTCTTTTTTCTTTTCTAAAAACTCTTTCATCATTGCCCATCTAAGATTCCCTTTCCAGGTAGTAGCAGGTGTGTAGGGTACTCCAAAAACTACATCTTTTTTTACAGGATTTTCGATGATATAAAACGGTATATCGTCTTTCGACAGAAAAGGTTTCTCCAGCTCCAGCTGAAATTCAAGGATCCAGCTTCCTTTTGGTAAAAGGGTGATGTCTATACTTGAATCTATTCCAAGTGATTTTATTTCATTCAGTTTGCCATGAATGTACTGATCATATTTCTTTTGAGAATGCAAAATCGCTATTAATCCAGTTCTATTACGTCTATTTCCAGATTTCGCATAGTCGATGATGCCTTTACCTTTGGAGTAAGCGGTGGAAAGAAGTAAAATCTTCTGATACGTGTCTAAAATATCGTTGTATTTTCCAGAACCATTTATGAGTTGGTCGATACTTTGCTCATTTTCAATCTGATAGTAGGCATAGAAATCATGATACATCATTTATCCTCCCTCAACAAACTTTCAATGAAATCATCGAAATTTCGCTCTTCCTTAATAGTGTCTCTATTTGAGGCATATTCTCGCCATACATCAAGTCTGTGATCTGATGTTTGATTACCCAAAAGCGTGTAAAATTCTCTGCTACTCAATGCATCTTTGAGATTTTTCAAAAATGACTCCCTCTGAAATCCATAAAATGTACTCTGCGGTATCCATCCCCAGATCCTGATTTCCCAAAGATCATCACTGATTTTATAAGCACAGGAGATGTTTATCTTTGAAGCACATCTATTGATGATTTCCCCAGCTCCGAATTTTTGACCACAGTCCCGACATTTGTAGGTTTCATTACTCTCTTTGTCAATTTTTGCGCTGTAACATTTTGGACACACTTTTTTGCTGGTTCCAAACAGCCAGTTTTCCAAACCTTTTACATTTTGATTGGACCTCCAAATTCGGCTTCCATTACCGTATCTCAACCAGTTTTTGATCACAGGTGCTATGGGTAGAAAATCGTTGCGAATACATACCTCCATTGCCTGTTTGGTTTCTTCTTCAGTTATTCCATCTATTTCTTTCCACCAACTACTTTTATTCACTTTAAATCTGACTTTTGCAAAAAACATTTCTCTGAGGTCTGGAAAATCAGGTTCATTTGATCTCTGGCGTTTTCCTTTCTGTGAAAGATTCTCAAGAACTTTTTTGAAATTCTCGAAACTGATATCTGGAGGATTTGTTACTTCAACAACTCCATATCCAAGTTGTGTTTTTGCTCCAATTCCTCCCCACTTTGAAGCGATAATCAATGGTGTTAATACGAGAACTTCATCGAATTTCCCATCGAGAGAAATCATTTTCAACTCTAAATTTCCTGCAACACCAGGTCCAAAAAACCAACCACGTGATCGATTCGAAGGTTTTATGTTTATTCTACGAAAGGAGATTCTCTCTCCTCCATTTATTTCAAGTCTGAACAATCTCCTTCTTCCCGTAGCACCAAAAATCAAACAGGAAGGGCAATAATTCCCATCATCAGGACACCTCGAATTGCTGGTAGGATCACATGCAAATTCTTCCATTCCTCTAAGAAGTGCTTCTGTCCACCATCGGAGGGAACCCATTATTCCGGTTGGCTGAATAGTGTCACTTTTTGAATCGATATTTCCTGTCCAGATAGGGGTTTTTGCCAGAATTTTTTGAAAAACAATGAGTATCAACCCCCCACGGCTTTGACATACGGAGAATCAACCAAATCGCTTGTTGTACTTTGGTAGTCTTTTGTTTTCTTTCTCGAACTTACTCAACAACGCTTTTTCTCTCTTTTTCGCCTTCTCTTTTGAGAACGTTTCTTCGTATCTGAAATACGTTACCTCTTTGTAGATATTCTCGGTGAAATGTCTTCTCAAGCGTTCTTTGAGTTTTCCGTGCCCTATATAGACGATTTCCTTATTTCTGTCTGCCAATTCGTACACACCGAATACATCCGGTACTTGTTCAATCTTTTTTTCTTCAAAACAAGACCACTTTTTCTGGATATCCCTGACGTTCATCTTTTCACCGCACAACTCACTTGCCTATTTTTCCTGAATTATACTACTTCTCTTTTATAATTTTTTATTTGTGTAGTGTTACAATTTGATTCAAAATTCCAAAGTAATGGAATTCATAAACATAAGTATGTCTTCATCCTGACACCCTCGACACACTCGACAGTTTTCACTGGCAGAAATGACTTGAAGATTAAACACGTCGGTATTTGTCGAACAGATTCGATAAATTCGTACGTTTTTATCGAATGTTCCAATGCTGAGTACGTCGTTTCTTATGTTGAGGGGATAGACACAAAGAACTTGGTTATAGATTGTTGGATCTTGTCTGTGATGGTCGGTATCTTTCGTTTATTTTTAAAGATTCGATGATGCTCTTTAACACTTTCTCAGAGTCTCTGTACCACTCAATTGTCCACAGTCTCTTCAGTTTCCATCCTAAACTTTCAAGAACCTTGAATTTAAGAACTTCTCTATCGATCACATCCTGAATCATCGCGTGGTTTTTTCCGTCATGTATAATACCTATTTTGTATCTTCCCGGATCTTCAAAATCCCTAATTCCAACACTCACCTGACATAACCCCATTCCTATACTGGTGTCTGTCAGAAAACCCATATCATTTAACTGTTGAGCTATTGAAGCGGAAATGATATCGTCCGGTTTCTCATGAGATTCACTGAATTCAAGCTTACAGTTTTGTTCGGCGTATTTAAGATAATTTCTAAGTGTTATTATTCCACGATTCTCGGGATTCGCTCTGGAAAGATCCTCAGAACGCAAACTGGTAACCAGTATGATTTGATAACGAGCCCTTGTGATGAGAACGTTTAGCCTTCTCCAACCTCCTTCGTTGTTCAAAGGACCAAAATTATAGAACAATTCTCCAGAAGGTGTTCTGGCATAGCCGATGCTGATAATAATTGTATCTCTTTCATCTCCTTGAACATTTTCGAGTGATTTTATAAAAAATGGTTCGTCCGATTCTTTAAAAATGACATTCATAAGGTGTGGATACTCCATCAAACGCTTTTGAAGAAGATTTTCTATCAAATCACTTTGAGAGGTGTTCATTGTGACAACGCCTATCGAACGATCTGGATGCTTTTGGAAATGTTCGATTATTATGTCCACCACTTTCAGAGCTTCCATCGTATTCACTCTTCTTCTTGCACGGTCCCAGGTACCATTCTCAACATAAACAAGTTTTATACCCTGATCAGAGCTTCTGGATTTTGGTGATGGAAAGGTTATCATTGGGTTCTCTCCGTAAAAATAGTGATTTGAGAACGCTATCAAACGTTCATCGCGGCTTCGATAATGCCATCTTAAATACCCCTGTTTGAAAGCATGCGGTAAAGCTATACATTCGTCGAGAAAAGAGTCAAGAGGTTCCCTTTCATCTTCATCATCTTCCAGCTCATAGTAGGATTTGAAAAAGTTGGTGGGAGGGAGTTGTTTTGGATCTCCTGCAACTATTATCTGTTTTCTACGAACCACAGCAGGGATTGCTTCAGGGGTTCTCAATTGTGACGCTTCGTCAAATATCACAATATCAAAATAGTTGATAAACTTGTCTAAATCCAGAAAAGAAGAAACAGATAGTGGACTCATTAGAATACAGGGCTTGATGAACCTAAGAATGTCGGATATTTCCAAGAGAAATTTTCTTATGGGTTTATGTCGTCGTTTTTTCTGGGTTTCCCTCATCAGAATGTGTATTTGCTGAGAATAATTTGTATCTGCAAGTATCGTTCGAAATCTCTGTGCGAGTAGCGACTTCACATATTGTACCCATCTTTTTCTGAGTAATTCTTCCACCTTCTCAAGTGTCAGAATATCCTGTTCATATCTTTCGCTTGAAAAGTCGCGGAGGTTTTTATCAAGAGTGCAAACGTTATCTATCCATTGCTTGTAGAATGATTTCTCAAAAATTCGTCGAATATTTTTTACGTGTTCTTTTTCCACACTCTGTATGAAAGTCTTTAGATCCATCTTCTCAAGACTTTCAAGTGTCTCTTGAAGCTGTATCCATTCGTGGAGTTTTGATTCATTGGCTTTAAGATGGTCTATTTTGCGAATAATTTCATCAACAGGGGTTTTCTGAAGTGTTTTTTCGTCTATAAATCCATCCGGCCACAACCTGTTCAGATCCTCCATATATTTTTTCAATTGTGTGTCTTCAAGGATCTCAATTACCCTTGAAATAAGATCTTTTGAAATCTTGTTGAGAATTAGATCGTTTTTGATGATATTGATTGGAAGTTTTTTTCTAATTCCCAGCGCTATATCTAATTTTTTGAGCGCAAAATCAATTTCTTCCAGTTCTTTCGTTTTGTATTCATCAAAAGAAAACTCCTGATCAGAAATTTTTTCCTTAAGATCATTGTATCTGATTTCCTTATCAATTAGATTCGTGGATATTTCATAGAATCGTTGAATTTCTTCGAAGTTATGAGGATACCTGAGATTTTTGTTTACAAATTTCATCCATTTCCAGTAGGATGGATTCAAAATACGTAACCAACTTCTGGAAAAGCGTTCTACTGGCTGAAGAATCTCCATCATTTCTTCGATTGATTTTTCCGTATGCTGGAAATATTTTTTCATTAAGACTTTTCTTTTGCGCAAAATCTCAAAAATTTCCCTCAGTGCGGAAAGCTTTTCGATTTCAACTTGAAACCATCTGCCCGGGAGTACATCTACATTTTTCAACGATTTCAAAAGATGAAGAATCTTTTGAATATCTTCGAAGCACAGACTCCCTATGTCTGTAAATCCAGTTTTTTCTAACATCTGTTTCATGTTCTCCAGATTCATCTTGACATACTCTAACATCTCTATCACTTTTAAGGGATAAGAAAGGATATTTTCTGAGAATTTGAAACCTTTCCAGGGGTGCTGAGAATCGTTGTATACATCTGCGATCTGTTCTAACCTTTCCATCAGTTGAAGCATTTTTTCGAATTTCTCTTTTGAAATCTCCATTATCGATGGGAAATGAAGGGAGTGAATCACTGGATAGTCTTTTAACTCTTCCAGTCTGGAAATGGCATCGTAGATGGATATTCCGAGCAGATGATCAGTTCTATGCAGAGAATTAATAAGGTTGTTCAAGTTATTCTTCAAGTGTTCGAATTGTTCCAACAGATCCACTGGTTGCTCAACATTCTGGAAATTTTGAAGAAGATCGATGGTTCTTTTTAGATCAAACATGAACTCTTGCTTGGACTTTCTGGTGCTGTGAATTTCTAAACAGAATGTACCCAAACCGGCATTTTTTAGTCGATTGTAAACCACATCGAGAGCGGCCTTTTTTGCACTCACAAAAAGCACAGTTTTCCCACGTACTATGGCGTCCGCTATGATGTTGGCTATAGTCTGACTTTTGCCAGTACCGGGAGGACCATGGATAACCAGGTTTTCTCCTTCTCTCACCATTTCCAAAATTTTTCTCTGACTCGAATCGGTTCTCAGGATGGGTACTAAGGGCATGGAGGCCGCATGTTCAGCACTGCTTTTTGAAAGAGGTAGCACACCTGAGAAGGCATTTATTAAAGGATGTGTCAGTGCTTCTGTGTTTTGCATCATCTTACCCAAGTCGTTGTACAGGACGACCATCTCTGGATTCAATGATATGAGCCAACATTGAGGAATCACTTTCCAGATGTTGAACTGAGTTTTTAAATTTTCCAAGTGTTCGATGATTTCTTTAAAGTTTTCGAGATCAATCTCCTCTACCTGTGGTAAGGGAAGATCGTATTTTTCGCGAAATAGTAATTCTAAAACTGGATTAAATTGAATTCCTTCTCCAAAGAAGTTGATTCTGGATACTTGGTTTGTGTGTTTGTTCTTTTCAAATTCGCAAGGGACCATCACTACAGGAGCTGACAAGTATGGTGTTTTGAAATCAGGATCATTCCATTCGAGGACTCCAAAGGTCATGAACAGTGTTACAACACCTTTTTCTTCAATAGAAAGTTTTGAAAGGGAATATAATCTGCTCATTTTTCTTACAATTTCTTCTTCATCACCTTCGAAGTTTATTTCCCCGGGTTTTTCGAGGATGTATCTATCGGTTGTAAAATCATACTTGAAAACGGGAAGTTTTAATCCCCTTTTGACCAACAAGTTGAAAAGGTTCGTCATTTCTGAATCCTTGATTAAAAGCTTCGATACCCGAACACGATCTATTGCCAACAGGGGATTCGACAAACTCAAATTTAACAATCGTTCTCTCCATCTTTGAATCTGATCAAGAATCTTTTCTGTTACCCCAAACCTATCCCTCCATATCTAAGGTTTTATCATGAAACTCTGATGGTTTTTTTCTGAGAACAATTCTCCAATTATTGCCTCATGATTCTCGCATCACTCGCCTGTACACATCTATTTCCTTTCCCACTATATTTTTCCAGGTAAATTCTTTTACTCTCTCCAGAATTCTGTTCATATCGTATCCTTCCTTTAGAACTTCAACCACTCTTTTTGCGAATCTTTCTTCAAACTGATCTCCTTCCTTGACAACGTACTCTGGAAAGCCTATTGCTTCTGGAATTCCTCCGTTGCTACTTCCGATCACGCATGTACCACAGGCTTGGGCTTCTATCACAACAGCACCGAAGCCTTCTTCTCTGCTTGGAAGTACCATCACATCCATCGCGTTCATGTACTTTGCCACATCTTTCTGTGGAAGTCTTCCTGTGAAAACGATGTTCAAGCCTTTTGTCTCCTTTTCGATCTTTTCTCTCAACGGTCCGTCTCCAACCACGATGAAGAACGTCTCTGGTATCTCTTTTGCGATGAGATGGAATATATCTCCCAATTTATCTGCTCTCTTTATTGGTATGAGATTTCCCACAAAACCCACGTATTTGTAGCCCTCTCTGTGTATCCCAAGTTCTTTTCTTACAGCTTCTTTGTTCATGGGTATGAATATGGTCTCATCGTAGCCGTTTGGGATCACAACAGCGTTTTTGCCGGAAAATCCCATGGATTTTGCTTTTTCAAGAAGTGCTCTGCTGACGAATATGGTGGCTGATGCCTTTTCAAGAACGTTCACGTATATCTCTTTTCTGCGTGGCATGAAAATATTAACATCACTTCCATGGAGAGTGACGACAAAGGGTTTCTCATACTTTTCTGCCAGGATCTTTGCTGTCAAACCCGCTGGGACGCTGTACATGCCGTGAGCATGGATTATATCGTACTCATTAGGATTGAAAACTTCTTCGATCATTTTCTTATATTCTTTACAGAATACCGTGAAATAATTGCGAAAAAGTCCGTACTTGACGAGTCTTGATAGATTTATTCTAATGGATACTGGATAAAATTTTAAATTCTCGACCTCTTTTAAGGGTTTTCTGTTACTGTGACCTCGTAGTAATTTTTCTACTAATGCCACTGTTTTGCTGTTGTCATGTCCTAACGAAATAGTGTCGAAATTTACATCAAAAGCTTCGTAGTGCTTTAATCTTTGAACAACAAAGACACCTGAGTTTGGATTAGTGTTCAAAGGGAAGAGATTGGTAATGATGAGAACTTTCATATGGAATACCTCCGAAAGTTTCCAATCCCGGTAATTCAACATTTAACACTTTAAAGTATTCTACCAGATCAGTGTAAAAAATGATGGATTGGAATGAAATATGGAAGAATCAAAACTCATTTGCGGTGGAAAGTAGTTTTCAGGAATTCCATACCTATGGACAACACTTTCAGGAATTCACTTTTGTAGGCAAAGATTGTGACAAAAATACCAAAAACAGACGAAATAACAGGCAAAAGTAAATTCTCGGAGAATGTATGCAGCGCTGCCGAGAGAACAAAGAGTGATACAAGACAGTAGACTTTCTTCAGATCGTATGGAACAGGATACAGCTTCTTGGACACACTCGATTCAATAGCAAACACAATGATGAAAGAAAGCCCTGTAGAAACAGCTGCTCCTTTTGCTCCAAGCACAGGAACAAGAAGGGAGTTTCCAGCGAGGTTGAACAGAGCAGCCACACCATCACTCACGATGAACCAGTATGTTTTCTTGGAAAAATCGATTCCCCTTGCAACAACAATGGCCATGGTCATCATCACAGGGTTTAATATCAGAAAAGGTGAAATCTCAGCAGCTGGTCGATACGATCTTGCAAGAAGGAGGAAGATAACATCTTTGAAAGAAAGCAGAAGGAAACCAGCGGAAAAGACAAGAAAAGCCACGTAATCGAGAGTTCTTTTGAAGATCATTGTGTTTTCAGGATTCTTCTCGTACTGCTCGTATGCAAAAGGATACCAGAGTGTGGAAAAACCAGTTGTGAGCAGACTCATCGCTGAAACGATCTTGAACGCAGCAGAATACAAGCCTATATCGGAGAAACTCGTGTACAGACGAAGAACGAACCTGTCTATCCAGTTCAGAAGCCACAAAAGAAGACCTGAGAAAACGAAAGGATATCCATACTTTATGACCTCAAAAACGAGTTTTTTGTCTATTTTTACAGGAAACCAATAGGACCTTTCAAAGAGCATACCGACAGCAAGTGCCACAACGTTTGAGAAAAGCTGTGCGTAAAGCAAAGTGTAAAAATCACGGCTCACAAGTAAAGCGTAGAGAACAATAAAACCCATCTGACTCAAAGACTGAATTACCTGAATCGCAGAGAAAAGAATGGCTCTTCCCTTGGACCTTACGAGGTTCAAATTGAAGGTTTGGAAAATTCCTGTTATGAGCGTTGCGATCAAAATGACATGAGCTTTTGAATCAGGTGTTCCTACCAGAAATGTGTTTATGGAAGATCTGAAAATGAAAACAACAAGACTAAGCAAGATACTCAAAAGAACCGGTGGCATCACACTGCTCCACAAGAGAACTGGTTTTTCCTCTTCTGACTTTTGTGGAAAGAATCTGAGGAAAGAATTTGGAGTTCCAAGGAGGGCTACAAGAAGAAGGATGGAATACACTGTGGAGAACATGGTGGCTTTCCCAAACTCTTCGGGATTGATCATCCAGGTTGTGATGGGCGTGGTGAAGAAAGAAATGAGCGCTCTGAACCAAGTTCCAAGAGAAAAGGAGATGTATTTTTTCAAAAGATCTCGTTCGTTGGGAGTCATAGGGATCCTCCTTGCTTGGTATTGAAATTTATTTCTCACTTATCGTGATGTGTCCTTGTCTATGCTCGCTGAGAAAAAACTTCACAATTCTCTGCTCTTTGATCATCATCAATATTCTGGAGTTTTATCTCTCATGAGTTTTTTTATAAGCCTCCTGCACGCAGCTTTGAGTCTTGAAAGATGAAGCCAGATGGTAAGGAAAACGCGAGGAGAAAACCTAAACAATGAAAAGTAGACTCTGTCCTTTTTGGTGACCTTTGAAACCAGTCTCGTTATAGATCTGGCATCTCTTACCACCATCTGGAACAACCCGGGATGATGTTGCTCTAGCCCTTTTAGAAATTCCTTGATCGGAGATTTTTTTGAGTTTCTCAGCTGGAAAAAGACTAAGCCCAGAAAGTTGAAAATTGACCACTCAAGAACAGCTTGTAGTAACTCGCTCGTGGGTTCATCATCCGAGATCAATTCTTTCTGTTTTTCATAAAGTTGCTTGAGAGCAGGGTAGAAATCGAACTGCCTGAAATTGATGGTCTTAGTCAATGAAGCGGGACGCTGAACGTAGTACGACAACGTTTTACTAATCGCAAGCACTTTGGGATTCTTCAAAAGAACCCTCCATTCAAATTCAAGGTCCTCACCAGTGTAATATTTTTCAGCATAAAGGAAATCGTTCTGACTCAGAAAGTGTCGCGAATATGCAGCGCTGCCAGTCCACACCCACAACTGCTTTTCAATTAGGATTTTTCGAAGAATGGCAATCCCATCCAGTAAATCATACGAATCGGTAAGCCTCCATGGGAACTGCCAGCTCAGTGCAGAACCTGATTCGTCAACCACTAAAAAATTCCAACAGAAGACATCTGCCTGGGCTATGGACAAGGCTTTTTTCAATTCTTCAACCAAAATCGGGGCTACATAGTCGTCCCCATCGAGGAAGATCACGTACTGTCCCTGTGCTTCTTTCAATCCTCTGTTTCTCGCTGAACTTGGGCCACCGTTTTCTTTTGTGATGACTTTGTAGTTGCTAAAACCGCTGTTGGAAAGTACTTCATAAGCACTTCTTTCGTTCGATCTGTGGAACCATCGTTAACAACTATTATTTCCAGATCCATATCTGTCTGCAAAAGTACGCTCTGTTAAAGCCCTGACTATGTATTTTTCCACATTATAAGCGGGTATTATGAAACTCGCAAACACATCCATTGCCATCCTTCGTAATTACTTCCGGACCAATCTGAGTGATGGGAAAGTTCCGAAAGCACTGAATATAACTGGTAATGAAAAATTCTACCACTCCTACAGACTTCAGAGAACATTTCCCTTAATGCGAAACTTCTTAGACCCTTTCTTTTTCTCCAAAAGCTCAAGATACAGTTTCTCATATTCTCTGACGGTTCTTCTGATATCGAACCTTTCCGCTACTAACTTCCTTCCATAATCCGACAGTTCAGCGCGTTTTTTCTCATCTCTTGCAAGCTCAACAATCGCTTTTGCAAGCGCATCCACATCTTTCGGAGGAACGAGTATTCCAGCTCTTCCTCCTTCAAGAATTTCTGGTATTCCCCCAATGGCCGTCGCTATCACTGGAAGTCCAGCCGCCATTGCTTCCGCCACTACCAATCCGAACCCCTCGTAGTCAGAGCTCAGCACAAATATATCAGCCTGTGAAAGCAGCTCTGGTACGTCTGATCTTACACCGAAGAACTTGACCTTCTCTTCCAAACCAAGCTGTTTGACAAGTTCTTCTATGTCTCTTCTCAGCTCTCCATCACCTACGAGCCACAACTCAAGGTTTGGACAAGACTGGACAGCTTTGCTGAAGGCACGAACCAAAAGTGCGTGGTTCTTTTCCCTTGAGAGCCTTGCGACATTAATCAGTATGGTTTTATCCCTATCCACTCTTTTCGGTTGATCGATCGAGAATTTTTGCACATCTATTCCGTTATAGATGACTGGCGTTGAAATTTTACGACCGTATAGCTTCTTGACACTTTCTGCCACTTCTTGTGAAATGCTCACTGGTACAAAGCCGAAGAACTTGAAAGCGATTCTATTGAAAAACCTTGTTATACCTTTTGCATCTTTTTCTGCAACAGTATGAATTGTATGGACTTTGACGGGTATGCGACAGAGTAAAGCTGGTATTAGGGCAATTCTAAGAGCAGAGAGGTGGGAATGTATGATGTCTGGCCTGATCTCACGGAGCAGGTTATATGTTCTTCTCATATTCTTAATAGCTCTCAGTAATCGTCTAATTACTTTGGAGGGAGCGATCGCCTCGTAATCAAGTACAATCGTGTAAACCTGGTAACCTTTACTTGTAAGCTTTTCAACTAAAAAACTGTCCGTTCCTGTTATTCTCATGACAGCTACGTCAAACCGGGATCGATCAGCAAATTCAACCATGTCCGAGACTAACTTCTCGGCCCCTCCAACTGCTAAACTAGGAATGATGTGAAGTACTTTGATCATAATTCAGTTTTCACCTTCCTTTCTAGCTCTATCGCCCTAAGACTTGTTCCATACCCACGTTTGAACGTACCCAACACGAATGGCGTTTCTACCCCTCAGTTTCCACGCATTCGGATAGTGTCATATCGGTTGTGTAAACCTTGATACTTGTTTCAGTGAGCATCTCTTCCTCTGGCCAGTACGTGTCCTGGATGACATTTAGCACGCTGACTTCAAATTTCGATCGATCTGCGAACCCTGCCAGATCGGCCACTAACTTTTCGACACCACCTGCGGCAGGGGAACCACACGGAACAATTTTATCATCCCGACTGCTTCCCGCTGTCATCCTGCGGAAGAACCGTTTCGATCTTCTTACTCCAGTACCGGATCACGGATGAAAGGTATTTCTTGATCCTTTATAAGCGGGAATTACGAAGCTTACGAACATGCATCCAACACTTCCTTCTTCTCTTTAGTTACTGATATCTCTCCCGCGAACTCATTTTACTTAAGACTCAACCAGAAGACTCTTTTGCTCTTAGAACAACCGTTCAATCACGCCGAAAGGCCTGTATAATTTGTTCGTAAAGCTCGGTCTCTCTTTCGACGACCTTCACCCATGTGAATCCTTTTGCCCTCTCCATGAGCCTGTTCATATCGTATCCTTCTCTTAAAACCTCAACCACTCTTTTCCCAAACCTCTCTTCAAATTTATCTCCTTCCTGAACAACGTACTTTTCGAATCCTATTGCTTCTGGTATCCCACCATTACTACTTCCAATCACACATGTACCGCAGGCCTGTGCCTCGAGAATGACACAGGGCCATCCTTCATTTCTGCTTGGAAGCACCATCACGTCCATTGCGCTCATGTACTTTGCCACATCTTTCTGTGGAAGTCTTCCTGTAAAGATGATGTTCAAGCCTTTCGTTTCTTTTTCGATCTTTTTTCTCAACGGCCCATCTCCAACTATGATGAAGAAGGTCTCTGGTATCTCTTTTACAATGAGATGGAATATATCTCCCAATTTATCTGCTCTCTTTATTGGTATGAGATTTCCCACAAAACCCACGTATTTGTAGCCCTCTCTGTGTATCCCGAGTTCTTTTCTTACAGCTTCTTTGTCCATGGGTTTGAATATGGTTTCGTCATACCCATTTGGAATCACAACAGCGTTTTTGCCGGAAAATCCTAAAGATTTTGCTTTTTCAAGAAGCGCCTTACTAACAAATATCGTTGCCGATGCGCTTTCAAGGATGGACACGTATATCTCTCTTCTCCGTGGCATGAGAATATTAACATCGCTTCCGTGTAAGGTGACAACGAAAGGTTTTCCGTACTTTTCCGCTAAGATCTTTGCTATTAAACCTGCTGGAACACTGTACATACCGTGAGCGTGTATCAGATCGTACTCTCTGAGATCGAAAGATTGTTCAATAGCTCTGGTAAATCGCTCCGCAATCTCTACAAAATAGCTTTGAGAGATTTTGTTCATCAGTACTGTATGCAAGTTTCTGTGAATCAGAACAGGTTTGAACTTCACTCCTTCGATTTTTTCCAACGGTTCATAGCTGATTCTTCGAAGAAGTTTCTTGATCGCTGTTACCATTTTACTATCATTTTGTCCCAGCGAGATAGCATCAAAATCCACCCCGAAGGATTTATAATGCTGTAACCTTCGAGCAATGAAAATTCCAGAAATTGGATTTGAAACTATTGGTGCAATATTGGAGATGATAAATGTCCTCAAGTTGCATCACCTCGTTTGTGTCATACAAAATTATTCCTATTTCAATAAAATCTTATAAAGCTGCTCGAATTTTTTTATATGATTAGACAGCGAAAACTGTAACATGTGTTCTTTCAAAGTCATCATTTTTTGATACCAATTGTTTGTTTTAGAGTGAAATTGAAGAGTTTTTATGAGATCCTTTTTATTGTTGAAAACTAAAGATTTATCTCCTACAACTTCTGGGATAGCTCCCCATGAGCTTCCTATAGGCAAACATCCGTTATAGTATCCTTCTATCAAAATTCTACCAAATGCCTCTTCCCATTGGGAAGGTAAGATTACGAAATGGGATTCCTGCAAGATTTTGTCTACTTCATCTCTCGGAATCCAACCGGTAATTTTTACAGTACCATTCTTGATGTGTTTTTTCAATTGATTTTCAATGAAATCTCTTAGCGATCCATCTCCAACAAATATTAGTTCTACGTTGTTATTAAGTGCTTTATAAATATCCTCAAACCATTCACATAATAAGTGAACACCCTTATGTTTTTCAAGTACGCCAACATAGGCTATCTTTTTTACAGAATCATCTTTTTTTCTTTCAACGAATTCATTCCACTTTTCTTCATTGAAATCAATACCGACGGTGTTAGGTATATAGATTTTCTCAGTTTTTATCTGTTTTCCGTATTTTTCCATAATTGTTTTTGAAGGAAAATGAACCACATCTGCTTCTGAAAGAACAGAGTTTATATAACGAAACCAGAAAGGTACCCTTTTTCCTGTTGATGTTGTTCCAAGTAAAAAATTATCCCGGATTGATTGAATGACTCTCTTTCCTCTTCTCCTTACCATTTGATAAATCTTACTTAAAGGGAACCCCACAGCGTTATTTATATGAATGATATCTGGATTAAATTTATTTATTGTTTCTTCTAATTCTTTCAACAATTTTTTATGATATGGGGCAAAGATTATTGAGACACGAGCTTTTAAACTATTGATCTTCTTTTTATTCTGAAGATCTTCAAATAAAAAATGCGATAACCATGGAATATGTTTTCTTACAACAAAGACATTGTTGATGGAATCATGAGAATCATTAGAAGGATCAATTGTAAAGACCCACACATTGTGTTGTGTAGATAAGTTTTCTGCTAATATTGCGAGAGAAATTTCAGCTCCTCCTTTTACGTAGGGAAAATAAAATTGACTAACATATAAGATTCTCACCCAGTACACCTCCAGATTCATTCGAATCAAAATACATTTAAGTGACTCCAACGGAAGTGTATTGATAAACATGATATTATTGATTTCAATTTCTGATCTTACTGATACTGATTGTAATGTTATCTGATTGAACGGATGAACTCGTTTTTTATATTTTGTAGCTTTTTAAGTGCCTTATGATTTGCCCCTAATAACTTAACGCTATTCCGGGTTTTTCACAATATTTTCTGTAAACGCCAAGATTGATGCAAAAATATCGGCAGTGAAAATTTTGTGTAGTCATAAGTTTAGATTATGACTGATTAGAACATCTTAGTCTCTGTTGAACAGATCTCTTGTATATACTTTTTCTATCACATCTTCTAGTTCATGAGACATTCTGTTTGCAAGTATAATATCGGACATTTTTTTGAATTCATCTAAGTCATTTACAACACTCATTCCCTTAAAAATATTTTCTTTGATAAGGGGTTCGTATATCACGATCCTTGCGTTACTTCGATTTCTAATATAATCTATTACGTCTAGTATAGATGAATTCCTGAAATTATCAGAGTCTTTCTTCATGGTTAGCCTATAAATACCTATCGTTCCTGGATTTTTCTTTGCGATCATATCAGCGATGTGTTTTTTTCTTGTTTCATTTGATTCAACAATTGCGGATATCAGAATATGAGGTATTCCATTAAAATGTGAAGCTAATTGTTTGGAATCTTTTGGTAAGCAGTATCCTCCGTAACCAAACGAGGGGTTGTTATAAAAATTTCCTATTCGTGGATCAAGACATACTCCCTCGATTATTTCTTTAGTATTTAAACCTTTCAATTCAGCGAATGTGTCAAGTTCATTGAAAAAGGCAACTCTCATAGCCAAATATGCATTTGAAAATAATTTAATTGCTTCTGCTTCTGTGGAACCTGTCAAAAGTATTGGAACATCTTTTTTCCTTGCTCCCTGAAGGAAAAGATTCGCGACTTCTCTGGCACGTTCCGAGCGCTCACCTATGACGATTCGAGATGGGTATAGATTGTCATGGAGAGCTTTACCCTCTCTCAAGAACTCTGGCGAGAAAACGATGTTGTCAGTTCTGAAATGTTGTTTCATTCTTTCAGTAAAACCGATGGGAACAGTAGATTTTATTATTATAAGAGCTTTTCTATTATATCTCAGGGTCTCCTTGATAACTTGTTCCACTGAGGTAGTATCGAAAGAATTTTTCGACGGATCAAAATCCGTAGGAGTTGCTATTATCACGTAGTCTGCTTCGGAATAAGCCTCTTCTTTATCCATAGTAGCTTTCAAATTAAGAGATTTTGTTCTTAAGTATTCCTCTATATCCGGATCTTTAATAGGAGATATTCGTTTATTGATCAAATCTACTTTTTGAGGATTAATTTCCAAAATTGTCACTTCATTGTGTTGTGATAGAAGTATTGCCAAAGACAATCCAACATAACCAGCTCCTACTACTGTTATCTTCTTTTTCATTTAAACTACACCTCCCTATTTTGTGCGCAGTGATTTAGAGATAAAATCAAAATATGGTAGTTGCTCAGAAAATCCGTATACCAAGATTCCAATCATTTATAGTTCACTAGAAGATTGGCTGTTCTTCTCATTTTGATTTCCTTTCTTAAAACACCTAATGATCGTTAAGTAAACAGATTGCCACAAAGTAGGAGAGGTTATATCTGGATACGCTATCAATTGAGATATTAAATTAGCAAGAAGTAAAAAGTAAACCCCCATATTTTCTGTTTCCTTTAGTTTAGTTCTTGCGTATGAAATGATTTTTTGAATATAAACAAGAAACAAAAAGGTACCAATTAGACCAAGCTGAGAAAGCAAATAAGGTAACAAAGAAGAAGGTCTGTTGCTTCCAAGACCTACTCCTAAACCATATGTTTTTACGAGCAATTTTAGTGCATGAATGTCAGCTTTCATTCTGTTGCTAAAAGACGAAGTTTCGATTTTTCCAAAAGTAGCGACGTTTACAATTTTTATGATATCTTTCCAATCAAATAAGAGGTTCAAAGAGATTGTAACTAAGGATAAGCTTACAAGTAATACGAAGAAAAAAGAGATCAATTTTTTTACGTTGATAATTATTGTGTTTTTGCTTGGTCGAATAAATCTTGTGTCTGCCATGACAACAAAAATCATTATAAAAAGTGCAATGAAAGCAGTAGTACTCACGGTTAGTAGTACCAGAAATAAGGATAATATAACAAAAATGAAATCCTTTTTTCGTTTGAATTCTAATGCTTGATAAAATTTTTGCGAAAAGAAACCTATCAGGAAAGGGGAAAACATGGAAGGTTCCTGAAAAAGTCCTTGTACCCGTGGAATAATCATGTTAGAAACAGTGTATTTTCTTTGAAGTATGTTGTAGAAAAAATCAGTAACGTCAAGAGGCAGCTCAAAGAACGAAGATACAAATTGAGATATTGAGACAACAAGATTAAATAGAAAAGCTACTTCAAATAACTTCTCCACCACTATTTGTTCTCTCTTAGACCAAGAATGAGAAATGATGTAAAGAAAAGTTACAAAGTAGAAAACAATATAAGCAGGTGCCACAATATTGTAAAGAGATAACTTTAGTGGTTGTGGTCCATAAACAGCTGAATAATCTATACCTAAAGTTGGTGTAAAAACAGGTATACCACGAAATATGTTTGGGAGAATCAGTGACATAAAAAGGGTGTAAAGTACAAAAAGTGTACCGACAGTCACGACTTTATATATTCTTTGGTCCCATAATCTGATCTTTCCGGTTATAAATACTCCTACAAGAAAGCTTACAGATATTAAAATTATTAACCACTTGTATATCTGCAACGAAAACTCGTATTTTTCTATATTAAACACACCCGTTACCTGGAAAGAAGAAAAGAGGATCAAAAGATATACTAATGCTTTTGGTCTTGTTACACTCAAAATAAGAGTTATTGGTATTATTATATAACCATACATTGTCAACTGCACTCTGTTTCACTCTCCTGAGCATTGAATCACATTTAAATAAAGCATAGCGAGTTTGTCATATAGTAAGGATTCAAAGCGAGTACTTACATTCTGTTTGCTTAAAGCTTCTCGAATACTAGAAGATATCTCGTCTACGGACCGAGGATCAAACACTGCTATTTCATCTCCGAGTATTTCACGCAAAACAGGTATGTTTGAAGTGATAACTGGGCAACCACATGCAAGCGCTTCAAGTGGTGGATAACCAAACCCTTCATAGAACGATGGAAAAACAAACAATTTCGCATGTTGGTATAGACTTATTATCACTTCGTCCGATGGACTTATAATTTGTATTACATAATCACTCAATCCTTTTTCTTCGATAAGTTTATCAATTTCGTCAACCTTCTTCCCTTTGTCCTTACTTCCTGCTATCACGAGTTTACAGTTGATTTCATCCTTTATAAGAGAGTAGGCTAGAATAAGATTTCGCAGATTCTTATGCCTCTTTCTGTTACCTACAAACAGAATATAGTCTTCTTTTATGATTGGTTCGGTTTTCTGAGAACACTTATGAACAAATTCAGGTGACAAGAAGTTGTAGATCACTTTTACTTTTTCTTTAACTTGGGGAAATTTTTTCAGCAATTCATCTCTTGTGGCCTTAGATGGAACTACGATGAATCTTGATTTTTCAACTGCCTTTTTCAAGAACAACAAAAACAAATATTTCTTTAGAATATTGCGGTCCCACCAGGCTGTCAAAGGACGTAAGTCATGAACAGTCACTATTGTATTTTTTGGAACATAGAAAGGTAGATTTACATGTGGAAACCAGAATACTTTGCAACCGTTTTTTTCGAGTTCTTTGACAACTTTACTTGTATAATACAAATCCCTCAAGTTGAACCTTCCTTGTTTTATGAATACAGGTCTTACGTTAGAGTATTTGCCAAATTCCGAAAGCCAATCTTCTTTGAACAATATTGGAACAGTTGTGTATATTTCCCAATCAGTTTCATCTGCTATAAGTTTAAGGAGATTAGAATAGTATCTTCCAATGCCAGTTCCCTTGTAAAAAGATCCGTCTATGAAAATCTTCACAACTATAAAACCTCCTCGATTCTCTGCTTGAACATTTCAAGGGAAAACTCTTTTGCACGTTTGATAATAATATCCTTTTTTGTATTTTTCCAATCACTCTCACAAATTCTTTTTATAGATTCAGCAAGAATTTTTGAATTTTTCGGTGGAACCACAAGTCCTGTTTTTTCGTGAATGTTGTAGTAACTTGTTCCAGTCCCAAGTTCTGTGGTTATAACAGGTGTTCCACATGCCATCGCTTCCAGTCCTACCAGTCCAAATGCTTCAGCTCTGCTAATGGATGGGAGCACGAACACATCAGCAGCTGAATAGTACTCTGGTAGCTCATCGTATGGAACATGATCCAAAAAGACAACTCTTTTCTCAACCTCAAGCTTCTGAGCAAATCGTTTTAATTCTTCTTCTTTTCTACCTTTTCCAATTATCACTAAACCATATTTTTCCTCAAGCATTGTCATGGCTCTTGTTAGGTACTCCAATCCTTTGTATCTCGCAAGGCGACCGATATAGAGAACTATTTTTTCAGGTGGTTTTGGAAACAAAGATACGAGGTATTCACGCTTATTAGGATTTCTTGGATAAAAATGTGAAGTATCGACAAACAAGGGGATCACCGCTATTTTCTCTTTGTAATCTTTTAAGATATTGGAACTCTCAACTATATTTGGTGATGTGACTATTATCTTGTCCATTGAATCTAAGAATCGTTTAACGAAAAAAAGATTGTACACAGCACCTATTACTCCATATTCAACTATATCAGCATGATAGACACATATTTTTTCACTCTGGATTTTCCTGTAGAGCAAATAATACAATTCAGGTTGTCCAGTGGGAAAATTAAAAATAATTTGCCTTGCTCTCCGAGATATCTTCAAAAACAATTCTCTGAATTTTATTGAAATCCTTACTGTTTTTCCACGAAAAATACTTGGCAATCTGATAATTTCAATTCCATTTGTTTCTTCCCTACTTAAGAGGTTAGACTTGTTAAAGGTAAGTACTGTCACTTTTTTTTTGTGCGACAATGACTCTGCTAGAACTTTAACGACAGTCTCAACTCCTCCGATTTCTGGATAGTAGGCTTTACTCACTATGAGTATGTCTGTAGCTTTTACTTCGCTCCTCTCCTCCATAGCACAGCCTCCAGTGTTTGAAGGATGATTCGCAGGTCAAGAAAAATATTTCTGTTTTTCACGTACCAAAGGTCGTATTCGGTTTTTACTCTGTAATCTTCGAGTGTCGAAGTGTGTTTGTAGCAAAGCTGAGCCCATCCTGTGATACCTGGTTTGACGATTAATCTCTTGCAGTAGAAAGGAATTTGCTCTTTCATCATATTGTGAAACTCCACCATCTCAGGACGGGGACCTACTACACTCATATCACCTTTTAAGACGTTCAGAAATTGAGGGGATTCGTCTATTCTGAGTTTTCTGATGATCTTTCCTACTTTCAAAGGCCTTTCATCGATTGCTTTGTTCGGGTTGTCAGGATCTGTTTCACCTTTTTTCAAGGAACGCAGTTTGTAGATAATAAATGACTTTTCATCTTTCCCCATCCTCTCCTGCTTGAAAACCACCGGCAGTCCGTCTTCCAAGTATATCATTATAGCTACGATCAGCATGATCGGCGAAAAGACGGCGAGTGCAACAAGAGAGACGGCAACGTCGAGGATTCTCTTCGCGGGTGAGTCTTCTCTCACACTGCTGAACGCGACTTCGTAGTACTCTTTGAACTTTTCTATGACCACGAGGGGAATTCTCTTGAGGGTCTTTTCCACCAGGTTTGGAAGGTATTCCAAGTTCTCAACTTGGACTTTCTCTAAGATGTGTTCGAACTGAGGATCTGCGAGGAGAACTGCGTCGTAGAGCTTTTGCTTTGCTTTCACCGTCTCGATGGAGGGATTGATGTACTCAACGAACCTGTATCTTCCAAGGGATTTCTCCTCGACTTCTTTCAGAATGGGTTCGATCTCTTCTCTTCTTCCCAGAACAAGGTATCTCTTCACGGGTAGTTTTTTTGTGAACAGCCTGTGCACCAGAACGTTTAAAACGGGAACCCCTGCCGAGGAGAACAGGAAGTTCCCGAAGAAATGGTATCTGTTTATTTCGTTTTCAAACAAGGGGTAGAACATCAAAACGATGATAAAACCAGCTATCGTTCCCACTACGGTTCTTATCAGCTGTTCGTTGTAACTTTGAAGGCTTTCTGTGTCGTAGAGCCTGAAGGCAAAAAAAGAGAGTGTCAAACTTACAGTGAACAGGATCGCTGAGAACCAGTTAAAAAAGAGGAGGTTGAATGAGAAAACTACCAGGAAATCTATGAGGATTAACCCGTTCAATCTGCACCCTCCTCAACCTGTTTTTAGAAACACCCATACACTCCTATGCACTTTTCCGCGTACACCGGATCTGTTGCGTACCCATATCTTTGAAGAAGCCTGAAGTATTTCTCTGGCTCTTTTCTACACTCCCAGGCCTTATTATAACACTCTTTTATCAGAATCAGGTATGCGATCATACTGTTTTCTGGACTGACAAAGGATTGAAACGTATCGATCGTTTTCACTCCATCGAACTCTTTCGTTTCCGCTTCAACTCCTCCTTCGAGCCAGGAGAGTTTCTTTATGCCGAAGAGGTTGTTTCCCACCGTGTGTCTTCCCCAGCCAGTTTCGAGGGCGGACTGGGCAAGGAGTATCTTCGGATCCATCCCGGTGAGCTTTCCAAGAAGAAAGGCGGTTTCGCTGAATCTTCCGAGAAACTTCTCTTTCATCTTATCACCTCCGGAAAAGAGAAAGCGGGGATGACCCCGCTTTTGTTCAACGATCTTTCTCTTCGAAGTCTTCCAGCCTGCATCGAGATTTGTACTCTGTTTTCAGAATGTCGAACGGAGCGTCGCTGCATCCCGGGAGAGGGATCCCCTGAATGAGGTCGATCACTTTTCTGTTTATGGTGGATTTCAAATGAGCGGAGAAGCTTCCTTTGTCCTTGTTCCATGTTTTACGAGCATAGCAGAAGATAGAGCATATCGCCTGGTAGAGATCTTCGAAGGAAGAAATCTTTTCCCTGAACTTTTCGAAAAAGAATCCTGCTTTCTTTCTTATCTCGTTCTGGTATCTTTCGTAGAGTTCATCGATGGTGAGTTCTTCGTCTTTCAGTTTCTTCGTATTTCTCTTAGGCATTGTTCCACACCCGATCGTTGAAGAAGTCCACCACGAAGTCTATGGCGTAGTCCAGGATGTGATCCAGGATATCGTCGTCGAAGGGAAGGTCGATTCCGAAGCTATCGAAGAGACCGAAGACGATCTCTTTCACTTCCTCCTTCTTGGACTCACCGTCCCCCGGTCTTTCGACCAGGGAGACGGCGAGCGGGAGGACGTCCTTGAGAAATGGAAGTATTGTCATCATACAGACGCCCTCCCTTCGTTACTGAATGAGATCAAAGAATTCGTTCGAGTTCGTTTCGACTATCACTGCTCTGTCGATCGCGTAGCCTTCCAGAACTTTTGAGTCCAGAAGCGTCTGCATGGCTGTCTGAACCTGATCCGCTGTGAGTCCGTCAGCTGGGCTGTTCACTATGATTCTCCTTTTCTTTCCCTCTGCCTCATTGTAAAAATCCATGTACAGTCTCTTCATACCCCATCACCTCCTCATATGGTTTCGTACGTGACGAGTTGAGCGGAGACGTAGGTGTGGTTTGTGAGAGAATCGAGAGCGTTCACCGCGTTTGCAAGGTCCTGTGCCGTGGCGTTCGGACTCACAGAGATGGTCTGCCTTCTTGTCACTGGGTCACCGTTTTCGTCCACCTCTCCCGTTGCCCAGAGGATCCTGAGAGCCTTCTCCACAGAGAACACCTCCTGACGAATTTTTTTTTGAGGGCTGCGCAGCCCCTCCAATAAATAAGTCCTGACAGGGATGTTAAATCACATATAAAATTTTGTATATTCAACATATTAGTGAATAAAAATCGCTAAGCGAATTATTTCTGGTTCGGTCTTTTTTCAGACGTAAGGTATAATTTTCAACAGAAAAGACGAAGAGGAGGGTTCGAGATGAAAAGAGCGCTGATCTTTCTGTTTCTTCTGATTGCGGTGTTTTCTCTGTCCTACACCATAAGAAAGGGAGACGTTTTGAGGATCGAAGTGGTGGGATACCCAGATCTGACGAGAAGTTGCGCAGTGGACATAGAAGGTGCGATCACGTTTCCGTACGTGGGACGTGTGAAGGTGGAAGGCCTCAGTGTGGACCAGTTAACAGAGCTTTTCAAGGAAAGGCTCTCCAGGAGTTTTTCTGAACCTGAGGTGATCGTGTCTCTTCAGCAGATTGCTCCAAGGAACGTCTACGTCTCCGGTGTTGTGAACAGAGTGGTGAACATGGGAATAGAAGATCTCAGCGTTTCCGAGCTTCTCTCTCTTCTTTCTGTGGATCTTTCCTCCGTTGATCTTTCGAAGGTGAAGGTTTTGAGAGATGGGAAGGTTTTTGAACTGGATCTCTCCTCGCTTCTCTGGGGTGAAGCTCCCGAGAAAGACGTGATGCTCCAGGAGAACGATCAGGTGATACTCCCGGAAAAGAGCTACACGGAGTTCGTGAAGATCGTTGGAGCTGTGTCAAAACCAGGTATTTACCCCTACAGAAGGGAGATGACCTTGCTCGACGCTGTAGCGGCAGCGGGCGGTACCACGCAGGAGAGTTCGGGAAAGATAATCGTCCTTTCGAAAGACGAGACGGTTGAAGTATCGGAGAAAGATATCTATCAAAAGAACCTCCTTTTGAAACCAGGAGACACGGTCCACGTTCAAAAGATCGACGAGAGGTTCGCCTACGTTGTGGGAGCGGTGGCAAGACCGGGAATGTACACCTTCTCCAGAGAAGAGTCTCTCACGCTCAAGAACCTCGTGGCGAAGGCCGGCGGAGTCTCCGTTGATAACAGATACATAGAAAAAGTTCTGATCACAAGGGATGGAAAGACCACAGAGTACACACCGGAAGTGCTGGATGAGAACGTTCAGCTGAATGTCGGAGATGTCGTTGAGATAAAAAAATACGAAGAGACAAGAGTCTATGTATCAGGATATGTGGCAAGACCAGGTGTTTACGAGATCTCTCCGAAAGAATCGGTGACCCTGGAAAAGCTCCTCTCGATGGCAGGAGGGTTCAGAGGAAGTGTTGAAGAAATCGATTCGATCGTCATCACAAGAGACGGGAGCGCTGTGGAGCTTTCACCAGACAAGTTAGATTTTCTTGTGGAACCCGGCGACGTAGTGAACGTGAAGGGGTTCGTTCCAAAGAAGGCTTACATCCTCGGGTACGTGAGAAGCCCCGGGCTTTACACCTTCGGAAAGAGCGAAGCGTTCACGCTGAGAAACCTCATAGCGAAGGCCGGTGGGTTCATTGATGAAAGCCAGGTTGTCTCCGTGAAACTGTCCGGAAAGGAATACTTCCCAGAGGAGATAGTGGAAAAAGAGATTCCCCTCGAAGACGGAGTGTTCGTCTACGTGGAGAAATACACGGACAGGTTCGTTTACATGGTGGGAGACAATGCTACAAGGAACGGAAGGATGAGTTTTGCTAAGGACGAACCCTTCACACTCTCGACGGCCCTGAAGAAGTACGGGATCGAGGATTTCTCTCTTGTGAAGAGCCTATCACTCTTGAGAGACGGTGAAGAAAAGAGCTTCGATCCAGAGAAGGTATTGACGGAGGATGTTTCCCTCAAGACCGGCGACACGATCCTCGTGAAGACGATACAGACGAAGAGGGTCTATTTCACCGGGGACGTGTACGGATACGTCGATTTTGCGAAAGACGAAAACATCACACTTGAGAAGGCCCTCGCGAGGTTCGGAAAAATACAGAAGAAGTACATAGCGGGATTGAAGGTGCGCTCGAGCGGAAAGGTGCAGGAGCTGGCGGAAGTTACCGATCTTCCACTCGAAGACGGTGCGGTTGTCGAGGTGGATGTGAAAGAAGCCGTCAGAGTCTACGTGGACGGCTTTGTGAAGGTGCCTCAGATGGTTGTCTTCGAGCCCGATGAGTCGGCTCTCTTAGACAGAGCCATTGTGAAGGCGGGAGGGTACAAAGAAGACGCTCTCTTCGAAGCGGGCAACGTGGTCGTTCTGAGAAACGGCGGTGAGATCACCGTTCCTGAAAGCCAGCTCAGCTTGTTCGAGCTGAAGGACGGAGACCTCGTGTACGTGAAGTACACCGAAAGACCTCACGTTTACGTCTTCGGAGAAGGCATCACGAACACGCTTGTGACCTTCAAAGACGAGGAAAAACCAACGCTCAGGAACGTTCTGGGTAAGGTGGGCGGTGTAAAGAGCACGGGATCGAGCAGGATCGTCGTTGTGAGTCCATCGGGTGAGAAGAAAGAAGTGTATTATGAAGACGTGATCAACACAGGTGGGCCTGTTCTTGAGAGCGGAAGCGTGGTCTTCGTGCCTCTTGAGACGGAGAACTTCGCCTACGTCGTGGGAGAGGTGGTAAGACCCGGTGCGTACGAACTCAAAGGAGACGTGACACTTCTGAAGCTCATAGCACAGGCCGGCGGTCTGAGCAACTGGGCCCTGAAGACGAAGGTGATCCTGAGAAGAGGGGAGAATGAGACAACCTACGACTTCACGAACATAGACGAGGTGCAGAAGGTGAAGATAGAGCCGGGAGACGTGGTTTACGTACCCTCCGTTGAGACGAACTACGTGTACGTGCTCGGTAACGTGAGGACACCGGGTATCGTGAAGGTGGACAGGTACTCGACGGTGTTCGATGTGGTGATGAGGGCCGGTGGGTTCACAGACAGAGCCGCCACGAGCAGGATATTCCTCTTCAAAGGAGGACCTCAGGGAGAGGTCACCGTTTGCGATCTCTCAGGAGTTCTTTCTGGAAAGGGTGGAGGTGTGAACCCGAACGTCGCACCGGGTGATGTGGTCTTCGTTCCCGACAACCCGCTCATACAGGTCACAGAGGCGCTTTCCATAGTGAACACGATACTGAGCACGGTGAGCAACGTCAAGGACGTGATGGGGTGGTAGTGTGAGGAGATTGGTTTCAATTTTGATAGCTCTGCCGGTTCTCATCTTCGCGAGCACGAACGTTTCTTTGGATCTGTCTTATGAGAACGGCTTCAAATGGACGGGAGAGCTGTCCGAGAGTGTGTGGCTTGACGAGGACTGGCAGTTCAACTGCAGAGCCGGTGTGGGCAAGGGTTTCGGGATAGTTCACACCGGTATCATCGATGAACTCAAAAAGTTCGTGGAGTTCTACTACATCCCGGAGGCGAACCTTTCTGGGAAGGTAGGCCCCTTTAAGCTGAAGGCGGGGATCCTGAACGAGGAGAGGGGACCCGGAATCGACAAACTCTTTCTGGACAACAACTCCCGTTTTTACGGCTTTCCCGGTTTTTCTCTGAATTACTCCCGAAACAACTGGCACGTTGAATCACTCTGGCTTCGTATAAACGACGAAAAGAGCTTCAACTACAGAACGGTGGTGTTCGACCTTGGATTCTTGAAGATCGCCTACGAGGACGCCGTGGTTTATCTGAACGAGGTGTTCAATCCTTACTACTTCTTCGTTCCTATCCCAACGATCGCCGTACAGGAGATCTGGCAGTACCAGGAGGGGGCTCCCTGGAGAGATCCTTCAGAGAACGCGAACGCCCTCATGGGAGGATGGGTTGAGTTCAATTTCGGTGCGGGAAGGGTATATTTCGAGGCACTGATAGACGACATGAGCCTGAACAGGCTCCTTGGAACAGGAGGATATCTGAACCCGGACAAGATAGCACTCCTTCTCGGCGGTGAATACAGAACGGGTCCCTGGAGATTCTACGGAGAAGCCTCCGGTGCGAGCGCGTACACCTTCGAGAGGACAAGCTCAAACGTTCCCTACGAATACACGTACTTTTCCGAAGGAGCGATCGAAGACAGGATGATCGGATACAAATACGGTGAAAACTCTTTTTCTTTGAAACTCGGCCTTGAACGCTCTCTTGGCTGGTGTTCTCTCGGTGTTATGTACCACTACCTCGTCTATGGAGACAGAACACCAGAGGAGCCCTGGCACGGTGAACAGATGCCCCCCGACACGAAGTGGCTCATCGGCGATCTCACAGAAGAACACACGGTGAAGGTGTCTCTGAACACCTTCTTTGGAGAGTACGGAGGAAACGTGGGTGTCTGGTGGAACAGTCTCGACGGACTCGGTCTGGAGGTGAAGCTCGAAGTTGGCTTTTGAAGTGAAGAACATCGTTTTCGATCTTGGAGGGGTCCTGATCGACTGGAGGCCTTGTGAATACCTGCTCGAGTCTTTCCCGGAAGAGGTGGCAAAAGTTCTCGAGAAAGAGATTTTCAAACACGAGGACTGGAAGTTGATGGACAGAGGTGTTCTTCCTGAGAACAAGCTGTGGGAAAAGAAGAAGAGAGAGCTTTCTGGGTTCAGAGAGTACGTGGAAAGACTCGAAAGGGAAGTTCCAGAACTTTTGAGACCCATTGAAGAGAACGTGAAACTTCTTCCAGTGCTGAAAAAAAGCTTCAAGCTCTACGCTCTTTCCAACTATGGAAGGATCTACTTCGAGATGGTGAGGAAGAAGTACGATTTCTTCGAACTCTTCGACGGCATGGTGATTTCCTCTCATGTGGGCTACCTGAAGCCTGAGAAAGAGATATACCTCGAGCTGATCAGAAGATACAAGATTGTACCTGAAGAGAGCCTCTTCATAGACGACACACCGGAAAATGTCAAGACTGCAAGAGAGATTGGTTTTCGAGCTGTTCGTCTTGAAAAGCCTTCGAAATTGAAAGAAATTCTGGTCAGAGAGCTGAAGATTGAACTGTGAGGGGATGATCGTGAGAAAGTGGTGGGTTTTCTTTGCTGTGATTGTCTCTTCTGTTTTGTTTTCAGAGCCGATGATCACAGAGCTCGCACCTCAGATGGTTTACGAGTACGTTCTCGAAGGAAAAGCTCTTCCCGGTGTTCTTCCCATGCCTTCTGGTGAGAGAGAAAATAGAGTTTCTCTTGAGATCTCACCGTTTTTTTATTTCGGGAATTTTCAGGGAAAGACAAAAACGGGATGGTTCGTCCTCTCTGATCCTCCCTGGGAGAACTTCTACCTGTACGAGAACACTCCTTACTTTTTGAACGTTTCTTTCGAAGGCTTCGTGGGAGAGATTTCGTTTTACACAGAGATCCCCTTCACAAACAACTACAGCGACTTTTATCTGGACCTCCACAGCAATGTTCCACCACTGTGGAAAGAGCTTTCGAGCGCCGATTCGACTTTTCCGTACACCGCTTACGGTGTTTACGATGGTGAGAATTTCTACGTAGCCGTTGGAAGATCGAAGATCAGATGGGGAAGCTCCGAGTTTCCCGTTGTGATCTCGGATGTGAGCCCTTATTTCAGCCATTTCACGTTCTCAACGAAGGCCCAGGTACAGTACACGTTCCACCTGATCTCGATAAATCCCGTTTTGACAACTGAAGAGTGGGAAAAACAGAGTACTTTCAGGCCTGTGAACGCAGATCCCCTCTCTCCGTACACCGAGAAGGTGAAAACCTTGGTAGCCCACAGGTTCGATTTTCACCTTCTTGAGAACTTCAGGTTTGGTGTGGGAGAGCTCACGATGATCGGCGGAAAGTACCCCGATCTTTTCTCAGCGAGTCCCTTCGCAATCTGGCACAACAACTACAACGAAGGCTACACGAACTCTATGGCGGTGCTTGACTTCTCTTACGTTCCACTGAAAGGCTGGGAGATCCACGGAGAGTTCGCTCTCGACGATCTTGTGGGAACGACTGAGAACGAATCGAAACCAACAGCCTACGCCTTCAACGTGGGAGCAAGAAAGGTGTTTTCTGCGGGAAGCTTGAAAGGAGTTCTGGGTGTCGAGTACGCTCTGGCTACAAAGTTCGTGTACAACACGTTCCTTCCCTACTTGAAGTTCAACAACAGATTCGTCTATCTCACCAATTTTCCTCCCTCCAGAACGATCGTTGACTATCCGGTGGGGTTTGCCTTCGGACCGGATGCGAGGATCTTCAACGCCTCGCTTGAGCTGTTCGGAAAAGATCTGAACCTTGGGGTGAACGCTTTCTACCTGGTGAAAGGGCCGAACACACTGCAGTCGGAGTATCCGAAGGAAGAGGAGGGAGAAACAAAAAAAGTACCCGGTTTGAGCATAAGAGGGAGTGTGAAGAATTTTCTCTTTTCTTTAGAGCTGTTTGAAGGAAGCGCGAGTGTGGGACTCGGCATGAAATGGAAATTCTGAAGGAGGCGAAGAGATGAGGTGGTTTCTTCTTGTGGCAGGTGTGGTAATTCTTGTTGCTGGATGTACGCTGCCTGATTTGACAAGTGGTTTGCAGACCCCCGATTCTCTTGTGGTGAAAACGAGAGGGGAACCCGTTGCGGGAAGGTACGCGCTGATCGATGTTCAGGTGCTCGATAAGAGTGGAAATCCTGTTTCTGGCGTGACGGTGGAACTCTACAGGAAGATAAAAAATTCCTACGGTTCTTACTACGTGAAAGAAGATGAAGCGAAAACGGATTCCTTCGGATGGGCTGAACTTTCGTTTTTTTCTCCAAAAGAAGGTGAGTGCGATCTTTACGTTCAGGTGAAGGGAAATCCTTTTCTTATGGAAAACTTTTCCCTTGATTTTATCTCTCCAAAATGGCTCTTTGTGGTGTGGATGTGCGGGGACAACAATCTGTGGGGATACAGTGATCAAGATCTTGAAGAGATGAGAAACACCAACAAAAAAAACGTCTCCGTGGTGGTGTTTTACGATGGGGGAGGTACGAGCGATGGAATTCTGGTTCTCGACAATGATGGAAACTGGAAAGCAATCATGGGAATAACGGGGGTAGACTTCAACAGCGGTTCTTACGAAGACCTCGAATACTGGTTGAAGTATGTCTTTGAGAACTTCTCGTCAACCTACAGAGCGCTGATCATGTGGGATCACGGAAGTGCGTGGATAGGTGATTCAATGTACGATTCTTCAAAAGCAATCAGCTTTGATGATACCTCCGGAAGCGCAATAGCAGTGAAAGATCTGAGAATGGCGCTTGAAAACGTGATCAACGGCGCTCTTGACGGACAGAAGCTCGACATTCTCGGGTTCGATGCGTGCCTTATGGGTTCTCTGGAGGTGATATACGAACTCAGAAACACGGCTCATTACATTGTGGCTTCCAGTTTCAACGAACCAGCGGATGGATGGAATTACAGTTTCTTGGATGAGATAACTCCCGATAGTACACAGTTCAGTGTGGCAGAGATGATTGTTGACAGTTACAGGGATTACTATTCTTCTCCCGCTTACGATTCTTACCGTCAAGATGGACTGAGCCTTGCGGTGTACGACACTTCGCAAGTAGAAGGTTTTGTTTCTGCTTTAGATTCATTCACTTATGATCTGAAAGCGAATCTGAGCAAGGTCGACGCGGTTTATTCTGATGTGGTGAAGAGTTACATTGACTATTACAATCGGCCCGTTCTTGTTGATCTCGGTGATTTTATAGACAAATGGGTGACAAAACTCTCTATAGCTCCCGATCCATCCTCGTTTGTTGTTCATTCCTACGGTGAAAAAGGTGATCGAAAACTCTTGGCTCCAGTCAGCATCTTCATGCCTGAAAGCAGGAGTGTGTATGGAATATATGAGAACGACTACATGACTCTCTCCTTCCCCAACGACACACAGTGGGATGAATTTCTGGTGTATTGGCTGCAGTGAAAAATAAAAGGAGGGGAAAATCCCCTCCTCATTTTTCCTCCACGTACGTTGAGTTTCTCCTCGTCAGGCCGTTCAGGATGAAGCCGTCTACCTTCTTCAGAGAGTGGAGCATCTTTAGATCTTCCGAGTAGGTGTGTTCGAGTCTGATCACGATGTACGTGGTGTCGCTTTTTTCCGCTACCGGGAGGAACTCCGGTGTTCTCTTCAGCGAAGGTGCGTCGATGATCACTTTGTCGTAGTGTTCTTTGAATTCTTCGAGGATCTCCGGGTTCCTCAAAAGGTCGAAGACGTCCTTTCTGTCGAATGGGCCATCGACGTTTTCCTCAGTGAGAAGAAGTACCTTTCCCTTCTTCGAGAGAAGGTGCGCCATGTGCTTTGCTGTGGTGCTCACACCCGCTCCGTCCTCTATTGCGGTGATGAACACCACCTTTCCTGCTTTCACTGCGGAAATTCCGAGGACCTTTTCTATCACTTCACTTTTGTTTGTCAGAGGAACTCTCGCCACGATCTTTTCCACACCGAGGAGGTACTCCGCCTCACTTTCTGATTTGATTCTTCTGTCGGTGAACTCCGCGAAGAAGACAGCGAGGATGCCAAGAAATATTCCAAGCACCCCTCCGACCGCGAGGGTGAGTTTTTTGTTTGGCTTTGAGGGTGAGAGCGGTGGAACTGCCCAGTCTATGACGTTGACGTTGGCCGTGATCGCTGCTTCAGATATGAGAGATTCATACTTTGCCTGAAGAAGAGTGGTGTAGATCGTTTCTTTCACTTTGTAGTCTCTCTCGAGTTCGATGAGCTGTTGTTCGAGTTCTGGGAGCTTTGAGAGTTCCTTTTCGAGGTCTTCGTAGAGCTTTTTGAAAGCCTCGTACTGCGTCTGGTAGAGGATTCTCTCGGATTCGGCTTTTATGAGACTGCTGAGCGCTTCTCCGTAGATGGTGTAACCTGTTTTTTTCACCTGGGATGTGAGGAGTCTTTCGAGTTCTGTCTTGAGCTGTTTCTGGGTTTCTTCGAGTTCTGCTTTCTTTTGAACTACAGCGGGGTTTGTTTCAGTGTATCGCTCCATGAGCCCTGCAAGTTCTATCTGGATGTTGATCAATCTGCTTTTGAGCTGGGAGATGATCGGATCGAACGTGATGCTGTCTCTGAGCTTTTCTATCTCAACATCGAGATCCTTGAGCTCGTTTGAGAAGAATTCAGTCTGCTTTTGAGCCGCTTCCATGGCGATTTGAGATTCTTCCTTCTTTTGAAGAAGAGAAGCGTAACGTTCTATAAGCGTTTGATACTGTGCTTCAATGGAGTAGATCTTGTTCTTTTCTTTGAAAACCTTGAGTTTGTTCTCCGCTTCTTTGAGCTCCTGCTCCACCTTCGGGATCTGTTCTTCGAGAAATTCTTTTTTCGCCCCAAGCCGGGTTCTGGCGATGCTTTCACTGATCTTGACGTAGTTTTCTACGATCTTGTTTGCTATCTCAGCGGCGAGCTTTGGATCCTGCCAGGTGAATTTAACTTCCAGTATGTTCGAATTTTTCACAGGCTCGACGGTTATGAGCTTTTCCACCATGTAGTTATAGAGAGAAAGTTTCAAATCGTCTTCTGTGAGGCCGTTTTCCATAGCTTTTTTTATGTCTTTCTCATCGAGGAGTTTGTGGACAAGGTCGAGCTCGTCTATCACGGCTGCGATGTTTCTTCGAGAAAGCATGATCTGTATCTCGTCTTCGAGGCTTCCTCCTCCCAAGAGACCAGAAAGACCTCCGAAAAGACCTTCAATGGAAAGTCCAAGGCTCATGCCTTTTTGTGTTGATACCTTCACCTTCGCGGAGGCTTCATACTGAGGTTCTGTGAAGAAAAGATAGATCCCCGTTGTAAGGACCGTCAGAACGAGAACGATCCAGAAGAGTTTTGACCTTCTTTTGAACATCAAAAGGATATCGCCGAGCGTTAGTTCTCTTTCTTCCACAGCTTTCCCTCCTTGGTGTGTTCTGATTATATTCTATCAAAGCTGATTGGAATCCCACGGCGGTGCTTTTCTGCAAGTTCGAGGATCTTCTTCACTCTCTCTACTTTTTCTGGGTCTTCGTCTTCCAAACTCTCTTCCCTGTCGATCTTCATCAGTATGCGGTCAAGCTCCATGTAGCTCATGCCGAAGGCCATCTCGTCTGTGACACCCGGAATGAGATCTGGAGACGGCGGTTTCTTCCGGATCTTTTCCGGGATGTTCAGCTCTCTTGCGAGTTCAAAAACCTGCGTTTTGTAAAGATGCATGATGGGTTCTATATCCACAGCCTCGTCACCCCACTTCACGTACAGGCCTGTGAGGTACTCCGTTCTGTTCGTCGTTCCCACAACGGCGTAGCCTCTCTTTTCTGCTTCGAAGTAGAGAAGGCACATTCTGATTCTGTGTTTTATTCTGTAGTAGGCGAGGCCTTTCAGAAACTCGTCGGGGCCGGAGTTTCTGAGATCGTCCAGGAAGGGATCCTTCGAAAGAGAGTTCCATTTGTTGAGGACGTATCTTTTCACGACCGATTCTGGAAAAAAGAGTTTTGGTGGAAAGAGCCTGTAGACACCTATTTTTCTCAAGATGGGAGTGATGGGTTTTATTTTGTACTCAACTTTCAGGCTTTCGCAGAGTTCAACGGCGTCTTTCACCGAGTCTTTCGAAGAGTCGCGCTCTGGAAGAATGAGACCAAACACACGATCTTTTCCGAGCGCTTGAACACACAGAGAAAGAACGACGGCGGAGTCGATCCCACCGCTCACTCCGACAACCGCTCCTCTGTAGTTGTACTCTTCTATCTTTTCTTTTATGAAACTGATGAGACTTTCTTTCACTGCTATCACCCTCTGGGATTTTAACATGTAGAATTAAGACAGGGGGGATTCGCATGATGATAGTAATTATTGTAATTCTCGTCATTGTAGTTTTCATCTTGGCGAGGAATCTTCTAAAAATGTCACGCGAGATTCAAGAGCTCAAAGGAACAGCCGAAAGCAGGGCTATGAAGATGTTTGAAGACTGGAAGAAGAACGAGTGGGAACTTCAGAGAAAAGTTCTTGAGGCAAATTTGAAAAGAGAATACGAAGTGAGGTTTCAGGAGTGGAAGTTGGCGGAAGAAAAAAAGATCAGAGAGGATGCTATCAATAAAAGCAGGAGCGTGATCATGGGACAGGTCACGGAGCATCTCATACCGTACTTTCCGGATTTCAAGTACAATTCAAAAGATGCGAGGTTTATAGGAACACCCGTGGATTTCGTGGTCTTTGATGGTTTGAGTGAGGGAAACGTTAAGAAGATAGTGTTCGTGGAAGTTAAAACGGGAAAAACAGGGAATCTGTCCACCAGAGAAAGACAGGTGAGAGATGTGGTGGAAAGGAAAGAAGTCTACTGGGAAAAATTGCACTATCAGGGGGAATGATTTTATGTTCATCGGCTTTGGATACGACAGACACCCCCTTGTTGAGGGAAGAAGGCTTATTCTGGCGGGTGTGGAGATAGACTCTCCTGTTGGAAGTCTCGGCCACTCGGACGGTGATGTTCTTTCACATGCGATAATAGATGCTCTGCTTGGAGCCGTTGGCCTTGGCGACATAGGAACGTGGTTTCCGGAGACGGAAGAGTACAGAGGCGCAATCAGCCTTGAGCTTCTGAAAAAGACGATGGGCATGATAGAAGAAAGAGGGTTCAAGGTGATAAACGTTGACTCGACGGTTGTCCTCTCCGGTGTGAAGATGTCAGCTTACAGGGATAGAATCCTCGAGAATCTGAAGAGCGTGTTGAAAACACCCCACGTGAACGTGAAGTTCAAAAGCGGAAACACCTTGGGATTCGAAGGTGAAGGCAGAGGCATCTCAGCTTACGCGGTGTGTCTTTTGGAGGAGAAAGAATGTACGAAGAGTACATAAGGGCCTGGGTAGAGAGAAAAAAGAAAGAAGAAGAAAAGATGAAGGTGTTATCTCAGAAGGCCCTCAAAGAGGCAAAGAGGATCGCAGAAATGTTGAGGGAAAGGTACGGCGTAAGAAAAGTGGTTCTTTTTGGCTCTCTTGTAAAGTACCTGAGAGGAACAGGCGAGTTCACAGAAAGGTCCGGCATCGATCTTGCGGTGGAAGGCCTTCCGAAAGAGGAATATTTCAAGGTGCTTTCTGAAATCAACAGGTTCTCTGAGTTCGAGATAGATCTGATCGATCTTGAAGGATGTCCCGAGTTTCTCAAAAGATTGATCAAAAGAGAGGGGATAGAGATTTGAACTATGGTGCCCTTCCTGTGGGGGCTCTCCTTCCGTCGAGCACGTCCTGAGCGATTTTCAGAAGCCACTCTTCATCAGAGAAAACGAGCACCCCACCGCTCCACGGATCGTTCACACTGATTTTTTTGACGTTTCTGTTCAAAAGAACGATGGAGTTTTCCAGCACTTCCTTTCTGAGAGATTCGTAGTCTATCTCCTTTTCATAGGACCAGGAGAATTTCAAGGGCTTTCCAACAAGCACGTTTCCTTCTGTGTCGATGACGAGCGTTGTTGTGTAGCCGAGCCTTTTCAGCCGTTCGTACTTTTCCACGCTTTCCACCATCATGGGATAGGTGGCCTTTCTTGTGATGAGAGCACTGATCACCTGCTCGTTCACCTCTCCAGCTGCGCTGAAAACGGGCACAACTCCCGCTGTGGAGAGTCCCTCCGCGAGAAGAGATAGCACCTGAGCGGTGATATATGGGGAAGTTGAGACCTTTGCGAGGGGATCTGTGTCGGTTATTCTCAAAACGTCGAAACTGCCGAAGACGTAGTAGGTCACACCTTTTTCTTTCAGGATCTTTCCTACAGCGATTCCGACGTCTTTTGCGAGGGTCAAATTTCCAGAACTTCCAAGGCACAGAAGAGAGACGTCTTTCAAAACGTTCTGAAGAGGAACTCTCACCGCCACCAGACCCGTGGAGTTCTCTGGAATCTCATCCATCAAGACAATCTGTGGAAATGCGCTCAAGAACGTGAGACACACCAGAATCGTTGTTAGTGAGCGTGACAACGTCCGCCGCCTCCTTCACCTTGTCGATGGCGTTTCCCATGGCCACGCGAAGCCCCGCTTCCTCGAACATGAACAGGTCGTTCTCGTTGTCGCCGAAAACGACGATCTCTTCTTTCTTCCATCCCATTCTCTCCCGGAGAAACCTCAGCGCCTTTCCCTTGTCTACGTTCTCTGGAACGATCTCTAAGTACGTCGGGAACGACTTGAAGACCTTCACCACATTGTTGAACTTCTCCAAGAGGATCTTCTTCAGTTCGTCGAGTTTTTCCGGAGTATCGATGAGAAGGATCTTGGTTGTTCCCACCTTTGAGACAAGCTCCAGAAGTTTCGGTTCAACCCGGTATTCCACACTCGAGTGTTTCGCATAGCCCCTTATCTCTTCGTTGTCTTTCTCGGAGTAAAGCACGTCGTCTATGTACGCTTGCCAGTGCACGTTGAACTGCTTCACGTACTCCACGATGTCTTTTGCGACCTCGGGTGGAATCTTTTCGTTCAAAATCACACCTTCTTCTGGAATGTACACCATCGCGCCGTTGTATGCGATTGTGGGAAAAGTCCTGCCGAAGTACTTCTTCTCCACGTTCAGCGTCGAAATGAGCATCCTACCGCTTGCAAAGACAACCCGGCACTTTCTGGAAAGCCTCTCTATGGCTCTTCTGTCCTTTTCTGAGATCTCCAAACTGTCGTTCAAGAGCGTTCCGTCCAGATCAAAAACGAACACCCTGTACAAAGTATCCCCTCCAGATCCTTTCAAACTCTTCCACGAAAGATTCTACGTACTCTCTGTTACTCGTTTTGAACACAACCTCCACGTTTTTGTGAAAACCACTCTCTGTGAAGTTCGCAGAGCCCGTGATCAGAGTTTTTCCATCGACGACAAGAAACTTGTGGTGCATCAAGGGTTCTTTCACCTCGAGAATGTGAAAGGTTCCAAGTGGAAGTTCTCTGAGCTTTGAAGACTCGAACCACTCGTCCGTGATGATGTACACCTCCACACCCTGCGAGGAGAGGAATTTCAGCGTGGCAAAGACGTCTTCATCTGTGAAAGCGTAACTGCAGAGAAGAACGTACCTTTTCGCCTTCCAGAGCGAATCCAAGACGATCTCTTCGACATCCACCGCGGGGATCAAAAAGAACTCACCTTCTTCTGTTTTGAGCTGAACCTCCGGTCTTTTTCCAAAAACGAGCCAGTCATAAATTCCCTCGAAGAAGTCCGCTATCTCTCTGGAGTGAAAGACGATGAGGTTGTTCAGATGTTCTTCTAAGCTGGAGCGGTTGAAGTTCGCAGAGCCGAAGATCACCGTTTCGCGGTCGAGAACGATGAATTTCGAGTGAAGAAGACCCTCTGAAACGTGAACGAAAGCACCCTGAACGGGCACCTCGGAAGCCATTTTCACTGTTTTCAATCCGAGATACTCCGGGTCGATCGAGTAGGCAACGATCGTGATGTCGCTTGCAGAGTTCAGGTGTGAGAGAACCAGCTGTGAAAGATCGTCCACCGTGCTGAAATAGACCCGCGAGAAAATTATCTCATTTATCAGTAGAAACAGGAGAAGGAGTTTCTTCAACCCATACCACCTTTCCGTAGAGCGGACCGGCCGTGATCTTTTCGATCTTCACGTCGGCGAATCGACCGATCATCCACTCCTCACCCTCGAAGGCGATGATCTTGTTTCTGATGTCCCTGCCGTAGAAGAGGCCGTTCTTTGCCTGAGCCTCCACGATGACGCGCACTGTCTTTCCCTTGTAGCGCTCGTTCAGCTTTCTGTTGATCCTCTTTTGGAGGTTCATGAGAAACTGCATGCGCCTCACTTTTTCTTCGTAGGGCACGTCGTCTTTGTAGTGTTTCCACGCCACCGTACCTTTTCGTGGAGAGTAGATCGCGAGGTTGAGGCGTTCGAACTGCGCTTTCTCCACAAGATCGACCGTCTCCATGAAGTCTTCTTCCGTCTCCGTTGGAAAACCGACGATGATGTCGCTGCTTATGGCAACGTCCGGCACCTTCGATCTGATCCTCTCAAGAAGGGCGAGGTACTCTTCCTTCGTGTACCTTCTGTTCATGAGCTTCAGTATCCTGTTGCTTCCGGACTGCACGGGGAGGTGGACGGACTTTGCCACCTTCGGATTTCTGGCGATCACCTCTATGAGTTCGTCGGAGAAGTCCGTTGGATAAGAGGTGAGAAACCAGATCCTCTCTATTCCCTCTATCTTTGAAGCTTCTTCGAGGAGTTTGGCGAGGGAAGAGCCGTCCTTCAGGTCTTTTCCGTAGGCGTCCACGTTTTGACCGAGGAAGGTCACCTCGCGGTAGCCCTGTTTCGCGAGCTCTCTCACCTCTTCCAGAATATCCTCCATCGGTCTGCTCTTTTCCCTGCCGCGCGTGTACGGAACGATACAGTAGGTGCAGAATCTGTCACAGCCAAATATGATCGTGACCCAGGCATGGTGCTTGCTGGATCTGATACGTGGAAGCTCATGTGTGTACTCGTCGAGATGGTCTTCGAAGAGCGCCACCTTCTCCCCCTGAAGCGCCCTTTTCACCGCTTCTGTTATTTTAGGAACGGCGCGGGTTCCAAGGACGAAGTCGGCTCCTCTCTCCAGGAGTTTCTCTCTTTCCTTTTCGGCGACACAACCCGCAACTCCCACAACGAGCTTTCTTTTCCTTTTGATCTTCAGCATCTGACCGAGCTCGCTGTAGGCCTTCTCCTCAGACTTTCTTCTCACTGCACAGGTGTTTATGATGACCACATCCGCCTTTTCGGGAGCCGAGGCGGGGGTGAACCCTTCCTTCATTAGAAGACCGGCCATCGTTTCCGAGTCGTTCTCGTTCATCTGACAGCCGAAGGTCTTGATGTAAAATCTCATGTTCGACCTCCCAGTTCGTTCAGGCTAATTAGATTATACCAGAAAGGAAAAACCCCGCCGGAGCGGGGTCGATTCACATCAGTCCGAGTTCTTTCTTCACGAAGTTCGGAAGGGCGAAGGACGCGACGTGAACTTCTTCGTTGTAGTACTTCAGCTCTTTGTTGAATTTTTTCACCTTTTCTGGGTTGAAGTCTTTTATCGGGTCTATTCCCTTGGAGGCGAAGGTGTAGGACCACATGCCGGAGGGATAGGTGGTCATGAATCCAAGGTAAACCTTCGTGATAGGAAAGACCTTGCTGATCCTCTTGTAAGCGAGCTTGAACCAGCCGATGTCGTAGAACGGGTCTTCCGTCTCGGCGGAGAAGACTCCGTCTTCCTTGAGGGCATCGTAACAGGCCTGGTAGAACTCTTCGGTGAAGAGGTGCCCACCCTGGCCCGCCGTCGGGTCCGTGGAGTCTATGATGATGACATCGAACTCGTTCGTGAACTTCCTCACGTATTCGGCACCGTTTGCGATTACGATCTCTGTCCTTGGATCGTCGAAACCGCACGAAGTCTGCTTCAAATACTTCCTTGCGGCTTCTATGACGAGTCCGTCCACTTCGCAGAGAATGGCCTTTTCCACGCTGTCGTGTTTCAGGACTTCTCTGAGCGTTCCGCCGTCTCCACCGCCGATGATGAGCACCTTCTTCGGGTTCGGATGAAGGAACATAGGAACGTGTGCGAGCATTTCGTGGTACATGAACTCGTCCTTTTCCGTGGTCATCGTGATGCCGTCGAGCGAAAAAACCACGCCAAGATCGGGATTCTCGAAGATATCTATCCTCTGAATGTCGCTCTGTCCGGAGTAGATCATGCGGTTTATCTTCATGAAGAGTCCCACGTTGTTTCCTGTATAGTACTCGAAGTACCACAGGTGCTGTCTTGGCTGGAGATCTCTTTCAAATTCTTTCAACTTTTCCACCTCCTCAAACGGTGACTTTGTGTGGCGAGTCCTCGGGTATTCCTATCTCGTCGTACCTGCCTCTTTCATGCTCCACCACGTGAACTCTCTTTGCCTTCAACGCTTTTTTCAGATGTTCGAAGGCTTTCCAGGGATCGACATCCTCTCCGCAGGTGAAGAGATCGATAGCAGCGTACCCGTACTCTGGCCAGGTGTGAATGGTTAGGTGGGATTCGGATATCACCACCACACCACTCACCCCATAGGGGAGGAACCTGTGAAACGTTGATGTGACTATTGTTGCTCCACTTTCATAGGCTGCCTGCTTCATCTCCTGTTCTATCAGCTGCACGTTGTCAAGAACCTCTTTGTCACATTCGTAGAATTCCGCCACCAGGTGCCTTCCCAGACTTTTCATGTTAATCCCTCCCCTCTGAAATTTTTAGTCAATCATGATCCAGAGTAACACCGCCTTCTTCTTTCCCGAATTCTTTACGTAATGCTTTTTATCTGCTTTGTAGTAGAAACAGTCTCCCTCTTTCAACCTGTAGCGTTTGTCATCGAGGTAAAGATCTATCCTTCCCTGGATCACAAAGCCGAACTCCGAACCTTCATGGTACGATTCTTCCTCCGTCTGTGCACCGGGTTCCAGTGTTACGAGAATCGGATCGATCTCTTTGTCTTCCACACCGCTCATCAGAATCTCACTCTTCACACCCTCTGGCTCGTCGTAGACCGGAACCCTCTCTTCTTTTTTGAACACAACCCTCTCTTCTTCCACGTCGGAGAAAAAGTGCTTCAAATCTGTACCCAGTGCTTCTAAGATCCTTTCAAGAGTATCTATGGATGGAGATGTCTTATCCGATTCGAGCTGTGAAATGAAACTTCTTGAAAGATCTGTGCGTTCTGCGAGTTCTTCTTGTGTGAGCCCTTTTGAGAGCCTTAATTTCCTGAGTTTTTCTCCGATCCTCACAAAGTTCCCAACACCTTTGTCCACTATAGTTGACAAACTTGTTCAGTATCACAGACATTATTATACCCACCCCCCTTTTCGTTGTCAAGGTTAATTTTGTGTTACTTAAGTTACATTAAGGTAACTTATCTTGGAGGAATGATCTAAAAGCAGATCGCAATCTTTTCTCAGTTCAATTAGAACAGCCTCATCGTTTAATGTAACTATTCAAAATCATTACAGTTTATAATTATGTGGTAAAATAAATCCAGGAAATACCATGGAAATAGGGAGGTGCAGAGTATGAGAGAGATGACGAAGAAGTTCCTTGAGGACGCTTTCGCGGGGGAGAGCATGGCGCACATGAAGTATCTGATCTTCGCGGATGAGGCGGAGCAGAGGGGACTGAAGAAACTCGCGAATCTCTTCAGGGCGATCGCGTACGCGGAGTACGTCCACGCGAGGAACCACTACAGAGAACTCGGAAAGATCTACAAAGAGATGGCCGAAAACGTCCAGCAGTGCATCGACGGTGAAACCTTCGAAATCGATGAGATGTACCCGGTTTACAACACCGTCGCACAGTTCCAGGAAGAAAAAGGAGCGGAAAGAAGCACCAAGTTCGCCTGGGAAGCCGAAAAGATCCACGCGGAGATGTACAAAAAGGCCAAAGAACTCGTGGAAAAGGGAGAAGACTACACAGCGGAGAAGATCTACATCTGTCCCGTCTGTGGTCACACCGTTGAAGGAGAGCCACCAGAGAAGTGTCCGGTCTGCGGAGCACCGAAGAGCGCTTACAGGGAATTTTCAATTTAAAGGAGGGATAGCATGAAACTTTCTGATTTCATCAAGACGGAAGATTTCAAGAAGGAAAAGCACGTTCCGGTCATAGAAGCACCCGAGAAGGTGAAAAAAGACGAAAAAGTTCAAATCGTGGTTACCGTGGGAAAGGAGATCCCGCACCCGAACACAACAGAACACCACATCAGGTGGATCAAAGTTTTCTTCCAACCTGATGGTGATCCATACGTTTACGAGGTGGGAAGGTACGAGTTCAACGCGCACGGAGAGTCCGTTCAGGGGCCGAACATCGGCGCTGTTTACACAGAGCCTACTGTCACAACCGTGGTAAAATTGAACAGATCGGGAACGATCATAGCCCTCTCCTACTGCAACATACACGGCCTCTGGGAAAGCAGTCAAAAGATCACTGTTGAAGAGTGAGGTGAGTTCTGTGAAGAAGTACAGGTGCAAACTCTGTGGTTACATCTACGATCCTGAACAAGGAGATCCCGACAGCGGAATCGAACCGGGGACACCCTTCGAGGATCTTCCAGACGACTGGGTCTGTCCGCTCTGTGGAGCTTCGAAGGAGGATTTTGAACCGGTTGAGTGATCTGGAAGTCTTACCGTCAGAGAAAGGGGAGGCTGGCCCTCCCCTTTCTCTTTCCCCACGACCCGGCGGGCTCGGGCGGGATCCGAAAAGAAAATGATAACTCTCGTTATAATAATACCATAAAGTAGATAAACAAACAAAAAATCTGGGGGGAGAAAGATGATCGGATTTCTCACAGACTGGGGCTTGAAGAGTCACTACGTGGGAGTCGCGAAGGCGGTGATCAAGAGGATAAACCCCTCCGCGGAGATCATCGACATCACGCACGAAGTAGAACCTTTCAACGTGAGAAAGGCGAGTCACGTTCTCTACAGAGCCTCCCTCGATTTTCCTCCTTCCACCGTCTTTCTTGTGGTTGTCGACTACGGCGTTGGAACTTCAAGAAAGGCGATCGTGATGAAGACCAAGAACGACCAGTACTTCGTGGCACCCGACAACGGAGTTCTCACGGTTGTAGCTGAAGAATACGGAGTTGCCGAGATCAGAGAGATAGAGAACAGAGAGCTCTTCTACAAGAAGAATCCTTCCTTCACTTTCCACGGAAGGGACATCTTCGCACCGGTTGCCGCCCACCTCGACATGGGACTTCCGCTGGAGAGAGTGGGAGACAGACTGCTCTCGTACGAGGTTCTCAAGATGAGAAAGCCTGTTGTCGAGAACGAGAAAGTCATCGGAGAAGTGGCGATAGTTGACACCTTCGGAAACGTGTCGACGAACATTCCCTTCGATCTCTTTTTGAAGCTCAGTGTGGATTTCGACGACGTGGTGAGAGTGAGAGTGGGAAGAAAAGAGTTCAAAGCGGCTGTCGCGAAGGCCTTCGGAGATGTGGACACGGGAGAACTGCTCGTTCATCCAGACAGCGCAGGTTTCCTCGAAATCGCCGTGAATCTGGGAGACGCGAGTCAGGTGCTTTCGGTTAAAGAAGGAGACGAGATCGAGATATGCAGATGAAACAGGTTCTTCTTGAGGCAAGGCAGGATTTTCTGAGTCTTCTCAAAAGAAGAGGCTGGAAGGAGAAAGACCTGAATATACTGAGAGGAATCTTCCTTGGAGAGCTTTCCAGGGTGGACGTGCCGGCTGACATCTTTGAGCTTGCTATCAAGGAGGCCGTGAAGGGGAACTTGAAGCTTTCTTCGAAACTCCTTGGAGTGAGTGAGATAGACACTCTTGAGATCCTCTTCTGGTACCTGCCGAAGAAGTATCCCCTTCCTTCAGAGAGGCTCAAAAAGAGGCTGAAAGCCGAAAGCGTGAAAGAGTTCATCGAAGAAGCCAACAGACTTAGGGTGAAACTTGGAAAGAAGGATTTCATGGAGCTCTACCTTCATCTCGAAGAAGCGGAAGAAGAGGAAGAAAAAAGAGAGAACACGGATCTTCTGGAGAGAGTTCGAAACCTTTCGATTGAGAAACTATCAGAGAGTGAGATTGAGGAGTTGAGATACTTCTACTCCTTGCTCGATCTTCGAGGAAAGGAATCCGTGAGAACGCTGAACGTTCACCCGTACATTCTTTCTGCCATCATCAGAAACCCTTCTGCACCGATCGTCATCGATGGAAGCAACCTGCTCTGGCGTGGAGGACTCTCCGTCTCTTACATCTACGAGGTGTTTGAGAGGCTTGCTGTTTTCAGGGAGTTCTTCTTTCCCTACAGGATCGTTTTCGACAGGAACGCGGAGTTCGTGCTGCCAGTTCACGAGAGGAAGGGATTCGAAAGGTGGAAAAACTCTCCGAACGTTCTCTTCGAATCTCCAGCGGATGGCCTCATCATCTCCCTTGCGAACACCATGGACGCGGTGGTTCTGAGCGGTGACAGGTTCAGAGATCACGGTCTTCCCAGGAGGGTTAGGGTCCTAACACCGGAGGAGATAGAAAAGGGGTGAGCGAGCTCACCCCAATTTCTTTTCAATGTAGCTGACGATGTCGCCGACCGTTGAGATCTTTTCAAGATCGGCGTCATCCACCTTTACACCGAACTCGCTTTCAAAATCCATCACGAGATCGACAAGGTCGAGGGAATCCGCACCGAGATCGTCTATGAGTTTTGCCTCCTCTGTGACCTGTGACTCATCCACTCCGAGTTTTTCAGAGATTATGCTCTTCACCTTTGAAAAGATCTCCTCTCTGCTCGCCACTTTTCCACCTCCTCTTAGAAGTGTCGAAAAAAATTATAACACAATCACATTCTCAAGTAAGACCCTTTCATCCCAGCGCTCGACGAACCAGCCCGGATTCAGGGTGTGAACGGGCACTATGTAATCCGGGTTCAGTTCGTTCAAAATCTTTTCCAGGCCCTGAGGAGAAACGTGGCCCGAGGCGTGGAACTCTTTTGTGAAGACGATGTTTCCGTTCACTTCTCTTATACCGAAAGGAACTATGTTGAAGTACCTGAGCCAGTTCATGAAGCGCCTTGCGTCGATCTCCTGCTCTTCCGTGTAGGCTTCGCTCGTTGAGTGGATATAGACGGCGCCGTTCAGAACTCTTTCGTCGAGATCGAGGATGTGCGGGAAGTCCCAGTATCCCGCAACCATGGTGTGTTTTTCTGGATGCAGGTTTATCTCCTCTGGTGAGAGAAGGATCCCTTCCTCTCTGGCTCGAAGCAGTGCGTCTTTTTCGAGGTTTATGTAGGTGACCTTCCCGGGGTGGTACACACGAACGAAGGACCTTTCCTCATCCGTCAGCTTCCAGAGTGGTTCCACTCGTTCCATCTCGAGAAGATAGGCGTAGTCTTTTGGCATGAGAACGAGTCTTCTGTCGTTTTCCATGCAGACCTTAAGGAAGGTGAAGAGCCTCTCCAGGTGTCTGATGGGAAAATCTACGAGTATCAGATTCTTCGTCCCCCTGAAAACTCTCATCGCGTTTTCGAAGACGTCCTTTTCCGTGTTCTCCACGTTCTCTTCCCTCGTGACTCTGGTTCCCTCAACGATGAGAACGAGCGGGCGCTTGTCTTTCAGATTCTCAAAAAATCTCGAGGTCCTGAGAGAAAGCGCGAGTCTCTTTTCACCGAGAGTGTCCAGCCAGTAGCGCTCTTCTTCTGCTGTCTCGGGACCCGTTCTGAAGTCTCCGGTGTAAGCGAGCCAGAGATCGTCCACCCTTGCCGCAAGGCCCGCGGCTCCTATGACGGAGTGGTACACAGGTTCAACGAACAGCTCGTTCTTCCACAGGGAGTTCATATCGACAACAGTTGAATCGTCGTTGAGTTCGACCTCTTTAGGAAAAGAAACGCGTCTTGTCAATCTTTCCGCGCTCTTCGAATTTCCCGGGCTCACCGTGAGGTCTTCGCGGATTCCGTTTTCCAGATCTTTATCTGAGACCCTTCTTCTTTTCTTTCCACCGAGCTGAGTCAGAACGTTTGAGTTGCTCGTGTACACACTGGCTCTCATCACAGCGAAGGTTTCGCCGGTCATGAGGAGGGGGATCTTTTCGTCTATGAGGCCCACCATTCCGGTGTGATCCGCATGCGCATGGCTCAAAAAAAGAAAGGCGTGGTTCACAGGATCTTCGAACTTTCCATCGAAGAGGTCGTCCCTGTAAATGTTGAGCCGGGGAACCATTTCGAGCTTCAGCAGGTCATGAAGGATCTTACCTGTTCTGGGGTTCAAAAACTCCTCGAAGAACTCTCCCCATCTGGAAAAGTTCAATCCAAAATCCAGCAGAAAACCGTCGTTCTCAGAATCAACCACTCTGATTTTGTTTCCCCCTATGTTTCTGTGCCCGTCGAGTATCTCTATTCTCACGGAACCCCCCCAGAAGAGAAAAGAGTTTGTCGGGATCAACGCGGTAGAGGTTGGTTTTCACCCTGAGGTCACTCGCACCGAAGCTCTCTATTCCTTCAAAATGATATGATAACACATTCGAGATCTCCTCTTCGATATTTCTTCCGCTGAACATTATCAACCCGGCGATCTGTGCGTGATCCAGCAGGTAGTCGATGTGCCAGTGTTTCTTTTTAGGACCGAGAAAATAACGGGGGATCCTCTTGAAGAATCCCCCCATCGCGGATCCTACGTAGGCGTAGTAACCTGGTTCCAGATGAGATGTTTTCTTTCCATACCTCAAAGCAACACTCTCTTCGAGTTTCAAAAGCAGAATGTAAGTTCCCTTCATAGGATACTCAGGTATCTTTCCGCGTGGTCCGGTGCAACGGTCACGACCCTCGCGTCTGGCCCGAGTTTCTGGGCTACCTTCAGAGCGGCTGCGACGTTGGCACCGGAGGAGATTCCCACAAGGAGTCCCTCTTTCTTTGCGAGGTATCTCGCCATCTCGTAGGCCTCTTCGTCCTCCACGGTGATCACTTCGTCAATCACGGATCTGTCCAGGATCTTCGGAACAAAGCCCGCTCCTATGCCCTGGATGGCGTGTTTTCCCGGCTGGCCTCCAGAGAGAACGGGAGATTTCGCTGGTTCCACCGCTACTATCTTCACTTCGTTTCCAAAAAAGCCTTTCAAAACCCTTCCCACTCCGCTGATCGTACCTCCCGTTCCCACTCCCGCAACGAAGGCGTCTATCCGATAGTCCATCTGTTTGAGGATCTCCGGACCTGTGGTGAACTGGTGAGAGTAGACGTTGTAGGGATTTTCGAACTGGTTGAGCATGTGTGCACCGGTTTCTTTGGATATCTCTATCGCTTTTTCCACGGCACCCTTCATTCCCAGTTCCCCTGGTGTGAGAACGAGTTCCGCCCCGAGCATTTTCAGGACCTTTCTTCTCTCAACACTCATGGTCTCGGGCATCGTGAGGATCACTCTGTGTCCTCTCTTTGCTCCAATCATCGCTATGGCGATTCCCATGTTGCCGCTCGTTGGCTCCACGATGCCGTTCCTGAGAAGGTCTCTTCTTTCCGCATCGAGAATCATGAAGAGGGCGGGCCTGTCCTTTACACTGCCACCGGGATTATTCTTTTCCAGTTTCAAGAATATTCTCGAGTCTATCGAATCGAGCCTCACTATAGGAGTGCTCCCTATCAGTCTTTCCATCATCGCAGAAATCCCTCCTCCACTTGACTATTCTTGCAGGAACACCTACGACAACGGCTCCGTCTGGAACATCCTCAAGGACGACCGCGTTCGCACCCACAACGGCGTTGTTTCCAACTCTTATCGGGCCGAGGATCTTCGCTCCCGTTCCAATCATCACGTTCTCACCCACGTCAGGGTGTCTTTTTCCGGAGCACGGCTTTCTCGTCCCGAGAGTGACTCCGTGGTAGATGAGCGTTCCCCTTCCCACCGAGGCGGTGCTTCCGATGACCACACCGATACCGTGGTCTATCACCACTCCCGGAGCGATTCTTGCCGCTGGATGGATGTCCATGGAGAACACAACACGCACAAAGTAATAAATGAGGTAGGCGAGGACTTTCAATTTCCACTTGTAGAAGAAATGAGCGAATCTGTACCACATAAGACCCTGGAAGGAAGCGTAGAAGAAAAACACCTGAAGCTTACTCTCTGCGGCGGGATCGAGCTTGAGGTACATCTCAAGATCCTCTGATATGTGCTTGAAAATACTCACGAAATCCCTGAAGAACTCACCAACCTTTCTGAACAACAACCGCATCCCGATACCATATCCACCACCTCCAGATCGTTTGATCCAATAGAATTATATCAACCTAATTGTTAAGGTCAAAGAAACCTTTTCATCACAAAAAGGTGAACCTCTTCACTTTTTTCACAAAAGCCTTTGTGTAGTATATTAACACAGGAGGAGGGATATTTCAATGGTGGACACGCACACACATCTTCATTTTCACCAGTTCAACAACGACAGAAACGCTATCATCTACAGCTTTGAAGAGAACAGCATTGAATTTGTGGTGAACGTGGGTGTGAACCTCGAAGATTCGAAGAAATCACTCGATCTTTCAAAGACAAGTGATCGCATCTTCTGTTCTTTAGGTGTGCATCCACACGACGCGAAGGAAGTTCCCGAAGATTTCATAGAACAGCTCGAAAAACTCGCGAAAGATGAAAAGGTGGTCGCTATAGGTGAGACCGGACTCGATTTCTTCAGGAACATCTCTCCAGCCGAAGTCCAAAAAAAGGTCTTCGTTGAACAGATCGAACTCGCAAGAAAGTTGAACCTTCCCCTCGTTGTTCACATCAGAGACGCGTACAGCGAGGCGTACGAGATACTCAGATCAGAACCGCTTCCAGAGAAGCGGGGTGTGATTCACGCTTTTTCTTCGAACTACGAGTGGGCGAAGAAGTTTATAGACCTCGGCTTTATGCTTGGAATAGGAGGCCCTGTGACGTATCCGAAGAGCGAGGCTCTGAGAGAAGTGGTTAAAAGAGTGGGCCTTGAACACATCGTTCTGGAGACGGACTGTCCTTTTCTTCCACCACAGCCGTTCAGGGGAAAAAGGAACGAGCCGAAGTACCTGAAGTACGTCGTGGAAACGATCTCGCAGGTGCTGGATGTGCCTGAAGCGAAAGTGGATGAAGTGACCACAGAGAACGCCAGAAGGATCTTTCTGGAGGTGAAGGAATGATCCACCTTTTTGATCTCACAAGGCAGTACGAGAGAATCAGGGGAGAAATCTTGAACGCGATAGACAAGGTGATCTCTTCGGGAAGGGTGATTCTCGGAGAGAACGTGAGAAGACTCGAGGAAGAAATCGCCAGTTTTATCGGCGTGAAGCACGGTGTTGGCGTTGCGAGCGGAAGCGATGCGCTTCTCATAGCACTGAGGGCGATGGGAGTGGAAAAGGGAGATACGGTGGTCACAACACCCTACACCTTCTTTGCCACGGCGAGCGCACCCTACAGACTCGGTGCCAGGGTGATCTTCGTCGACGTGGACGAGAACACCTTCAACATAGATCTGAACCAGCTCGAACACGTTCTGAAAAAAGAGAAAGTGAAGGCTGTCATTCCCGTTCACCTCTTCGGTAGAACCGTGGATCTTGAGGCGCTGAGCTTTTTGAGGGAGAAATACGGAGTGATGCTCCTCGAAGACTGTGCTCAGTCGATGGGATCGGAGTGGAAGTTCTCGAGTGGTGAGATCAGAAAAAGTGGGTCTGTAGGGGATGCGGCGATTTTCTCTTTCTTTCCCACGAAGAATCTGGGGACTTACGGCGACGGCGGAATGATCGTGACGAACAGCGATGAGATAGCGGAAGAAAGCAGGATCTTGAGAGTTCACGGTGCAAGAAAGAAATACTTCCACGAAGAGGTGGGATACAACTCGAGACTCGACGAGATACACGCCGCGATTTTGAGGGTGAAACTCAGGTATCTGGAAAGGTGGACAGAAGAGAGAATACGGGTGGCAAGGACGTACCAGGAGCTGTTCGAGGAGAAAAAACTGCCGATGGTCTTTCCCCGTGTGGAGGAGAAAGGCTTCAGGTACCACGTTTTCCATCAATATGTGGTGATCTTCGAAAGTGAAGAGGTGAGGGAGAGAGTCAGAGAAGGATTGAAAGAGAGAGGTATTCAGACGGCGGTTTATTACCCCCTACCTCTCCACCTTCAAAAGTGCTTCAAAGATCTGGGATATCGAGAAGGGGATTTCCCAGTGGCCGAATCACTTTCAAAAAGAAGTCTTGCGCTTCCCATGTTTCCAGAACTGAGGGACGACGAAATAAAAGAAGTCGTTGACACGATAGCGCTCTTTTTTTAGGTGAGATCTTTTACCACCTTGAGCGTGGCCGTGGCCACTGATTTCAAAAAGTCTCCTTCGAGGGGTGCAACCCCAACTTCCGTTCTTTCTCGATCTTCGTCCTGGATCGTGAGGTGGACGAGCACGAATTCTTTTCCAGCCAGAAAAACCTTCTGAACATCGTCCACCGAGACGGGGCAATCAGGATTGAACGCCTCTATCACCGCTTCTCCAACGAGCCTTGGAAGATTCGTGGATGTTCCAGGCCCCGCACTTTCACCCACCATGTCTTCGTCTTCGAGAGGGTTGCGTATTGTGACTTTCACCTGCTTTTTCCTGTCGAGGTTTTTTACCTCTATGGAGGTGATCTCATAAGTCTGCGAAGGAGAGAACCTTCCCTGACTCAGTTGGGCAATGCTGATGATCCTTCTGTCTATCTTCATTCCAAGAGACGCGAGGGCGACTGTTTCGATATCGCGAACGATCTGTTTTGGATTCCTGGAAGGATCTGCTATGACGTGGATTTCTCTGGGTTGACCGTCTTCCTCTATCACCTTGGCGGAGATGACCCCGGATATCTTCGATATGACTTCTTCCAGTGTTTTTGCACTCATCTAAATACCCCCCACTGTTTTTAACTATTTTATCAGAGCATCTATTACTGCGAGAACGATGCTCTGGAGAAGATCTTTTTCTAAAGGAGCCGCACCGATTCGCCAGTTTTCCTTTCCATTCTTCAAAAACGTGAGATGAGCAAAAACAAATCTTCTTCCTGCGAGAGTGGTTTCTTTGATGTCGTCTACAGATACTTCATCGTATTTATGAAAAGCTCTGTTGAAAGCTTCGGTTACCGCTTCTCCGATGAGTCTGAGAAGATTCCGGGCTGTTCTGGGCCCTTCACTCTCACCGGAAAAGATCTTACCATGAGGGTCTCTCAAAGCGATCTCCACACGGTATCTCTTCCCGGAAGAAGAGATTTTCAAATCGGATACATAAAAATAATGTTCATCACTTTGTGAAAATAGAAATCCGCCCACATAAGATTTGATCGATTTTCTATCAATATACAATATTTCTCCGCTTCGTTTTATCACAGGTATTCTATCCATATTTGTTCCCCTTTTTTGTTTTACCATATTTTACCATCCTTTAGGAAAAGATAGATCCACCGTAGAAGTATGAAACCGAGGGAGGTAGATGGACCTTGCCTGGAAAACGAAGAGGTTTCTTCGTTGCTTTTTTAATAACGTTTCTGATACTCTTGATTCTGTTCATGTACGGCTACATCTCCTTTGAAATAAACAGGCTGTACGGTGGAAGAGTTTCTCCTTTTGAAGACTGGAGGAGTTATATCGCTTTTCTTGCTTCCAAGGTTCCGTTTTTGAAAGACAGAATCAACTATCAGCCTCTCAAAGCGGAAAGTCCCGCTGAGTACTACTCTAGAATTTATCAGAAATACATAGAGATATACAACCAGAAGATAGACGAATTGATCAGCAAAGAAAAAGAACTCGAAGAGCAGGCGAAGGTGCTGGAAGCGCAAAGAAACGTTGTTGAGAAAATGATCGAAGATATTCAATCCCTCAAGAATCAATTGTTCGAGGAGAAAAACAGGCTGGAATCCTACAAGAAGCAGGTGGATGAACTCGTCAACGTGCTTTTGAACACCGCTCCGAGGAATCTTGCGGGCGCGCTCAACGAAGTGGACGATGAAACACTCGCTGTGATCTTTAAAAGAACCGATCCAGAGTACGCTGGAGAGTTTCTCGAGGCGCTCTCCGGTGTCAACCCACAGAAAACCGCACGGGTGATGGAACTCATGGTGGGTGTGGAAAGCACCATTGAAAGGCTCGAAATGCTGGTTAAACAAGCTCAGGAAGCGGTGAAACAGATGACAGAAAAAGAATCTCAGCTTTTCCAGAAAGAAGCCTATTTGAAATCGGTGGCGGACGCTTTGAACAACATCACACCAGAGGTAGCCGTCGATTTCCTGAGAAGGGAGAATGTGGATCCAGAAACTTTGAGAACGGTTCTTTCCATGATGGATAGGGAACACGCTTCTGTTCTGGTTCAGTACATAGTTCAGAACGCTCCGGATCTTCTGGAGGAGAGAAAGTGAAGGTAGGACAATTTTCTCTTTTTGCGATGATCAAGACGGCAGAGGAAAAAGGTGAATTAAAAAAGAAATCAGCGGCGGGTCTGTTCTCTCAGTCTGTTAAGGACCTGATGAAAACGCTGGGGAGAAAGGGAAAAATGATTGATTCCACATATGAGAAGAAAAAAGAGATCGCTGGAAAGAAAAGCGAACGTCAAAAGAATAATGATATTGACCTTCTGAATGTTCAGGAAAAGGTAAAGTCAGAATCTACTGAAAACCGTGATGAAGTCCTCAAAAAGGTGAAAAGGAACACGCTGGACGATCTCGACAGTGTCAGCGCTCAGCACATTTCGATGTCGGTTGAGGAAGATGTGAATTTGGAAAAGATGCTGGATGGACAGTTTTCGGAAAGGCTTCAGAATGTCTCTGAGGATCAGAAAGAACGGGAAGAAGAAGTTGGACGTTCATCTTCGAGCAAGACAAGCAAAGAGATCAAAACAACCGATGATAAATCCAGTGAAAAACATGTTTTGGAAGAAATGTCTAAAAGAAACGAAAAGTTAGAACAGCTCATTGATGGAAATCATGATGAGTACCGAAAAAGTGAGCAAGGGATTTTCAAATCCAGAACACATGATATTTCAACGGAAAAGCTTTTGACTTCCACTGAACATGAAGAAAAGAAAGAAAACGGTTTTCTGGTGAAAGATTCAGAGAACAAAGAAAGTGCAAGTCAGATTTCGTTCGAAAAGAAACACCGTTCTATCTTGTACTCGGAATCAGAGACTTTTCGGAGTGAATCGAACAAAAAGCTTTCGAGTTCTTTTAGAACACCTGTTGAAGTTTCTCAGACAAGTTCTGAAGTTTTTTTGAAATCAGATGATCGGAAGATAAGGCACACAGCAAAACGACCGATTTTCGACGAGACAAGATCTCTTTTTAAGAATTCCGATACAGAGAAACTTTCAGGAGACTTTGAAAAGACAGCAGGTATCAAAAACGAACCTTCTGAAGAAAGGATTACGGGAAATATCGGGAATGAAATAAAAATGTCCAAACTCAGTTTTGTTCCGCTTCTCTCTGCAGACGAAAAGCAACAATCATCGAACGGTGATGGAGAAAAGGTCTGGAAGGTTAACAATCAAAGAATTTCACAGGCGAGCTTTGACGATACTGGTTTGAATCTCGTAAATGAAAATTCCGAGAATTCCAGAGAAAATCAGAAAATCAACTCTTTCACAAAGAGAGGAGATACTCACACAGAAGAACTATCAGAGAAAACCTCTTCCAGCTTGAGAGAAACCGTCCTGTCATTCAGAAATGATGGTTCCTCTCCAGAAAAGAACACCAGAAACGTACTGAACGACCGTAGTGAAACTTCTTCGGTGAGGAGAGAACCCCCCGCAAACAGATTTGATGGTCAGAAGGTTGTTGAAAACAATTCCAAGGTATCTCCGGAGAAAACTTCTGAAAAACCGCCCTCCCAAAACCGAGAGAAGAATCAGCCAATGGAAATGAAAATGAGGTACGAAGAGAAAGGAAAAATCGAAAGTTACAGAGAAATAACAAACAGAGAGGCGTTGGAGTTTCTGTCTCAGGAAAGGGCGAAGCAGGTTTACTTACTCCCCGAACTGAAAAGAACAGAGACTGTTCATCTACCAAGGTTTGTGGAACAGATGTACTACCACAAGACAGAAAGGGCCGTCATAGACCTTGAACCACCGGAGTTAGGAAAACTGGAGATCACCATAACAAAGGAAGAGAACCAGCTGAAGATAGTGTTCAAAGTTCAGACAGAAGAAGCCAAGCACGTTTTAGAACATGACGTACCACGGCTGATCGAAAGATTCAACGAAAAGGGATTCGATGTGCAGGTCTACGTAGAAAAACAGGAAGAAGACTACCTGTATCAGGAAAATCAGAACAAAGAGGGAAATCAAAGGCAGCAAAGAGAAAGCAAAAACCACAAACGTGAAACTTCGGGCAGTCTATTTGAGGAGTTCATCCAGGAGGTGAAAACGTGATCTACGACATGAGCGGTATATACCTTTCTTCTCTTACAGGAGTAAGAAATAATTCCAGCTCTTCGAGTAATTCTCTCGACAAGGAAGCTTTTCTCAGACTCCTTCTTCAAGAACTGGAAATGCAGGATCCACTGGAGCCCATGGAAACGAAGGACATGATATCTCAGCTTTCTCAGCTCACGAGCCTTGAACAGATCACAAACCTCACCAGTGCGGTGAAAGATTTCGTCGAAGCTCAGACGAGTGTGAACCCAGCCCAGCTTGCTTCTCTGATAGGAAAGTACGTCGTGGTGAAGAACAACACGGTAAATCTTGTAGACGGTCAGTCAGACAGCATCATATTCAACGTGGATGAAGATGCACATGTTGTGGTTCAAATACTTGACGAAAACGGAAAAGTGGTGAGAACAGAAGATCTTGGAACTGTTCAGGCGGGAGTTCACGCCTGGCAGTGGGATGGAAGAGATGACAGCGGGATCAGTGTTGAAGATGGCAGTTACACTTACCATATTTATAAACTCACATCGAGCGGACTGGAGGAAATAGGGGGAATGGAAGGCGGAGTGGTGGAAGCCGTTCAGATAAAGGATGGAGAGGGATTCGTTCTTGTGAACGGTTCACTCTATCCTGTTGATTCTATCCTGGAGATTTCTCAGGAGGGTGATGCGTGATGATGAGATCACTCTACAGTGGCATAACGGGTCTCAAAAACTTCCAGGTAGCGATGGATGTTGTAGGAAACAACATCTCCAACGTGAACACAGTTGGCTTCAAAGCGTCACGGGTGAATTTCGAGACGATGCTCGCTCAGACGATCAAGGCGGGAAGATCTTCTCAGGAAAACGTGGGCGGTACAAATCCCATGCAGATAGGTCTTGGTTCTCAGGTGTCCAGTATCGACAAGATCATGACGCAGGGCTCGTTCCAGAACACGGGTGTGAAAACCGACCTTGCCATTCAGGGAGACGGGTTCTTCATCGTATCAGATGGCAGTTCCTATTATTACACAAGAGCCGGTGCGTTCACTCTGGACAGCAACGGAAACCTGATTCAGACCTCTACTGGTTACAAGGTTCAGGGATGGACAGCTGTTCAGGATCCAGAGACCGGTGAAAGGTACATCGACACCAACAAACCCATAGGGGATCTGGTGATCAGTGCAGGTATGACGATGCCGGCAAAGAAAACTTCGAACGTTCGTTTTGAAGGAAATTTGAACTCCAAATTGGGACCTGGTTCGTTCGTCATCACTTTAACTGATGAAAATGGAATTAATCACGATGTCAGGGTGTGGTTTGAAAAGACACAGAGTGATCTGGGAACAGATCCGTTCAGTTCTTCTCAGAGGTACACGATGAAGATCGATATCGACAACGATGGAACAGCCGATGTGGATGGTTACATGGTGTTCAACGAATTTGGAAGAGTGGAAGAGGCCGGGGTGTACGCTGAATCTCAGGTCATAACGGCAACCACCGATGGAAGTATTTCTGGAAGCACAGCTCTACCAGATGGCACCTATCAGACCATCGTTCTGGATTCTTCTGGGAATGTGGTGTACAACGGTACCACGACGGTTTCAGGTGGTAGTTTCACAATCAACGATTCTGACATCACAGCTGGAAACAATTACACCGTGATACTCTTAACCCCAAACAACGCATCAAATTCTCTCACAATAGCACCCGGTGCTGAACTTGTCATTCCTACCTCCGGTGAGCCCAGGTTCTACGAATCAGACAATCCGACGAATTTCGTTCAAACTGATTACACTTCTCCAAGGTACACCACCGCCGTCCAGGTTTACGATTCTCTTGGAAACGCGTACACCGTTTACTATGAATTTGTCAGACTTGGAAACACCACTATTGGTTCAGAAAGTTTCAAGAACGCCTGGATCTGGAGAGCGTATACGGATAGTGGAGAACCGATCTCACTGATCGATGAAGACGGTGGTAGTGGCTATGTAGCGGGGTTGATAGATTTCGATGAATCAGGAAGACCCATTCAATACAGAGGGCTGGACTCTTCATACAATCTCAGCTCCGGAGAGGTTAGAACGATCCAGTTTGATGCAGGTCAGAGTGGAGATGGGGTGGTAACAATAACAGCTGATTTTTCCGGAGCAACTCAGTTCTCCGGCGACAGCACTCTGAACATTCCATGGCAGGATGGAAATCCGATGGGTGTTTTGGAATCCTTCGCCATAAACGAGCAGGGAGAGATCATAGGAACCTTCAGCAACGGACTCACCGACGTTCTTGGACAGATCGCCCTCGCAGTGTTTAACAATCCTTCGGGACTCTCAGAGGTTGGTAATTCGCTCTACGTCGTGTCTGCCAACAGCGGCGTTCCAAAGATAGGAGCCCCCGGTAGCGGTGGAAGAGGAATTTTGATCCCCGGTGCCCTTGAGATGTCCAACGTGGATCTTGCGGAAGAGTTCACCAAGATGATCGTCGCACAGAGAGGTTTCCAGGCGAACGCGCGTGTTATCACGACAGCCGATCAGATTCTGAACGAACTTGTGAACATCAAGAGATGATGAAAGATGATCAGGTTGACCAGAATAGATGGTAGATGGTTTTTCCTGAACGCCGATTTGATAGAAACCGTAGAAGCACTGCCCGACACAACGATCACCCTCATAAACGGTAAAAAATACATCGTGAAGGAATCCGCAGAGGAGGTTGTTCAAAAGGTGATAGAATACAAGAGAAAGATCTTCAACTGGTGGAAAAACCAGGGTAGGTGATCCTATGGACCTTGCAACCCTGATGGGTTTGGTTCTTGTGATAGCGGCTCTTTTCATAGGAATCCTGACGGGTGGAGGAGACTTCGCAGCGTTCATAAACATACCTTCACTGTTCATAACCGTTGTTGGTTCTATCGCAGCAACCATGGTGGCTCATCCGAAGGACAAAGCCTTCAAGATCGTGAACATCATGCTTTCAACTCTGAAAGAGCCAAAGCTCGATCACGTTTCTCTGATTCAAACGATGGTTTCTTTTTCCGAAAAAGCACGAAGGGAAGGTCTGCTTTCTTTGGAAGAAAACTTGGAGAGTATAGAAGATCCATTCATGAAAAAGGCACTCCAGCTTGTGGTTGACGGAACAGATCCAGATCTTCTGAGGAACATGATGGAAACGGAAATGGAACTCTTCGAGGAGGAACTCGACGGAGAAAGGGCTGTTTTGGAATCTGCAGGGGCGTACGCTCCTGCGTTCGGTATGATTGGAACGCTGATCGGACTCATTCAAATGCTCAAATCCTTGAACAATCCAGAAACACTGGGACCTTCTATGGCGGTTGCTTTGATAACGACACTCTACGGTGCAGTTCTGGCTAACGGTGTCTTTCTTCCCATGGCTGAAAAGATCAAAAAGAGAAGAGATATTCTGGTTTTGGAAAAAAGAATGATACTGGAGGCTGTTCTTTCTATCCAGGCAGGAGAGAACCCGAGGATCCTCGAGGAAAAACTCAAATCGTTCCTCCCTGAGAAAGAAAGACAGGCTTACGAAGCGGCTTCTCAGGAGGCAACTGCGTGATGGCGAAGAAACGAGAAGAAGAGCAGAAAGGAAGTCCACAGTGGATGACAACCTATTCAGACATGGTGACGCTGCTTCTCACGTTCTTTGTGGCTCTGATCTCGATGTCCACTATCAGTCCCGGAAAGTTCCAGCAGGTGGCGGTGGGACTCAGAATTGCGTTGAGTGGAAACCCACCGAGCGTCCTAATGGGTGGAAGGAGTATAAACGAAGAACCTTTGATCACATCGAAAAGAGGAATATATCAAGAACTCATGAGATTGTCCGAAGAATATAAGGGAAAGATCACGGTCGAAGAGAGAGACGAAGGAACACTGATCGTTCTGAAGGACATGGTGTTTTTTGAGCCGGGAAGCGCCAAGCTCACAGCGGAAGCCAAAGAACTGCTGGCTAAGGTGGGGCAGATAGTCATAGAGCACACCACGAACGTTCTTGAGGTTTACGGTTACGCGGACGACAGATTGCCTCTTCCAAATTCAATATATGTCTCCAACTGGCATCTTTCGAGCGCCAGAGCAGCGAGTGTGGTGAATTTCTTCCTTACCGAGTTGAAGGAAAAAAGAATGATCGAAAGGGCTGCAGACATAAAGCTTGGACGTTTCAACATCGATCTTTTCTACAATCCTGACAGATTCTACCCAATAGGGCTTGGAGACAGGGAGATAAAGAAAAAGATCCAGGATCTTGAAAACCAGATCAACGTCGAGAAAACACTTATCAATGAAAGGTTCAGAAACGGGGAAATTTCTCGATCGGAATACGAATCGGAACTGAAAAAATTGGAAGAAAAATATCAGCAGGAATTGGATAGATTGAGAAGAGAATTCAGGAGAATAGATATCCTCATAAAACGAGAGAAACTGTGAGGTGAAAGAATGGCAGAAGAAGAAAGAAGAGAAGAAGAACAACCAAAACGTCGAATGGGTGCGTCTTTGATCACGAGCATTGTTGTTCCGCTTGTGGTTTCCGTGGCAGTGTATTTTTTGCTGCCCATGTTCCTTGGTTCGAATCAAGGCAAGCAGGGTGAAAACGTACCTTCGACCCCCGTCAGGATAAAGGCGGTTCTCATTCAGCAGGGGGAAAACCAGACCTTCCTTCTCAAAGGAGGAAGGGACGTAGTCGTGATAGATTCTCTTTCTTTCAGTGTGGGAAGCGATGCCTGCAGGGCGGCTGTAGCTGAGAAGAATGACGAGATCATGGATGCGCTCATGATGATCTTTCTCAGCAAAGATAAGAGTGAACTGAGCACCGTTCCGGGGCTAGAACTGTTGAAGCGTCAAATAAGAGATGCGGTGAACACGATCACTGGATTCGTTGGTGATAAGGAGAAATACGGGGTTCTGGATGTGTACCTGTACATCAAAGCGTTCGCAACCACCGAGTGAGGTGGTAACATGTCGGATGTTCTCAGCCAGGAAGAAATAAACCAGTTGATCGAGGCACTGATGAAGGGTGAGTTGAAGGAAGAGGACCTCCTGAAGGAAGAAGAGGAGAAAAAGGTTAAGCCTTACGATTTCAAGAGGCCGAGCAAGTTTTCCAAAGAACAACTTCGAACCTTTCAGATGATACACGAAAACTTTGGGAGGGCTCTTTCTACGTATCTCTCAGGAAGGCTGAGAACTTTTGTGGATGTCGAAATCAGCATAGATCAGCTTACTTATGAGGAATTCATAAGATCCGTGATGATACCATCGTTCATAGTTATCTTCACCGGCGATGTTTTTGAGGGAAGCGCCATCTTCGAAATGAGACTGGATCTCTTTTATACCATGCTCGACATCATAATGGGGGGGCCCGGCGATAACCCTCCAAACAGACCTCCCACGGAGATAGAAACCTCCATAATGAGAAAAGAAGTGACCAACATGTTAACCCTTCTTGCTCAGGCCTGGAGTGATTTTCAATATTTCATTCCTTCGATAGAGAATGTGGAGACGAATCCTCAATTCGTTCAGATTGTACCTCCCAACGAGATCGTTCTTCTTGTAACCGCCTCCGTTTCCTGGGGCGAATTCACAAGCTTTATCAACGTGTGCTGGCCGTTTTCACTTCTTGAGCCTTTGCTCGAAAAACTTTCGGATCGCTTCTGGATGATGGGAAGAAAACCCGAAAGAGTCGAAGAGCGAATAGAAGAACTCAAAAAAGCCTCTCAAAAAGTACCTGTGACTGTCCAAGCGGTGATAGGAGAAACTGAGTTGAGATTGAAAGAAATCCTGGATCTGGAAGTGGGAGACGTCATAAGGCTCGGCACTCACTACAAGGATGAAATAAGAATAGACGTTGAGGGGAGACCCAAGTTCAGGGGAATTCCCGGAGTGTTCAAGGGAAAGTATGCGGTGAAGGTGACCGGTGAATTCACCAACGGAGGTGAATACGAATGACGGAAAATGAATTCCTCTCTCAGGAAGAGATAGACAAGCTTCTCAGCGGCTCTGATACCGATGGTGTTCTTACTCCCGAAGAAAAGGACATGATAGGCGAGATAGGAAACATCGCAATGGGGAGTGCTGCCACGACGCTCTCGATGATTCTCGGAAGGGATATTCACATCACCGTTCCAACTGTTCGGGAAGAAAAGATGAAGAACGTCAAGAGTGACTTCAGTGGTGAGCAGGTAGTGGTGAGTGTGGAATACACGGAGGGGCTCGAAGGTTTAAACGTACTTGTCCTCGATAAAAAGCTCGTGGCAGTGATAGCTGACCTCATGATGGGGGGAAGTGGAGAGGTAGAAACCGAGGAACTGGACGAGATCAAACTCAGTGCGGTTGGAGAAGCGATGAATCAGATGATGGGAAGCGCTGCAACGTCGCTTTCTGAACTTCTGGGAATAACCATCAATATCTCTCCGCCAAAGGTGGAGATATTGAATTTCGATGATCCAAGCACTCAGTTTCCACCGGTGACCGACAATCCGGAGAAAGATGTTGCCGTTGTCGAATTCGAAATGGAGATAGAGGGACTTCCGAAGTCGAAGTTCTACCAGGTGATAAGCGCCGATCTGGTGAAGAAGATGTACGAGTATTTCACGAAAAAACAATCCGAAGCTAAAGGCGGTGAGAAAAAAGAAGAAAAGAAAGAGGAGAAAAAAGTGAGGGTTGAACCGGTAGAATTCGCCGAGTTGAAACCTTCTGAAACCAGAAAAACCGAAGTACCGAGTGACAAGCTGGAACTGCTTCTCGATATTCCTCTCAGAGTCACAGTGGAACTTGGAAGAACGCGAATGACCCTGAAACGAGTTCTGGAAATGATCCCCGGCTCTATAATAGAGCTGGACAAACTCACGGGCGAGCCTGTGGATATCCTTGTAAACGGAAAGCTCATCGCCCGCGGAGAAGTTGTCGTGATAGATGAAAACTTTGGGGTGAGGATAACAGAGATCGTGAGTCCAAAAGAAAGGCTCGAGCTTCTCAACGAATGATGTTTTCCAGTCCCCAGGTCAGAAGTTCCGGGTGTTCCCTGTTGATGAAATTCGGGTCTTCCAGGAGTTCTGAGTGTTTTATACTGCCTTCTCTGAAGCGCAGGACTTTTGAGATGTAGTTTTTCATGTTCCTGATATCTTCGATGGTGCCCACTTTTCCGTGACCCGGTACGAAGTAATCTGCCCGTATTTTTTCGATTTCGCTGAGCGCTTCTATCCATTCGAAGAGGTCACTGTCCGTGACTATTTCGGCGTGGATGCCGGTTGTCAGAAGGTCCCCGCAGATGACGATTTTTTCGTTCTTCAAAACGAAGATCGAAGAATCCGGGGTGTGTCCTCCCAGGTGAACCGCTTCCACCACGATGTCTCCAAATCTGTAATTTTCTCTTTCGGAGAAGGTCTCATCTGGAAACTTCAAAGAAACCTCCACTCCGATCTTTCTTATGTACTCTTCATCCATTTCTTCCAGGGCTTTTCTGGTGAGACTGTGGGATATGATCCTGTCAAAAACCTCGTTCCCGAAGGTGTGGTCAGGGTGGTAATGCGTGTTGAAAACAACAGCAATATCTTTGCCCAGAATTTCTGTGGTGAATTCTTTGATCTTCCTTGCCTTTTCAGGAAAAAGTGTTGAATCGAAGAGTACACAGAATTTCTTTCCACAGACAAGCACACTGTTCGCCGACGTTCCTGTTCCTATCACGAACACTCTGTCGGAAAGATTCGTGATCATCTTTTCACCTCGTGTAGTATAATTCTCCAAGAGTATTCTTCTACACAATGAGGTGATTTTCCTTGGCAACGGCCTTTCTCTGGGGATACTACGGCTTTGACAACTTCGGGGATGAATTGATGTTCAAGGCGTGTGTGAATCTTCTGAAAGAGCTGGGATTCGGGACCATATACACACCCCTGCCGAAGGGGAAAAAATCCATGGGGATCACCTCTGTCGATAGATATTCGCTCAAGATACTCTCTCTTTTGAAGAAATCTCAAGTTTCCATAGCGGGTGGAGGGGGATTGTTTCAGGACGTTACCAGTTTCCGGAGTCTTCTCTACTATTACTCTCTTTCAAAAGCTTCACTTCTCATGAACAAACCTCTCATATTCTTTGGAAACAGCGTGGGACCGTTGAGAAGGAAGCTTTCAAAAAAGCTCGTGTGGGACGTTTTCAAAGATAAAAGGACTGTTTTCATAGCTCGCGATCCTGCTTCTTACAGGTACATCAAAATGATTGGTGGAAATGCGGTGCTCGGAACGGATCCAGCTATAATCCACCTCATGGAGTCCGATATGGAAAGAAATACCGAAAAGAAAGCGGTGTTTTTCCTGAAATCTCCGATGGATGTGTCGTATATATTGAAGAGCCTCAAGGATCAGGGAATCAACGACTTTGTCATATCAACGGCTTTTCCAGGGGATCACTCCTATCTTCCACCTCTCAGAAATGGAGAGAACTTGCTCGAAGAGATAGTGAGTTCGTCCATTGTGATAACGGAGAGGTTCCACCCGGCGCTTGTGGCAGCGTATTTCGAAGTACCGTTCATTATCGTCGATTGTCAAAAAGCGAGAAGATTTTTCACAAGATACACAAAAGAGGATCATTTCTTTTCAAAGAGAGATCCTCTGGAAATCTCTTTGAAGGTTCCCGTTGTGTTGAAGAAAGAATTGAAGCTGAAAGAGAAAATGAAAAACGACGCTATCGAGATGAAGGAGATGCTGAAAGGAGTCCTGAAAGGATGGTGAACATGAGGATAATCGTTCCCACACTGAGCAACATACTCACAGGGTTTCTCGCAGTGCTCATAGTCGCTACTCCCAGAGAGTACATCAAAGGCTTTGTAGCCTACAAACTCGGTGATACCACACCAAAACAGGCCGGAAGGCTTTCTCTGAACCCCTTTGTTCATCTCGATCCACTGGGAACGATCTCTTTCATCCTCTTCGAGTTCGGGTGGACGAGATCCGTGCCCATTCGCTATTGGAAGCTCAAAAACAAAAAGAAGGATCTTTTGAAAATCTCGCTGCTCGGTCCTGCCGTTAGCTTCATCCTTTTCTTTCTTTGTGGATTGATCGCCTCGCATCTTCCCGAGGAGGATTTCTGGTGGTTTCTCATGGTGAAGGCCGCAAAGTACAACCTCACGTACGCGCTCTTTTCTCTTTTTCCCATACCTCCTCTCGATGGAAGCAAGATTCTCGCTTCTCTTCTTCCCGACAAGTATATGGAGTGGCTGGTAAAATACGAGGTGTACGGGGTTCTCTTCATGATCGCTCTGCTCGTGCTCTGGATAATACCACTCGTTATGAATCCCTTTGTGAGGTTCATCGATGGTTTTGTCTGGATGATCGTGAGGTGATTCTTTTGATAGTACTCAGATATCCCGTGTCTCTGAACGTCATAAGAAAGTTGAAGACAGGAGATGTTGTCTACTACACGGGAAAGATCGTTGTTATGGACAGAAGCGTTGTGGACGTCCTTGAAAAATACGAAAGATACGAAGGAACAAAGCTCTACGATCTGACGGGAGAAATAGCGGTATTGGGAACGTTCAGGAAGAACAAGCTTCAGTTTCAAGAGATGAGTGAAGAGCTCCTGGAAAAACTCTTTCTCTTGGGAGTGAACGGCGTGATTCTGGAGAAAGTGCATCCTTTTTCTGCAACGAAGAGGTTTTCCAGGGTGGTGTTCGAGCCCCTCGAAGAAGTCATGGGAACGAGGAGGGTGATTTATAAAACTCCGGACAACAAGAAACTCGAGGAACTGGAAGTGGAAAAGCTGATTCTCCGTGTGGTACAGGACTCTTCCGGCAAGGTCTACTCGAAGGTTTAGATCCCCAGTTCTTTCTTGAACTCTTCGTACGTTTCCAGTATCTTTCGTGCGTAGGACTTTCTGCTGTTTCCACCGTTGTAGTACTCGAGTGCCAATCTCAAACTGTTGAACTTGTCGAAGAGGTACTTCAAATAGTGGGCTCCGTACTTTATGTTCAACCGGTAGTTCCACACGAGTTCTGTCCAGCCTGACTCTGGGATTTCCAGACCGTACAGGTTCGCCACCATCTCCGCCGTCTCTTTCTTTATCTGCATCATACCGAGTTCTCCGTACAACCCCACAACATTTCTGAAGTCACTTTCCACATCTATGACGGATATTATGAGAATAGGATCGAAATTCGTTTCTTTTGCCACGTTGTTTATCGTTTTCCACAGATCTTCGAGGAATTCTTCATCGCTTTTCAGTTTGTAGGAGGCTCTTCTTGATCTGACCAGTTCTTTGAACCATTCCTTCACCGCGATGGAGTTGATCTCGCGAAAGGAAATATTGTTTTCAGAAGGAACGGTGCTCAGAAAAACTGGAATCACCAAGAGCACCAGGATCAGGATAGTTATTTTTTTCACGATTTTCCTCCTCTGTTCAATCATTCTTAATGTCTCCTCTGGTATAATAAAAGCTGGATGCAATTCGATTATAACACGGGGGGATTCTGTGGAAGTTCTTTACAGGAAGTACAGACCAAAGACTTTTTCTGAGGTTGTCAATCAGGATCATGTGAAGAAGGCAATAATCGGTGCTATTCAGAAGAACAGCGTGGCCCACGGATACATATTCGCCGGTCCGAGGGGAACGGGGAAGACTACTCTTGCCAGAATTCTCGCAAAATCACTGAACTGTGAAAACAGAAAGGGAGTTGAACCCTGCAACTCCTGCAGAGCCTGCAGAGAGATAGACGAGGGAACTTTCATGGACGTGATAGAACTCGACGCGGCTTCCAATAGAGGAATAGACGAGATCAGAAGAATCAGAGACGCCGTTGGATACAGGCCGATGGAAGGCAAATACAAAGTTTATATAATAGACGAAGTTCACATGCTCACGAAAGAAGCCTTCAACGCGCTCCTCAAAACACTCGAAGAACCTCCCTCCCACGTCGTGTTCGTGCTGGCAACGACAAACCTTGAGAAGGTTCCTCCCACGATCATCTCGAGATGTCAGGTTTTCGAGTTCAGAAACATTCCCGACGAGCTCATCGAAAAGAGGCTCCAGGAAGTTGCGGAGGCTGAAGGAATAGAGATAGACAGGGAAGCCCTGAGTTTCATCGCAAAAAGGGCCTCTGGAGGATTGAGAGACGCGCTCACCATGCTCGAACAGGTGTGGAAGTTCTCGGAAGGAAAGATAGATCTCGAGACGGTACACAGAGCGCTCGGGTTGATACCGATACAGGTTGTTCGCGATTACGTGAACGCTATCTTTTCTGGTGATGTGAAAAGGGTCTTCACCGTTCTCGACGACGTCTATTACAGCGGGAAGGACTACGAGGTGCTCATTCAGGAAGCGGTCGAGGATCTGGTCGAAGACCTGGAAAGAGAGAGAGGGGTTTACCAGGTTTCAGCGAACGATATAGTTCAGGTTTCGAGACAACTTCTGAATCTTCTGAGAGAGATAAAGTTCGCCGAAGAAAAACGACTCGTCTGTAAAGTGGGTTCGGCTTACATAGCGACGAGGTTCTCCACCGCAAACGTTCAGGAAAACGATGTCAGAGAAAAAAACGATAATTCAAATGTACAGCAGAAAGAAGAGAAGAAAGAAACGGTGAAGGCAAAAGAAGAAAAACAGGAAGGCAGCGAGTTCGAGAAACGTTTCAAAGAACTCATGGAAGAACTGAAAGAAAAGGGCGATCTTTCAATTTTCGTCGCCCTCAGTCTCTCAGAGGTAGAGTTTGACGGGAAAAAGGTGATTATTTCTTTTGATTCATCGAAAGCTATGCATTACGAGTTGATGAAGAAAAAGCTGCCTGAGCTGGAAAACATCTTTTCCAGAAAACTCGGGAAAAAGGTAGAAGTTGAACTTCGACTGATGGGGAAGGAAGAAACAATAGAGAAGGTTTCTCAGAAAATCCTGAGATTGTTTGAACAGGAGGGATAATTTGAAAAAGATCAAAAGCTTCGGAGGAAAGAACCTGGGTGGGGGAAAGCAGGAAAAGCTTTTGAAGGACTTCGCCAAAATGCAGGAGGAGCTCCAGAAAAAAATCCAGGAACTCGAAGAGAGCTTTTCGCAGATAGAGGTCGAGGCTTCCGTTGGTGGAGGAGCCGTCAGAATCGTTGCAACCTGTGATAGGAGAGTCAAGGATATAGAAATAGACGAGGATCTGAAAGAAGACTTCGATACGTTGAAGGATCTTCTGATAGCGGGAATGAACGAAGTCATGGAAAAGATCGAGAAACGCCGTGAAGAGGAGATGAGCAAAATAACTCAGCAATTTGGAATACCAGGATTGATGTGAGAAGGAGGGAAAGAGCATGGCAAGAGTGGCTATTAACGGTTTCGGTAGGATAGGAAGGATTGTCTACAGGATCATCTACGAAAGAAAGAACCCCGATATCGAAGTAGTGGCCATCAACGATTTGACAGACACCAAGACCCTCGCATACCTTCTGAAGTACGACTCCGTTCACAAGAAGTTCCCCGGTAAAGTCGAGTACACCGAGAACTCTCTGATCATCGACGGAAAAGAGATCAAGGTCTTCGCGGAACCCGATCCTTCGAAACTTCCCTGGAAAGACCTCGGTGTTGACTTCGTGATCGAATCCACCGGTGTCTTCAGAAACAGAGAAAAGGCAGAACTTCACCTGCAGGCTGGAGCGAAGAAAGTCATCATCACAGCGCCCGCTAAGGGAGAAGACATCACCGTTGTTATCGGTTGTAACGAAGATCAGCTGAAACCCGAACACACCATCATCTCCTGTGCGTCCTGTACAACCAATTCCATCGCCCCCATCGTGAAGGTGCTCCATGAGAAGTTCGGAATCGTCAGCGGAATGCTCACGACCGTTCACTCTTACACGAACGACCAGAGAGTGCTCGATCTGCCTCACAAAGATCTGAGAAGGGCAAGAGCAGCTGCGGTGAACATCATCCCGACAACCACGGGTGCCGCAAAAGCAGTTGCACTCGTTGTTCCTGAAGTGAAGGGTAAACTCGATGGTCTCGCTCTCAGAGTCCCAACTCCCGACGGATCCATCACCGATCTCACAGTACTGGTCGAAAGAGAAACCACGATTGAAGAAGTCAACGCCGTCATGAAAGAAGCCACAGAAGGAAGGCTCAAGGGAATCATCGGATACAACGATGAACCCATTGTGAGCAGCGACATCATCGGAACGACGTTTTCTGGTATCTTCGATGCCACACTCACCAACGTTATCGGTGGAAAACTCGTGAAAGTGGCTTCCTGGTACGACAACGAGTACGGATACAGCAACAGAGTTGTCGATACACTCGAACTGCTCCTCAAGATGTGAAGAACGGGCGGGTTTCCCCGCCCTTCTCAGACTCAAAAGAGGGGGTGCGAACATGGAAAAAATGACCATAAAGGACGTTGATCTGAAAGGCAAAAGAGTCATAATGAGAGTGGACTTCAATGTTCCAGTGAAGGATGGAGTCGTTCAGGACGACACGAGAATAAGAGCCGCCCTTCCAACGATAAAGTATGCTCTCGAACAGGGTGCAAAGGTGATACTCCTGTCCCATCTTGGAAGGCCCAAGGGAGAACCTTCGCCGGAGTTCAGCCTCGCACCTGTCGCCAAGAGGCTCTCCGAGCTTCTTGGAAAAGAAGTGAAGTTTGTCCCCGCAGTTGTCGGTGACGAGGTGAAAAAGGCCGTTGAAGAGCTCAAAGAGGGAGAAGTTCTCCTCCTTGAAAACACCAGATTTCATCCGGGAGAGACCAAGAACGATCCTGAACTTGCAAAGTTCTGGGCTAGCCTCGCCGATATCCACGTGAACGATGCCTTTGGAACAGCGCACAGGGCTCACGCTTCCAACGTTGGGATTGCGCAGTTCATTCCCAGCGTAGCGGGATTCCTCATGGAAAAAGAGATAAAGTTCCTTTCCAAAGTGACTTACAATCCAGAAAAACCGTACGTTGTGGTTCTTGGAGGGGCAAAGGTATCTGACAAGATCGGCGTCATCACGAACCTCATGGAAAAAGCCGACAGAATTCTCATAGGTGGAGCCATGATGTTCACCTTCCTGAAGGCTCTTGGCAAAGAGATTGGATCGTCCAGGGTTGAAGAAGACAAGATCGACCTTGCAAAAGAACTCCTCGAAAAAGCGAAAGAAAAAGGTGTTGAGATCGTTCTTCCCGTCGATACTGTCATTGCTCAGAAGATAGAGCCCGGTGTGGAAAAGAAGGTTGTCAGAATCGACGACGGAATACCCGAAGGATGGATGGGACTCGACATCGGACCTGAGACAGTAGAACTCTTCAAGCAGAAGCTCTCCGATGCCAAAACCGTTGTCTGGAACGGGCCTATGGGAGTCTTCGAGATAGACGATTTCGCTGAGGGTACAAAGCAGGTCGCACTTGCAATTGCGGCGCTCACGGAAAAGGGAGCGATCACCGTTGTGGGTGGAGGAGACAGCGCAGCGGCGGTGAACAAGTTCGGTCTGGAAGACAGATTCTCCCACGTTTCAACGGGTGGAGGGGCTTCTCTCGAATTCCTTGAAGGAAAAGAACTTCCTGGCATCGCCAGCATCGCGGATAAAAAAAAATAACACGTAAGCTGATCCTCGCTGGAAACTGGAAGATGCACAAAACGATCGCGGAAGCGAAGAAGTTTGTGTCGCTGCTCGTGAACGAGCTCCACGATGTGAGAGAGTTTGAAATAGTGGTCTGTCCTCCGTTCACAGCTCTATCTGAAGTGGGGGAAATACTCTCTGGTAGAAACATCAAATTGGGAGCTCAGAACGTTTTCTACGAAGATCAGGGAGCTTTCACCGGAGAGATTTCTCCTCTCATGTTGAAAGAGATCGGCGTTGAGTACGTTATCATCGGGCATTCCGAGAGAAGGCACATCTTCAAAGAAGACGACGAGCTCATAAACAAGAAAGTGAGAGCGGTGCTTGAAAAAGGCATGACTCCCATTCTCTGCGTTGGAGAAACGCTCGAGGAAAGAGAGAAAGGACTCACTTTCTGTGTTGTGGAAAAGCAGGTGAGAGAAGGTTTCTACGGTCTCGACAAAGAGGAAGCACAGAAAGTGGTAATAGCTTACGAGCCAGTCTGGGCAATTGGAACAGGAAGGGTGGCGACACCACAGCAAGCACAGGAAGTACACGCGTTCATAAGAAAGCTGCTCTCGGAGATGTACGATGGGGAAACGGCTGAATCGATAAGGATTCTCTATGGTGGAAGCATAAAACCGGACAATTTCCTCGGTCTCATTGTTCAGAAAGATATAGATGGCGGTCTCGTTGGAGGAGCGAGTCTCAAAGAGTCTTTCATAGAACTTGCACGAATAATGAGAGGTGTGATTTCCTGAGGCCCCGCCCCGCGGGGTCTCGATTTTTGGGAGGAGGTATTCGGACATGTCTCTAAAGGAGAAACTAATGTCAGATCTGAAAGAAGCAATGAAAAACAAGGACATGGTGAGGGTGAACACCCTTCGTATGATACTCACAACCTTGAAGAACCTGGAAGTGGAGAAGATGAAGGAAGCCACGGATGAAGAAGTAACGGAAGCATTGATGAGGGAAGCCAAGAAAAGAAGAGAAGCTATAGAGGAGTACGAAAAGCACGGTAGAGAAGAACTCGCGGAGGCGGAAAGAAAGGAACTGGAAATCATAGAGTCGTACCTTCCAAAACAGCTTTCGGAGGACGAGATAAGAAAGATCGTCATGGAAGCGATAAACGAGGTGGGTGCGTCTTCCCCAAAGGATCTGGGAAAGGTCATGAAGGTAGTGATGCCAAAGGTGAAGGGAAGAGCGGATGGAAAACTTGTGAACAAGATGGTCAGAGAGATTCTGGAATCGTTATGAAGTTCGACCCCGATATCATCAGGTGTGTCGAAATAGTGGACGCGGGACCTCAGCACAGACCCACTCACGCTTCTTCTCTTCTTGTGTGGTACACGAGGCCGTCTAAGAACGTCAGAAGCGTTCTTGAACTTGGAAGCGGTGTGGGAACGGTGAGTTTTGCCCTCGCAAAGCTCTACAACGTGAAAGTGGTCGGAGTGGAAAAAGAAAAGGAGCTGTACGAAAAAGCACTCGAAGGTATCTCGTTGAACAAACTCGAAGAAAGAGTCTCTTTCGTGAACTCCTCTGTGGAAGAACTTTCCTTTCCTCCGGAATCTTTCGATATGGTTGTTTCGAATCCTCCTCATCACACAAAGGTTAAGAGCCCCAACCGCTTGAGAGCTTCTACCCGGAGCATCGAAAGGAGAGACATAGAAGGATTCGTCCAGGCGACGTTTCGTTTTTTGAAAAATGGAGGAACGGCCGTCTACGTTCTCTCACCGGAGAACCTCATGGAGTGGCTGGAAATGTTTGTGTCTTTCAGACTGGAGCCCAAGAGAATGTGTTTTGTCCATGGTAAAATTGAAAAGGCTGCAACTCTTGTTCTTTTGAGATTGAGGAAAAACGGAAAAAGGGGATTGATTGTAGATCCTCCGGTGATTCTCTCATGATAGTCGGTGTGGGTATTGATGTTCTGGAGGTAGAAAGAGTTCCGGAAAAATTCGCAGAAAGAATCCTTGGTGAATCAGAGAAGAGACTGTTCCTGACGAGAAAGCGCAGGAGGGAATTCATTGCAGGGAGATTCGCTCTAAAGGAAGCTTTTTTCAAGGCTCTGGGAACGGGTTTGAATGGGCACAGCTTCACGGATGTGGAATTTCTGGAAAGCAACGGGAAACCAGTTCTGTGCGTTCATAAGGATTTTGGCTTCTTCAACTACGCTCATGTTTCACTTTCTCACGATAGATTCGCTGTGGCTCTTGTTGTTCTCGAAAAAAGAAAAGGTGATATCATTGTAGAAGGTGACGAAAGCTTTTTGAGGAAAAGGTTCGAAGTCCTTGAAAGGTCAGTCGAAGGGTGGGAGATAGAGACTTCACTCCCACCGTTTACTTTGAAGAAACTGCTGGAAAGCTCGGGTTGCAGGCTTGTGAGGTATGGTAACATCCTCATCGGAGAGTGAGAGAAATGAACATCGATGAGATAGAAAGAAAAATAGACGAAGCGATTGAGAAGGAAGACTATGAAACGCTTCTTTCTCTTTTGAATAAAAGGAAAGAGTTGATGGAAGGACTCCCAAAGGACAAACTGTCTGAGATCCTTGAAAAGGACAGAAAAAGATTGGAAATCATCGAAAAGAGAAAGACAGCGCTTTTTCAGGAGATCAATGTTATCAGAGAAGCCAGATCGTCTCTTCAAAAGAACATATGGACCAGAGGAGATACCTTAGGGAGAGGATAAAAACACGACAGGAGGGATGAACAGTAATGGAAGTGAAGGAGCTTGAAAGAGACAAAAACCGAGTTGTGCTGGAGTACGTTTTTGGAGCAGAAGAGATCGCGCAGGCCGAGGACAAAGCGGTCAGGTACTTGAACCAGAGAGTGGAGATTCCAGGATTCAGAAAAGGACGAATCCCAAAGAATGTCCTGAAGATGAAGCTCGGTGAAGAATTTCAGGAGTACACGCTCGACTTTCTCATGGACCTCATACCAGACACGCTCAAAGACAGAAAGCTCATTTTGTCTCCTATAGTGACCGAAAGAGAACTGAAGGACGTCACTGCCAGAGTGGTGGTGGAGGTTCATGAAGAACCGGAAGTGAGAATAGGTGACATTTCGAAGATAGAAGTGGAAAAAGTGGACGAGGAAAAGGTCCTGGAAAAATACGTGGAAAGGAGAATAGAGGATCTCAGAGAAAGTCACGCTCTCCTCGAGCCCAAAGAAGGACCCGCTGAAGCGGGAGATCTCGTGAGAGTGAACATGGAAGTGTACAACGAGGAGGGAAAAAAACTCACCTCTCGTGAATACGAATACGTGATAAGTGAGGACGAAGACAGACCCTTTGTGAAAGACCTCGTGGGAAAGAAGAAAGGCGACGTTGTGGAAATTGAGAGGGAGTACGAGGGAAAGAAGTACACATACAAGCTCGAAGTGGAAGAAGTGTACAAACGCACCCTTCCAGAGATCGGTGATGAACTTGCAAAGTCAGTGAACAACGAATTCGAAACACTGGAACAGCTGAAAGAATCTCTGAAGAAAGAGGGAAAAGAGATCTACGATGTGGAAATGAAAGAGAGCATGAGAGAGCAACTTCTTGAGAAACTCCCTGAAATTGTGGAGATCGAGATATCTGATAGGACTCTGGAGATACTCGTTAACGAAGCGATCAACAGGTTGAAGAGAGAAGGAAGGTACGAACAGATCGTGAGTTCGTATGAGAGCGAGGAGAAATTCAGAGAAGAACTGAAGGAGAGAATTCTGGATGACATAAAGAGAGACAGAGTGATAGAGGTTCTCGCACAGGAGAAGGGGATCAGCGTGAACGATGAGGAACTCGAGAAAGAAGCGGAGGAACTCGCTCCTTTCTGGGGAATCTCTCCTGATCGTGCTAAGAGCCTTGTCAAAGCACGGCAGGACCTCAGAGAAGAATTGAGATGGGCTATTCTGAAAAGAAAAGTGCTCGATCTGTTACTTCAGGAAGTCAAGGTGAAAGTGGTTGAACCAAAAGGAGAGGGTGATGACAGTGAAGGAAAAGAAGATAATTGATCAATACGTTCCCATAGTCGTTGAGTCTACGGGAAGGTACGAGAGAGCCTACGACATCTTCTCGAGGCTCCTAAAGGACAGAATAGTTTTCCTCGGATCCCCCATAGACGACTATGTTGCAAACCTGGTCATAGCTCAACTTCTGTTTCTTGAGGCGGAGGATCCGGATAAAGACGTCTACCTCTACATAAACTCCCCCGGAGGTTCTGTGACGGCGGGACTCGCTATCTACGATACGATGCAGTACATAAAGTGTGATGTCTCAACCATATGTGTAGGACAGGCGGCTTCCATGGCGGCTGTGCTCCTCGCAGCCGGTGCAAAGGGAAAAAGGTACGCGCTTCCGAACGCTCGAATAATGATACACCAGCCGCTCGGTGGTGCTGAGGGACCTGCCAAGGATGTGGAGATCATCACGAGAGAGCTTCTGAGAATAAAAGATCTTCTCAACAGAATTCTGAGTAAACACACGGGACAGCCGATTGAAAAGATAGAAAAAGACACAGACAGAGATTTCTTCATGAGTGCAGAAGAAGCGAAAGAGTACGGGATAGTCGATAAAGTCGTCAGCACAAGAGAGTAAGGGCACCGGAAGGTGCCCTATTCTTCTGTCAATTTTTCGTTCAGAAGGTTTACGATCTTTTCTGCCCTTCCCGAGACTTCTCTTCTCAGTATTTCTTCAGGTTCGATTCTGTACACGTTGTAGTACTCCCTTGTGAGATCTAAGTCGACGTCTATCTTTGCCCCTTCTAAGGAAAAACCCGCGTAGAACCCACGTGCTATTGAATACGAATAGACGGAAGCGTCAAGATTGTAATCGGCGCTGAGTCTTCTTCCAAGAGGTCCCGCCGCGACGCTCAGTGATCCTCCCAGGGTGATGTTTCCTTCGGCGAAGGCATCGACATTTTCCATGATGACGGCTATGAGAGAAACTGATTGAAATCCTATCTGCGGACCGAAGCTCAATCCGTACATTTTCACAAACAGAGGGCCGTACCAGGTGTTCGTCTCTGGGTCTCTTTTCAAAAGCACTCCCTGGCCGTACTGTCCCCCCAGTACCCAGCCGAGTTTCAGGTATTTGGGCACGATGAATATGCCCCTGGCCCTCTCGAGAAGTGAGAGAAACGCACCGCTGTCCGGTTGATCGAGAAACTCTTTCAGTGCGAGGAACGATTCATCGATTATATCAAGCGCACTTGCGAAAGAAAACAGCGAAGATGTGAGGATCGTTAAAGCAACGAGGAATTGTTTCACCTCATCACCTCCTCAGATCATCTGGAAGTACTTCTGAAGCATTTCACTGAAGAAGTCGAGGATTTTCTGCGCCATCCAGCCGCTCAGAAACAGGATCGTGAGAAACAGCACAATTATTCTTGGAGCGAACATCAGCGTCTGCTCATGGATTTGAGTGACGGCCTGAAAGATGCTGATCACAAGCCCCACGATGAGACTCACAACGAGGGGTGGTACGATGATCTCCAGCAGAAGACTTATTCCGCTTTTCATTATATCCAGAAAGACCTCAATGGTCACGGCAAATCACCTCGCAAAACTCTTTATCAGCCCTTCTACAAGCAGATCCCAGCCGTTTGCCATGACGAAAATGAGAATTTTGAACGGCAGAGAAACGAAAACCGGAGGTATCATGATCATTCCCATCGCTAACAGTATGCTGGCCACTATCATGTCTATCACTATGAAAGGCACGTAAAGAACAACTCCCATTTTGAAGGCAACTTCCAGTTCTCCCAGAACAAAGGCTGGTATCAGAACGGCATTCGGTGCTTCTTCGATTTTTGCGATTTCAATGCCGGAGTTTTTCGCGAGCATGAAAACGTTATCCTCGTTGTGGTGATTCTTCAGTTCGTTGATCATGAACTCTCTTATACGGGTGTTTACCCGTTGAAACATCTCCTGATAGCCTGTTTCTTTGTTCAAATACGGCGTTATGGCATTGTTGTAGATATCGTTCCAGACGGGCTGCATGATGAGAAATGTGAGAAAAAGGGCAAGACCTATCATAACCTGGTTAGGAGGAGTTTGACGCGTTCCAAGAGCGTTTCTGAAGAGTGAAAAGACAACGATTATGCGTGTGAATGAGGTGAAGAGAACGAGGATGGAGGGTGCAAGTGCCAGAACGGTGAGTACGAGAAGGATCTCGAGAGTAACGACGAGGTCCTCTGGTTCTTCGGCAGGTCTTACACCTATGGATATCGAAGGAAAAGGTATTTCCTGAGAAAAATACAAAAGGGGAAGAAAGATCAAAAGAATCAGAAGAAGCTTTCTCATTTAATTTTTCTCCCCAGCTTTTTGAAGAACATACTGGAAAAAGATTTTTCTTCGTAGTCCTCCAGTTTCTTTATGACGGTGGCACCGGAATCTGTTACCAAAATGACGAGATATTCATCGATTACCCTGACAATGGCGATGAAAGTTTTCCTATCCAGGTAGTGTCTCTCCAGAACGGAAATGCTGGATCCCTTTTGAATGAAGGTTCCCCGCTTCACAAAATAGTAAACCAGAAGAAGAAAGAAGAGAACTATTCCGAAAGCCAGAAGAAACTGCAGAATCCCACTCATGGGATTTCACTTCGAAACCTTGTTGAGAGCCTCTACCACCCTGGAAGGCTGGAAGGGTTTCACAATGAAGTCTTTCGCTCCAGCTTTTATAGCTTCTATGACCATTGCCTGCTGTCCCATGGCACTGCAGACGATGATCTTTGCGTTGGGGTCGATCTTCATGATCTCTTTGATCGCATCGATACCGTTCATCTCCGGCATGGTGATGTCCATCGTGACGATGTCCGGTTTGAGTTCCTTGTATTTTTCAACGGCTTCACGACCGTTTGTTGCTTCCCCTGCAACTTCGTATCCCGCTTTTGTGATGATATCTTTCAACATCATCCTCATGAACGCTGCATCATCGACTATCAAAACTCTCTTTCCCATCTTTTACACACCCTCCTTAACGGTTATTTCTTCGATTATCTTGTCGATATCCAGATAGATGATGAGCCTTCCGTCGGTTTTTACAAGACCCTTTGATTTTTTACCGAATTTATCGGACACATTTGTCAAATCGAGCTGATTCTCGGTTATTCTCAGGACTCCCAGGACTCTATCAACAAGAAATCCCACTTCTACATCCTTCGTTCTGGCGACAATTATACTCTTCATCTTTTGCTCGTCGAATGAAATACCCAGAATCTTCGCAAGGTTCACCACAGGAATGATTCTTCCTCTTAGATTGATCACACCCTCTACGAAGTGTCTTGATTTTGGCACAGGTGTTATATCGGATTTCTCAATCACCATTTCTATGTTGTCGACATCAAAAGCCAGTGCCTGTTCATCTATTTCGAAAGATAGAACTTCGAACTCTTTCAAAGCATCCGCCAATGTTTTCACCCCCGTTATACAATGCCGGAGACGTTGATTATCAGCGCTATACTACCATCACCGAGAATAGCTGCTCCGCTGAATTCCTTCACCTCAGAGAACACCTTTCCAAGAGATTTTATCACGATATCGTCCTGACCGAGAAGATCGTCTACGACGATACCGTACTTCCTGTTTCCTACCCTCACAATAACCGCTTCCATCTCCTCCAGTTCTTCTTTGTGCTCTATTTGAAGCACTTCCCACAGACGGTAAACGGGTATCACTTCTCCTCTTATGACTATCACATCTCTGTCCTGAACTCTTTGAATATCCTCTTTTGAAATGCTGAGTATTGTGTCTATGTTCGCTATCGGAATCGCGTAGACGAGATTGTTGACTTTGACGAGGAGCGCCTGAATGATGGCCAGAGTGAGCGGTAGTCTTATCGTAACTTTTGTTCCTTTATCTTTCTCGCTTTCTATGCTTATGCTACCATTCAAAGATTCCACCACATTTTTCACGACATCCATTCCCACGCCTCTTCCGGAGACTTCTGAGACTTTTTCCTTTGTGGAGAATCCCGGAACGAAGAGGAAGTTCAGAATCTCCTGATCAGAAAGGGTAGCGGCCTTTGATTCATCTATGAGTCCCTTTTCTATGGCTTTTCTGATGATCTTTTCCTTGTCTATACCCCTTCCGTCATCTTCGACTTCTATTACCACGTTGTTTCCCTCGTGACGTGCCGAGAGAATGAGTGTTCCAATGGGGGGTTTTCCTTTGGCTATTCGTTCTTCTTTGGGTTCTATACCGTGGTCGATGGCGTTTCTCAGGAGATGGAGCAGGGGTTCGCCAATTTCTTCAACGAACGTTCTGTCGAGCTCTGTGTCTTCTCCTCTCATGATGAAATTCACTTCTTTGTTCATCTTTTTGGCAAGGTCTCTCACCATTCGAGGGAATCTGTTGAAAACAAAGGAGATGGGAACCATTCTGATCTTCATCACAACATTCTGAAGGTCTAAGGTGATCCTGCTGAGATGAGACAAACTCTCATCCAGTTCTTTTATGTTGTATTTCTTGAGCGTTTCCAGTATTCTGCTCCTTGCGATGACCAGTTCTCCCATCAAATCCATCAAATTGTCCAGTTTCTCTATATCTACCCTGACTGTTTGCGAAATAACCTTTTTTCTTTCGGCCTTTTCCTCAGTTTTTTCAGTTTTCTCTTCTTTCTCGGTTCTTTTCTCAGCCCCTGATTCTTCGGTGACGGCGGTTACTTCTTTTATTATTACCCTCTCTATATCGGCGATGCTTGACAGAGCTTCAGAGAGTTTCTCCAGATCCACAGGGGAGATTACGAAGAGTTCCACTTCGTTTTCGAATTTCTCTTCTTCTATCTCTTCAACCGAAGGAATCGTTCTCACAACTTCACACTTCAGTTCTTCAAGCTTGTGGAAAACGAGGTAAATCCTGGCGGATTTCAACTGCGTTCCTTCTTTGAGAATCACTTTAATATAAAACGTTTTGAAACCCTTGTTTCTCGCTTCCTGAAGAACGTGGGCAACTTCTTCAGGAAGAACTACGACTTCTTCATTGCTTGTTGATTCTCCTTTGTGTTCTTCCTCACCCTTTGTTTCCGTTTCATTTTTGATTTCTGAAGGCTTCTCTTTTCCCGATGATGCAAAGCTTTTTATGGTGTCGGAGAACACGTCTATGTTTTCTCCGATGTCGTCACTTCCCTCGGAGACGATCTTATCAACCATTCTGGTTATCATATCGACCCCCGCGAAGATCTTATCGAGGAGATCGGAAGTTATCTTTATCTCGCTGTTTCTGGCTTTATCGAGGATGTTTTCTAAGGTATGGCAGAGCTTCGCCATACTGGAAAACCCCATTGTACCTGCCATTCCTTTCAGGGTATGAAGAGCCCTGAACGCTTCGTTTATGAGTTCCATATCTTCGGGATTTTTCTCCAATTCGAGGAGGGTATCGTTCAGATTTTGAAGGTATTCTTTTGTCTCATCGACAAACACTCCGAGATATTCTTCCATCATACTCTTTCACGCCCCTTCAAGTATTTTCTGAGGTTTTCCAGGGCCATCATAGCGGATCTGGTTCTTATCATGTTTCGATCGCCTGTAAAATTATACCTCATAGTAATGTGTTCATGTTCAAAGATATCTATGAAAACTGTACCTACGGGTTTCTCCGGAGTACCACCTGATGGGCCTGCTATTCCGGAGATAGAGACGCAGATATCTGCACCGGTGAGTTTTTTTAGCCCCTCCGTCATCTCCTGTACACATTCTTCGCTCACCGCACCGTGTTTTTTGAGAGTGTCCTCTCTAACACCGAGGATGTGTTTTTTCAGATCGTTGCTGTAGGCTACCACACCTCCTATGAAAACCTCTGAAGCCCCCGGCACGTTCACCACCAAAGATGAGAGCATGCCACCCGTGCAGGATTCTGCAACGGCGAGCGTTTTTTTCCTGTCTTTCAGGAGTCTAACCACGACTTCTTCCATCTTTTCGTCGTTTACACCGTAGAGGTGTTCGCCAGTCTTATCGAGAATCTTTTTCACCATCTCGTCCAGATATTCTTTGTTCTTCATATGGGTGGTCAATCTGAGTCGTACTCCTTCTACATGATCGGCCATGGTGGCTACTTCCACTATGTTCTGGGAGTAAAGAATATCTTTCAAAAGATCTTCGAGAACGGCTTCGGGAATGCTGTAGTATTTCAAAACAACCTGATACAGGGCATCTGGAGTTCTCAATCGATCTTTCAGTGCGTTGAACATGGGGATCAGCTCTCTGGGAGGTCCCGGCAGGAGAATCACGATTTTCCCATCCACAGTGAGGAGTTGTCCTGGAGCACTTCCCACAGGGTTGTCCAGAACTTCGGCACCGTCTATTACTAAAGCCTGTCTTTCAATGTTCTGCGGTATTTCAGAATGGTATTTTTTTATCTTCTCTTTTATCTTCGAGAGGAGTTCTTCATTGAGTTTGAGACTCCTGTTCAGCACTTTTGCGACTGCATCCCGGGTGAGATCGTCCTGTGTGGGGCCGAGTCCTCCTGTGAGGATGAGTAGATCGACCTTGAGAAGGAGGGTTTTCACTTCTTCTGAGATGGAGATCAAATCATCTCCTACCGTTGATACCTTGACAACTCTATATCCCAGATTCTTCAATTCCTGGCAGAGAAACTGTGCGTTTTTGTTGAGTATCAAACCTTCCAGCAGTTCACTTCCGATAGTGATGATCGCTGCTTTCTTCATACGATCCCTCCTCAGTGATATGATAACACACAGGGGGATGTTATGAGAGAAAAGCTCTTTTGGATTCTTAAAAAGTACGGTGTGAGCGATCACATCGCGAAGGCTTTTCTGGAAATACCCCGTGAGGAGTTCCTGACGAAGTCCTACCCACTCTCTTACGTTTACGAGGATATCGTTCTGGTTTCCTACGATGATGGAGAAGAATACAGCACTTCCAGTCAGCCCTCTTTGATGGCGCTGTTTATGGAGTGGGTGGGTCTGGACAAAGGAATGAGAGTCCTCGAAATAGGCGGAGGAACGGGTTACAACGCTGCCGTGATGAGCAGAGTTGTGGGTGAGAAAGGCCTTGTGGTCTCCGTGGAATATTCGAGGAAAATCTGCGAGATCGCGAAAAGGAACGTGGAACGCCTTGGAATAGAGAACGTTATTTTTGTCTGTGGCGATGGATACTACGGTGTTCCGGAGTTTTCCCCGTACGATGTTATCTTCGTAACAGTCGGTGTGGATGAGGTGCCGGAGACGTGGTTCACTCAACTCAAAGAAGGTGGGAGGGTGATAGTACCTATCAATTTGAAACTTTCAAGAAGACAGCCCGCTTTCCTGTTCAAAAAAAGGATCCGTATCTTGTGGGAAACTACAAACTGGAAACCAGGTTCATAACGGCAGGGGGCAATCTCGGAAATCTTCTCGAGAGGAACAGAAAGCTTTTGAGAGAATTTCCATTCAACAGAGAGATCTTACTCGTACGTTCTCATATCTTCGTGGAGCTGGTGGATCTCCTCACCAGGAGACTCACAGAGATTGATGGAACGTTCTACTACGCTGGGCCAAACGGCGTGGTAGAGTTTCTCGATGACAGGATGAGAATCTACGGGGACGCTCCAGAGATAGAGAACCTTTTAACTCAGTGGGAAAGCTGCGGCTACAGGAGCTTCGAGTATCTCATGCTTCATGTGGGTTACAACGCTTTTTCACATATATCCTGTTCTATTTGACCGTCTCTTATTCTTATAACCCGGTCCGCTTTCTCTGCTATTCTTTCATCGTGAGTCACGACCACCAGTGTGGAATTCTCCTTCATTTCCATCAGAAGATCTATGATCATTCTCCCCGTCTCGTTGTCCAGAGCACCGGTGGGTTCATCTGCCCATATGACTTTTGGATTGTGGACGATGGCCCTCGCGATGGCGACACGCTGTTTTTCCCCTCCGGAGAGTTCTTCGGGGAACCTGTCGCACTTGTGAGCCAGCCCCACTTTCCTCAAGATTTCGAAGGCTCGTTCTCTTGCCTCTTTTCTGTTCACACCCAGAATGAGCAGAGGTAGTTCCACATTTTCAATGGCGGTGAGGACAGGAACGAGATTGAAGAACTGGAACACAAACCCCATGTTTTCCGCTCTGAACCTCGTTCTTTCCTCTTCTGAGAGCGTGTACAGGTCTGTTCCATGGATTATCACAGTTCCCCTTGTAGGGCGATCCACACCAGAAAGACAATTCAGAAGCGTTGTCTTTCCAGAACCGGAGGGGCCCAGTATCACAACAAACTCTCCCGTGTTTATTCTTAGATTTATACCCTTCAAGGCTGTTACTTTCTCTTTCCCATTGTATTCCTTCCACAGATTGTGAACCTCGATCAAAGCCTTCACTCTCCTTCCTTCATGGCTTCGAGTGGTGAGAGTTTTGACATCATGAGGCTCGGTATCACCATAACGGCTGAAGCAAGGGCGATCACTGTGAGGAGCGAAAGAAGGATAGAAGCTGTTGGTACGGAAACCATGAAAGTTCCGAGGCTTTCAGACATCGCTTCTGAAACGAAATACCCCATGAGAACACCTGAGACGGTACCTATGAGTATTCCTCCGAAGAGGAAGAAAAGGTGTTCTATCAGGAAAGAAGCTACCAGCTGGTTTATTTTCATCCCCACGGCACGGAGTGTTCCCATTATCTTTATCCTGGAAAAATACGATTTCAGAACGAAGAGTAAGAGCCCGGAGGAGGCGGATAAGAATCCAAACAGGAAAATGAACTTTATCACGCTGACGAGCCCCTCTATTCCGCTGTAGAGTTTTTTGAATTCTTCATCCAAAAAGAAAGGATAGGCAAACTTTGAAAAGTAAAACTGTTTCACGCTGGAAGCACTGCTCTCTTCAACTCTTCCAAGGAGCAGGGATAGGGGTTTTACGTCACTGGGAACGTTTGAAATCGGTGCAATCATGTCGATCGGAACCAGATAATCGTTCTTGTTGTAGATCCCCGCTACTTTAAACTTAACTTCTTTTCTTCCACCGAGCGGAAGGATGGACTTCAGAGTACCTGTTATTTCTTCAAGATCAACGGGATCTCCTATCAAGGCGGTATCAGAGGCTTCCAGAGATCTCGCAGATCCCCGGAGAAGCTTCAGCGTTGAGTTTCTAAAGAACGATTCATCAACGAAAGCGATCATTTTTTCTCCTCTTTCCGTTTTCAAAGTGTAGAGGTAAACTCTGGAAGGATCTTTCAGTTCCTCGTGGACGGGAAGAGATGTTTTCGCCAACAAGGACCTGAATGGATTTTCCAGAACCAGAAAGTTGTATCCAAAGAGTCCTCCTTTCACCTTTTCTTGAACGAATCGGTCCGCGCTGGCCGATAGTATATTGAAAACAGTGACGGAGAAAATCAGGAAAGCGAAGGTCAGGGAAACTGTGATGCCTTTCTTCGGAAAGCGCTGGACGTAGGACAATCCTATCAGTAGGGAAAGATTGCCCCTGGACATGAGGTTGTTGAAAACGTTTTTTGAAAGAAGAACCACCGAAAAAACCAGAAGAGTCACACCAAAGAAAATGGCGGACCCTTTGTTCAGAGATGAAAAGATGAAGGCTTTCTCACTTTGAAGATTCAAACTGGAAAAGAGCCCCATACCGAGATTCAAAGTACCGAGAGCCATCATGATGAATGGATTTCTGAGTTTGATGGCGATGATCAGTGACAGCAAAACCACAGAAAACACCCGAAGTTCGGAGAAGAAAAGAACGAAACTCAAAAGCACAGCAAAGATCACGAGTTTCCAAGAGACATCCAGCTGTTCTCTCATTTCTCTGTAAATGGGTGGTTTTCCCGTTATTTCTCTCGCTTTCAGAAAGAAAAGGAACATCGGGAAAAGAACCCCGAGTCCAAGGGAAAGAAGAAGTGTACTGATCGAAAGGTGAAATCCTATTTTATCAAAGTGGAAAAACGAAGATGAGATCACATCAACGACTTCCTGAAAACGACTCAAAAGAAACTTTCCGACGAAAATTCCGATCAACACACCCACTGATGCCGATATCAAAGAATACATGAATCCTTCCAAAAGCAGTATTCCCCACTCTTCCATCTTTCTTAGTCCTATCTTTCGCAGAGTCACGAGTGTGGTGCTCCTGTCTCTTATCACGTCCTCACAGAACATGTAAAAAACCATGAAACCAACGAAGATCGAAATACCGGAAAAGGCGAGTGTCACGTAGGCAAGGGATTTGTTGATCGGAGATTTGAGAAAGCTGTACTTTATATTCCTCACCCTGAGATTTGTTTCTATGGTTGTTTCTTCGTGCTTTTCAACCGGAAGATCGTAGTGAAGGTAACACTTCGTGGGAAAAACTCCGTCAAAATCTTTCACGTTGATGAAAACAGTTCCCGAGAGGCTCGCCGATTCGCCTTTGAAATTCAAAAAACCTTTCTCACCGATTTTTACAACGGTGAATTCCTTACTCCCCGATGAGAAAAGCAGTGTGATTCTGTCTCCCACCTTCAAGTTCATCAGTTCTGCGATGGATTTTCCAACTAAGGCCTCTCCTGGATTCAAAGTCAGTGACTCGCCAACGAAATCTGAGAGGTATTCCGGTTCTGTGGCTATCACGAGAACGTCCAGAGTGCTGTTTAGCCTGGCGCTGTCTTCTGAGACCGGGAGAACACCTTTCACTTGTTTTTTCAGGTTTTCTATTTCAGAATCGTCGATTTTTGAGGTTGCAAATGAGAAAAAGAGAAAGGAAGGGCTTTTTGGCTCCGCCACGGCATCTGCGTTGCCGAAGTTTTCTTCTATCCTTTCCCATTTCCACACGTTTATCGAATCCGAAAGGGACAGCGCTCCCGTTACCAGTGACAAGCTGATGGCCAATCCTAAGATCACAACGAGGGAGATTTTCAAATTTTTTGTGAAGTTTCTCAGAGCGATTTTCAAGATCACAGATGTTCCCTCCACAAATGTTAGAATTTTCTTCGGAGGTGTCGCTTTTGGATTCAGTAAAGAACATTCTTCTCGAGTACGGACTGAGATTTCAAGAACCGCAGATAGAAAAGGTAGATAAGTACATTGAGGAACTCCTGGGAGTTCCCTACAATCTCACCGCTCACAGGGATTTAGACTCTGCTGTCCATAAAAATGTTGTAGAAATTCTCCTTCCTTTGAAAGAAGAACTGAAAGGGACACTCCTGGACGTGGGATCAGGCAATGGTGTCCCAGGGCTTATTTTAGCGATCTTTTTCTCGAAACTCAAGGTGGTACTTCTGGATTCAAGAGAAAAGTCGGTGAATTTCCTCAGAGGAGTGATAGAAAAGCTGGATCTGGAAAATGTCTCTGTTGTCAAAGAGAGGGCAGAGAACTTCTCTAAAGAGAGGCGAGAGGAATTCGATTACGTAACAGCCAGGGCCGTGGCGCGATTGAACGTTCTGGTGGAGATCTGCACTCCAGCACTGAAAACTGGTGGAAAACTTCTTTTCTACAAAGGACCTTCATACATAGAAGAGTTGAAAGAGGCGCAGAGAGCCATGAAAGAGCTGAAGGTGGAACTCGAAAAGGTACGAGAGTATTCTCTAAAAACCGGCGAAAGAAGGGCGCTATTGATACTCAGAAAATACGAGAGTTCTCCTGAAAAATATCCAAGGAGGGTGGGTGTACCATTCAAGAGGCCTTTGTTGTGATTGAAAAAGGTGTTTTTCCTGGAGCGTTGAACATGGCCATCGATAGTCTGATGGCGGAGTGGTCCGCGAATATGAACTCGGTGTTGTTCAGATTCTACGGTTGGAAAAGGCCCACCGTTTCTCTGGGTCGTTTTCAAAAGGAAGACGGAATAAACGTTCCTGATTGGATAGATGTTGTGAGAAGACCTTCCGGAGGCAGGGCTCTGCTCCATCACCGGGAGATCACCTATTGTTTAGCAGTCCCTAAAAAAATAAATTTTGGGAAGCTTTCTGTTTTGGAATTTCACAGGCTTGTACACAGTTTGATAAGGGACGCTCTTGTGGAAGCCGGGTTGCACGCCGAGTTGTCAAGCGAAAGGCGGGGAAACACGGCGCTTTGTTTTGATGCTCCGTCGAGGTACGAGATCGTTATCAACGGTGTCAAAGTGGTGGGAAGTGCCCAGTTCAGAACGGCCGAGTCCATCGTTGAACATGGATCCATAGTTTTGAAGCAGGATATCGATCTTCTGAAAACCATCTTTGGCGAGGACGTTCCTCCTTTGAAGGGCATCCTGGATCTCTACGATGTTGATGTGAAGGCTCTGGAAGAAAGAATCTTAGCGCAGTTTGAGAAGGTTTTCGGTACTTCGAGGAAGATACAGCTGGACAGCAGTATGTTGAAAGAAGCGAGGGAAAGATCCCCTCTTTATAAGGTGAGGAGGAGATAGTTTGGGGAAGCTGATCATAGTGGGAACACCTATAGGGAACCTCGAAGATATCACCATCAGGGCTTTGAAGACGCTCAGGGAGGTTGACCTGATACTTGCGGAGGACACCAGAAGAACAATGGTTCTTCTCAACAAATACAGAATAAAAAAACCGCTTCTTTCTTTCAACGAGAGGAACTCGAAGAAAAGAATAAAAGAAATTCTGCCGCTTCTCAAGGAAGGGAAGAAAGTAGCCATTGTCAGCGACGCGGGTATGCCGGTGATCTCCGATCCGGGATACAACCTCGTGGAGGAATGCTGGAGGGAAGGCATAGAGGTGGATATCGTTCCGGGACCGAGTGCTCTGACGAGTGCCGTCGCGGTGAGCGGATTTCCCGGCTCGAAGTTCATCTTCGAGGGTTTTTTGCCGCGCGGAAAAAACAGAAGAAGACTCCTCAAATCCTTGAAGAAAGAAAACAGAGTAATCGTGTTTTTCGAGTCACCGGAAAGGTTACTCTCAACTCTGAGAGATATTCTGGAGATAATTGGGGATCGAGAAGTGTTCATCGCAAGAGAAATGACGAAGCTTCATCAGGAATTCTTCAGAGGAAAGGTGAGCGAGGCCATTTCGCACTTTGAAAAGAAGAAACCTCTCGGTGAGATTACAGTGGTGCTATCTGGGAAGGAGTGAGAACGTGAAGCAACCTTTTGAAAGAATTCTCAGAGAGATCTGTTTCATGGTGAAGGTGGAAGGCAGAAAGGTGTTGAGAGACTTCGGCATAACACCGGCTCAGTTCGACATTCTTCAGAAGATCTATTTCGAAGGTCCCAAACGTCCAGGAGAACTCAGTGTTCTGCTGGGAGTTGCGAAGAGCACGGTGACCGGTCTGGTGAAAAGACTCGAGGCGGATGGTTATCTGACGCGCACTCCAGACCCCGCGGACCGGAGAGCCTACTTTCTGGTTATAACGAGAAAAGGAGAGGAGGTCATAGAAAAGGTCATCGAACGAAGGGAGAATTTCATCGAGAAGATCACAAGCGATCTTGGTAAAGAAAAATCCTCAAAGATACTCGACTATCTGAAGGAGTTGAAGGGCGTTATGGAGAGAAATTTTTCCAAACAATAAACCGGCCGTTCACGGGGTGTTTTCAAGGATGTTTTAAGGTTGAAGAGGGAGGTGAAGTCTTTGAGAAAGATCCTTGTTCTTGGGTTGGTAGTGATAAGCATTCTCCTGCTTTCACAGAACATAAAGGATTTAGAACCAGACTCTCCGTTTTTCGAAGCCGTGAACTACGTGGTGAAAGCGGGCATCATGGAGCTCGATGACAAGGGGAACTTCAGGGGAGCGCTCCTCGTGACTCGATACGACGTGGCGCAGTACATCTACAGACTGGTCATGAGATTCGAACTTGAAAAACTCAAAGAAAAGCTCCCGCTGCTCGATGAGCTCGATATTGTAAAAGCAGCCACGATCGCTCTAGATGAACGAACTTCCAATCTAGAAAAGAACTACAATTCTTTGAACTCTCGTGTTGATTCTGCTGTACTCGAAATTACCTCCACGGCGAGTGAAGTTTCAGAGTTGAAGACAAAGATCGATTCTCTGGAAGAAGCGTTCAACAATTTATCTCTGGCTTTCACCAGCTTCAAGCAGGAAACGGCTGGAATAGATTCGGAGATACTGAGGAGAATAGACGTTGTGGAAAAAAACCTCAAGAAGCTTGAAGAGAGTTCACAACAGAATACCTCGAGACTGACTCTTCTGGAAAAGAATCTGGAAAACGTGTCAAAAGAGATGACCTCTCTTGAAGGAGCAATCACTCAGCTCAGCTCAGACACGCGCAACCTTCTCGCATGGAAACAGGACGCGGGCGAGGATATCCTCATGCTGAAGGGAAGAACAGGAAGTCTTTCAGAAGAGTTGAACCAGCTTCGCAAAGAATTGGACTCACTCTCCTCGGATGTGGTGAATCTGAAAAACGAAATGAACCAGAAGGTTTCTGTCGTTTCCAGCAGAGTCTCCGCTCAGGAGGAAAAGGTCTCTGATCTGGAAAAGAGTATCCTTCAGACAACAGCAAAATTTCAGATGCTGGAGTCCAGCGTGGAAAACCTGAAAAGCGATCTGGAAAACCTGAATAAACGTTTCTCCGGACTGGAAGAATCCGTCGCTGAAGATCAGCAAAACAGAACGACAATGGAGAGTGAAATCCAGGATCTGAAAAAGCAGGTGAGCGACCTTTCAAAGAAGATCGAAAGGCTCTCTTCGGACTTGACAGCACTTTCCCAGAGGGTGGAAGAAAAAGAGAAATCTTCGCTCCAGATGGATACCAGTACGCTGATGGTGATCGGCGCTGGTGCTCTTGCTCTTCTTTTGGGAATCATTCTTCTTGTGGGGCGATGAGCGTGACAAAGGGAATAGCGTTCGCGGCGGGAGGAGTCAAAGGGGCGGCTCACGTTGCTTTCCTGGAGAAATCTGGAGACGTGTTCGATGTGATCACCGGATCATCGATAGGAGCCGTTGTAGGTGGTCTGTACGCGCTCTACGGAGAGCCCGCTTTGGTGAAAGACATCACCTTTTCCCTTATGAAGAAACACTTCGAAGACCTGAAGAAGACGGAATCGGAGAACACCTGGAGAGGATTGTTTCAGCGCTCTCTTTTCAAGGCGGACCTGCTGTTTTCTGTTCTCAAAGAGGCTTTTGGTAGAAAGAAATTTTCTGACTGCAAGAAGACGCTCGGTGTTGTGGTCTTCGATACAGAAAACATGGATTCTCTCCTTGTGACAGAAGGATTTCTGATAGATGCCGTCGTAGCGAGCAGTTCTGTGCCGGGATATTTCGAGCCGATCTGGATAGGAGGGACTCCCTGTCTGGATGGTGGGGTTCTTGCACCCACACCGGTTTCTCAGGCGCGGGAACTCGGAGCAGACTTCGTCGTAGCTTCCGCTTTCAACAGAGAGAGAAAAGACGGATTTAAGAATCATTTCGAGATGTTCTTTGTGATGGACAGGTGGAAGGAGATTCTCCTGGAAAGAGAAGAACTTTCAAAGGCGGATTTTGTGGTGATGCACGATGTGAACGAGCCCTGGAACGCCTTTGATAAGTACGAAGAAATCTATAGAAAGGTACTTAAAAATCTAAGGGGAGTGATTTTACCCTGGTAATTTCGTTCGGTGGAGATAGCGGTGCTTATCTGGGAGTCATAGGGGTGCTGAAATTTTTAAAAGATTCGAAAGTCGATTTCACGGTGAGGTGCTGTGGAATTTCCTCCATTCCCTGCGCTCTTTTTTTCCTTACAAGATCTACTAACAGGACGTACTCGATTCTGGTGAAGGAATGGAAGAACATTGAAAAGCTTCTCGATCCTTTCTTCACGAAAGGCATAGATCAGCTTTCAATGGTGGATGCTCTTCGAATACTGATGAGAATCGGTGACACGCTGAACGGTGTTCGAAATCACGAGCGCCTGTACAGATACGTAGATTCGCTGTTCCCCGCACAGAAAATCCCAGGAGGTCTTGAAATCTGGGCTTTCGATCTTTTTGAAGGAAAGGAAGTGGTTTTCAAAGAGGGAGACGATCTGAGAAGAGCGCTCAAGATTTCTCTTTCCTTTCCGATACTCTACCGCCCGTACGAAGACAGGTACGTTCCCATCACCTGGATCACGGGAGTTCCCGAAGGAGAACTGACGGTCCTTTTCGATGTGAAGAAAGAAAAGAATCCCCCCAGAAACGCGCTCGAGTACCTGTTTTTGTCGACAACAGCCAGAACAAAGCATCTGGAGAAAGAAAGAATAAAAAAGGCTAAGAGCTTGAGAATAGCGTGTACTTCTCTTTCTCCGGTTTCTACAACGAGACGCGCTTACGAAGAGTTTTCCAGATTCTTCGAGGAGGTGGTTCTGTGAAAAAGTCGTTGATCGCGTTCTTCATCCTTGTGAGTCTTTTCGCATTCTCAAAGACGATCCACATAAAAGCAGATTTTGTGAAGCCTTCTGATGAAAGGATAGAGTATTCCGGAAACGTTGTTCTCAAGATCGAAGAAGAGAACTTTACGCTGACTGCGGACAATTTAATCGTGAAAAAACTGAGTGGAAAGTGGAGAATAACGGAAGCGAGTTCATCTGTGACTGTGACCCTTGAAGATGGGGAGTTGAAAGGAGATAGCCTCATTTACGATGTGGAGACCAGAGTGGGAACTATCACGGGAAATGTGAAAGGTGAGTTCATCGATAAAACCAGTACAGAAACGATCTATATAGAGTGCGAACAAATCACCTTCGATCTTGAAGAGGACGTTTTCCAGGGAACTGGAGAGGTGAAGATTCAGAAGGGTTCAGTTGTGGCAAATTCCGAAGAGGTGGTTTACAGAAGAAAAGGCGGTATCATAGAACTCCTCCGCAGTGTGAGGTTGAAGGATAAAGAAAAAGATCTGGAAATGGAAGCAGAGAGAGTGGTCATGGATCTTGAAGAAGATACAATGGAAGCGAGTTCTGTGACCGTCACCTTAGAGGTGGAGTGAATGAGGGTCATCACCACACACAGGTCACCCGATTTCGATGCCTTCGCTTCCTGTGTCGCGGCAAAGAAGCTGTTTGATGACCACATTATAGTTCTGCCTTCCAATCCAGCGAGGAATCTTTCCGATTTCCTCAAGGTTTACTCGGATCGGTTTGAATTCGTCTGGGATCATGAGTTTGAAGGTGAGATCACAGAACTTGTGATCGTCGACGCACCTTCTCTGGACCGCATACCGGAGAGCATCAGAGAGAGAAGCCAGGGGGCGAAAATAACTGTTTACGATCACCACGTAGATGAAAGTCCTTACGATGGAATGGTATCGAAGGTAGGAGCCACGATCACGATACTCGTTGAGCTCATTCGGGAGAAAAATATACCACTGGATCCCACCGAAGCCACTCTTTTCATGATCGCTCTCTACGACGACACGGGAAATCTCCTTTTTTCTTCAACCACACCGCGGGATCTGGAGATAGCGAAATTCCTTCTGGAGAACGGGGCAAATCTCGATGAAGTGGCACTTTACACAAGAGAAGAACTCACCCCCAAGCAGATGGAACTGCTGGACAAACTGATAGAGAACGCACGTGATTATGAAGTGAACGGTGTTCCGATAACGATCTCGTTGATAGAGTGCGAGGATTTCGTTGGGGGAATGGGGCTGATTGTGAGTAAAGCCTGGGAAATGATGGGAAAGGAAACCTTCATAGCGATCGTGAAGATGGGAAAGAAGATCTACGTTATTGGAAGAACCGGTTCACCAGATGTGGATCTCGGCTCTCTCATGAAAGACCTCGGGGGAGGCGGACACACGAGGGCAGCCTCTGCGACTATCACCGGAAAAGAGATCGACGAGGTTTTGAAAGAAGTTTTGAATAGACTCCATGATCACGTGGTGCCACTCCTCCGCGCAAGAGATATCATGTCCTCTCCCGTGAAGGTGGTCCTATCTAACATGACGATAAAAGAAGTGGATAGGTTGATGAAGCAAACCGGACACAGTGGATTTCCAGTCGTTGAAGGAAACAGGCTGGTAGGTATTGTTACGAAGAAAGCGGTCGAAAAGGCGATGAACCATGGTCTGGGAGACAGGCCTGTGAAATCCATCATGTCGACGAACCTGGTGGTGGCGACCCCTGATACTTCTGTAACCAGGTTAAGAGAACTCATGGTGGAGCACGCCATAGGACGAATCCCCATACTGGAAAACGGTATTCTCGTGGGCATCGTGACAAGAAGTGACGTTCTGAGGGCGATATTCGGAAAACCCTTCAAAAAATACGTAATGCCGGTGTTTCAGGCGAACGGACAGATATTCAGAGACGTTTCAAAGCTCCTCGTGGAACGGGTGGATCCGAAGATTTTGAATCTTTTCAGACTCCTCGGGAAGTTCGGTGATGAGGTGAACATGCCCGTTTACGTTGTGGGAGGTTTCGTCCGCGATCTTCTACTCGGTATAAAGAATCTCGATGTAGACATCGTTGTTGAAGGCAACGCGCTGGAATTTGCCGAGTACGCTAAACGTTTTCTACCGGGAAAACTGGTGAAACACGACAAATTCATGACCGCCTCTCTTTTTCTGAAGGGAGGCCTCAGAATAGACATCGCAACAGCAAGACTGGAGTACTACGAATCACCCGCCAAACTCCCCGATGTGGAGATGAGTACGATAAAGAAAGATCTCTACAGGAGAGACTTCACGATAAACGCGATGGCTATAAAGCTGAATCCGAAAGATTTCGGATTGCTGATCGATTTCTTTGGAGGATACAGAGATCTGAAGGAAGGAGTAATACGGGTTCTTCACACCCTGAGTTTTGTAGACGATCCCACAAGGATTCTACGTGCCATTCGGTTTGAGCAACGTTTTGACTTCAGAATAGAAGAAACAACAGAGAGGCTCCTGAAACAGGCCGTTGAAGAAGGTTACCTTGAGAGAACAACTGGACCACGTCTCAGGCAGGAACTGGAGAAAATACTCGAAGAGAAAAACCCCCTGAAGTCGATCAGAAGGATGGCACAGTTCGATGTGATAAAACATCTGTTTCCAAAAACCTATTACACACCTTCCATGGACGGGAAGATGGAAAATCTCTTCAGAAACATTCCGTGGGTGGAGGAGAACTTCGGAGAGGTTGACAAATTCTACGCGGTGCTCCACGTGTTCCTTGAGTTCTACGACGACGAGAGCTGGAAAGAAGTGAGGGATAGATATTCTCTTCGCAGGGATTTGATAAATGAAATCAGGCATGTAGAAAAGAGTGCCCCCGCTCTTTTAGAAATGCTTTCAGAAAGGGTTCCTGCTTCCTTTGTTTATCCTCTCGTGAAGGGAGTTTCGAACGAAACGATCTGTCACTTCTTAGCGTATCTCAGCGGTGAGAAAGAAGAGCTGTTCAAATCTTATCTTTTGAAGATAAAGAACACAAAGCTCGAAAAGATAAACGGGGAGTATCTAATCAGAAAAGGAATAACATCCGGTAAAATAATTGGAGAGGTTCTCGAGAAGATTCTCATGAAAAAACTCGATGGAGACACAAGAGATGAAGAGGAGATACTGGAGGAAGTCCTGGCATCATTAGAAACGGAGGGATAAGATGAGTCTGAGGGATAAGATCGAAGAATTGAAGAAAATTGAGAAAGAGATTGAACAGGGTGGCGGTCCTGAGAAAGTAGAAAAACAGCATGAGTCTGGAAAACTCACCGCCTGGGAAAGATTAGAACTACTCCTCGATCCAGGAACGTTCGTGGAGTTCGACAAGTTTGTGAGACACAGAAACACGTACTTTGGGCTCGACAAGCTGAAACTTCCAAGGGATGGAGTCATTACAGGTGTGGGAGAGATAAACGGAAGAAAAGTCGCCGTTTTCTCTCAGGACTTCACGGTGATGGGCGGCTCACTGGGAGAAATGCACGCGAAGAAGATCGCGAAACTCCTCGATCTGGCTCTCAAGATGGGAATACCGGTGATCGGTATAAATGATTCTGGAGGCGCACGGATTCAGGAAGGTGTGGATGCACTCGCCGGTTACGGCGAAATATTTTTAAGGAACACCCTCGCTTCCGGTGTGGTGCCGCAGATCACCGTGATAGCTGGTCCCTGTGCAGGTGGGGCTGTCTATTCTCCCGCCCTAACCGATTTCATCGTGATGGTGGACCAGACCGCCAGGATGTTCATAACGGGGCCGACCGTGATAAAGGCGGTGACGGGTGAAGAGATCTCCCAGGAGGATCTGGGAGGTGCCATGGTTCACAATCAAAGGAGTGGGAACGCCCACTTTCTGGCAGACAACGATGAAAAAGCCATGTCGCTGGTGAGGACACTCCTTTCGTACCTCCCTTCCAACAACGCCGAAGAACCGCCCGTTGAGGATCCCGATACCAGTTTGGAAACTCCGGAGGACATTCTCGACATCCTTCCGGACAATCCGAACAAGGGGTACGATGTGAGAGAAGTCATCAAAAGGGTCGTGGACCACGGAGAGTTCTTCGAAGTCCAACCGTACTTTGCAAAGAACATCGTCATAGGCTTTGCCAGAATCCAGGGAAAGACAGTGGGAATAGTGGCGAATCAGCCTTCCGTACTCGCCGGTGTTCTGGATATCGATTCCTCCGACAAAGCGGCGCGTTTCATCAGGTTCCTTGACGCCTTCAATATTCCTATTCTGACCTTCGTGGACACCCCTGGTTATCTCCCCGGTGTCGCTCAGGAACACGGCGGTATCATAAGACATGGAGCGAAGCTGCTCTACGCGTACAGCGAGGCAACGGTCCCGAAGATCACGGTCATTCTCCGAAAGGCCTATGGAGGAGCGTACATCGCCATGGGAAGCAAACATCTGGGGGCGGATATGGTGCTTGCCTGGCCGTCCGCTGAAATCGCGGTCATGGGGCCTGAAGGCGCTGCGAATATTATCTTCAAAAGGGAAATAGAGGCTTCTTCCAATCCAGAAGAAACGAGAAGAAAGCTCATCGAAGAATACAAACAGCAGTTCGCGAATCCGTACATAGCAGCGAGCAGAGGATACGTGGACGCGGTGATAGATCCGAGAGAGACAAGAAAATACATAATGAGGGCACTTGAGGTCTGCGAAACGAAAGTTGAGTACAGGCCGAAGAAAAAGCATGGAAACATCCCTCTGTGAGGTGAGGTAATGATCACCATCTTTCTGTTCGGAATAGTGACAGTGTTCTTTGTATTTCTCATTCTGTATTTGTTCTCCGTTGTTTTGAAATTCTTCTCGGGAAAAGAGAGACCCGCTGTTGTTGAAGAAAAGAAGACCAGGTATTCAGGAGAGAACGAAGAATTGATAGCAGTTATCTCGGCGGTGCTTTCGCAGGTAATCGAAGGTGAATACAGAATAGTTTCTGTGAAAAAAAGCAGAGAAAAACGAGGGTACGAAGCGTGGAAAAAAACTGGCTGGAGGAGGAGAAGATGGTCAGAAAGTTCAGAGTGGTGGTGAACGGAAAGGAATACATTGTGGAAGTGGAAGAAATAGGAAACGTTCGTAAAAAGGAATCAGCTGAGAAACCAGCGAAAGAAGTGTCTCAGAAAGTAATTCAGGAAATTCCCAAGGAAGAACCAAAACCAGTTGTGATGGAAAAAGAAGAGTCTCCAGATCAGGAAGAAAAACTGGTTAAGGCTCCCATGGCGGGCATCGTGTTGAAGTTGCTTGTAAAAGAGGGTCAAAAGGTGAACGTGGGAGATAAACTGCTTGTCTTTGAAGCCATGAAGATGGAAAACGAGCTTCAGTCCGAGTTTTCTGGAACAGTAAAGGAGATCCTCGTGAAAGAGGGAGACAACATAGAAATAGGTCAGATACTCATGAAGATCGTGTAAGGGGGGATGAAAATGGAACTGAAAGTGGTGACGTTCAAGCTGGGAAATCAGGTGTTCGGTGTTGACATCATGAAAGTGGAGAGCATCGTCGAAGTGGAAAAGATCGTTCCTGTTCCAGAGACGGCAGAGTACATAGAGGGAGTCATGAACCTCAGAGGAAAGATCATTCCGGTGGTGAATCTCAGAAAGAAGTTCAAGATGTCGGATATGGAAGACAAAAAGAAGGCGAAAATCATTGTTTCGATGGTGAAAGACACACTGGTAGGTTTCTTAGTGGACGATGTGAGCGAGGTTTTGACCCTCACAGAGAGTGACATCGAACAGCCTCCTCAGAGTCTTTCGGGAAAAGGAAAAAAATACATTCTCGGGCTTGCTAAAGTTCGTGACGATATTGTGATCATTCTGAACATAGAAGAGGTTCTCACTTCGGAGGAACTGGTGGAGATCAGCAACATCAACGTGTGAAAACAGGAGGTGCATCGATGAGAATAACCAACACCCTGACAGGAAAAAAAGAAGAATTTGTGCCCATTCAACCCGGTGTTGTGAGGATGTACGTGTGCGGACCCACCGTGTACGACCTCATCCACGTAGGGAACGCGAGACCCGCGGTGGTATTCGATGTGTTCAGGAGGTACCTCGAGTACAGGGGTTACAGGGTCATAATGGTTCAGAATTTCACAGATATAGACGACAAGATCATAAACAAGGCGAATCAGCTCGGTGTCGATTACAAGACCGTGGCGGATACCTTCATAGCCGAGTACTGGAGAGACGCTCATGCCCTCGGTATAAGACCGGCGAATTTTCATCCAAGAACCACCGATTTTGTCGACGATATTGTTGAGATAATAGAAAGACTTGTAGAAAAAGGGGTTGCGTATCAAACGGAAACGGGTGTCTATTTCGACGTGAGAAAGTTCGAAAAGTACGGTGAACTCTCAAAAAAGAAGATAGAGGATCTCATCGCGGGTGCCAGGGTCGAGGTGGACGAAACGAAGAAGTTTCCTCTCGATTTCTCTCTCTGGAAAAAGGCCAAACCTGGTGAACCCTGCTGGAAGTCTCCCTGGGGAGAGGGAAGACCAGGTTGGCACATAGAGTGTACGGTTATGTCCGTAAAAATCCTGGGAGAGAGTTTCGATATACACGCGGGTGGGGAAGATCTCGTGTTTCCGCACCACGAGAACGAGAAGGCCCAGGCCGAGGCTCTGACCGGTAAGGTTTTCGCGAGATACTGGATGCACAACGGCATGGTCAGGTTCCTCGGTGACAAGATGAGCAAATCGACGGGAAACATCTTCACCGTCCGTGAAGCCGTGAAAAGGTACGGCAGAGACGGTCTGAGGTACATGATTCTCTCAAAGCATTACAGGTCGCCGATGGACTTCTCTGAAGAACTCCTTCAGGATTATTCCAGGGCGGTCAAACGTGTTTGGGAGATCCTGGGACGATACGAAAAATCTGGAGACATCGGGATACCTAAGAGAAACGCTGTTTACGAAGAGTACGTTAATCGTTTTGTGGAAGCTCTCGACGACGATTTCAACACACCGGTGGCTGTGTCCTTGATTTTTGAACTCGCGAGAAACCTCAGCAAAGCGATGGATGACAACGACCGTGAAGATGCCCTTCTCTACTATCACCTGATCAGAAGGGAGTTTGGCCCCGTTCTGGGACTTTTCGATCTCAACGAAGAGAAGAAAGAAGTTTCCTCTGAAGAACTACTCAAACTGCTGATAGAAGTGAGAGATGTCTTGAGGAAGGAAAAAAGATACGATCTTTCTGATCGAATAAGGGATCATCTCAGGGAGATTGGAATCATTTTAAAGGATACCCCTTCGGGGACAGAATACACTGTCGAGTGAGGTGATTTTTCGTGTGGAAACATGTAAAACAGGTTGATCCCGAAATATACGAAGTTCTTGTGAACGAGTTGAAGCGTCAAGAGTACGGCCTGGAGCTGATCGCCTCTGAGAACTTCGCGTCACTCGCTGTCATAGAAACCATGGGAAGCATGCTCACCAACAAGTACGCGGAAGGATACCCGCAGAAGAGGTACTACGGTGGCTGCGAATGGGTGGATCGAGCAGAAGAACTCGCTATAGAGAGAGCGAAGAGGTTGTTTGGAGCCAAATTTGCGAACGTTCAGCCGCACTCCGGTTCTCAGGCGAACATGGCGGTTTATCTGGCACTCGCCCAGCCCGGAGACACGATCATGGGAATGTCCCTGTCTCACGGGGGACACCTCACCCATGGAGCGCCGGTGAATTTCTCAGGGAAGATCTTCAAGGTGGTACCCTACGGAGTCAATCTGGAAACGGAAACGATAGATTACGATGAGGTCAGAAGACTCGCCCTGGAACACAAGCCAAAGATAATCGTTGCGGGTGGAAGTGCTTACGCCAGGATCATCGATTTCAAAAGATTCAGAGAGATAGCCGATGAGGTGGGAGCATATTTGATGGTGGATATGGCTCACTTTGCCGGACTCGTCGCTGCAGGAATTCATCCGAATCCTTTGGAGTACGCCCATGTGGTGACTTCTACCACACACAAGACCCTCAGGGGACCCAGAGGTGGTTTGATACTCACGAATGATCCGGATATCGCCAAAGCCGTGGATAAAACCATCTTCCCTGGCATTCAGGGCGGTCCTCTCATGCACGTCATAGCGGCGAAAGCCGTCTGTTTCAAAGAAGCCATGACGGAGGAGTTCAAAGAGTACCAAAATCAGGTGGTCAAAAATGCTAAAAAGATGGCTGAAGAGTTCCAGAAACGAGGTTACAGGATCGTTTCTGGAGGAACTGATACACACTTGTTCCTGGTGGATCTCACACCAAAAGACATAACGGGTAAAGCGGCGGAAAAGGCCCTGGAAAGCTGTGGTATCACAGTGAACAAAAACACCATTCCCAACGAAAAGAGATCTCCGTTCGTGGCGAGCGGTATCAGAATAGGAACACCCGCTGTTACAACCCGCGGAATGAAGGAAGAAGAGATGGAAGAGATCGCCGAGATGATAGACCTGGTTCTTTCAAACGTGACCGATGAAAACGGAACGGTGAAACCAGAGGTGAGGGAAGAGGTTTCAAAGAGGGTAAGGGAGCTCTGCGAAAGGTTTCCCCTGTACCGCGACAAGATCGAAGGGGTGGAAATATGAAGAATCTCGTTGTAGTGGATCATCCCCTCATAAAGCACAAACTCACGATCATGAGAGACAAGAACACCGGTCCAAAGGAGTTCAGAGAACTGCTCAGAGAGATAACGCTCCTCCTCGCGTACGAAGCCACGAGACATTTGAAGTGCGAGGAGGTAGAGGTGGAAACTCCCATAACGAAAACGATCGGATACCGTATAAACGATAAGGATGTCGTGGTGGTTCCTATTCTCAGAGCCGGTCTTGTGATGGCGGATGGTATTCTTGAACTGCTTCCAAACGCATCGGTGGGCCACATAGGAATATACAGAGATCCGGAGACACTTCAGGCGGTGGAATACTACGCCAAGCTGCCTCCTCTCAACGACGACAAAGAGGTCTTTTTGCTGGATCCCATGCTGGCAACGGGTGTTTCTTCGGTAAAGGCCATCGAGATTTTGAAGGAGAACGGGGCGAAGAAGATCACGCTGGTGGCTCTGATCGCGGCTCCAGAGGGAGTGGAGGCGGTGGAGAAAAAATACGAAGATGTTAAAATCTACGTTGCGGCACTGGACGAGCGCCTCAACGATCACGGTTACATCATTCCCGGTCTTGGAGATGCGGGCGACAGACTCTTCAGGACAAAATAGAAGAAGGTGAGTACATGAGTCCGATAAGTAGGAAAGATGTGGAAAGGTTCATTCTCTCAGACGATTACAAACCCATGGCTTTGAAAGAACTCTACAAGAAATTCCGGGCAAAGACAAGAGAAGAGAGAAGAAAAGTGAGAGAAGTTGTGAAAAAGCTGGAAAAAGAGGGAAGGATCTTCAGGGACAGCAGGGGAAGGTACAGAAAACTCGGCGAAGATCTCAAAGTAGGAACGATCGAATTCACACGAAGTGGTTACGTGGCCTTTGTCATAACAGACGAGTTTGAAGAAATCGCTGTTCCTGTTGAAGACACGAAGTACGCCATGCACAAGGACAGAGTCGTCGTTGAAATAGCAGGAACCTGGAGAGGGCTTCCAAGGGGACGAGTCGTAAAGGTTCTCGAACGTGGCCTTACGAGGGTAGTTGGTGTTTTTGATCACAAAGGAACCTTTGGATTTGTTGTGCCGGATGACCCGAAGATAGCGTACGATTTCTACGTGGCACCCGAGAACATCGATGGTGCGAAACCTAACCAGAAGGTGATAGCGGAGATCCTGAAATATCCTTCTCCCGGCAAGAACCCTGAGGCGAAGGTTGTGAAAGTACTCGGTGACCTCGACGATCCTTCTATCGACCTTCCAAGCGTCATAGTGAAACACGATCTTCCAGAACCGGGTGAATTTCCAGAAGAGGTCATAAGAGAAGCGAACGCGATTCCTGCCAGAGTGAGGAAAAAAGACCTTGTCGGAAGAAAAGATTTGAGAGATAAAGTCATCGTCACGATAGACGGTGAGGACGCAAAGGACTTCGACGATGCCATCTCCGTGGAAAAGCTTTCGAACGGAAATTACCTTCTCGGTGTTCACATAGCGGACGTTTCACATTACGTGAAAGAAGGTTCCGCACTGGACCAGGAGGCCTTCAAGAGGGGAACGAGTGTGTACCTCATCGATACCGTGATTCCAATGCTCCCCTTCAGACTGTCCAACGGTATCTGCAGTCTCGTTGAGGGGAAAGACAGACTCACCATGAGTGTGGAGATGGAAATAGACAGAGACGGACGGGTCGTGAGATACGATGTCTATCCGAGTGTGATAAAGAGCAAAAAAAGGATGATCTACGAGAGGGTGAACGAATTCCTGGAAGATCCCTCTTCTATGAAGGAGTACGAACCTTTCAAAGATCTCATATACAACGCGGTGGAACTCGCAGAGATATTGAGAGAAGCACGGAGAAAGCGTGGAGCCATTCTCGATATAGAGAGTGACGAAGTGAAGGTCATACTGGACGAAAACGGTCAGGTGGTGGATATCGTTCCAAGAAAGAGAGGAATTGCAGAGAAGTTGATAGAAGAATTCATGATCAGAGCGAACGAGACGGTGGCTGAAATATTCGATCACGCCGGACTTCCATTCATGTATCGTGTACACGAGGAACCCGATCCCGAGACCATTTTTCAGTTGAGGAACTATCTTGAAGCGATGGGGATAAGAGCGAATTTTCCCCAGAATATCCACCCGGGAATGCTTCAGAAACTTCTGGAAAAGGTCAAAGACCATCCTTTGAGAAGCAGTGTAGAAAGACTCCTCGTCAGATCCATGAAAAGGGCAATGTACTCCGCCGTGAACATCGGTCATTTCGGACTTGCTTCTTACGCTTACACGCATTTCACTTCACCCATAAGAAGATATCCCGATCTTGTCGTTCATAGGCTTTTGAAACTCTACCTTGAGCAGAACGGATACTTCACCCCCGAACAGATCGAAAAATTCTCCAAGGTGCTTCCGAAGATCGCGAAACACTGCAGTCGAAGGGAAAGAGTCGCGGACGAAGCGGAGTGGGACCTTGTAGCTATGAAGAAAGTAGAATACATAGCCCGCCACATAGGGGAGGTTTTTGACGTTGTGGTAACGAACATCACCAAATTTGGGCTGTTCGTGGAGATTCCTGAAAAGAGCATCTCCGGTCTTGTTCACATATCGACGCTGGACGACTACTATTACTACGACGAAACAAGGAACATGCTCATCGGGAAGCGAAAGGGAAGGGTCTTCAGGCTGGGAGATGTTCTCAAGGTAAAAGTGATGAGGGCAGACAAGATCAGGGGCGAGATAGACTTCGTACTGGTGGAGGAGGATGAAGAATGAAGAGCTACAGAAAAGAACTCTGGTTTCACACGAAGAGGAGAAGGGAGTTCATCAACATAACTCCCCTTCTGGAGGAGTGTGTTAGAGAAAGCGGTATAAAAGAAGGTCTTCTTCTCTGCAACGCCATGCACATAACCGCGAGTGTCTTCATAAACGACGATGAGCCGGGACTTCACCACGATTTCGAGGTGTGGCTCGAAAAACTCGCTCCGGAGAAGCCGTACTCCCAGTACAGGCACAACGACACCGGAGAAGACAACGCGGACGCTCATCTCAAGCGCACGATCATGGGAAGAGAAGTGGTCATAGCCATCACCGATGGAAAGATGGATCTGGGACCGTGGGAACAGGTTTTCTACGGTGAGTTCGACGGTATGAGACCAAAGAGAGTCCTCGTCAAGATCATAGGAGAGTGATCAGGCTGTGGCTTTTCTTCTGACTGCCCTGGGAATAGCGATTCTGGTGATCGGCGCAAACTGGCTCGTCACGGGGGCGTCGTCGCTGGCACTGACACTGGGGATCTCCAAGTTGATCGTGGGACTTTCTGTTGTTGCTTTTGGAACGTCCCTTCCCGAACTTGTTTCTTCTCTCGTTTCCGCCATTAAGGGATATTCCAGTATAGCTATTTCCAACGTGGTTGGAAGCAACATAGCAAACGTTGGACTCTGCCTCGGGCTCGCTGCCGTTCTTCGAGCAGTGCCGGTGAAAAGAAGCACTGTGAGATCTGAAATTCCGTTCATGATCCTTGCGACTATCTCTTTCATCAGTTTGTTTCTGAAAAATTATTATCTTTCCTGGTACGATGGGGTGGTGTTCCTTTCTTTCATGGTCATCTTCATGTATTACTTAGTCACCTCAGCGAAGGAAGTGGTGGAAGAGGAACTGGAAGAGATAAAACCACAGAAGAGTGTTGCAGTCAGTCTTTTGATGATCGTGGGTGGAATCCTCGCTCTCTGGTTCGGAGGCGACCTTGCCATAGAGAACGCGGTGAAAATAGCCGAAACTTTCGGTCTTTCTCAAGCGTTTATAGGTTTGACTGTGATAGCCGTTGGGACTTCTCTGCCGGAACTCGTGGTGAGCATCGTTTCAACGGCGAAAAAAGAGAGTGATATCCTCGTTGGAAACATCGTGGGAAGCAACATCTTCAACATCCTCTTCATACTGGGAGTGAGTTCGTTCTTTGGAAGATTGACAGTGGATGTCAACTACTCTGTGGATCTCTGGTTTCTTTTCTTAACGTCGGTCCTTCTTCTTGTTTTTGCTGTCTCCAGAAGGAGAATTTCCCGTTTTGAAGGGGCAGTTTTCCTCATCATCTATTCTGTGTACATTTACTTTGTAGTACTCAGAGGTTAATGAACGAGAATCAGGAGAACCACCAGGGCGAGGACCGAACCGATGAACAGTTCTTTGAAGTAGGTGTACTCGCTCCTGTCCACGATCACTTCTTTTTCTACAGACTGCATCTCATCGTCGGTTGAGGCAGTTACTCTCACCCTGTATCTTCCGTCTGATGCGTCTTTTCCGTCCCAGATCACCTTGTTCGTTCCCTCGGAGCCTTTCAGCTGTCTGAACCAGATGGTTTCTCCTCTGTCGTTCAGAACTTCCACACTCAGGTCCGCGGGTTTGGAGAGGTAGATATAGAATGTAGTTTTATCGTTGTACCAGTCACCGTTCGGTGAGAATCTCTCGGGTTCCACTTTCAAGTCGAGTGCGAGCGCTTTCTCTTCCAGATAGATGTTGATTGTGTTCTCGCTCCTTGGTTTTACCTGGACGGTCACCGCTTCTTCCTTGTACCCCGGAGCTTTGAATGTGAGCGTCACCGTACCGGCCGGCACGTAGAGTACATCCTTGACGCTGTGGATCTTTCCTAGGTACATGCCTTCAGCGAAGACCTCAACGGGGTACACGTTCGAGAAGACTCTCAGAGCTCCTGCTTCTTTCAAGTTCGCGAATATAACGAATTCTCCTGGAGATGAAACGATGATTTCGCTTTCAAAAGGAATGTACCAGCTCTTTCTCACCGTTATGGTGAATTTCCCGGAAGAATTCAACGTAAGTATCATCTGACCGGTCACATCGACCGTTCCCACGTAGTTTCCGTTTACGAAAACCTGAGAAAGGGGCTCTGAATAAACGATCAGGACGTAATCACCAGCCAGTACGGCGCTTGCAATCAGCAGAAAAAGAATTGGCAAAAATTTCCTCATGGTATCACCTCCCATCGATCTTATTCTACACCAGTTGGAGGTGCTGAAATAGTTAGCACCCCGAACTTGGAAAGTAGTATAATGGTTAAAAAGAAAGGAGGGGTCACGGTGCTCAACGAAAGCGTTATCAGAGACGTTCTTTCAGCTGTTTTGAAGAACGGAGGGGATTTCGCTGAGCTTTTCTTTGAGAGAAAATTCGAGAATCGATACGAGCTGAAGGATGGGAAGATCGAGCAGGCAACGAGCGGTGAGATCGTTGGGGTGGGAATAAGAGGTTTTCTCGGTACAAAAGCCGTTTACGCCTACACTAACGATCTTTCGAGAGAAAATCTGATAAACGTCGCAAAGAAGGTGGGAGAAGCACTCGAGGAAACGAAAGTTGAGGATCTCACGTTCAATTTCAACAGAACGAAAAGGAAGGAAAGACACGTGGTACTCATTCCACCGGCTCAGGTGGAAAAAACAGACAAAGTGTCTGTCATGAAAAAAGCCTATTACGCGGCGAAAAATTACTCCGAACTCATAAAGCAGGTGGTAGTCTGGTACTGGGACTACGATCAGGAGATTCTGGTTGCAAATTCAGAAGGAACCTGGGCTGAAGACAGACGGGTGAGAACTCGCTTGATGATAAACGCGGTGGCGGAAAAGGACGGAGTGCTCGAAAGGGGTTTCTACGGTCCCGGGGCAGGAATGGGTTTTGAATTCTTCGACAGAATAGATGTGGAGGAAGCGGCAAGGAAGGCAGCGAGAATAGCAGCCAGGATGGTCGAGGCAGAACCCGCTCCAGCTGGAAAAATGACGGTTGTGATTGCCAACGGCTTTGGAGGAGTCATTTTCCACGAGGCGGTTGGACATGGTCTTGAGGCAACGTCCGTGGCGAAGGGGGCTTCTGTTTTTGCGGGAAAGCTCGGGCAGAAAGTGGCTGCGGAATGTGTTTCCGCGGTGGACGACGCCACCATTCCGAACGGCTGGGGTTCCGCTAACGTGGACGACGAAGGAACTCCCACACAGAGAACACTGCTCATAGACAAGGGGGTTCTCGTTGGCTACCTTGTGGACAAGCTCGGTGCGAGAAGAATGGGGATGAAGAGCACAGGAAGCGGCAGAAGACAGGACTACACCTTCCCACCCACTTCGAGGATGAGCAACACCTTCATACTCCCTGGAGATTACCACCCGGAAGAAATCATCGCGGCTACCGAGTACGGTCTCTACGCGAAGACCATGGGAGGTGGATCGGTTAATCCAGCCACTGGAGAGTTCAACTTCGCGGTTTCCGAAGCGTATCTCATAGAAAAAGGAAGGGTCACGAAACCGGTGAGGGGCGCCACACTGATAGGTAAGGGACACGAGATCATTCAGAAGATCGACATGGTGGGAAACGATTTGGCGAGAGACCAGGGTATGTGCGGTTCGTTCTCTGGATCCGTTCCGGCAGATGTGGGCCAGCCCACAATAAGAGTTAAGGAGATCGTAGTAGGGGGGCGAAACAAATGACCTTCGAAGAATTCAAAGATAGATTGTTCGCTCTTGCAAAGAAAAATGGAGTGGAAGTTCAGATAAGTTTTCTGGAGACTAAAGAATTTTCCCTTCGTCTCGCAAACGGTGACCTCGATCAGTACACGGACGCGGGAAAATTCAACGTGGAAATAAAAGTGCTGAAAGATGGAAAAACAGGAGCGTTCAGAACACAGGTTCTGGAAGATCCAGAAAAGTGTTTCGAAGAGGCACTGAGCAATTTGCAGATCAAGGACAGTGAAGAGAAAGAATACTTCTTCGAGGGTGGGGAAGAGTACAGAGAAATGGAAACGTACGTTGGGAGATTCGAAAAGCTCTCTGTCAAAGAGAAAATGGGTATGGCCAAAAAGGCTCACGAGAGCGCTGCGAAAGACGAACGCGTCGCCATGGTACCAACAGTCATGTACAGGGACATGGTAATAAAGAAGATCATCACCAACACACTGGGCTTGAACGTTGAGAGTCAGATGGACGGCGGTTTCCTTTTCGCCATGGCGATCGCTAGAGACACCAATCCGCGATCTGGTTCTTGGTATGAACTGGCGAGGGTACCGGAAGAGCTGGACCCCGAGGAAATAGGGAAAAGAGCTGCGGAAGAGGCAATTTCTCTCATCGGTTCAAAAACGATACCATCCGGGAAGTATCCTGTGTTGATGAGAAACACAGCTCTGCTCGATCTCATGGAGATGTTCATACCCATGATATCGGCTGAAAATGTGCAGAAAAATCTTTCTCCGCTGAAGGGAAAGCTTGGAGAGCAGGTGGGAAACCCCGCTGTTTCGATAAAGGATCTGCCTTACCATCCCAAGGGACTTTCCAGCACTCCCTTCGACGATGAAGGAGTTCCCACAACCGAGAAATTTGTGCTGGAGAACGGTGTGCTGAAAACGTTCCTTCACAACCTGAAAACGGCCAGAAAAGAAGGAGTAGAACCAACGGGAAATGGATTCGTAGGAGGAATACGTCCGGTCAATCTCATGCTGATGCCGGGTGAGAAATCTTTTGAAGAACTTTTGAAGGAGATGAGCAGAGGAGTCGTTATCACGGAAGTTGAAGGAATGCACGCGGGGGCGAATTCTATATCTGGGGAATTTTCGCTGTTTGCGAAGGGATACTGGGTGGAGAACGGAGAGATCGTACACGGTGTGGAAGACATCACCGTATCGGGTAACTTCCTCGATCTTCTGAGAAAGATTGTTCTCGTTGGAAACGATGTGAAGGTGTCTCAACACACGATAGCACCGAGTGTTCTGGTGGAGGTTCTGGATGTGGCGGGAAAATAAAGCCCTTGCGTTTCTCATTCTAACGGCGGTTCTTCAGGGTTCGACTTTTCCGCTTCAAAAGCTTGTTCTGGGAGACGTTTCTCCCTTCGTTTACAACACTGTGAGGTTTGGAAGTGCGGCCTTACTTTCGCTTTTCGTGTTCGGACCCGGCAGGTTTGTGAAGAGTTTCCTTCTGGGGCTTGTTCTCTGTGGAGCGTACATATTTCAGCTCTGGGGATTGAAATTCACAAGTGCTGTAAAAAGCGGTTTCATCGTTTCGAGCTTTGTGTTTCTTGTGCCCTTGTTTGCTTTTCTTCTTGAAAGGGAGAAATTGAGAAAAATTCATTTTATCTCTTTCACTTCAGGGTTTTTGGGACTCTATTTGCTCACAGGTGGTGTGTCGCAAATTACACTGGGAGATCTTTTTCAGTTTTTCTGCGCGGTTCTGTTTGCACTGCACGTGGTTCTCATAACCAGGTTTTCCAGATCCGAAGAGGAAAAGAACATGCTTTTCTGGCAGTTCGCGACCGTTGGAGCCGTCAATTTTCTTTTTGGATTGATCGAAAGGTGGTATCTGAATCTTGGAGCGATTTCTGTGGGGATCTACAGCGGAGTGTTCGCTACGACCCTCGGTATCCTCTGGCAGATGAGGTATCAGAAGGAAGTGGGAAACAACACAACTGCGCTCGTTTACATGACTCAACCCTTTGTTTCTCTTGTGCTTTCGTTTCTCCTTCTTGGAGAGCGTATGTCTTTCCTTCAACTTTTGGGAGGAATACTCGTTCTGTTAGCGCTTTTTACCGGAACGACATTGAGATCGAGAGGGTCTAATTAAACCGGGGAGAGGAGCAGGCGGTCGCGGGGGCGCACACCTGCGCTTCCCGAGGAAAGTCCGGACTCTGGAGCGGGGTGCCGGGTAACGCCCGGGAGGGGTGACCCTCGGACAGGGCCATAGAGAAGAAGACCGCCCGTTGAGGGCAAGGGTGGAACGGTGGGGTAAGAGCCCACCAGCGCCGGGGCAACCCGGCGGCTTGGCAACCCCCACTTAGAGCAAGGCCAAGCAGGGGGTTGGGTCGCTCCCCCTATTCCCCCGGGTTGGCCGCTCGAGGTGTGCGGTAACGCACACCCCAGATTGATGACCGCCCACGACAGAATCCGGCTTACGCTCCTCTCCCGTGTTATAATTTTCTTCACAGAGGGTGAATTCGGTGGTGAAATTGTGATCAATCGAACAGAGATCGAAACGGAAGCGAAAGTGGTAATCAGAGAGCTGGAAAGTCTCAAAAAAAAGAGCTTCACAAGAGAGGAGAAGAAACTCCTCATAAAGGCTTATGAGTTTGCTCGAATCGTGCATGAAGGTCAAAAGAGATTTTCTGGAGAACCCTTCATAACCCATCCCGTTGAGGTCGCGAAAATCCTTGCAGGTCTGGGAGTTGATGTGACGACTCTGGTCGCAGCCCTTCTGCATGATGTCGTTGAAGACGGTGAAAATGTCAGCCTTGATCAAATAAAAGAAGAGTTTGGGTCTGAGGTAGCCAGGATCGTGGATGGTGTCACCAAGGTCAGCAGCATAAACGCACCGATCGGGAGCGATCATGACTCTCGAAAAAAGATAGAAACCATACAGAAAATGTTTCTTGCAATGGCGGAGGATATGAGAGTTATATTCGTAAAACTCGCCGATCGTCTCCACAACATGCGGACCATTCACTACGTTCAGGATCAGGAGAAGAAGAGGTACAAGGCCTACGAAACCCTCGAGATCTACGCACCTCTGGCTCATAAGCTCGGAATCTATTCGATAAAGTCTGAACTCGAAGATCTGGCTTTCAAAGTGCTGTATCCGGATGAATATTACAAGATAAAAGAACTCGTCGCTGAAAAGAGAAAAGAGAGAGAGAAAAGAACCAATGAATACATCTCGCTTCTCACAAGTGCTTTGGAAGAGCACAAGATAAAAGCGATTGTGGAAGGAAGGTACAAGCACTATTACAGTATATGGAAAAAAATGAAAGAAAAAGGGAAAAGATTCGAAGAAATCTACGATTTGATCGCTCTGAGGGTGATAGTGAAAGATGTGACCACCTGTTACACCGTTCTGGGAATCGTTCACAACATCTGGAAACCACTTCCGGGAAGGTTCAAAGATTACATCGCTGCGCCGAAGTCGAACGGTTACCGCTCGCTCCACACAGCTGTGATAACGGGTTACGGCGAACCTCTTGAGATACAGATAAGAGACGAGGAAATGCACAGGGAAGCGGAGTACGGTTTGATCGCTCACTGGATATACAAGGAAAAACCTGACTTGAAAACGGCAAAAGAATGGATAGAGAGACTCCTCGATTGGAGAAAAGAACTCGCCCAGGGATTCACCGAGTTTGAAGATATCAAGAAAGAACTTCAGATGGACGAGGTGTTTGTCTTCACCCCAAAGGGAGATATTCTGCACCTTCCCAAAGGTTCCACACCAATTGATTTCGCGTATGCGATACACACAGAGATAGGGCATCACTACAGTGGAGCGAAAGTGAACGGAAAGATCGTTCCCATCGACTATCAACTGAAAAACGGAGATGTTGTTGAAATAATCGTCAACAAGAACTCCCTGGGTCCCAGTGTCGACTGGCTGAAGTACGCCAAGACCCACAGCGCACGAGCAAAAATCAGAAGATTTCTGAAGGAAAAACTCGCGCCGGAACTTGTAGAAAGAGGAAAGGAAGTTCTCAGGAAGATCTGCCGAAAGCTCGGAAAATCCTTTGAAGAAGTGATGCAAACGGAAGGGATCAAAAGGTATTTGAACACGTATCAGGAAAAAGATTTCTTCATGAGAATCGGAGAAGGCAGTATCACTACACAGGATCTCATAGAAGCTATTCTGGGAAAAAAGATCGTTGTGAAAAAGCGATCCACGAAGAAGAAGACGAGGATACAGAATCTTGTGAAGGTAGATGGGATAGATAGCATAGAGTTCCACATCGCGAAGTGCTGTCATCCGATCATGGGCGATTCCATAGTGGCTGTAGTGAGCAGAAGAGGCATGACTATACACAGGAGGGATTGTAGGAACCTGAAGAACATGTCACAGGACAGGATATTCCCAGCTGAATGGAACCTTGAAACCTCAGAGATGTTCGATGCGCACATAAGGGTGGTCCTCGATTCGGAAAAAAACCTTCCGAGTTTGATAGATCGAATAACGAACCTCGGTGCGGAATTCGTGGCCATGAAAACTTTGAAGTCAGAAGAACCGCTCGTCGTACAAATTCACATAAAAATATCTAACACTGTCGAACTCACCGGCCTTCTCGACAGACTCAGATCTTACAGGTACGTTCTGGACGCGGAAAGGGTGGTGCAATGAGGGCAGTTGTACAGAGAGTCAGCGAAGCAAGGGTGGTTGTCGAGGAAGAAACGGTGGGAGCCATAGGAAAAGGTCTTCTCGTCTTTGTTGGAGTGGGAAAGGACGATACAGAAGAAGACTGCGAGTGGCTGGCCGATAAGGTTTCTGGTCTTAGAATCTTCGAGGATGAAGATGGAAAAATGAATCTCTCCGTTAAAGACATAAACGGTGAAGTCCTTGTTGTTTCACAGTTCACCCTCTATGGAGATTGCAGAAGAGGGAAGCGGCCTTCTTTCACAGAAGCTGCACCTCCAGATAAGGGGAAAGCGCTTTACGAGAAATTCGTGGAACTTCTCAGGGAAAAGGGTTTGAAAGTGGAAACGGGGAAGTTCAGAGCCCACATGCACGTTCATCTGGTGAACGATGGACCGGTGACCATTCTTCTCGATTCCAGTAAACTCTTCTGAGGTGGGCACTGTGCTGATTCATGTTTGCTGTGCGCCGGATCTTCTCACGACAATATTCCATGTGAGGGATGCCGAGTTCTTCTTTTACAATCCGAACATCCAGCCTCCTTCAGAGTACGAGAAAAGAAGGGAGGCCGTGGACAAAGTTGCTAATCACTTTTCGCTGAGTGTTCGCTACGGTGAGTATTCAACAGAAGAGATAAGAAAGTGGTACGCAGCGGTCAAAGACTACAAAGATCTCGGTGAAGGCAGCAAGCGATGTGAGAGTTGCATCGCTTTCCTTCTTGAAAGAACGGCGCAAGAAGCGATGAAAAGAGGTCACGAGTCTTTTTCCACAACCCTTCTTGCGAGTCCCCGGAAGAATCTTCCGATGATAGAAAATATTGGAAAAACCATTGAAGAAAAATACGGGGTGAAATTCTTCTTCAAGAACTTCAGAAAGGGAGGAGCCTACCAGGAGGGCGTGAGGCTTTCAAAGGAGCTCGGGATATACAGACAGAACTACTGTGGTTGTGTTTTCAGCCTTCTGGAAAGAAGGGAGAAACATGCTGAAATTCCCGGAAAACGTGGTTATATGTGATGGAAAGAGAATACTCTGGAACGGACTGGGTTTACCGGAGAACTTAGTTTTCGAAATGGCCAGGACTGTTCTCGAGTCGAATGTTCCGCTGAAGGGAAAAATTTTCTGTTTCCCGGCGCAGACTGTCCTCGGAAAGTTGGCGATTTTCACCGACGAGAAAACACAAGGGCGCGACTTTCTCGTCGAACTTTTGAATCACGAGCTTCTTCGAATGAGGCTGTACAGCGAAGAAGTGGAAAACCTCGTAGATTTTCTGTTCAACGATTGGCGACCTGGAAAGAGGGTCTTCATCGTTCGATCGAAGAACTTCGAAACCAGACTTTCTCTGAGGGAGAAACTCTCAAGTTTTGCGGACGTGATTTACAACGCCGGAGAAATAGACGTGGGTATTGCACCTGCTGGAATATCGCTGCAGATCAACGAAGGAAAGGTCTCTTTTTCCGATCCAGAGAAGGATATTAAAGAGGCTGTGAGAAAAGCTCTGTTGATGGACAGATATGTGAACGAACCTTTTTCTTTCTACGAAAAACTGCCCGCGTACAACTTTTCTTTGAACATACAAATTCCTGAATTGGTGAAGACTTTCCTGAGAACGGGTGATATCCAGAAGGTGGCAGAATTGACTGAAAAGAATGTGGAAGTCGTTTTCAGAGAGATTCTGAAGTTCGAGAAGAAAACCCTTCTGTCACCAAGAGTACCCGTTGAAGCGTTTTTGATTTTAAAGGGGGGCTTGAATTGATCGACACCGTGAATGTTGTGCTTTTCTCTAAAAAGTCTCATATAAAGATTGCTCGTTCTGTCTTGCGCGATTTTCTTCAAATACATGAATCATCAGAAAGTTTGATCGTTGACATGGAGATAGTTTTGGGAGAGATCCTCGCGAACGTGATCAAACACACTTACAAGAACGATGAAACGAAGCGAATCATCGTGAGTTACACGTTAAAAGACGAGGTCTTTCACGTGTTGGTGAGAGACTTCGGTCCTCCCGTAGATCCCGCCAGATTGAAGCCTACACCGCCCGATTTGGAGAATCCGCGAGAGGGTGGGTATGGCCTCTACATAATTTCTCGCGTCACCGACGAATTCAGGGTTCGCCCTCTTAGAAATGGAAACCTCACCGTTGTCAAGAAAAAATTGAGGTGAAAGAATGATTGTGAATGTCATCGGAGCAGGGCTCGCGGGTTCAGAGGTGACTTACAACCTTGGAAAAAGGGGAATAAGGGTTCGTCTTTTTGAAATGAGACCGAAGAAGATGACTGAAGTGCACAAAACAGGATATTTTGCGGAGCTTGTTTGCAGCAACTCTCTCAAATCGGAAGACATAACAAACGCCGAAGGACTCCTGAAGGCTGAGATGAGGCTGATGGGTTCTATAACACTCGAAGCCGCGGAGAAAGCGCGTGTTCCATCTGGAAAGGCCCTCGCGGTAGATCGTAACATCTTCGCGAAAGAAGTGACGGAGGCTGTAGAAAGTCTTGAGAGTGTGGAGATCATCAGAGAGGAAGTAACCGAGTTCGATCCAGAAGAAGGAATATGGGTTGTAGCGACGGGGCCAGCCACATCGGATGGTTTGCTTCCTTTTTTGAAGAAGCTCCTCGGTGACGATTTTCTTTTCTTCTTCGATGCCGTCTCTTCGATCGTGACCTTCGAGTCTATAGACATGGAGCGCGCTTTCTGGGGAGACCGATTTGGGAAGGGAAAGGATTACATAAACTGTCCTCTCACCAAGGAAGAGTATGAGGAATTCTGGAAGGCGCTTGTCGAAGCTGAAGTGATAGAAATGGAGGATTTCGATCGGAAGCTCCTCTTCGAGCGCTGCCAGCCCATAGAGGAAATAGCCAGAAGCGGGAAAGACGCACTGAGATACGGTCCTTTGAGACCAACAGGTCTGGTGGACCCAAGAACGGGTAAAGAACCCTATGCTGTCGTTCAGCTTAGAAGAGAGGACAAAGAGGGCAGATTCTACAGTCTCGTTGGATTTCAGACCAGACTGAAATGGGGTGAACAGAAGAGAGTTCTGAGAAAGATCCCCTGTCTCAGGAACGCCGAGATCGTAAGGTATGGAGTTATGCACAGGAATGTTTACATAAACTCTCCAGAATTGCTCGATATCTTTTTCCGTCTGAAAAAGCACCCTAACATCTTCTTCGCTGGTCAGATCACAGGTGTGGAGGGATACATGGAATCTGCTGCGTCGGGAATCTACGTGGCCTACAACGTTCATCGTATCCTGAAGGGACTCTCTCCGTTAAAACTTCCCGAGGAGACCATGATGGGATCGCTCTTCAGTTATATAATAGAGAAGGTTGAAGGAGATCTGAAGCCAATGTACGCAAACTTTGGACTCCTTCCTCCGCTGAAGGGCCGTGTGAAGGATAAGTTCGAAAAGAGAAAAAAACTCGCCGAAAGGGCCATTGAAACAATGAAAAAGTTCCTGGAAGAGAATCCCTGGTGATACGGAGGGATAGGGGTGAAGGTGGAGATCACAGTTTCTGAAGACAGAATGCAGGCTTATGTGACTCTGCGAAAAGAGGGATCCAGCGAACTTCCTCTCACAAAGGAAGAGCTTTTGAATGCACTACGCTCCGCCGGAATAAATCACGGTATAAAGGAAGAAATCATAGAAGACCTGGCAAGATCACCTGTGTACAACACACCTGTTCTTGTAGCGGAGGGCACTCCACCGGTAGATGGAGATGATGGAAGAGTTGAACTTTTGAAGAGGATAGAATTTACTTCTCAAGAAGGAGAAAAGATAGATCTGAGAGAAATTCCTGCCAAGCAGAGAGTGATCGTGCGGAAAGGAGAAACAATTGCCCGCATTATACCACCGACTCCTGGAAAGGAAGGAATAGATGTTTTTGGAAACCCCGTGAAACCAAGACCTGGAAGAGTGCCGGAGTACCATTTGGGATACAACGTGACGATGAAGGATAACGAGATTATCGCAACGAAGAGCGGGATTCTGGTCATAGAAACAAACGGTACGATACACGTGTATGACACTCTGGAAGTTGACAACGTGGACTATTCCACCGGGAATATAGATTTTCCCGGTAAGGTGGTTGTGAAAGGTGATGTGAAACCAGATTTCGTCGTAAAGGCTCAGGAAGACATCACAGTGAAAGGTGTAATAGAAGCGGCAACGGTGATTTCCTTCAATGGAAGTATCACAGCTGGAGGAATAAAAGGAAGAGGGAAGGCGTTCGTAAAAGCAAAGAAAACTGTCAAAGTCGTTTTTATAGAGAACGCAGAAGTGGAGGCCGAAGAAGTTCAGGTGGAAAAGAGCATAGAGAACTCCACGGTTAAAGCCATCGATGTTGCTGTTTTTGGTAAAGGAGGAAGTATAAGAGGTGGTATAACCATAGCTCAGGTGAAGGTAGAAACCTATTTTTTGGGTTCTCCTATAGGTGTTAAGACAAGGATAGAAGTTGGAGTCGATCCTGAGATCAACGAGAAAATAAAGCTCCTCTCCGCTCAGATCTCTCTTGATAGAGAGAACGTTCAAAAATTGACGAAACTACTCGTTGAGCTCAGAAAGCTTCAGGGAATGTTGAAAGACAAATTCCCACCTGACAAAGAAGCGCTTCTGAACAAAGTGAACAACACTTTGATAAATCTCAGAGATTCCATTCAGAAAAACGAGGGAGAACTGAAAAGGCTCAAAGAAATAGCCGAAGAAATGGCTAAAAACGCCTCCGTTGTTGTGAAAGAGGTTGTTTATCCCGGTGTTGAAATCGTCATGTTCGAGAAAGTGTTTCGTGTGGAAAAAGAACTCACAAAAGCGGTTTTCTACTACAGAGACGGTGAAATACGAGTAGGAGGGTATTCAGCGTGACGATAAAAGTCTTTCCAAAACTGAGAAAGCAGATATGGGGCAGTTATCGCCTTGGTGAGATGTTCGGTTCAAACGAGAAAATAGGAGAAGTATGGCTTTTATCCGGACATCCACTCTTCATTACAGAGGCGGAAGGTGGTCTCGATCTCAACAACGATATGGAGAAGCTCATTGGAAAGAAGTTGCCGCGTTTTCCACTCCTTGTGAAACTCATTACTGCCGAGGATTGGCTTTCCGTTCAGGTTCATCCCAACGACGATGAGGCCCAGGAACTGGAAAACGAACCGTGGGGTAAGACCGAAGCGTGGTACTTCGTAGAAAAAGGTCAGATCGCCATAGGGGAAGATCCAGAAAAGATCAAGAGAGCACTTGAAGACAACAGCTGGGATGAAGCGTTGAAAAAGGTGGAAATAGAACCTGGAACTTTTGTTTTTCTACCCGCTGGAACGGTCCACGCCCTCGGGCCTGGTGGTCTTCTCGTGGAGGTTCAGCAGGCGTCCGACCTCACCTACAGGGTTTACGATTGGGGGCGCGGCAGAGAGCTCCACATAGAAAAGGCTTTCAAAGTGATGAAAGAAAGGAAAGTCGAAGACTTGATAGTGGAGAACTTTGAAAACTTCGAATGTGAGTACTTCAGGATAGAAAAACTGGAAAGAGGAAAATTAGAGGGATTCTGTGCTATTGTGATTCTAGAAAACGGTGTACTGGACAACAGGCAGGTTTCCCCCTTTGAAACGTTCATCGTACCAAAAGGTGAGAAAGCAGAACTTCGAGCAACCGCTTTGGTTATGAGAATCAGAAATTTTTTCGAACAATGGGGTGATAAAAAATAAAGAGGGTATTCATCAGCGATCTTCACATAGGAGACGGTTCTGCGAAAGACGACTTTTTTTTCGATAAAGAGCTTGTGAATTTCATCGAAGACATGTCTCAAATTGAAGATGTTGAACTCTTCATCGTTGGTGACGGATTTGAAGTACTCGAAAGTCGCGTTGTGAAAGAAATTGGGCTTGTCTCTTTCGATGAGGTTTTAGAAGCTCTCGATGAGACGGTGATCGACGAAATCGAGAAAAAACACTCCGAAGTCTTTGAGACTCTCAAGAAGTTTTCCAGACGACACAGAGTATATTACGTGGTGGGAAACCACGATTATCACATTCTCAAAAACAGAAAACTTCAGAATGCCTTGAAGAATCGCTTTGAAAAGTTCGAGATACTTCCGTACTACTACGATCCTCACAGCAAGCTCCTTGTGCTCCATGGAAACCAGTTCGATGTTATAAACCGCTTTACCGTGGACAGGAAAACCAAAAAGGTAATACCGCCTCTTGGAGACTACATAGCCAGATACATGATGATAAATTTCGACAGTCAGGTGGTTAACTTCGCTCCTGAGGACATCATTCGAGATTACGACAACGTGAGGCCTTTGCTCGACGTTTTTCACTGGTTCGACTACGTGACGGAAATCTACGATCTCAACATTGATCTGGTTGAGCTGTGGCTGAAAAGCTTCCTCGGTATGTTGAAAACGAAAGAAGCCAGGAAATGGATGAAAAACAATTTCCCGAGAACGCACTGGCTTTCCAAGGTGTTTGTGAACAGGTTCGGCGGTGTGGAGCTGGGTAAAGTACTCGTAAGGAGCATATACACACTCAGAAAATTGAGAAGGGTTGACTATCTTCAGAGATGGGCGAAATCCATATTGAAGGGAAACCTTCGCTGGAAGGAGTTCATGACGGGTTATCATGGAGATTTACATGAAGTAGAAGAAGTTGATATACTTGTGATGGGGCATGTTCATCACTTCACTTACCGAATAGTTCCAACGACTCAGGGTAAAAAGCTGTACGTGAACTGTGGTAGCTGGAGACCCGTTCTCGAAAAGATCGGCCTCAGAAAGAAGCACGGCTTCCACAGGAAAGCAGAGCTTCCGAAGATCATAATGGATTTCTCAGGGAAGAACGTCGAAGTGAAGGCATCTATCACGAATGTCCTCGGGAAAATTCAGGGGGGAGATTCATGATCTCAAACCCCGTTCTTGGATACAAACTCGATCCTGGAGAACCCGGTATTCCACATTCCGCACCCGCGAGCCGCAGTATAATGAGGGTCCTGTCTCAGGAGATATCCAACTTGATTTACTTCAAAAAAGAAGCCCTCAGAGAGGGCGGGACGATCATCTACAGCAACATAGCACTCGATCTCAGAAAGAGAGGTTCATTCCTTGCGGCCGTTGCGGGAAGAACCCAGGTTTTCATCTATACACCAGGAACTAAAAGCAGCGAAAGAACTCACTCCCTCGGATCGGAACTTCAAAACAAACAGCAGGAGATCGAAAGAAAAATACTCGAGCTTGAAAGACGACTGAAAACAGAAACAGATCCGCTTGAAAGAGAAAGACTCAAAGAAGATCTGGAAAGATTGAAACTTGCCCTCAACATCCTCAAAGCGAGTCTCAGAGCACCAGAACTCCTCGTTGGTGTCTTACTCGACAGCCTCGTCTGAGAAAATTCCAAGAAAAGCTTCCACCACTTTTGGATCGAATTTCCTTCCGGACTCTTTCTTTACGATTTCCAGTGCCTCTTCGTGTGTTTTGGTTCTCCCTTCCCATTCTGATGAGACAAAATTGGTGAGAGTATCGTAATAATCACACACGCTTATTATTCGCGCTTCAAGTGGGATCTCTTCACCTTTGAGCCCATCGGGATATCCCGTGCCGTCCCAGTTTTCGTGGTGGTGTCTCACGATCGGAACGGCATCCCACAGCACCTCTAAAGACGCGAGAAAAACAGACCCCATGATGGTGTGATCTTGGGGATATTGCTCGAAAATTCTAATCCAGGTTGGAGTGTAAAGCATGAGTTGCTCTATTCCGATCTTTCCCACATCGTGTAACATGGCGTATTCTCTCAATAGAGAGAGTTTCTCTTCCGATAAGCCCAGTTTCTTTCCCACACGTTCTGCGAGTCTTGCAACTCTCTGAGAGTGACTCCAGCCGTTTTCGTCTTCTATCTCCATGAGAACAATCATCGCCTGAAGAAGACCGCTGACCATCCTTCTCACCCAGCTTCCAGAGAGCAGCTTCTCTCCTGCGAGAGCATACGCCATCGATGTGGCTTTTTCCGGATCTTCGAATTCTACAAGTTTCTTTCCAGCTTTGTAAACGGTGTACGTTTCTTCTTTTACCACGGCTACTCCCTGAAAAGGCTTTTTTTCTTTCAAGAAAGCTATTTCTGCCTCCTCCATTGAATCGACCTTTTCGTAGAGTCGATCTATTTTTTCAACAGTTTTCTCGAATTCTTCACTCTCAAAAAAGCATTTCATTCGGATCCCTCCATCAAAAGTTCGAGCTTTCTGCTCAAAACTTCGTTTCTCAGGGTTTCAACAAAGTGTTCCAGGTCCACGTCTTTTATCTCTTTTCCTGTTCTTGTTCTCACGGAGATCTTTCCGCTCTCCAGCTCTTTGTCGCCTAATATTATCATGTACGGTATTTTCTGGGTTTGAGCCTGTCTGATACGGTATCCAAGAGTTTCACGGCGGTTATCGAAGAAGACCCTGAACCCTTCCTGAGAGATCCTTTTTGCAATCTTTTCCGCACCGTCGTTGTGTTTTTCTGATATGGGAATAACTGCCACCTGGATCGGTGCCAGCCAGGTTGGAAACGCTCCAGCGAAGTGTTCTATCAGGATGCCAAAGAACCTTTCGAGCGAACCGTATATCGCCCTGTGTATCATCACGGCTCTGTGCTCTTTGTTGTCTGGGCCTATGTAAGTGACGTTGAACTTCTCTGGCATCATGAAATCCAGCTGAATCGTGGCGCACTGCCACTCTCTTCCTATCGAATCTCTTATGTGGAAGTCTATTTTCGGACCGTAGAAAGCGCCTTCACCCTCGTTCACTTTGTACGAAAGACCGGCCCTTTCTAAGGCATTCTTCAAGGCAGTTGTTGCCTTCTCCCAAATCGCTTCGTCACCCATGTGATCTTCGGGCATCGTGCTGAGTTCCACTCTGTAGGTGAAGCCGAATTGGCTGTAGATGGTGTTTATGAGATCGAGAACGCCGAGTATCTCTTCTTCGATCTGACCGGGAGTGCAGAATATGTGTGCATCGTCCTGTGTGAAGGATCTCACCCTCATGAGACCGTGGAGAACTCCGCTCCTTTCGTATCTATGAACCCGGCCAAACTCGAAGAATCTCAGCGGTAGGTCCCTGTAGGAAACAGTTCTGCTCTTGTACACGAGAATGTGACCGGGACAGTTCATGGGTTTCACCGCGTACCTTTCCTCGTCTTTCTCTATGAAGTACATGTTCTCAGCGTAGTGATCCCAGTGACCGGAGATCTTCCAGAGCTGCTCGTTCATTATGAGCGGTGTGAAGATCTCCTGGTATCCTCTCTCACGATGGAGTTCTCTGGAGAATTTCATCAATTCGTTGAGCACGACGACTCCCTTTGGAAGGAAAAACGGCATACCGGGAGCGTATTCAGTGTTCAACATGAAAAGTTCGAGTTGAGGTCCCAATTTTCTGTGGTCCCTTCGCTGGGCTTCTTCAAGGAATTTCAAGTAATTGTCGAGGTCTTCCTTTTTGGCGAAGGCCGTTCCGTAGACTCTTGTGAGCATGGGATTCTTCTCACTACCTCGCCAGTACGCACCTGAAACAGAGAGGAGTTTGAAGTGCTTCACTATTCCCGTCGAAGGAAGATGTGGGCCTCTGCAGAGATCCACGAACTCTCCCTGACGGTAGATCGTTACTCTGTCACCTTCGATCTCCTCTATGAGCTCGAGTTTGTAAGGCTGATCTCTGAAAAGTTCTCTTGCTTCTTCTTTGCTGATCTCCTTTCTTTCTATAGGAAGATTTTCCTTTATTATCTTCTTCATCTCCTGTTCTATCTTTGGAAGATCTTCCTCTGTGAGTCTTCCGTTCTTTATGTCGAAGTCGTAGTAAAAACCGTTCTCTATAGTGGGGCCGATTCCCAGCTTTACGTTTTCTTTTCCATAAATTCTCATCACAGCCTGTGCGAGGATGTGTGCCATGGTGTGTCTGTAGAACTCGGGTGCCTCGGGATCCTCCAGAGTTACAAGTCGCAGTTCGCAGTCATTTTCGATGGGTCTTTTCAGGTCCCAGAGTTCACCGTTAACAACCGCTCCGATCGCCTTTTTTACGCCCAGTTCTTTTGCGATCTCCGCCGGTGTGATGCCTCTGTCGTACTCTTTTTCTTTTCCATCTGGAAGCTTCACCTTTATCTTCATCGCTTTCCCTCCTTCAACTTTTCGTTCAGGGCTCTGGCCACCTCGGGTGGAACCCATTCGGTCACATCACCGCCGTACAAGGCCACTTCTTTCACAAGACTGGAGGATATGAAAGAAAATTTTTCGCTTGCTATCAGAAACACCGTTTCCAGATCGCTGTACAATTTTTTATTTGCAAGCGCCATCTGCAACTCGTACTCGTAGTCGGTCACAGCCCTGAGTCCCCTCACCAGGACTTTTATACCATGTTTTTTCAAATAATCCACGAGTAAACCATTATGAACATCCACCTTCACTCCGTCCAGGTCGCTGAGAACTTCTTCTATCAGCTTTTTCCTTTCCTCCAGGGTGAACATACACTTTTTTCTCGGATTCTCCGTGACGAGGACCACAAGCTCGTCAAAGATAGAAAGCGCTCTTTTGATGATGTCCACATGCCCGAGAGTGATGGGATCGAAAGATCCTGGATAGACCGCTTTCACTCTACCATCTCCTGTTTGCACATTCTACCTGAAAGAATTTTCTATCTTCAACCCTAAGAGCGGTGAGTCTTCCTCCGTAGACACATCCCGTATCGATTCCAATTTTATCGCGAGAAACAAACGGCTCTTCAAAGGGAGTGTGTCCGAACACCACGATCTTTCCTGGAAGAGGATTTTCACTGTAGATGAACTCGTCCCTTATCCAGACAAGATCGAAAGGATCCTGATCCTCGAGGGAGACCCCCGGTCTCACTCCTCCATGAACGAAAACGTAGTTTTCCTTTTCATAGTGGTATACGGTGTTTTCGAAAAAAGGAAGAAATTTCCTGATCTCTTCGACTCCTCCAAAGCTTTCCACCGTGCTTCTTGCTCCGTTGAAGAACCACAGATCACAATCAGAGCCATTCTTCACACAGTTCAGAAGCATTTCTTCGTGATTTCCTCTCAAAAAAATACACCTGTGGTGTTTCGAAAGTTCTATCAAAAATTCGATCACTTCACGAGAATTCGGTCCCCTGTCAACGTAGTCCCCCATGAAGATCAGCTCGTCCTCTTCAGAGAGTGGAAGTTTTTCCAAAAGACTCTTCAGAGCGTAAAAGCACCCATGAATGTCCCCCACCGCGTAAGTCATCAGAAGATCCTCCCGTACATCATCCAGTTCCAGAGAACGGAGATCAGAACTCCAAGAACTGGACTCATCCACCACCTCACATCGGGCTTTCTGAACTTCCAAAGCCGGTATAGAAAACCAAGGGCGAGGGAAAGGAAAGCGAAGAGATCCTTACCAGCGAGGAGGAACACAAAGAAGGCCAGTCTTTCAGAAATTCCTTCGATATCGGATATCTTTGGATCTCCCGGGACGAAGTTCCTGAAGACGTACGTCACGGCAACGGATACCGCGTTCATCCCAAGCAGATAGAAAACGAACCCCGCTGTCAGGTACGATCCTTTGAAGAGATCTTTCACCGCGGCGTTCAGTACGAGAAAAATCACAAGAAGGGCGACTTCCAGAAGATCTATCAAACGCTTCTTTCCCTTCCGGTGAAGATAGACTCTCAGGAGATCTCCCGTGAGATGCACCACCACAGAGACCAAGAAGACAACCACACCAGTGGTGGACTGAAAGATGACGTCGAATGTGAATGCAAGGATGGCAAAGACCGACCAGATCATGTGCCCGATCAGCTTCCAGCCCCTGTACTCTCTTATCTTTGCGTTGTTCGTGAAACCGTGGTCTGCTACAACGTGCCCGAGAAACAGGTGAAATGGAAACAAGAAGATCACCTCCAGATTCTGTCTTCGATCTTTGAGAAGAACTCTTTCAATTTTTCGAACTTGACGAATTCCTTTATCATGAGAGATGTGTTTATTTCAACAGGACCTTCTTCTATTGCTCTCGTGTATATCTCTTCAAGCCTCTGAACGAATCGATCAACGGACCATTCCTTTCTGACGAATTCTCTCCCCTTTGTTGAGAGCTCTTCTCTGAGTCGATCGTTTTCCAGAATGTGTTTTATCTCTTCGGCGAAGAGTCTTTCATTTTCTTCTTCTATGAGAACCGCTGCTTCGCAATTTTTCAAAACATCTTTAACCCCTTTCCACTTCAGAGCCACCACGGGAAGGCCGGAAGCCAAGGCCTCCAGGAGTACCAGTCCCTGTGTTTCCGTTTTCGAAGCAAAAACAAAGACATCTCCGAGTTTGTAATAGAGGGGAATTTCGTCATGAGGTACGAATCCTGTGATCTTCAAATCGAGTCTTTTCTCTTTCGCGAATTCCTCCACTTCTTCTCTTTCAGGACCGTCTCCTACCATAATGAAGGCGATGTCCGGTGCGTTCAAACTCTCGAAAACTCTCAGAAGAAAATCCAGATTCTTTTCTTTGGCTATTCTTCCGGCGTAGAGAACCACTTTCTTTCCCTCAGGATTCCATTTTCTTTTCAATTCTTCAGGTGCTTCTACTTCGAATTTCTCCACTTCTATACCGGTGGGTAACACTTCAATGGGTCTTTTCACGCCGTAGCTTTCGAGTTCTCTTTTTATGTCTTCTGTGGGAGCGATCACCACGTTTGTCATATTGCAGAACCACGCGCTGAAGTGTTCCACCAATCTTTTGGGAGGAGTGAAGGGTTTTGGGATGTAGTGTCTGTATTCGGGCAGGAGTGTGTGATACGTGTGAACGTGTGGCAATCCCATTTCCTCCTGAACCCTCAACGCTTTAAACCCTATGAAAAAGGGAGAGTGGCTGTGTATTATCTGGACGTTGTTTTCTCTCATGAACTCCAGAATATTTTTTGTAGAAGCGATGGAGATTCTGTGTTGCGGCTCGAAGGGAAAGGGAATGCTCCTCACAACGAATACATCCTTTTCTTCCTCGGGGGCTGAAGGAGCCACCACCACAACCTTGTGACCACGTTCCGTCAGCTTCTTTTTGTACACCCTTATCGACGTTGCCACGCCGTTTATTTGAGGAGCGTAGGTATCGCTGAACATCGCTATGTTCATCTTCCCTCACCTCATCCATGAGGAGATCTTCCATATGAAAAGGCAAAGCGCAGATGCTCTCACAAGTGAAATAAGAATCAAATTTTTCAGTTCCAGCTTCCTAAAAAGGAACAAAGAAGCGAAAAAGAGAATCAAAAGAGAAATTCGAACATCCAGAAACGCAGAAAGAAGGGGTAAGAAAACGTATGGAGAAAGTGCCCACATCATCTCTGCTGGTGCTCTGTTCGTTATCGTTTTGTAGAGCCCGGATATCGAGAGAGAATAGAGAAAAAACAAAAAGAAATCCTCGAAAATCTTCAGGAGAATCCTGAGCGAGTTGTACACCATCGCTATATCGTTCCAAAAAACGACAGTGTTCACAAAGAACACCAGAATCGGCACCAGAAAAGAGTACTTCTTCCCTGAATCGTCCAGATTTATCAGGTTCAGCATCATTTCACCTTCAAAATGAAGTACATCCCGCTGGAAAAGAAGTATTCTACACCATCTTCTGTGGTCTTGATGGACAGTCTCTCACCCGTCTCTCTTTTCACCACGTTGATCGCCTTTTCAAAGTCTGCTCTGCTCCTGAAAACAAAAGCCTTCCACTCCGGATAGTACTCGGCTTTCTCCACTTCCTTCAAAACCTCGCTCACCAGGATCGATCGGTTGAGTTCTATCTTCATCTCTTCAACGGTTTCTTTGAAGGGTGTTTCAACGACAACATCAAAGGAAGGAAGTCTCTCGATTCTCTTCCTTTCGTTCTTGAAAGATACGTCTACAATCAGTAAAGCCAGAGTTACCACAAACAGGATGAAGAGAAATCCGTTTCTCGTCATTTTATTTTCTCGAGTAACACCTCGAGGCCCTTTTTCACGAATGGATCCTTTTCTGGATCTACTTCTATCTGTTCTCTGGTTTCTGCATGGAGTTCCTCCTCAACGCTTTCTTCTACCAGGACATCGGGCTCTATTCCGATCTTGTGAATGTCCTTTCCAGATGGTGTCAGGTAGTGAGCCGTTGTGAGAAAGAGAACACCACCGTTGCTCAGTGGGAAACCTGTCTGGACTGAACCTTTACCGAAGGTTTTTCTCCCAACAACGGTTGCAATGCCGAGGTCTTTGAGCGCTCCCGTCAGTATCTCGGATGCCGAGGCCGATCCTTCGTTCACCAGAAGTACTATCGGTACGTTCGGATAGCTGTTTCCATAGGATTCGTAGACGTCTTCTTCTCCGAATCCGTTTCTGACCTTCAGAATCACACCTTTGTCGACGAACATGCTGACGATCTTGAGAGCGACATCGAGGTATCCACCGGGGTTGTCCCTCACATCGATTATCAATCCCTTCACACCCTTTTCGAAGATCTTGTCCAGGGCGTTTTTCATGTCGGAATCTGCTTTTTCTCCGAAGCGTGTGATCCTGACGTACCCGATACTTCCTTTTTCCGTTTCTATGAAGGAGTAAAGCACCATCTTTATCTCGATCTTCTCCCTCACGATGGTGAAGGTGAGTTTTTCACCGTCTCTGAGAACCTCGATCGTGACAGAGGTTCCGGGTTCTCCTCTCAGGTTGTTCACGGCTTCCATGTAGGTCATCTTGGACACGGGTGTGCCGTCTATGGTTATGATGAGATCACCCGCTTTGAGTCCAGCCCTCCAGGCGGGAGTGCCATACATAGGAGCCACTACCTTTATAGCGCCATGTTCCGCATCGTAGGTCACTTCTATTCCAAGCCCACCGTACTCTCCCTTCATTTCTATCTGGTTTTCACGGTAGGTTTCTGGGTCCTGGTAGTAGGAAAAATCGTCTCCCGTTCCCTTCACAAGGCCGTCTATCGCGTGGTCTATGAGCTTGTTGATGTCAAGCTTGTCCGCTTCGTAGTAATAGTTCAGGATGTAAGAAAGCGAATCAAAGAACGGCTCCAATACCTTGTTCACTTCTTCTACGGTGAGATTCGTTTTAGCAGAACCCCCGAGAAGAAGCGCAAGAACGAGTACTACTACACTGACGATAGCAAACTTTGAAATCTGGTTCAGTCTCATTCTGTTTCCTCCCTTCTGCACACTTTGGTGGCGAATATCATGTACGCAGTATGGGCAACCATTCTATCCACCGGTCTCAGTCTTTCCGGAACTGGTTTGTACGGTCTGAAAAGACTTTCCCACACTTCTATCCTTATGAACGGAAGCTCCTGGAGTTTTTTCAGGGTTTCCTGGACTTGGTTTGTCGTTGGACATACGGTTGCGAACCTACCACCGCCTTTCAGAGCTTCCCAGCACTTATCGATGTAGTTCCACGGATCTGGAACATCCAGGAACAGAGCGTCCACATCTTTTTCATCGAAGCCTTCGGAGATGTCCCTTACCTTTATTGTAACTCTTTCTATCAACCCCCACTTCGTTAGATTACTTTCGGCGAGCTTTGCGAATTCTTCTCTCTTCTCATAAGCAAAGACCTTTCCAGAACTTCCAACGGCCCGCGCGAGCACAGCGCACATGGCACCGCTTCCCACACCTGTGTCGATGATCCTGTCTCCCTCTTTCACATCGAGCATCATCGCGATGAAAGATGAATCCTTTGGATAGACTATCTGGGTTCTTCTTTTCATGTTCATGATCTCGTCGATCAGGCTGGGTATCAAAATGTACCCCTTCTTTCCTGCGGACGTTCGTATGATTTCTCCAGGACCTTTCTCGAACACTTCGTTCAAATCGATGATACCGAGATGAGTGTGAAGTTTTTTATCTTTCTCGAGATCGACCAGAAATTCGCTCTCATCTTCGAAAGAAAGCAGTACTCTGTCTCCAGGCTTCAGCGTATCGGCCACTTTTCCCACACCTCTCTTGGAAAGCTGAATCTGATGTCCACGTGCTTCGCGAGAACATCTCGTTTCTTTCCATCTATTATGATGTACACGTTGTTCACACCCTTTACGTTCAGAAAGATCGTGTAGAGCACCTGATGGAGGAAGTACCTCTCCGAATCAAAGTTCATTCCCTTCAATTTCTCTCCATAAAAATCGAGAATGAGGTAGTCACCTACAAAGAAGTACGCTCTCAGAACACCTTCTGGAACGAAGGTTTTCAATCCCTCGGGTGGAGAAGAAAGTGCTTCGAAGATTTCGAGAACAGGATTGTCCCTTCCCTCCGTAACTTTCACAATGGGAAGGAGATCTTCGTTCAGATAACAGATCTTCAGTTCAACGGAGAAAAGAACGGATGCCATCAAAAAAACAAGAACAAAGACGCTTTTCCTCATTCCGCCATCAACCTCTCAACGGTATTCAGAAATACGGGCATTTCGTCTTTTTCCCTCAAAAGGACGATCATCCCGACAACACCAACGGGTATATCGTACACGGGGCATTCTTCGAGTTTGTAGCCCAGCTCATTTGCTATCTTTCTTGCGAGCTTCAAAGATTCTGAATATGCGGGAAGATCCAGCCCGTTCAGGTCTTTCGAAAAGCTCCTCACGATTATTCTTCCATCACCGTAACCCACGAGAAAAACGACATCCTTCTCGTACGGATCGACCCTTTCACCGAAGGGTTTCACAACGTATTTTCCTACCGATTCGGCGGACAACAGAATCCTGAACTGGCCATCACTCTCGGCCGTTCTTTCGATTCTGACGTTCTCTTTTTCGTAGAGAACTTCCTCGGGCATCTTAACGACTCCTCTGAACAAGAGCCAATCTTTTGCAATGATTCTCACAGAGTTCTGAGTTTGTTCAACGTCGAAGTTCTTCTCACCTTCGAAATTCACAACGACGGTTTTTCCTATCTCTTCGATCGAGTTCACGCGACACGTTATGATCTTCACACCATCGCCGGTTTGAATGTAATCCACTCCGAAGAGTTTCAGGGTTTCCACCGGAACCCCAGGAGACGGCAGTTTGCTGTTGTCGAGTATGTAGAGGTCTTCAACGTTTGCAAGAACGTGCCCGTTGTACTCGAGGTACCTCATACTTCCCACAGTCCCAGTGGAAGGTGGGGTGACGTCAAACACCCTGGAGTGGATCTCCAGAAGCTGCAGCAGATCATCGAAATTCAAAAGAGTCGCATCGAGTGTGATTGTCTCCGCAAGCAAAGTCACAGAAAAGATAGCAAAGAGCAGTATCAACCTTCTCATCAATATTTGAAGATACTCCTTCCTATGAACTCTCTGAGGATCGATTTATCGGGAATATCTTCTATGTTCGTGATCGGAAGGAAGAAATCCAGAAGTTTCAGAAGTCTCAGCGCTTCCGAGTACTCTGGAACATCTTCCGGAACTTGAACGAGAAGCGGTTCAGCGAATATCCTGAGCACTGGTATTTCGTAAACCAGGGCCGAGTTGAACATCACATCGGCCTCTTCCTGGAACGGGAAGATGTTTCTTTCTTCACCCTTTCTGACGTTTGGCCACATCTTCAATGTATCGTACGCGGTGTGTCCCCGGAACTTGTAGTCCCTCACGATTCTTCTGATGAGCCGCGTGTCCGTTGTTGTGACTCTGTTGTGATCGTCTATGTTCAGCTGAGTCAATGCACTCACGTATATCTTGAACTTTTGCTCTTTCGGTATTGAGGCCGTCAGACGTTCGTTCAGACCGTGTATTCCTTCGACGATGATGATGTTGTCCTTCTCCAATTTGAGCGTGGGACCTCTCATCCTCTTTCCGGTCTTGAAGTTGAACTTCGGCAGGACCACCTCTTTTCCAGCCAAAAGATCCTGAAGGTTCCTGTTGAAGAGTTCTATGTCGAGGGCCTCTATCGAGTCGAAATCGTAGTTTCCGTTTTCATCACGCGGTGTTTTTTCTCTGTCCACAAAGTAGTCGTCGAGGGAAATAGCAACTGGTTTTAGACCGTTCACTCTGAGCTGGAGTGAGAGTCTCTTGGCGAAGGTGGTCTTTCCCGAAGAGGAAGGACCCGCAATCAGAATGAGCCGTTTTCTTTTGTCTTTTGCGATTTCATCCGCTATGTCTGAGATCTTCTTTTCATGAAGTGCTTCGGAAAGAAGCATAAGGTCAGCCACGTGCCTTTCCCCACGGGCTATGATATCGTTGAGATCGGATACGTACTCGAGTTCCAGAACGTTCAGCCATCGGGCGTATTCGAGGAACACCTGGGAGAGTTTGGGCATGTGGATGACGGGAAGCTCTCTTGTTTTTGGATCCGGATGGACAAGAACGAGCCCCTGATTGTAGGGCTGAACATCGAAAACGTCAATCCTGCCGGTGCTCGGTGGAAGATATCCGTAGAAGTACGCCCAAAAACCATCGCAGTGGTAAAGCTTCACGGTTCTCTTCTTTCTGTACTTGAAGAGGTTGACCGTTTTCACAAGTCCTTCCTTCATTAATATCTCCCTTGCTTCGTCTTTGTAGAACGTTCTCTTCTCAATAGGCAGATCTTTCTCGACGAGTTCTCTCATCTTATCTTTTATGGCGAACACCTGATTCTGATCGGGAACGATTAATTCATTTCCCTTATAGATTTCGCAGTATATCCCCTTCCCGAGTGAGTGAAGGACCTTCAATCGCCATTCCGAATTCAGTTTTCTCACGGCGAGACTTGCGAGGAAGACGAGTCCTCTCTGGTATATTCTGAGTCCGTCGGGATCTGTGAGGTCTAAAAATTCGAGTTCTCCGCTTCTATCGGGTGTTCTGAAGAGTTCTATTATCCTGTTGTTCACCCTCGCAGCCAGTATTTTGTACCTGTAGTACTTCTGGTACTCTCTGGCTATATCGAAGAGATTTTGATTTTCCTCGAAAACGATCTCTCTCCCGTCCAGTTTTGAACGAAGTGTGATCTTTCGCATGCTGGCTTCCTCCCTTGAAGGAGCTTTCCTACAGTGGTAAAATTATAGCACGGAAAGGGTTGGGGCGTGGCCAAGCGGTAAGGCGGCGGACTTTGGATCCGCGATCGGTGGTTCGAATCCACCCGCCCCAGCCAAAAGAAAAGCCCCCGGTCAGGGGGCTTTGTTCTTTCAGAGTTTCTCTTTGTAGTATCTCCTCAACTCTTCGTTGAACGGCAGGTTGAAGATCTCATCGAGCACTTGCACGATCTGCTCGTAGGATTTTGTCCTTGGATCTCTGATGAGGATTTCTTCGAGCACCTTTCTGTCCCTCGAGATGTATGCTTCTAAGTTCCACTCCATTCTCAGAATCCTGGGCCACAGATAGAAGATCTTTATCCGGTGGGTGAGATCGGGTTCCACTTTCTCTCTGTGGATTCCACAGCAGTCCACCCAGACGGGAAGTTCCATCACGACATCATCGGGAAAGTCTTTGAGTGTTCCCTGGTTCTCCACGTTCAGAAAGAGCCTCACACGTTTGTTGTTCGCTATCGCGTTGATGAAAGGAATGTGCTGTTCTCCGCTGAGTTTTCCTTTCGGGAAGATCTCGGGATGTTCCTCTGTGAGTTTCATACCTGGGTTTTGCTGAACCTCTTCTGCGAGTTTTATGAGGCGCTCTCTTGCTCTTCTGAGTTGCTCGTGGAATTTCGGTCTTTCCACTTCGTTGTCTATACCGCCGAACTTTCCAAACCACTTCTTCTTCGTCTCCAGGTTGTAGTGGTACTTCCAGCTGCCGTTCCTCACGGTGTCACCTATCGGAAGCATACCGTAAAATTTGTACATATCCATCGCGGCAGGAGACATCTGTGTGTCCCATGGGTTCTTCGGCTCCCACTCTGGTAGCTTCTTCTCTATCCACTCGTCAAGAAGCGGGTATGCATCTTCTCCTCTGTATCTGAACCTGTTCAGCCAGATACCGTGGTTCACCCCGGCGACCTGCCAGTCCACTTCTTTCGGATCGAGGCCGAGTCTTTCGAAGACTTCATAAACTCCGGCAACACCGTGGCAGAACCCCACTATGTTCGCACCGGTCCACCTTCTCACCGCCTGCGTGATCTCGAAGACGGGATTTGCCGTCTGCATCAAGTACGCTTTGGGTGCCATCTTTTTCATCTTCTCCGCTATCTCGAGGGCGAGCTTCATGTCGGGATAAGAAGAAAGAACGTAGGTGTAAGTGGAAACCATGTTCAGCTCTTGACTGTCTATTCCTCTGTAGTAGCCGTGTTTTTCACCGACCTTTGTGACCTCGTCCCATCTTTGAGAGCCGCTGTCGTGGTACCTCGGATCGTAAGGATAGGCGGTGTTTATGATGAAGTCTGCTCCATCTATGGCTTCATCCAGACTGGATGTTTTTACGATCTTCACAGGAGAGTTCAGCTCTTCCACGTACTTTCTTGCGAGGATGTAAGATGCGTTCAGTCTTCTTTCGTGAACGTCCATCATGTAGATGTGTGTATCTTCCCTTGAAAGTTCCTCCGTCTGAGCGATGTCTCCCACAAGCTGAAGTGCGAACCTCACACTTCCTGCTCCGATGATGGAGATCTTCATGATCCTGCCCCCTTATGTTAAATTCGTTTCTGAGACGAATTAATTACCTGAGAAAATTCTATCAGCTTTTGCAGGTGATCCAAAACATCTCACCAAATCAAATCGCCGATGAAAATTCCCGCTACAGAGAAGAAAAGAGGTTCAAAACTCACCTCGAAGCCTTCTTCTTTCATCATCTCCACTATTTGATCCGGTGTCAGGAAGTTGAGGACTGAGGTGGAGAGGTACCTGTAGGCATGGAAATCCCCACTGAAAAGACCCCCAACGAATGGAACCCAGGTCTTCAAATAAAAAGAGTAGATCTTTCCCGTGAATCTTTTGGTGTTAGGTGGAAGGAGTTCAAGGATCACCAACCTTCCCTTTCTTTTGAGAACTCTTCTGCACTCTCTCAGGACTCTTCTTCTGTCTGAGAAATTTCTGAAGCCGAAAGCCACGGTGATGGCATCGAAACTTCTATCGTAGAAAGGAAGATTGTGAGCGTCTCCTACGATGAACTCTCCATCTTTCAATCTCTTTTCTGCTATTTCCAGCATCTTCGATGAAGAATCCAGGCCTGTGATTTCGAGATGCGGTGCTTTTCTTTTCAGGAGTCTGGCTACATCTCCGGTTCCTGTGGCAAGATCGAGGACCTTTTCTGGATTCACCTCAAGGATGAGTTCCACTACCCGTTTTCTCCATTTTGTATCCATGCCAAAAGAGAGGATTCTATTCAAAAGATCGTACTTTTCCGCTATTCTGTCGAAAAGCCTCATCGCGTGCTTCTTAGTCTTTCCTCCCACTCCCTGGCTTTTCTCACGTCGGAGAGAACGACCACACCGACGATTTTTTCGTCTCTGTAGAAAGACTTTGTTTCGCTGTCGATCCACTCTCCTCTGTCTGTGAGCTCTCCAACTATGGCTATAGGAAAGTCTCCGAACTTGAAGTAAGAAGATCTGAAGTGGAAATCGTACTCATCGGGTATGCCCTTCAACGTGTTTGCCAAAACTTTCGCGTGTGCCATAGCGGCTTTCGCCGTTCCACAGATGATGCCTTCGTGCTCTGCGCAGTCTCCAATGGCATATATGTCAGGTTTTGAGGTTCTGAACGTTTTGTCCACCAAGATGCCTTTGTTCACATCGAGTCCGCTCTCCTTTGCGAGCGACACCTCCGGGACAATTCCTATGGAGCAGAGAATCACCCTCGCCGGTATCTCTTCTTTGTCTGTGACGAGAACATCGTTTTCTATTCTCTCCACGTCCCTGCCGAGGTAAAACTCCACTCCGTGTTTTTCGAGCTCTCCTTTTATTCTCTCTGTCAGTTCTTCGTCCAGACCCATGAGACGGGTCATCTTCTCAACCACTCTCACCTTGATTCCTCGCTTCGACAGATTTCCTGCGATTTCAAGACCGATGAATCCTCCGCCGATGATGAGAAGATCCTTCTCTCTTTCCACTGCTTCTTTCAGTCTTTTTGCATCTTTTATCGTCCTCAGAGTGTACATTCGCTCCCAGCCGGGTATTTTGAGGGCTCTTGGCTTTGCACCCGTTGCGAGAACGAGGACGTCGTACTCAAAGTTTCCTCTGTCTGTTTCGAGAATTTTCTTTTCCGAGTCTATCCTTTTTGCATTTGTACCAAGAAGGAGTCTTATACCCTTTTTTTCGTACCAGTCGATCGGATAGGGAAAGAGACTTTTTTCTTCCGCCAGTCCCGCGACGTAATGGCTGAGCATGGGTTTTGTGTAGTAGGGCACCGTTTCTCTTTCCACGATGGTGACCTCGTGTTCTTCTGAAAGCTGTTTTGCGAGTTCAACCCCGCCGGGGCCGTTTCCAACGATCACTACTTTCACAGTTCATCACCCCAGTTCTTTTTTGAGGAGAGATATCGCCTCTTCGATCTTCTTCTCATCCATGTTTGAACCTTTTATCTCCGTGAAAGAGAGAATTCTGAACTTCGTTTCTTTCAAAAGCTCTCCCGCTGTTCTTTCAACGGATGGAGCCCAGCCGTGCACTCCAAAAACGAGGACGGGTTTTTCGTAGTTCGCTTTATCTATTATCTCAAGGAAGGTGAATCTCATGAGTGGATGTATCTCTGCTTCGTAGGTGGAAACACCGAAGATCAGTGCTTCACTGTCCGGGATGTCTTTCAGGATCTCGCTGATCGCGGGTCTCTCTTCGTCGGAGAATTTGTACACAACCGGTGTGAAACCTTTCTCCTTGAGAGAGTCGATCGCCTTCTTCATCACGTTCTCGACGAAGCCGTACATGGAATCGTAGATCACCGTGACCTTTCCTTTTTTCGGATCTCCCTTCGCAACGCTTACGTAGTGATTCAAAAGTCTCTGAGGATCTTTCTTCCAAATCAGTCCGTGCCCTGGAAGGAGCGCCTTTATCTCCAGACTGGAGAGCTTTTCCGCACCTTCGAGGATGTAATTCTTGTAATGTCCTATCACTGTGACGATGTACTTTGTGACGTGGGGAAGGTATCTTTCCACAACGCTCTCGTTTGAGTCGTCCAGGATCTCTGGGAGCAGGTATCCACCGCCCACATCACAGCCGAAAAGAATTCCATCAAGATACGTCACCATCGTGTCGGGCCAGTGAAGCCAGGGAGTCATGACGAATTTGAATTTTTTCCCTCCGATTTCTCTCTCTTCTCCATCCTTCACGACAGTCACGTCTTTTATACCGTAGAATCCTTCAAGGAGTCTTTTTCCAAAATTCGAAGCAATTATTTCCACATCGTGTCCGATCGCTTCGAGTGTTGCAGGAAGTGTTCCGCTGTGATCAGGCTCGGTGTGGTTCACAACGATGTGGGTGATCTCCTTAGGATCGACGATCTTGGACAGAATGTCGATGAACTCTTTCGCGTAGTTCTTCTTCCAGCCGTCTATCAGAACGTTGGCATCATTCAGCTTCACAAGGTACGCGTTGTAGCTGATCCCTTCAGTTATTTCCCAAACAGCCTCGAAGTACTTTATCTGATCGTCGTCTACTCTCAAAATGAAGATTTCCGGATCGTCGAAGATCTTTTCAGTCCAGATTTTGGACATGCAGGACACCTCCTAAGTAAATTTTCCAATGACAACTATGTTTTCTCTGAACAAAGGAGATTTTTGTTTTATTTCGTAATAGATTGGATTATAGTAACTATCAACCAAAAAGAAATTTTCAACACTTATACCAGCAACGGTTAGTACTTTAGAAATTGTGTAGACTGTGAACCAATATCTGTGATCACTATTGATAACTTCTTTGTCTTTCATGGCGCTGAGGAAATTCTCAAGTTTGAATGCATTTGGAACAGTAACTATGATTCTATCTGAAATGGAAGCAAATTTTGCTTTAATATTTTTTAAGAAATTAACAGGATTATCTACATGTTCAAGTACCTCCGGAATGAGAATATAATCCCATTTTTCTGCTTTTATCTCTGGTGGTAGTTCGTCCTTTTCCACATCTAAACAATACAAATTTTCTATAGAAAATTCTTTTCGAATAAACTCTACCATCTCTCTATCAATGTCGATACCTACGCACTTTTGGGCCTTCTTAAGAATTCTACCATGAAGCCAGATGTTGTTTTGTATTTTCTTAACAATTAAATCTTTATGATCAGCGAAACCAATATGGACAACCTTTTTTTCTTCACACAATTTCTCGATTAATTCTATTCTCAATATATAAGGCATTGATTGTACAGTTATCTCTAAGTTGTTTGAAAACAAATTACCTTTCAGAAAATCAACAAGAGAATTTTTTTTATTAGACATGGTTCATCCCCCTTTATTTTTCAGAAGTTGCGAGATATTGAGAATCTGTCGTTCCATGGCCCAAGAGTCTTCAATATACGTCCTGTAAGACAAGCTGTTGTATTCTTCTGAAAGCAAGTTTGGAATCTCAAAGATAAAGTTATAAACTAGTTTTTCAGGCCACTGCGTTTTTGCCCCAGCGTAGTTATGTATAATAGGTTTTATGCCCCTCGCCATGGCTTCTGCTATATTGTAAGGATGCCCCTCATGAATGCTGGTTGAAAGCAGATAATTTTTATCTTCAAGAAAAGCGTTCACGTCATCAACCCAGCCGTAGAGTTTTACGTTCTTTTCAAGGCCTGCGTTTTTGATAAAATAGTAGAAATAGTGTGCATATGTTGGATCTTGGAAATCTCCAGCTATGTGTAAAGTGTATTTTTCATCTACTTTTTTTAGCATACCTATAACCTGAAGCCACATAGCGGGTTCCTTGCGATGATTTATATGAGCAACAACAGCAATATTAAAACCGGGACGTCGTACTCTGAATTGAAACCTGTTAAGATCCAAACCGTTAGGAACAACTTCAATTCTATCTTCTATGAGTTTATAAATATTTGATTGGTATTTTTCGAGGACTTCTTTCATATGATCGGCTACAAGAATAAGCTTATCAATGTTATTCCAATTGATCTTCTGCACAAACGGAGTAAAGGCTTCATATCTGTGCAATCTACATATGATCTTTTTCTCATCCTTCGGCAGTTTATTCGTTATCTCCACTGCCATTTCGTTCGCCCATTCGAGCCAGACGATATCTGCCCAATCGTACGCTTCCTTAATCTGCCTGCCATCTGTTGTAACTACGAGTTTCACATCGTAGATGTTCGACAAAATCTGAGCTATGTCTTTTATGAAGTTGTCCAGACCAGGAAGGCAAAATATGGCAAGCTTTATGTCTTTTTTGAACTGGTCTCTCAATATCTGATATTTCTCTTTCATTTCCGGTATATTGGAAAGTTCCATTGCCTTCTTATAGTAATGAAGAGCCATCGCTGGATTGTTTTGCTTCAACTGTGTGTCTCCAAGCATGTCGTAGACTTCCCACGTTTTGTTGTTGATCCTTGTCAGATATCTCCAGGATTCGAAGTACTCTTCCTTTTCAAAGAGTACCTTTGAGTAGTTGAAAAGAACATCATCATGAACTGGGTTGATATCGAGGGCTTTTTTGAAAAACTCGAGCGCTTCCTCGATTTTGCCTTCGTAGTAGTGTATGATTCCGAGTGAGTTGTATCTTTCCACTTCATCTTCTATCTTTTCAATCAGTTCTTTTGCTTTCGAGAATTCTTTTTGTTCGATCCTTTTTCTTATCTCTTCGAAGATGTCCATAATCAGACCCTCCTGAAGGCTTCAATGAACCTGAGGTTTTTATCAACTGCTTTCGCTTTAACAACGGAGAATTTCAAATCTTCAAGAGTTTTCTTCATTTGATATGTGGTTCTCAATACTCTGAAGCCAGGATAATACCACACGGAGTTGTTTCTATCTTCCAGATCAGGAACGAAGAAGAAAAGAAACACCCTTTCAGCATCTTCAACAATTTTATTCAGATCGAGAGTCTCTTCCACACCAGAAACAACAAGGAGGTTTTTGGAGTCTTCTTTCAGTTCTATTCCCAGATCTTTCAGAATGGATTCAAGACCGGGAGCTTCCCCTTTGATTCTCAGGCCCTTTATATCGCTTTCCAGAAGAGCTTCTACTATGTGTTCCTCTTTCACTTTGAATGGAGGTTCTTTCAGGATTTCTTTTTCCCTTTCTTTGTAGAGCTTCAGAGCTTCATCTGCCGGATATGGAAGTGCGTAGTAGAGGTTTTCTTTTCTCTTCCAAGCTCTGACAGGGTGAATCGCACCAAGGCCGGAGAATTTCTCTGTTATGTTCCCTACCCAGACGATTTCGTCTTCTTTTTTCATGAACGGAAATGTCTGATTCGGATAAAGCCCGTTGTATTTGTATCTTCCAAGTGCTATGTCTCCCAGATTTTCGTTTTCTTCCACTGCTTTTATGTGAAGTTCGAAGGCTTTCAATGGATTCTCTTCTTCCCAGGTTTTTGCGAGACGGTAATAGTAGAACGGAAGTTTTGAAGCGTCTTTTATTCTTTCAAGAAGCGTTCTTGCTTTTTCTTTGCTTTTTTGGAACACAGCCACTGCTGAGGTGTAGATGGCGAGTGGGTGATCGGAGATGAGATACAGTTTTTCCGCGTCTTCTTTTGCGAATTCGAGGATGTTGAACGGAAACTCTCTGTAGCCGGAGAAGTATCTGTACAATTCCTCGTAAACTCCTTCTATGTCCGGGTCGAGTCGTGTTTTCAGATCTTCTATCACAGGTTTTATGAAATTTCCTATCTCCGGGGCCAGTTCCAATGCTTTTCTGTACCTCGAGATGGCTTCTGAGAAGTTTCCAAGTTTCAGATACAGATCGCCGATGAGAGCCTGGATAATGCCGTTAAGTTTTTCATCACCTTCGATCTTTGAGAGAACTCTGATGAGTCTTCCTTCTGTTTCTTTCTCTCTCAAAAGATCGAAGATGAAAAGAAGTCCGGGAATACCTGTTTTTTCCACAAAGGAGTTAATGTCACCGTCTGTCAGGTATTCGAACAGGTAATCCTTCTTTTCTACTAATCTCTTCAAAATGAATTTGGAGATTCTCCTTGAAACAGGGAGTTTGTTCAAAAGCTTTTCGGATGCTTCAATCTCGAATTCCGCTATTTTCTCAACTATTTCATCGAAAAACAGGTTTTCAGAGTGTTCTGCTATTTTCTCAATTAACGTGAGTGTTTTCTGGAAATCTTCTCTGTTGTCTATTTCTGATATAATCCGAAGCGTGAGAGCAATTTTGGATTTATCTACGCTGTTTTCAATCGCTTTCAAAAGATTCGCGTAGGCTTCATCCCATTTTTTAAGTTTTATACAAGCATGACACATGAGAAGATGAGCCATTCCTGTTTCTTTGATAGTCATGATTGTAAAATCATATTTTTCTGCTTGAGATAGGGCCCTCTCTAAAACTTCGAAAAACTTTTTCCCCCACTGATAAAGATTCTCCCAGTCTTTTTTTCGTTCGTAAATTACAAGCTTTGCGAAATATGGATCTGGATTTTCTGGGAAAGCCTTAATAGCGGAATCTACGAGTTCTTCCCCTTTCTCAAAGAATCCGTTCAAAATCAGTTCCATTCCGAATATATAAAGAAACTCTAGGCCTATTGAAGGTATTTTCCCAACCTTCATTATTTCCTGCAATGTTTTCCATGCAATTTTGTTCTCCTCGTGTTTCTGACCACCTATTTTCTCTGTTTTGTAAAGCTGGACGAGGTAGTATATTTTTTCTACAGGGGCTTTCACGTTTTTTAGGTGTTCTCTTATTAATGTTCCTGTTCGTTCATACTTTTTCTTTTTGAGCTTTCTTGTCCAAATGTAGCCGTAATGATAAATCTTGAACGGAGCGTGCTCTACCTTGGGCTTGTAAATTGCTTGGTTGTGAACGATGTTCTTGTAATAAACAGTACCACTTCTGAAGATTCTAGGGGTTGAGGCTATTTCTGTTCTTTTGAAATCCCAATCAAGATAACTCACTGTAGGAAGATACACGGTGTTCACGTCTTCTGGAAGGCTTTCCAGAAAACTTCTGATGTTTTGTCTGAACTCTTCTGAAGCTTCTTCGTCGGCGTCAAGAATAAGAACCCACTCGCAGGTGGGAAATTTCAAAGAGAAGTTCCTTGCTTCAGAGAAATCGTTTTTCCACTCGTGGAAGTAGAGTTTGTCCGTGTATTCTTTTACGATCTCTGGTGTTCTGTCTGTAGATCCCGTGTCGACCACCACGATCTCATCTACGACGCCTTTTATACTTTCAAGTGCTCTTCTTATGTTGTGCTCTTCGTCTTTTACGATCATAGCAACAGAAAGAAGACATTTCCTCATACTCTCACCTCGATTCAATATTTCTACAACGTTTGCCCTCTTTCCTTATAAAAATAAAAACAAAAGGGGGCTTGCGCCCCCAATTGACGGTGTTTATTTTTATCTCATCAGCTGGAGAACGTTCTGCGGGAGTGTGTTGGACTGAGCAAGCATCGCCATACTGGACTGCAGGAGTATCTGCTGTTTGGTGAACTCCATCATCTCTTTTGCCATGTCTGCGTCTCTGATTCTGGATTCTGCTGCTGTGAGGTTTTCTGCTGCAACTCCAAGGTTGGAGATGGTGTGTTCGAGCCTGTTCTGGACGGCACCAAGCGCTGCTCTTGCCGTGCTCACCCTGTGAATCGCAGCGTCCACAACCATGATCGCTCTTTCTGCTGCGTCTTGAGTGGTTACGTCAAGAGAAACTGTTGTCAATCCGAGTGCTGCTGCGCTCATGTCGTCGATTCCTGCAACCATGTTGTGCCCTTCGTTTGCTCCGATCTGGAAAATGAGCTGTGAAGCAGCTGTGTAGATAGCTTCTACTCTGACAACTGCGCTGTCGACTACTTCGTTTTTCGGTAGGGCTCCACCAAAGTCGTTAATGCTGAGAACATTCGTATCCCATTTGAAGGTGATACCTCCAAGTGTTGCTGAACCCGCAGTTATGGTTACAACTGTGCTAGAATAACCACCAGCGGTGAACAGGGTTATCTTGACATCAAGTTGTGAAGTTTCAGTTCCACTAAACTGTCCTACTTCGATGACGTATGTTCCCTCAACCGCTGCACTTGAAACCGATCCAAGTTGGACATTGATATTTCCACCGGTAACAACTTTTGCATCAACCTGGCTTCTGAAGCTTTCAAGTTTTCCATCGAGAAGCTTTTTGGTATTGAACTCTGTTGTTCTTGCGATTCTGTCGATTTCTTCTCTGAGCTGATCGATTTCCTTCTGGATCTGTTCTCTATCAACGTTTGTGTTGGTGTCAGACGCTGCCTGAACTGCAAGTTCTCTCATTCTCTGAAGGATCGAGTGAACCTCTGTGAGAGCTCCTTCTGCAGTCTGGATCAGAGAGATGGCGTCTTGAGCGTTTTTGATCGCCATGTTGAGACCTTTGATCTGACCTCTCATCTTTTCGCTGATGGCAAGTCCTGCTGCGTCGTCTCCTGCCCTGTTGATCCTCAAACCAGAGGAGAGTCTCTCGAGTGTCTTGCTCATGCTGTACTGGGTCTGATCAATGTTTCTCCAAGCGTTCAACGCACTGATGTTGTGATTGATCCTCATAACCTACTCACCTCCGTGTGAGTATTCTTACTTCCCTGTACCCGGCGCCGGGTTTTCCATTATTTTTAATCGGAAGAGGCTTTAGGGATTTTAATGTTAAATTTTGGTAACATTTTATGCTTTAATGCGAAAGCACAAAAAATCATTTACAGAATCCACAATGGTGACTTTCTCCTTCAGTTCATTGTATTTTCTTATCAGCCTATCGGGATCTCGAAGACCTGTTTTCACGAGAAAAACATGTACGTTATCCAGATTTCCCACAAGAAGATCTGTTTCAGAGTCGCCAACCACGAAAACTTTTTCATCGGGAGGTATGTTGTTTTTCACCCAGTTGTACTTAACAAGCGGACTACCATCTGGTTGCAAAACCACAACGTTATCTAGCACATCTTTATTTCGCTTTTTGAGATCTTCAAAAAGTGTCTGTTGATTTCGTCTCAGGGTCAATATGATGTATCTTTCTTTCAATTGCTTTAGAAGACTCCAATCAACGATATCTTCGTCTAATTCCAAGATGTCTTGTTCTTCCAATTTCTTTTCTTTGTATTCTTTGTAGGCTGTGTATTCTTGCGTGGTGAAAGATCGAAAGAGGCTGACTATCAACGAGTCTTGTTCAAACTCTTTCTTTAGAGTCTTAAATTTTTCGAGGTTGAGATTTTCAATCTTCCACCACGAATTGAATACGAAAAAGTATCTTTTCCAAACGTCGATTAAAGTTCCATCAAGATCAAAGACTATCACTTTCGCTCACCTCGAATATTTCTTCAAAGTACCTGTACATGACCCTTTTCTTTCTATCGCTCTGAAATTCGGTTGGATCATAAGGTTTTTCCAAAAGCTCGAGTATCAACAATTTCACGATGTCAGCTCCCGAGACTACACTCAGAGGAAGACCTCCTGAAGCAAATCTCAGATTTATATCAGTAAACACTACATCGTTATTCGGTGTTAAAAAGAACTGGAAATTTGCGGGACCTATTATTTTGTATCTCGATGCGATTTTTTCAATTTGTTCACGTACATCCACTGAAAAGTCGTTTTCTGAGATGATAGCCGCACCTCCCAGTGTTTTAATTCTTGTTCTTTGATTGTAGGTGATCAACTTTCCTTCTCTGTTGAAAAAGGTATCGACAGTGTACTCTTTTCCTTCAAGATACTCCATTATAAGAACATCTTTATAGGCTTTGTTGACAAACTCCAGTTCTTCCTTGGTCTTACAGACAAAGAATTTCTTACTTCCGCTTCCCACAGCTGGTTTAACAGCTACAGGAAACTCGGTCACATCGCTGGGTGATTCATACACTTTTGGTGTTTTAAGCCCAATTTCTTTTAAAGCCCTGTAGGCATTCGCTTTGTTGTCAAGTTCTTTGAAAGTTTCATAAGGTGATATCATGAACTTTGCATGACTCCTCTTTGAAATTTCCCCCTGGTGCTTGGAAACGATTCTACACTCATCAGAGTGGACGGGAATGTAAATGTCTATTTTTTCTCTGTTCAAAATTTTAATGAGCTGATCTATAAAATTCTCTTCTTCTGTTGCCCTACTTAACACGAAGAGTTTATCCAGGAAAAATTTGGTAGGAATCTTCGTTGTTACATCGAAACCGTATATTTCGATTTTTTCTTCAATGGCCATTTTCCGAAGAGTTTTGGCTAAATAAAGCCCCGTAAGCCCTCCACACGAACCTATTAAAATTTTCACCATCGATCCTCCTCTCAACGTAATGCCCATCTCCAGGAGAATATTTAATCACAAAAGTTATAATGTAATTGAGAAAAAACAAAAGGAGGAATCCTCTTGAACATCGCTATACTCAATCACTACGCAAGCGTACCAGAGGTGGGAAGCGCCGAAACGAGGCATTTTGAACTCGCAAGGCGATTTGTAAGAGAAGGTCACAGGGTGGACATCTACGTCGGAGACTTTTCGCACCTCACTGGCAAAAGATGGAGCGAGATGTTCGGATGGAGCTTTTCTAAAGACGGTGCGGACTTCATCGTCGTTGAAACAAGAGAGTACATCGGAAATTCTCTCTCAAGGCTTCTCTCCTCGATAGATTATTACAGAAACGGAAGGAAGAAGATCATTCAGAGTAGATACGACGTCATTATAGCGTCTTCTCCGCACCCGTTTTCCTGGAGCCTCGGCTGGTATTACGTGAAGAAAAAAGGTGGAAGGTTCTTCATCGAGATCAGAGACGTCTGGCCGGACGATCTTGTAGAACTTGGTTCTCTGAGCTACCGTCATCCAGTTTCAAAGCTCTTCGACCACATGTGCAAAAAGTATTATCCGAAAGCAGATGGAATCATTTCCCTTGTTCCAGATCTTTCCAATCACTTCAACAGACTGAAGGTTCGACCAAAAAATTTCATCTACATTCCCAACGGTGTTGATCTGAAGATTTTCAAAGATCCAGAACCGTGCCCGGCGGTGGATGAGCTCTTTTCAAAGGTGCCTGCCGATAAGATGAAAGTTGTCTACGCGGGGTCCATCGTCGAACATAAGGGAATAAAAGAGTTCATAGAAGCACTCTCAAAAGTGAACAAAAACCTGAGAGATCGTTTTGTGTTTTTCTTTGTCGGGGCGTCTCAGGCGGATTATCTTGTTTCTGTGAAAGAAACGGCGAAAGATCTGCAGAACGTGTTCTTTTTTGATCCTGTTCCAAAAAGGTGTGTTCCCTACCTTCTTCAGAAGGCAGATGTTCTCCTCTTCACTCTCTCTCAAACCGTGATGGATCACCCCGCCGTGAGTTCCTACAAGGTGGTAGACTACATGGCCTCTGGAAAACCAGTCCTCTGTGTCGATATCGAAAATCTCCCTTTCAAGAAAACGAAAGGCGCTGTCTTTTTCAGGAAGGATAACCTCGAGGAGGCATTGAGAAAGATCCTCCTCGAGGATCTTTCAGAACTCGGCAGAAGAAACAGAGAGTATGTGGTGAAGGAAAGAGACTGGGGTCGACTTTACGAAAAGTTAAGGAGTTTCGTACTCTCCTGAAACGAAAAGTTAGGATAGAATATCTTATGCTGCATACTTTAGAGCCGGGAGAGAAGAAGATGGAACGTTTGACGGAGAAGGACTACCGGTGGAATTTCATTGTGAATTCACTGGATTACGCGTTCTTCAGTCTTGGAATGACCCTTGGATCCATTTTCACGCTGTTTCCCGTTTTTGCCAGAAATCTCGGCGCTTCCAATCTGGAGCTGGGGCTCATCCCGGCCATTGCGAACCTGGGATGGGGTATTCCTGCCATATGGGGCGCAAAGTACGCGGAGAGATCGCCAAAGAAATTGAATCTCGTCCTCAAGGTAACTCTGGGAGAGAGGCTCCCTTACCTGTTCATGGCGCTGATCAGTTTCTACCTCGCTGTTCCTTCTCCGAGGCTGTCTCTTTACCTTTCCATTCTGATGGTTGGGATCGCTACATTCTCAATGGGCTTTCTGGGTCCTCCGTGGATGAGTATGATAGAGAAGGTGATAGATCCACGAAGAAGAGGCACTTTTTTTGCCATGGGAAACGGTCTTGGAGCGATGCTGGGAGTCGGTGGCTCTGCCATCGCCGGAGAGCTTCTCTCGAGCCACCCGTTTCCCGTGAACTTTGGTTACGTCTTTCTCACAGCGTTTGTCTTCTTCATGGTATCTTTTGTGTTTTTGGCCCTCACAAGGGAAGTGCCGGATCACACACTTCCTGACGATGAGTCCATATGGAACTACATAAAGAACATGAAGAATGTCTTTCTGGACAGACATTTCCGGAACTTTTTGATAGATAGGATCATCACGAGTTTTATGTTTGCGTCCAGCGGTTTCATCACGGTGTATTTGCTGGAGAAGTTCTCACTTCCAGATGAATCGGCAGCGGTTTTCACGGCGATCGTTCTCGTTTCTCAAGGACTGTCTTCTTTCCTGTTCGGCCCCCTCGGTGACAGAAAGGGGCACAAACTGAATCTTATTCTCAGCAAGATCTTTTATTCTGCAGCTGTCATACTGGCGTTTCTTTCCACATCACCGGTGCACGCCTATCCCGTCTTTGCTCTGATGGGCCTTGTGAACACCACGAACAACGTTGGAAACATGGCGATCACACTGGATTTCGTGTCTGGGAAGAGAAAAGAACTCTACATGGGGTCTCTGTACTTCTCAATCGCTCCTTTTTCCTTCGTTGCTCCCCTCATCGGAGGTAAAATAGCAGATCTTTCTGGATACGGTGTTCTCATGGTTCTCACGGGGTTGATCGGTGTATTCGGGATTTTCTACGTTGTGAAGTTTATCGTGGACCCGAGGGTTTCAAACAAGAACAATTGAAATTTCCTCTCTTCAATGGTAGAATTCTCAAGGTGTATATCACGCACGCTCCTGGATCCCACCCTCGGTGCCTGTGAAAAGGCCGGCGTGGGTGTGAAGGGAGCGGAGGATCAAAACCAAAAGAGTGGAGGTGTTTTTTGTGGCGGTTGTTACGATGAAACAGCTTCTGGAAGCGGGAGTTCACTTTGGACACAGAACGAGAAGATGGAACCCGAAGATGGCTCCCTACATCTACACGGAAAGGAAAGGCATCTACATCATCGACCTTCAGAAGACCCAGCAGTTGCTCGAAGAGGCTTACTACTTCGTAAGGGAGAAAGCCAGCGAAGGTGCAACGATTCTCTTTGTTGGGACGAAAAAGCAGGCCCAGGGAGTCATAAAGGCTGAGGCAGAAAGGTGTGGAGCCTTCTACGTGAACAACAGATGGCTTGGAGGACTTTTGACGAACTTCAAAACGATCAGATCGAGGATAGAAAAACTCATCGAACTCGAAGAAATGGAGCAGAGCGGCAAGCTCGACGAACTTCCAAAGAAAGAACAGAGCAGGATCAGAAGAATTCTCGAAAAACTCAGAAAGAACCTTGGCGGTCTCAAAGAGATGAGAAAGATTCCAGACATCATCTACATCGTTGATCCAAGGAAAGAAAGAATCGCTGTGGCAGAGGCGAACAAGCTGGGAATCCCCATCGTGGCTATTGTTGACACGAACTGCGACCCCGATCCCATTGACTACGTTATCCCTGGAAACGACGATGCGATCAGATCCATAAAGCTCATCACTTCCGTCATTGCAAATGCGTATCTCGAGGGAAGAGAGGGAGCTCCTCTCACCACGGAAGAAGTGGAAAGTTCGGAAGAAATGATCGAAGAAATGACAGAGGACTTTAATCTGGAAGAATTCGAAGAGGAAGAAGAAGTGTGATAAAGGGGCGTCCCCGCCCCTTTAAATTTTTTCCAGTTTCACTGCGGTTCCGTACGCAAGTATCTCCGCAGCACCGCTCATAATCGTGGACGAAGAATATCTAAATCCTATCACCGCATCTGCTCCGAGTTTCTCCGCTTCTTTTATCATCCTTTCCAGTGCGATGTTTCTTGCCTCCGTGAGCATCTCCGTGTAGCCCTTGATTTCGCCACCCGCGAGGGTTTTAAAAGCGGCGGCTATGTCTTTTCCCAGGTGCTTCGACATCACCACGTTTCCGCAGACTACACCGAGGATCTCTTTCACCCTGTATCCAGGCACCTGTTCCGTGGTGGTGATAATCATTCTCCACACCTCCTTCAGAAGTCTCTCGTTTTGAAACTCTTCCAAGAAAGATAAGTGAAAACAACACCGGTTAAAGTGTAGATCAGCGACGGCCAGAGTGTGAGATCACCCTTCAAAACGTAGGAGTAGGTGTTCAAAGTGGAGAGAGTTTTCACAAATCCGCCAAGGACGGTGGTTCCCGCAAGAGTAGCAATCGAAGCGATGAGAGGCTGCACTTGATCTGAAGAGATCACAGAGAAGAACACCGTGATGGAAAACCACAGGTAGATTGTTATCATTTCCACAAGGAGGTATCTGAACACCAGTCCTGTATCGAGTTTTTCTCCGATGAACCAGCTCACAGGTACTGGAACAAGAGCAAGCACGAAAAGCGCTACGAAAGTGAAAACAAGAGGAGCGAAGAACTTCACGATGAAGAGCTTTTTTCTGGACAGCCTCACGAGTAAAAGTTCGATCGTTTCGTTCTCTATTTCTCTTGCAAATATGGGAAAAGCAATTATGATCGCAAGTATCGGTACAAACTGTCCGAGGTTCTTTCCGTACCACTGCGTGATGATGTAGAAATTCCACTCTGAAAGCTTCTTTATGAACTCCTCTGTGACACCGAATTTTTCAAGAAATCCTTCGGGAATGTTTTTCAACATTTCGGTGAGGGCCGGTGTGTAATCTTTCATCACCACCAGGAGCACGAACGTTCCAAGAAGGAGGAAGAACATCACAAGGAATCTCACCTTCATGTCCTTTAACTCCTTAACGATCATTTCTCTCACCCCTCACAATCGCTTTGAATATGTCTTCAAAGGTTGCTTCTTCGATCTCCACACCTTCAGGGGCTTCTTCCTTTTTCATAAGATAAACTTTTTCTCCACTTTTGAGAGTTTTCAGAAGATAGCCGTTCAGATCCTCTTTGGAAACCACAAGGCCGTAAGAGGACTTTATGTCGTCGAGGCTTCCCGTCAAGATGATCTTTCCTTCCTTCATGATGGCAACTCTGTCTGCGATCTTTTCCACTTCTGCCAGAACGTGACTTGTGTACAGAACGGATTTGCCTTCGAAGGTGAGAGTCCTTACGTTTTCGAGCATCTCGTTTCGCACGAGGGGATCGAGTCCCCAGGTGGGTTCGTCCAGTATGTAGAGATCCACGTTCTCAGAGAAAACGAGTGAAAGGTAGAGAATAGTTCTCATACCGTGCGAGAGATTGGTCACCTTCTCGTTCAGGTCTATTCTGTACCTTTCGAGAAGTTCGAGGCAGTTTTTCTTGTTGAAGTCCTTCCCTATCTTCTCGAAGAGATCGATGATCTCTTTCACTCTGAGATACGGATAGAGCTTCTTCTCCTCCGGTAGATAAGTGAACGTGCCGTTCAGTTCGATCTCTCCGGAGTTTTTCCTTCTCAAACCTGTGATGCACTTCAGAGTCGTTGTTTTACCGGCACCGTTTGGACCGAGTATGGCAAAGATCTCTCCTTTTTCCACTTCGAAACTGATGCCGTCCACGGCCGCTTTTTCCCCGTAGAACTTTCTGAGATCTTTCACCTTGAGGATCATCATTCATCACCTCTGTAGATTTCTTCTGTTATTTTCAGAATCCTCTCCAGTGGAATACCCGCTTTCTTGCAGTCTTCGATCTTCTTCTTGAGTTCTGTTTCAAGCTGTGTTCGGATCTTTTCCAAGTTTACTTTTGAGACGACGTAGCCCTCTCCTCTTCTCACTTCTAAAACTCCTTCCCGGACGAGCTCTCTGTAAGCGCGGGCGACGGTGTTCAGGTTCACACCGAGGTCTTCCGCAAGATATCTTATGGAGGGCACAAATTCACCCTCTTTCAGTTTTCCCGACAGGATCAGAAGTTTTATCTTTTCCTTTATTTGTTCATAGATGGGTTTTGAGGAGTGAAAGTCGATCTTGAACCACAAGACCACCACCTCACTGTAATATTATACTATTACACTACTCTCAGAACCAAGTTCTGTCTTGCGTGTTTTGTTGCGTTTTGTTAAAATAGATGATGAAATCAATTAAATCAGGAGGGATGATCGTGCTTTTGAGAGAGATAAACCGATACTGCAAAGAAAAAGCCACCGGAAAGAGAATCTACGCAGTTCCAAAGCTGTGGATACCGAGTTTCTTCAAAAAGTTCGATGAAAAATCCGGCAGGTGCTTCGTCGATCCTTACGAACTCGGAGCCGAGATCACCGACTGGATTTTGAATCAGTCCAGAGAGCAGGATTATTCCCAGCCTATTTCATTTCTTAAGGGCGAGAAAACACCGGACTGGATTAAGCGTTCCGTTGTTTATGGATCCCTCCCCAGGACCACCACGGCGTACAATCACAAAGGCTCTGGATACTACGAAGAGAACGACGTTCTTGGTTTCAGAGAAGCGGGAACGTTCTTCAAGATGATGCTGCTTCTTCCGTTCATCAAAAGTCTCGGTGCGGACGCTATCTATTTACTTCCCGTGAGTAGAATGAGCGATCTCTTCAAGAAGGGAGACGCTCCATCACCGTACTCCGTGAAGAATCCAATGGAGCTCGATGAGAGGTACCACGATCCGCTTCTCGAACCTTTCAAGGTGGATGAAGAGTTCAAGGCCTTTGTGGAAGCGTGTCACATCCTCGGAATCAGAGTGATTCTCGATTTCATTCCAAGAACGGCTTCCAGAGACTCTGATCTCATAAGAGAACATCCGGACTGGTTCTACTGGATAAAGGTGGAGGAACTTGCAGATTACACTCCTCCAAGGGCCGAGGAACTTCCGTTCAAGGTGCCGGATGAGGATGAACTCGAGATCATATACAGCAAAGAAAATGTGAAAAGACACCTCAAAAAGTTCACACTTCCTCCGAATCTGATCGACCCTCAAAAGTGGGAGAAAATAAAAAGAGAAGAGGGGAACATTCTGGAGTTGATTGTGAAAGAATTTGGAATCATCACTCCTCCAGGATTTTCCGATTTGATCAACGATCCACAACCTACATGGGATGATGTCACGTTTTTGAGGTTGTACTTGGATCACCCGGAGGCTTCGAAAAGATTTCTCGAGCCGAACCAGCCTCCCTACGTTCTCTACGACGTAATAAAGGCGAGCAAATTTCCTGGAAAAGAGCCGAACAGAGAGCTCTGGGAGTACCTCGCGGGCGTGATACCACATTACCAGAAAAAATACGGAATAGACGGTGCAAGACTCGATATGGGGCACGCACTTCCCAAAGAACTTCTTGACCTCATAATAAAGAACGTGAAGGAGTACGATCCCGCATTTGCGATGATCGCAGAGGAGCTGGACATGGGGAAGGACAAAGTATCGAAGGAAGCGGGATATGACGTGATCCTGGGAAGTAGCTGGTACTTTGCGGGAAGAGTGGAGGAAATAGGAAAACTCCCTGAAATCGCCGAAAAGCTCGTTCTTCCTTTCCTCGCCTCCGTTGAGACTCCCGACACACCGCGCATTGCCACAAGAAAGTACGCTTCCAAGATGAAAAAACTGGCACCGTTTGTAACCTACTTTCTACCGAACTCTATTCCCTATGTGAACACGGGACAGGAGATTGGAGAGAAACAGCCCATGAACCTGGGGCTGGACACGGATCCAAACCTGAGAAAAGTCCTCTCCCCAACCGACGAGTTTTTCGGGAAACTCGCATTTTTCGACCACTACGTTCTCCACTGGGACAGCCCGGACAGAGGAATCTTGAGCTTCATCAAAAAACTGATAAAGGTGCGCCAGCAGTTCCTCGATTTTGTCCTCAACGGAAAGTTTGAAAACCTCACAACGGAAGATCTCGTCATGTACTCTTACGAGAGAAACGGACAAAAGATCATCGTCGCCGCAAATGTTGGAAAAGAGCCAAAAGAGATCACCGGCGGAAGGGTTTGGAACGGAAAGTGGAGTGATGAAGAGAAGGTAGTCCTCAAACCCCTTGATTTTGTTCTTGTTGTACAGGAGTGATATCTTCAGGGCGTTCGAAGGAAACGCACCCTGCTTTTCCCTGAGCCACTTCTGTGAAAAAAAGCATCAAAGCTCTTTCTATATCGGGGACTCCTCCTTTTTTGAGGAGTCCTCTTTTTCTCGCAAAGTCCTCGAAGAACTCGCTGAACGATGATGCTATTCTGACATTTTGAGCGAATATCTCAAAGGCCCTTTCGAAGATCCTCTGATCTTCTATTCTCTCCACTGGTAGGCTTCCCACAAGAAGGAGCTTCGCTGCGAGGTCTTCACTGAAGATGTTCTTGTAGAGAATACCGGGTGTGTCCAGAATCTTCACGCCGTTCTCCAGGGAGAACCACTGGATACCCTTTGTAACGCCAGGCTGTGCTCCAACAGAGCTCGCCCTTTTTCCTTTCAGCTTGTTTATGATCGTTGATTTTCCCGTGTTTGGAACACCAACGATCAGAACGCGGGCAAGTCTGTCGAAGGAGAGCTTCTTCAGGAGGACCTTCCTTGGTTCATCTTTGTGAGTGGTGATCACTCTTTTTCCCTGCTTTTTGAAGAACTCCACCCACTTCTTCGTTGTTTCCTCGTCTGCTATGTCCACTTTGTTCAGAAGGATGATCGTTTCTTTCCTGGAGAAGTCCACACCGTACGCCGATGTGGCAAAGGGGGCCCGCGCGTCGCGGACCTCCACCACCGTGTTCACAAGTTTCAGAAGATCCCTTATCTGCCGTTTTGCTTTCTCTATATGACCGGGATACCAGCTCACAGTTTCAGAATCTCCTCTATTTTCTTCTCGTTCTCCCTGATCAATTCTTCTGCTTCTTCTCTCGTATCTCCCCTTACGTGGATGTAAACCTTGAGCTTCGGTTCTGTTCCCGAAGGTCTCACGAAGATTCTTGATTTTTCAAAGACAAAGGCTATGGTCTCGTTTGGAATAACGTTTCCGTAACCCTTTGAGTAGTCGATGATATCGTTGCGAGTTTTGAGGGATTCGTATATTTTGATCGCTTTTTCGACATCTTCAACTTTGAAATTGATGAGCTTTTCCATGTAGTACCCGTGCTTCTGGTAGAGTTCTTCGAGCTTCTCGTAAGGATCGTGGTTGCTGAAGGCAATTGCGGAGAGCACACTGCCCACCACACCGTCTTTGTCCCTCGCGTGGGTTCCTGCAAGGTACCCACAGCTTTCTTCGAAACCGAAGACGAAGTTCCTGTCACCCTTTCTGCTGTGTTCCTCTATCAAGTGGCCTATGAACTTGAATCCAGTCGGCGTTTCTTCCAGGAAGGCACCTTTCTCTTCGCAGATCGGTCTCACCATGTCCGTTGTAACGATCGTCTTTATCACAAGGGGATTTTCCACCTTCACATAATCCAGGAGAAAGTCCGTGAGAAGGACACCTACTTGATTTCCTGTGAGTCTCCGTCCTCTGAAGACTACTCCCACTCTATCGCAGTCCGGGTCTGTGGCGAGTCCCAGAGTGGCTCCTTTTTTGTTCAAAAGAACAAGCGCTTCATCTTCCTCGGGATTAGGTGTGGGTGCGGTTGAGAAGTTCGGATCAGGTTTCATCTGCTCTTCTACGAGTCTGACTTTGAATCCAAGCCTCTTCAGGACCTCAGGCACGTAGTTTGCTCCTGTTCCGTGAAGCGGAGAGTAGGCGATATCCAGATCGGTCTTCATCGGAAGATTTGAAACAAGCTCAAGCACAGTATTTATGTAGCTCTCTTTCACTTCAGGTGGCACGAACTTGATTTCTCCCTCTTTCACACGGGAGGTATCGACTTTTTTGTATATCTCTGTGATTTCGTCTGTGTATTCGGGTATCGCCTGTACACCGTTCCAGGTGTAGACCTTGTAGCCGTTGTATTCCGGAGGATTGTGGCTTGCGGTGACGACCACACCTCCACCCGCTTTCATGTATCTCACGGCGAAGGAAAGAACCGGTGTCGGGGTAGGTTCAGGGAAAACGTAGGCTTCCAAACCTTCACCGGCGAAAACTCTGCCGGCCAGCTCTGCGAATTCTCTGGAATTCTTTCTCGTGTCGTAAGCAATCACCACGCTTTTCTGGCCTTTCTCTTTCAGCCAGAGGGCGGTGCTCAGAGAGGCTCTTTTCACCGTTTCTTCGTCGAATTCCCCTTTCCTCATCACGCCTCGAATTCCACCCGTTCCGAACAGAATCATCCTCTCTCACCTCCGAAAAGAACGTTTTTAACTCCAAATCTAAAACATACACCGCACAGATAACACCTGTTCCATCTACAGTCGTCTGTGGTTTCTCCCTTGATTGCTTTTCTGTACTCCTCTTTCAGAAACTCCTTTGTTACTCCCATGTCTATGTGGTCCCATGGGAGGTCTTCAGAAGGATCGATCTCTCTGAGATAGTCCTTGGGATCTATTCCCGTTTCATCGAAAGCTTTTTCCCACAGATCGAATCTGAACATCTCACTCCATTCGTCGAAGAGTGCTCCCAGTTCGTGTGCCTTCACTATGAGATTCAGAAGTTTTCTGTCACCCCTTGAGAAAACTCCTTCAAGAAGACTCATTCTTGGATCGTGATAGGAAACTTCTGCGAATTTTTTTGCTCTTTTCAGTGTTTTGATCTTTTCGTACGCTTCTTCGGGAGAGATCTGCCTCGCAAACTGAAAGGGCGTGTGCGGCTTTGGAACGAACACAGAGACGGAAGCGGAAACTTCTTTGAAACCGAGTCTCTTCACTCTCTCTAAGAGTTCGACCATCTCTTCGAGATCTTCATTCGTCTCTCCAGGAAGTCCCATCATGAAATAGAGTTTCACACGCCTCCAGCCGGATTTTTTCGCAGCTTCGAGCGTTGCGAAGATATCTTCTTCACTTATGTTCTTGTTGATAATGTTTCTCAACCGCTGTGTAGCTGCTTCGGGTGCGAAGGTGAGGCCTGTTTTTCTCACGGAGGCAATTCTCCCGGCGATCTCCACACCGAACCTGTCCATCCTCGTGGATGGTATGGATACGGCGATCTTCTTTTCTGAGTATCTTTTCAAAAGTTCGGATACTATCTCCCCTATCTGAGTGTGATCCATCGTCGAGAGAGAAAGGAGGGATACTTCTTCATAGCCGGTGTTTTTCAGCATTTCTTCGACATTTTCGAGGATGTTCTCGAGGGATCTTTCTCTCACAGGTCTGTAATAAACGCTCGCATGGCAGAATCTGCATCCCCTCGTGCATCCTCTCGCGACCTCTATGATGGCTCTGTCGTGGACTGATTCGACGTTCGGCACGATCTTCTTCACCGGAACGGGTTGGGAGTTCAAATCTTTCACGACTCTTCTTTTTATGGTCTGAGGATATTCCGGTGAAACTGGAACTATCTTTTTTCCTTTCTGCTCGTAGAACGCTGGAACGTAAACCCCTTCGATCTTGGAGAGTTCTTTCCAGATCGTTTCTCTTTCTTCTCCCTTCGTTTCTTTCAACACCTGAGCGATTTCAAGGATCGCTTCCTCACCATCACCAATGAGAATCGCATCGAAAAATCCGTAGATCGGTTCGGGATTCGAAGAGCACGGACCTCCACCGAGAACAATGGGATCTTTCTTCTTTCTCTCCCAGAAGAAGAGGGGTATTCTGGAGAGTTTCAAAACCTCTATGACGTTGGTGTACGAGAGTTCGTACTCCAGAGAGATTCCAACGGCATCCATCTGATAGAGTGGTGTGTAGGACTCCATAGTGTAAAGGGGGATATCCTTTTCTTTCATGCGCTCTATCATGTCGATCCAGGGAAGATAGCTCCGCTCCGCCCAAACGTCCGGTTGTTCGTTCAAAATGTGGTACAGTATCTCAAGACCGTGGTTTGAAGTACCTACCTCGTAAGTGTCGGGAAAAACGAGGGCTATCCGGAGGGAAACCTCCTCTGGATCTTTCACAACGCTGTTGATTTCTCTTCCTATGTATCTACTCGGTTTTCTAACCCAGGGAAGTGTTTCATTCAAGAATTTTAGAATCATCCTTTCACCTCAGTTTTGATTTTATCATTGGTTGTTATAATTAGAAGGCGAGGTGAGATCATGAACGATTTGATCAGAAAGTACGCTAAAGATCAACTGGAAATTTTGAAAAGGATCATAGAAAAGTCTGAAGGAATATCCATTCTCATAAACGGAGAAGATCTCTCGTATCCGAGAGAAGTATCCCTTGAACTTCCCGAGTACGTGGAGAAATTTCCCCCGAAGGCCTCGGATGTTCTGGAGGTAGATCCCGAGGAGGAGAACATAGGTATAGACGAAATCAGAACGATAAAGGACTTCCTGAACTACAGCCCTGAACTCTACACGAGAAAGTACGTGATAGTCCACGACTGTGAAAGAATGACCCAGCAGGCGGCGAACGCGTTCTTGAAAACCCTTGAAGAACCGCCAGAATACGCTGTGATCGTTCTGAACACCCGCCACTGGCATTATCTACTGCCGACGATAAAGAGCCGAGTGTTCAGAGTGGTTGTGAACGTTCCAAAGGAGTTCAGAGATCTCGTGAAAGAGAAAATAGGCGATTTCTGGGAGGAACTTCCGCTCCTTGAGAGAGACTTCAAAACGGCTTTCGAAGCCTACAAACTTGGTGCGGAAAAACTTTCTGGATTGATGGAAAGTCTCAAAGTTTTGGAGACGGAAAAACTCTTAAAGAAAGCCCTTTCAGAAGGACTCGAGGGTTATCTCGCGTGTAGGGAGCTTCTGGAGAGATTTTCAAAGGTGGAATCGAAGGAATTCTTTGCGCTTTTTGACCAATTAACCAACACGATAACGGGAAAAGACTCATTTCTTTTGATCCAGAGACTGACAAGAATTGTCCTTCACGAAAACACCTGGGAAAGCGTTGAAGATCAAAAAAGCGTGTCTTTCCTCGATTCAATTCTCAGGGTGAAAATAGCGAATCTGAACAACAAACTCACTCTGATGAATATTCTCGCGATACACAGAGAGAGAAAGAGAGGTGTCAACGCTTGGAGCTGAAGGCAAGGGCAGTGGGAGTGGAGATAATACCAAAGGGTAAGATAATTTACTACTCTGTACCCAACGGTGATGAGTACGAGAGAGGAGACCTCGTTCTGGTTCTGGGAGATTTCGGACTTGAAGTTGGGAAAGTACTGATACCTCCCAGGGAAGTGGTCATAGACGAGGTGGGGTACGAACTCAAGGCTGTCATCAGAAAGCTGACGGATGAAGATCTAGAACAGTACAGAAAGAATGTAGAAGATGCGTGGAATGCTTTCCAGATTTGCAGGCAGAAAATAAAAGAACACGGTCTTCCCATGAAGCTTCTCTACGCCAAGTACACCTTCGATAGAACGAGGCTCATCTTTTTCTTCAGTGCGGAAGGAAGGGTTGATTTCAGAGAGCTTGTAAGGGACCTCGCAAAGATCTTCAAAACGAGGATAGAGTTGAGACAGGTCGGTGTTAGGGATGAGATGAAGTTCTTTGGAGGCCTCGGATTGTGCGGACTTCCGACCTGCTGTTCCACATTTCTCAGGGATTTCTCCAGTGTTACATTGAAGCACGCAAAGAAGCAGCAGATGATGATCAACCCAGCGAAGATATCCGGACCATGCAGAAGGCTTCTGTGTTGTCTTACCTACGAATACGATTTCTACGAAAAGGAGCTGGAGGGAATTCCTGACGAAGGGAGCACGATCACCTACGAAGGAAAGCGCTACAAAGTCGTGAACGTGAACGTGTTTCTCAGGACGGTGACTCTCTTCTCGGAACAGGAAGGGGAAATGATCAAGTTGCCGTTCGATTATTTCAGGAAGGGGGAATGATAGGTGTTCCAGGGGATCGGGAAGTTTCTGATCCTCATGGGATTGATTCTTGTGGCCTTTGGAATTCTTCTGATTTTGTTCGAAAGGATCCCGTTCCTGGGAAAGCTTCCCGGCGACATAGTGATAAAAAGGAAGAATTTCGTCTTTTACTTCCCGCTGATGACCAGTTTGATCATCAGTCTCTTAGTTTCCTTCATTCTCTATCTGATCTCACGTATGAGGTGATAGAATGGAGGACCAGATCAGAAGAAAGGTTTACAGCTACATAGGTTTCGCTGTTAGAGCCAGAAAGATCGTCTTTGGTAAGGAACGAATAAGGGCTTACATAAGGTCACCGAGGGAAAAAAAGCTCATAATCATAGCGGAAGATACCAGTGAAAGGATGAAGAGGGACACGATCATGAGGTGCGAGAACAAGAAAGTCCCTTATGTTATCATGTTCAGCAAAGAGGAACTGGGAAGGTTGCTCGACAAACCCGCTGTTTCGGTGATAGGTCTTGAAGAGGACAATCTGATAGATGCCATTTTGGGGATGGTAAAATAGACAGGGCGAGGTGATAGAAATGGCCAGACTGAGAGTTTACGAGTTAGCCAGAAAACTGAACATGTCACCAAAAGAACTTCTTCAGGAACTGGAAGAGCTCGGCGTGAACGTGAAGAGCCATATGAGTTATGTGGACGAAGAAATGGCGAATATCATCATAGATCTTTTGGAAGAAGATAACCGGAAAGCCAAGCAGCCTTCCAAGCCAAAGAAAGAAAAGGGAGAAGAGGAAGTAGAAAAAGAGGTCGTCGAAAAGAAAAAGAAGAAAAAGATCACTTTGAAGCCAGACGAACTCAAGCTCGATATCATCGCGGAGAAAATAGGTGTTCCACAAAACAAGATCATCCAAGACATGTTTGTCAAGAGAGGAATCGCGTTGAGACCCGGTCAGATCCTGAAGCTTGAGGAAGTAGAACAGATCCTCAAGGAGTACAAGATCGAGATAGAGATAGAGGAAGAACAGCAAACTTCAGTGGAAGAAGTTGACGAATTTGAACTTCTGGAAAAGAGATACCAGGAGCTCTACGAAAAAGAGAAGGACAAACTCGTTCCAAGGCCTCCTGTTGTAACGGTCATGGGACACGTCGATCATGGAAAGACTACGCTCCTCGACAGGATCAGATCCACAAGAGTTGCCGAAAGGGAAGAGGGAGGAATAACGCAGTCCATAGGTGCGTATCAGGTGGAGGTCAATGGGAAAAAGATCACCTTCATAGACACACCCGGCCACGAGCTCTTCACCGAGATGCGTGCAAGAGGAGCTCAGGCGACGGACATAGTGGTTCTCGTCGTGGCGGCGGACGATGGCGTGATGCCACAGACGATAGAGGCCTACAACCATGCCAAGGCCGCCAACGTGCCGATCATCGTGGCGATAAACAAGATCGACAAGCCAAACGCTAACGTGGAAAAGACGAAGCAGGAGCTCGTAGAAAAGCTGGGACTCATCCCCGAAGAGTGGGGTGGAGACACGATAGTAGTTCCCATATCAGCAAGAACCGGTCAGGGAGTCGATGAACTGCTGGAGATGATCCTTCTCGTCGCGGAGATGAACGAGATAAAGTGTTACCCCGAAGGACCCGCGAGGGCCGTGATCATAGAGTCCAAACTGGACAAGAAGATGGGACCCGTTGCGAGTGCGATCGTGAAAGATGGTGTTCTGAAGGTTGGAGACGCGGTAGTTGCTTCGAATACGTACGGAAGAGTTAGGAATCTCTTCGACGACAACATGAGACCCATCAGAGAAGCCTATCCATCTCAGCCCGTTATGATCCTCGGCTTCGAAGATGTTCCCGACGTGCACTCCAACGTCTACGTGGTTGAAAGCGCAGAAAAAGCCAAAGAGATCGTGGAAAAGAGACTGCAAAGGCTCGAAGCCCAAAAACAATCGAGGAAGCACATAAACCTCGAGGAGCTCATGAAGATGATGCAGGAGAAGGAAAAGAAGGTGCTCAATCTCATTCTGAAGGCGGACACGTACGGCTCTGTGGCTGCTTTGAAGAATGCGATAAACAAGCTCCAGTCCAAAGAAATCGAGTTGAACATAGTTCACGCTGGAGTGGGTGAGATCAGTACAAGCGACGTGATGCTCGCCGCTGCGGTGGATGGAGTCATCCTCGGTTTCAGGGTGAAGGTGAACAACCAGGCGAGAAGACTCGCGGAGCAGGAAGGCGTCGATGTCAGAACTTACTCCATCATATACAAACTCGTCGAAGATCTGAAGCTCGCACTCGAAGGTATGCTGGAGCCAGAGGAAGTTGAAGAAGTCATCGGTCATGGCGAGATAAGAAAGGTCTTCAAGATATCCAAAGTAGGAAAAGTGGCGGGAGTTCAAATGCTCGATGGTAAAGCCGACAGGAACGGTTTTGTGAGAATCTACAGAAACGGACAGCTCGTTTTCGAAGGAAAAATAGAGAGTTTGAAACACTACAAAGAGGACGTCAACGTAGTTGAAGCACCGCAGGAGTGTGGAATAAAGTTCGCGGGATTCGACGATATACAGGAAGGAGACGGATTGGAGTTCTACGTGATAAGAAAGGTGAAGAGAAAGCCGACTTTCGTGGAGGAACAGGCAGATCAAGAACAAAAATGAAGGGGCGAAAGCCCCTTCTTTATTCAATCGTTTCTACTCTCACGTTTTGACCTCCTCCCAATCCCCTGAAGGGGATGGGACTTTTGGTGGCTCTCAGGCCACCTTCCATGGAGCCAAAGATGCTCCATGGCCACAGAGGTGTGGATGAAACCTCACACCTCTGACGGGGGCCAAGCCCGCTACTACCTGGCCTGCGCCAGGATACCTTTTCCAGATGTTGATTGCTCCAACTCCGTCCCTGTGATACTCAAAACCACAGGCTTTGCAGTGGTATCTTCTTCCGTTCGGATTGTTCTTTGCACCACAGACAGGACACGTCTTGCTTGTATTCGCTTCTGAGATGAGTTTCACTTCGATTCCGAACTGCTCTGCTTTGTACCTTATCATCTCGATGAGTTTTCTGAACTGCCACTGGTGGATCTTCTGGTTCGCGTTGTCGCTGTAGTCCGCTCTTTCTCTGATCCCTGTGACGTCTCCTATCACGATGGTTCTGATTTGTTTTCTGAGGCACAGTCCGATGAAACTGCTTGTGATCTTGTGCATGAT